>Ga0210085_1000172_pt1 | contig 28756 bp, 24 predicted proteins | sample China_Galinas_PW_5_FD_184866 | JGI IMG/M metagenome (GOLD analysis project Ga0210085, IMG submission 184866) | Wetland microbial communities from San Francisco Bay, California, USA, that impact long-term carbon sequestration - China_Galinas_PWC_D1... | ecosystem: Environmental > Aquatic > Marine...
AGATGGAGCTGCGCGAAGGCAAGCAGCACTGCCAAAAAGGCACGCCGCAGTTTCTGCAGCGGGTGATTGGGCGTGCCCGCCAGTTGACCGCTACACCATTGCTGCTGCGTCTGGACGGGGGCAACGATGCCATCGAGAACATCGCCGTGGTCGAGGCCCTTAATGAGCAAGAGGAAAAGGCAGCCCCGGTTCAGTACGTGATCAAGTGGAACCCGCGCCAGGAAAGCCCCGAGCACTGGCTCGCCTATGCCGAGGTGCACGGGGATTGGAGCGAGCCGCGTGCAGGTAAGCGCGTCGCCCTGTTCGACGTCATCGAAACGCGCACCCACGACGGCTACAAGTACCCGTTGCGGCGCGTCATGCGTGTGATCGAGCGCACCATCGACAAGCGCGGCCAGCGACTGCTGGTTCCCCAGATCGAGATCGAAGGCTGGTGGACGAGCCTGTGGTTTGACGAGGAGACGATCATCGCCCTGTATGCCGACCACGGAACCTCCGAGCAATTCCACAGCGAATTCAAGACCGACTTGGACATCGAGCGGCTTCCCTCGGGTAAGTTCGCCACCAACGCCCTGATCCTCGCCTGTGCCGTGCTGGCCTACAACATCCTGCGCTGGATCGGGCAGAACGGCTTGCTCGGCCCGGATGCTCCGCCGCGCCATCGCGCCAAGCGCCGGCGTATCCGTACCGTTATGCAGGAGCTGATGTACCTGGCCGCGCGGGTGGTTCACACTGGTCGGCGCATCAAGCTCGCCTTCGGTTACGGCTGTCCGGTGGTACCCATCTTTCAACGCCTGTACGCGCGACTGGCATGCACCTGAGCGTACGCGTTGCCGCTTTCTCGCTACCCGCGCCGGCGTGCGGCGGCATCCTGTTGCCCGTCGTTGCCCCCTCATTGCCTCTTGTTCGTATTGACGACAAAAAAGTGTTCCCGTTGATGAATTCAGCGCCTCGGACGCTTCTTCACTCCCAATAAACCGACACAGGGTGCGCCCAGTTCCAGGTAAACGAATTGTCATCCCATTAACTTCACGGATTCAGGTGCATCAAAGAATTAAGATGTTCTTTTATTTGCAGCACGAGCATAATCGCAAAATCCTCTTACTCGTTTAACCTGTAAAGGAGTATCGGTGGGGAAACTGTTCTTCGACCGTTCCCTTGCTTGGTATTTTGCCTTGTTGGAAAACTCGCGCGATGGACTGCGGCGACGTCATTGAAGACTTGGGCCGGTGCATCTGCTCAGCGACCGGGCCTGCGCCAGTCGGGTGGTGTTCGGGTAAGTTACCAAGGAGGCGAAATCCAACGATATCACCGCCATCACTCAACTGCTCGCGCTGCTGCACATGCAAGGTTGAATCGGCACTATCGGTGTCATCGGGTGTCGGAGCACGATCAACGCGCAGATCATTGCACAAGATGGTGACTCTACCTGTCCGCCCTCGAGGGGGATCAAGAGACGCTCGCACGCGGGGTGCAGGGGGCGTTCATCGACGCCGATGCCCGCGAATACACAAAGGTCGACTTACAGATGCTGCACGATGAGCGCAAGTACTGGCGTTCGAGGCGCAAAGCACAGACGACTGTGTACACCGGTACCTTTTTTACATCTCGAGGCAGCCTCTGACCAAATACTTCCAGGCGATCTATCTGGCCATGCAGAACAAGAATAACCTTACGGCGCTCTCGCTCGAGCGATACTTGGGCATGTGCTACCGCACCGCTTGGCGGATCAAGCAAAAGTTTCTCGAAGCCAATGCCGCGGGCAATGCGTGCCGCAAGTCCGTTGGGCTGGTGATGGCCGACGACGTCTACCTTGCTGGCATGCACGCCAGCAAAGCGGGGGGCGGTTCGTAGAGCAAGACACCATTCGGGGCTGCCGTTGTGCTCAACAGCGAGGGGAGTCCTCAGCACGGAAGAGGCTTCGACCCGATCGGTGATCTGAAGGGCACGACCCTGGCGAACTGGGCGCGCAAGGCTCTGCAAGAGGGCATTCACTTGATCACTAACGGCTTTGCGAGCATTGCCGCTGCCGGATCGATCGTGGCAGAGCACGGCGCGATCATGACCAGCCCGCGCTAATCTGGAAACAGGGGATCTTCTAAACAGATCAACATGTTGCATTACTATCTTCAAGACGGGGATCGTCGGCATATACCATCATTTCGACTCAAAAAAGTACACTACACGCCACCTCGCCACGCACTGCTGCCGATAAGGATCAAAGCAAGAACTCGGCAGATTTCGCGTTCGTTACATGCGGTGCGATGGCCGCACACCAGCCAGGATACTTCCGCATAGACTAACGGTATTCCGGCATATGGGCATCTTATGCGCCATCGGCCAAATGATACCGTTTCTTATGTCAATTCCGAGTTTTCGGACTCCGCGTAACACACTGATGTATTGTATAATAGTCATGATATGCTTGATTGCATACTTTCAACGGAAGCCCTGCGACTTGCAAGCGGCGCATCGCAGCAGCACGCAGGACAGAGGTGAGGCCGACGCATCAAGGCGGAGGGGCTGCTCGCTACCGACTGATCAGCAGGGGTATTGCCGGACTCCTGCAGGCGGACCCTGGCACTGAACGCAACCATTTCTAGGAGTACCGCGAGGGCGGCATCGTGGCAATGGTCGTATCGGCACCAGCATTGGCGGTAGCAGGTTCGCGCTGGACACGAAGAAACCGGCATCGCGGATGTATAGTTGTACGACAGTCTCTACCTGTCGGCAACAGCGGATGGCCGTTGAGCGAAGGAGGCCACGAGGTGTCCTGTACCGAGAGCAGTATGAACACTGTACTGCATCACATGGGCTACGCTTACAAGAAGCTCAAGCTGGTGCCTGTGATGTCGAGATCCATGTGCACCGGTGTATTTTACGGACACGCAGTGCATCCAAAACTCAAACCGGTGCCCGCTTGTAATAACCACGGCTGCAAGGATCTAGGCTCATTTCCGGAAATTGTGATGATCGGAAACCTTGCCGCGATTTGGCAAAAAACCGTCTCGATAACTTCGAAAAATTGGAGCGGCGCGAAAGGTCATAACTTTACGATGTCCGCGTGCTCAACGAAAAAAGAGAAGACCTTTATGAAGCAAAAGAGCGTATCAACCCTCCTCATAGAAGTCGCAATTGCAATCAGTTTCTTTCCATCTTGCGTAGAGGCAAACGGTTTCCGTCTTCCTGACCAAGATGCGTTTGCAGCTGGAAGAGGCGAGGCGTTTGTTGCTACCGCTGATAACCCATCTGCCGTTTACTACAATCCCGCAGGTATTTCGCAGTTGGAGGGACAGAAGCTACGTGTAGGCCTGTGGGCCCTAAACATGGAAACTACCTACAGGTCGCCGGAGAACGGCAGTTTCGAAAACGAGCGTAGGCGCCATGCGATTCCCCAATTTTTTTACACGTTCAGTCCCAAGGAGCTTCCCTTGAGTTTTGGATTAGGTGTCTTCGCTCCCTTTGGCTTGAGCATGCGTTGGCCGGACGATACCGGTTTTCGAACCCTTGCCACTCAGGGGAGCCTCGAGTACTTGACGATCAACCCAGTCGTAGCATGGAAGGTGCAGCCGAATCTGTCGATAGGGGCTGGTCTGACCTTCAACCGCGCGAACCTAAACCTACAGCGGGGACTTGCATGGCCCGATCAACCCTTCGACGGTTTTGAGTTTTCCGGAAATGGCTGGGATGCCGGTTTTAACCTCGGCGCCCTGTGGAAACCGCATGAGAAAGTGTCACTCGGAGTGTCCTTCCGAAGCCAAACCACCATCGATCTTAAAGGAAAGACGGAATACTATAATGCCATCGCGGTTCCTCCCCTGCCCCCCTCATTTCCTGGAATACCGTCCTTTCCAATGAACAATGTCGACGCCGACGCTCGCTTCCCTTTTCCTTCCATGCTGACCGTCGGCATTTCCTATCGGCCGACACCGGATTGGAATCTCGAATTCGATGCGGATTACACTGACTGGGCCAGGGTGGATACTGTCAAAATCAAGCAGGCACGAGGCTTCGGTACTTTGATACCACAGGACGTGCCAGATACGCTTGACTGGCATTCCAGCTGGTACTACGAGCTCGGCGTGACCCGTTACATTGGCGATGGTTGGTCGCTCAGCGCGGGTTACATATACAATGAAAACAGTGTACCGGACAAATACTATACGCCACTAGTAGCTGATTTAAACCGTCATTTCCTGACTATTGGTGCAGGTTACAATGGCCGAAGCATGAGCTTTGACATCGCTTACCAGTACGGTTTCGCCCCTGAGCGCACTGTTTCCGGGAGCGCCCCATCCAGTATAGGGCAAACCGCTGATGGCGAATACAAATACAAAAGCAATGCATTGATCGCCAGTCTCGGTTGGCGTTTCTAGTCCGTATCGCTCATTTAGTCGCGGCACTGAGAGGCTGCGGACCAATGCCGTTGACTTAGGCTGTACGTTTTACGGAAGACCGGCTCGAGCTTGTCGGGATTGGATCACGCAAATCTGCGCTTTGTGTGGATAGCATCTGCTGCGCTGGAAAGTCGGAGGATCAAGCGATCGAGAAAATCCGCCCGGTCGTACGTTAAGTGCCAGACATCAGCCTGACATGTTGATTTTCATGGTAAATAATGCCACACACCAGACGATTTGGTAGGCATATCTGCGCACTGGGAAGTATCTGGCCGCGATCAACTGTGCGACGGCACACAGTATCGCCGTGAGCCACGGATCGGACGACTGGCTCAGGGCTCATCGAAGATCGGCACCGGCGCGCCCGGTGCTCGGGCATCGCAGTGGCCTTGGTGGTTGCGCGCAGGTGGGATTCCTGCACCCTGGAAAATCCGGCAGCTACGTTACCGCGAGTTTCCGCGCGGCTTCTTAGTGTAGAATCCCTCGAAACCTGTTCACGCGCCACCGCCATGACCGACGAGAAGACCACAAACTTCGGTTACCAGAAAGTTCCGGTCGAGGAGAAGGCAGGCCGTGTGCGTGCGGTCTTCGATTCGGTAGCCTCGCGCTACGACCTCATGAACGACCTGATGTCGCTCGGAATTCATCGGTTGTGGAAGCGTCAGACCGTCGAGCTCGCCGGAGTGCGCCGCGGCCAGCGGGTATTGGATCTGGCTGCCGGGACGGGTGACCTGTCGGAGCGCTTCGCCGGCATCGTTGGCAAGGGCGGAGAGGTGGTGGTCACCGACATCAATTCCGCTATGCTCGCCCGCGGCCGGGCGCGGTTGGTGGACGTCGGTGTCTCGGGCAACGTCCACTTCGCCCAGGTCGACGCGGAGGCCCTACCCTTCTCCGCAAGCCACTTCGACTGCGTCAGCATCGGCTTCGGTCTGCGCAACGTCACCCATAAACAGCGTGCCTTGGAGGAGATGTTCCGGGTGCTGCGCCCCGGCGGGCGCGCTCTGGTGCTGGAGTTCTCTCACCCCGAAAGCCCGCCGTTGCGCAAGGTGTACGACCTCTATTCCTTCTCGGCGCTGCCGCTGCTGGGGCGCTTGATTGCCGGTGATGCAGACAGCTACCGCTACCTGGCGGAGTCCATCCGCATGCATCCGAATCAGGAGACCCTGCTCGGCATGATGGAGCAGGCCGGTTTCGAGCGTTGCGACTTCTTCAACCTGAGCGGCGGAATTGTCGCCATCCATCGGGGCTATCGATTGTGAGCGAGGGTGGGTCAGTCCCGGACGCGGTTCTGGCGACCTTGGAAACCGTCGTCAACTACTATCTTTCCCTGGATCCGGAGGGGGCTGCTCGGCTCGGGGATCTCCAGGGCCGGGTAATCCTGATCGAGCTGGCCGGTTTCGGGACCCGAGTCTACGTCGTCCCCGGCGACGGCGGGTTGCAGCTCTTCGGCGACTACGCGGGTGAGCCGGACTGCGTTCTGTACGGCACACCCCTCGCTTTGGCCCGAATGGGCGTCTCCGGTCAAAGGGAGGACCAACTTTTCTCCGGCGAGGTCCGTATCGCGGGCGATACACACTTGGCCCAAGCCTTCGGCAATTTCCTCGGCGGTCTCGAGGTGGACTGGGAGGAACAGCTCTCTAGGCTCCTGGGCGATGCCGCGGCACACCAGGTCGGCGTGCAAGTACAGAGCGTCGAGCGTTGGGGTCGGCGTACCAGCGACATCCTCACGCAGGACATCCAGGAATATCTGCAGGAGGAGGCGCGGCTGCTCCCCGGCCGCTACGAAACCCGGGCGTTTCTGGATGACGTGGACCGGTTACGCGACGATGTGGACCGATTGGCTGCCCGTGTCGAACGCCTGGCGAATGCCTTGGGCGAGGGCCGGCCGGACCGAGAGACCCCTGCACCTGAATCCGATGCGCAAAGGGTCGATATGCAAAGGGCCACCTACCGAGATCGCGCTGGGGAATGAGCGCCGACGAGCGCGAAGATTCCCGCTTCTTCGCCCCTGTCGATTTCGTATCCATTCACCCTGAGCAAGACTCATGGGTCCGAGGCGAGACCTCGCGAGGATTCGCTCCAGAATGATCCGACCCTCCCAGGCAATCCGCCTGATCCACATCAACTTGGTGCTTCTGCGCCACGGGCTGGACGAGGTCATACTCGCGACCCACCTCCTGCGGCCACTGCGCTTTCTGCTCTATCTGTCGCCCTGGTACTGGCTCCGGGGCGAGCTGCCGCCCTATCCGGTGCGTATCCGCCAGGTCTTGGAGGACCTTGGGCCGATCTTCGTCAAGTTCGGACAGATCCTCTCCACCCGCCGCGACCTGCTTCCCGACGACTTGGCGATCGAGCTCGCCAAACTGCAGGATCGGGTCCCGCCCTTCCCCGGCACCCTCGCCCGCGCCCTGATCGAGAAGGCATGGGATAAGCCCATAGAGGCGGTGTTGGACGATTTCGACGAAACACCCTTGGCATCGGCCTCGATCGCCCAGGTCCACGCCGCCCGTCTCAAGGACGGGCGCGAGGTGGTGGTCAAGGTGCTGCGGCCCCGGATCGAGAAAACCATCCGACGCGACATCGGTCTACTCTACGTGGTGGCGGAGCTGGCCCAGCACTACTGGAGGGACGGGCGCCGCCTGCGGCCGGTGGAGGTGGTCGCCGAGTACGAGAAGACCATCTTCGACGAGCTGGACCTGCAGCGCGAGGCCGCCAACGCCTCGGTGCTGAGGCGCAACTTCCTGGGCAGCGAGGCGATCTACATCCCGGAGGTCCACTGGGCCCTGACCAGGTCGAACGTCCTGGTCATGGAGCGCATCTATGGTACGCCGGTGAGCGACGTGCAAGCCCTCAAGGCCCAGGGAATCAGCATGCGTCTGCTCGGAGAGCGCGGTGTCGAGATCTTCTTCACGCAGCTGTTCCGGGACAATTTCTTCCATGCGGACATGCATCCGGGAAACATCTTCGTCGAGCCGAGCGGTCGCTACATCGCCGTAGACTTCGGCATCGTGGGAAGCCTGACCATGGAGGATCAGCGCTATCTCGCCGAAAACCTCCTGGCCTTCTTCGACCGGGACTACCGCCGGGTGGCCGAGCTGCACGTGGAGTCGGGGTGGGTGCCGCCCGGGACCCGCATCGCCGACTTTGAGTCGGCCATCCGCACCGTGAGCGAGCCGATCTTCGAGAAGCCCCTGGCCGAGATTTCCTTCGGCAACTTCCTTCTGCGTCTGTTCCAGACAGCGCGCCGCTTCCACATGGAGGTACAGCCGCAGCTGGTACTTCTGCAGAAGACCCTGCTCAACATCGAGGGTCTCGGACGTCAGCTCTATCCGGAGCTCGACCTCTGGACCACCGCCAAGCCCTTCATGGAGCACTGGATGCGGGATCAGGTCGGTCCCAAGGCATTCTTGGCCCGGACGCGCAAGAACCTGGGGGCGGTCTCCGAGCAGCTGCCGGAGCTGCCGCTCCTGGCCTACCGGGTGCTCAATGCCCTGGACCGTCGCACCCTGACCATCCGTTGGCGCTCAGACGAGCTCGACAGGCTGCGTGCGGAGACCCGCAGCTATCGGACCCATATAATCGCTGCGGTAGCCGGGGGCGCCCTGGTCCTCAGTGGGACCGGGATACTGGTGCTGGGCCCCGGACAAATCCTCACCGTTGCCTTCGCGAAGGCGCTGGCGATCGGTTTCTACGTCTCAGGCGGCCTCTTGCTGAGCATCGGCTGGCGCAGCCCCCCTCGCCGTAAATAGCCAGCCGAAGCCCCGATAAGGCTCAGAGCTTGTGAAAAATTCAGCCGCCGTAGCGAGGGCGTTCCCGGACGTCCGCAGTAGGCATCCGATTTTCTCACAAGCTCTCAGAGCAAACCCTGCTCGGCAAGGGACGTGGCATCCCCTTCACCGATGATGATGTGATCGAGCACGCGAACGTCGACGAGGGCAAGTGCCTCCTTCAAGCGCTGGGTGATACGCAGGTCTGCCTGGCTCGGCTCCGTGACTCCCGACGGATGGTTATGGGCGAAAATAACTGCCGCCGCCTGTAGCTCGAGGGCACGTCGCACGACCTCCCGAGGGTGGACGCTGGCCCCGTCGATGGTGCCCAGAAAGAGCTCCTCGCACCGGATCACCCGGTGACGGTTGTCGAGGAAGAGGCAGGCGAAGACCTCGCGCACCTGATGGTAGAGTCGTGCCTTGAGGTAGGCACGGGTTGCTTCCGGGCTGGTCAGGAGATCCCGGTCCTCGATCTCTGCTTCCAGGTAACGACGGCTCAGCGCCAATACGGCTTGCAGCTGCGCATATTTTGCCCTACCCAGACCCTTGACCCTGCAGAAACCCTTCTCGTCAGCGGTGAAGAGCCCCTTGAGCCCACCCAGATCCGCGAGCAGCTCGCGCGCCAAGTCCACCGCGCTCTTTCCCTGCACACCCGTACGCAGGAAGATGGCTAAGAGCTCGGCGTCCGTGAGTGCCTGAGCACCGCGAGCAAGGAGTTTTTCGCGCGGCCGCTCGTGCTCGGGCCATTCCGTGATCGACATCTCCCTTCTCCTTTTCTCTGGATCCTGGAATCTGTTCTTCGATTATGATCCGGTTACCGGAAACGTCCAAGACCACCCCGTCCGCTCCCCTCTCATGTGGGCTACAATCGGGTCTGGACAATAAAGACAGTAGCCTGGACCTCTTTTCTCGTGACTGGATCATCGGCAGCCGGCAAGAACAGCCGCCTGATTTTGGGAACCTTGAAAATCCCCTCCCTGGGATTTTTCAAGACGCAAGTCGAATATTGCGACTTCCGACTTGCTTCATTTTCAAGCACATATTTCATCGGAAGCGGTTTCCGCTATCCCCTTTTTGCGTCGCGGAGTGATGGCCTTCCCCGTTCGAATGTATCGCCATGGCGTGCCCCTCGCCGCTGTCGACCGAGCGCCCTGCCGCAGGCCTCCCGCCGGCCCGGGGCACCCATGCCATGAGCACCAAGGTACTGTTGGGGGTAAGCGGGGGGATTGCTGCCTACAAGGCGCCCGAGCTGGTGCGACGCCTGCGCGACACCGGCGCAGACGTGCGGGTGGTCATGACGGAGGCTGCCCGGTCTTTCATTGCTCCGCTGACCCTGCAGGCCGTTTCGGGAAACGAGGTGCGGTGCGATCTCTTCGATCCGGCTGCGGAGGCCGGCATGGGCCACATCGAGCTCGCCCGCTGGGCCGACCTGGTGCTGGTGGCCCCCGCGACCGCGGATCTCATGGCGCGCTTGGCCGTTGGTCTCGCCGACGATCTGCTGACCACCCTCGTCCTGGCGACGACGGCTCCCCTCATCCTGGCCCCGGCCATGAATCATCGCATGTGGCTTCATCCGGCGACCCGGGAGAACCTGGCCCGATTGCGCGGGCGGGGGGTACGCATCCTGGGTCCGGATGAAGGGGCTCAGGCCTGTGGCGAGTGGGGCCCCGGGCGTATGTCGGAGCCCGCCGAGATCCTCGACGCACTCGTACTTCGGCAAAGCCGCAAGCTGTCCGGACGGCGCGTCCTGATCACCGCGGGTCCGACCCGCGAGGCCCTGGACCCGGTTCGCTATATCGGAAACCGCAGCTCCGGGCGCATGGGCTATGCCCTGGCCGCATCCCTGGCCGCCCGCGGTGCCGATCTAATCCTGGTCAGCGGTCCCAGCACCCTGACAGCACCTCCCGGGGTAGAGCTGGTGCGCGTGGAATCGGCATTGGAGATGGAGACAGAGGTGATGGAGCACGTCGCAGGCTGCGATATCTTCGTCGGGGCCGCCGCGGTCGCCGACTACCGGCCGCAAGTCCCCGCGCAGGAAAAGATCAAGAAGAATCAGGCGGAGCTGACCTTGCGGCTGGTCAAGAACCCGGACATCCTGGCGCGGGTCGCCGCACTGGCCCAGAGCCCTTTCACCGTCGGCTTCGCAGCCGAGACACAGAACCTGGAGGCGCAGGCACTCGCGAAGCTCCAAGCCAAGGGATTGAACATGATCGCGGCCAATCTGGTCGGCGGCAAGACGGGCGGATTCGAGCGTGCCGAGAACGCCCTGCTCGTGCTCTGGCCGGGCGGGCGCAGATCCCTCCCTCTGGCGGCGAAGACCCGGCTGGCGGAGGACTTGGCCGATCTGATCTCGGAGCGTTACCTTGCATACTCTTCAAGTCAAGATTCTTGATCCCCGCCTGGGGCGTGAATACCCGCTTCCCCAGTATGCCACCAGCGGCTCCGCGGGGCTGGATCTGCGGGCCATGCTCGATGAGCCCCTGGAGCTTCGCCCAGGGCAGAGCGAGCTGATTCCCAGCGGCATGGCGATCCACATCGCTGAGCCGGAGATCGCCGCCCTGATCCTGCCGCGCTCCGGATTGGGGCACAAGCACGGAATCGTCCTGGGCAACCTGGTAGGCCTGATCGATTCCGACTATCAGGGGCAGCTGTACCTCTCCTGTTGGAACCGGGGTGGGGACCCCTTCCACATCTCCGTGGGCGAGCGTATCGCTCAACTGGTGCTTGTCCCGATCCTTCGCGCGCGTCTTCAGGTCGTCGACGACTTTGCCCACTCCGACCGCGGCGCAGGCGGGCTCGGGCACACGGGACAGCGATAAACACGGAAACAGCCCGGTCTTTCGTATCCGCCGAAAGGCGCCGGTGTGGACCCATCCGGGCATCTTCTCTGATCAATTCGGGCAGAAACATGCAATTCTCAGCGTTCGGCAACAATAACAGCTCGCATCGAGGATTCGCTGAGGTACGGGTCCGGAGCGGTGCACCGAGTCTGAGCACCTATTGGCTCCGGGCTCTGATCGGCATCGCGCTTGCCGCGCTTCTCGCCTTCGCGATCGGTATGTTTGCCTGGATGGAAGGCCAGAAGAGCGAGAGGCTGCTCCGGCTCGAGGGCTTCAGTGCGGTCGTTGCCGGGGATATCGAAAGGCATGTGGCATCGCTGCAGGGACGCCTTCGCGAGCTCGGCGCCGATCCGCAGCTTCGTCAGGCGCTTCAGGCGCTGAACACGGACGAGCTGCGTCCCATGCAAGATAGGCTGACGCACAGACTTCCGGGAGCATCGCAGATGCGTCTCCTGATCCCGGGCGCCTGCGAAGGCAGGATATCGCCCACGAAGTCATTCAGCTACGCGGCGCTGGATCTCGTGTGCCAGGCAGAGCGTGAGCGACGCGTGACCTTGATGGAAGTTCATCATCCGGGCAGTCCGGACGAGCACCTGGCGATCGCCGCCCCGGTTCTGGGTGCCGATGGCGAGACCCTGCTGGGCGTCATCTACGCCTCCGTCGCGCCCTCCCTGCTCCCTTCCTTGGACGGCGCCAATGGGAAATGGGGATATATGAGCTTCCAACAGAACGTGGGGAACAAGGCCGTCGCCCTGGGCTCTCACCACACCACCACACCGTCCGATGCTCCGGATCATCGGGTATCCATAAAAGGCACGCGCCTGGGCATTGCCTCTTGGGTCGGCGCGAGTGTGCTCGATGAATCAGTCCTTCTCGGCGCCGTGGCCGCCTACCTCGTGCTCATGGGCTTGGTAGCGCTGGCGATGTGGCTGCCTTTGCGCAGCATGAAGCGCGGCTTGGCCTCGGATTACGATGCCTTGGTCGCACTCGTTGAGGATGCGGTGAGCGCGAAGCCCTTGCATCCTACCCAATACCGACTCGCCGAATCCAAGCCGATCGTCGAAGCGGTCACCGGCCTGTTGCGCCGCCTGCGCCAGACCCGCGGAGCCGTGTCCCCTTCGTCCGAGGCGACAGACCCTACAGCGGTGGAGCGAGAAGGGGCTGACGGCAGGCCCGCAGCGGACGCGCTGTCGATCTCGGCGCAAGAGGCGAGAAACAAGACCTTTCTTGAGAGCTCGACCGCCCGCTTGCACATTCTGCCCACCGAGCCCGTACCGGCGCAGATCTTCCGGGCCTCCGACATCAGAGGCATCGTTGATCGCGATCTCACGGCAGATCTCATGTACGCCCTCGGGCTCGCGGTCGGTACGGAAGCCGAGGAGGCGGGAGACCAGATCGTCATCGTCGGACGGGACACGCGTCCTTCGAGCAGGGAGCTGAGCGACGCCCTCGTCGTGGGGCTCCGTGCGAGCGGGCGCGATGTTCTGGACCTGGGTGTGGTACCCACTCCCCTGATCTACTTTGCGACGCGCTCTCGAGATAAGACCTCGGGGGCAATGGTCACGGCCAGCCACGATGCCCAAAACTACAACGGATTGAAGGTAATCGTGGGCGGAATCGAGTTGGCCGGACAGGGGATCGCAGGGCTGCGGGAGCGCATCCTGGCCGATTCCTTCGCCCGGGGCGACGGCGATTATCAGGTCGGTGACGTAGTTTCGGACTACCTGGCCCAGGTGGAAATGGACGTTGCCGTGGCACGACCCCTCAAGGTCGTCATCGATTGCGGAAACGCCGCTGCCTCCATGGTCGCACCGCGGCTTTACCAGGCTTTGGGTTGCGACCTGGTCGAGCTCAATTGCGAGCCGGAGCAGGGGGTTCCGATGGACCGAATCCCCGACCCGAGCTCTCCCGAATACCTCGAGGATCTCCAGCGGGCGGTCCTGTCCCAGGAAGCAGACATCGGGCTGGCATTCGATGGAGACGGAGACCGGCTCGGGGTCGTGGACTCCTCTGGCAAGATCATCTGGTCCGACCGTGTGCTCATGCTGCTCGCCGCCGACGTGCTCTCCCGCCATCCGGGCGCGGATGTGATCTTCGACGCATGGTCCAGTAGCCATCTGGCCACCGAGATCCTGCGCCACGGCGGGCGCCCGGTCCTGTGGGAATCAGGCCAGGCATCCCTGAAGGCAAAGCTCGAAGAGACGGGTGCCCTGCTGGCAGGGGAATGGAACGGTCATTTCCTGTTCGCAGAGCGTTGGCACGGTCTCGATGACGCCCTCTACGCCGGCGCCCGTTTGCTCGAGCTCCTGGCGCTGGATACCCGCTCCAGCGCCGAGGTCTTCTCCGCGCTGCCAGGGGCGCTGGCAACGCCCGAGATCTTTCTGCCCCTCGCCGAAGGTGAAGCGACTCCGATCCTGCGCACGGCGGTCGAAGAGGCGGTACGAGAGACAGGCTACTATGTACACACCGAAAACGGGCTACGGGTGGAGTCGAAACGAGCCTGGGGCTATGTTCGTGCTTCCAGCACCCCGCCGGCACTGATCTTCCGCTTCGAGGCCGAAGATACAGCGGGGCTCGCGGAGATCCAGGACCTGTTTCGTGACATCATGGGCAAAGCCGCCCGAGGGCGGAATCTGCCATTCTAACCAGGATCGAGCTGTCTATGACCGTTGCAACCGAGCGCGCCCGAAACATCGCCCGGGTCCTCATCGAGGCATTGCCCTACATCCGGCGTTTTAGCGGAAAGACCATGGTAGTCAAGTACGGCGGCAACGCCATGGTCGAGCAATCTCTCAAGCATGGCTTCGCCAGAGACCTGGTGCTCATGAAGCTCGTCGGCATCAACCCGGTGGTGGTGCACGGCGGCGGACCTCAGATCGGGAAACTACTCGAACGCCTCGGCAAGGACAGCGAGTTCGTGCAGGGCATGCGGGTGACCGACAGCGAGACCATGGACGTAGTGGAGATGGTACTGGGCGGCTTGGTCAACAAGGAGATCGTTAATCTGCTCAATCGACACGGTGGTGCGGCCGTTGGTCTGACGGGGAAAGACGGCGATCTCATCCGCGCCCGTAAGCTGCTCCTGCGCGGCGACGCACCTGAGCTGAAGGCTAGCGAGATCATGGACCTGGGTCACGTGGGTGAGGTGGAGAGCATCGACGTGGGCGTCGTCGACATGTTGGTGCAAGGCGAGTTCATCCCGGTCATCGCCCCCATTGGTGTCGGAGAGGACGGCCTCTCTTACAACATCAACGCGGACCTGGTGGCCGGGAAGGTCGCGGAGGTGATGGGGGCCGAGAAGCTTCTGCTGTTGACCAATACACCCGGGCTACTCGATGCCTCGGGCGAGCTCATCGGCGAGCTGGACGTGGAGAGCGTCGACGGCCTGATACGGCAGGGAGTCATCAAGGGCGGCATGTTACCGAAGATCCACTGTGCCGTGGAGGCGGTTCAAACGGGTGTGCGCTCCGCCAGCATCATCGACGGTCGGGTAGAGCATGCACTTCTGCTGGATCTCTTCACGGACGAGGGCGTGGGGACACTGATTCGTCGCAGGTGAAATCGGTGGGCGCCCGACAAACTGCCACCCTGTCCAGCAACCCAAGGGGGGTCGCCCCGGCAGGCAATTTTCCATTTCGGCATTGGCTCACCATTCAGCTCACAGGCTGTGCTCTCAGATCAAAGCCCAGCCCGTCGTCGTGGCAAGCTGCTCAGCGATGTGGTAAGTTTTTACGCTTAGTGAAGTCGATGAAGCCTTGGATATCGACAATCATCATCGCCGCCGCATCGCGCCCAGATTCAGGTTCCGGTTGTTCCGCCCTCCCCCTATGATTCTGTCAGTCGGCGTTGCCGACTTAGTCGCCGCCTTGAGACGCCATGAGCTATGGCGCGTGCTTGCCTTGTACCAGCTAAAACGCGGCAACGCGCGCACGAAGTTCGGCATTGCCTGGCATGGTCTCAGCTTCTTCATCCTGGTCGGGCTGATGGGCTTTATGTATGCGACCTTCATGCACCGTCCACTGGACCTCTACGTGCCCTATCTGGCAGCAGGCCAGCTTGGCTGGCGTTTCATATCGCCGATGATCACTGAAGGGCTCACGGTTATTACTGGTGGGCGCGGCCTGCTCACCCAGCGTCCGTTCCCGATCAGCTTCCTGCCATTGAAGCTTGCCTGCTACCACCTCTATCTCTCTGGCCTACACGCAATCGCATTCATCGCCATTCTGGCTATATATCGCATCATAGTCGTACCCAATCCGCTTCTGTTGGCGATCGGCCTCGTGATTGTCACCGTAGCGGGCGTGGGGACCGCATTGCTGCTCGGAATCGCCTCGGTCTTCCACCGGTGGTTACAGAATTTGATTCCGTCATTGATGAATCTGGCCTTTTTCCTGACGCCGATAATCTGGATGCCCAACATGCTGGTGGGTGGTGATGCCAATCATCTCTCTGTGGATCTGACCCATGGTTTTACCGGCCGCAGCACCTTCGTACTCCTAAACCCCTTCTATTATTTTCTCGAGGTCGTGCGTGGACCTCTTCTCGGATATCAGGTGCCATTCATCTTTTGGTTCGTAGCATCGTCGATCGCGGCGGCGCTCATGATCTGCGGACTCCTCATCCTCTCTCGCACAAAGCCGCGTATCATTCTGAATTTATGAGGGACACCGCGCCAAGCCTCCGGCTCTTCAATGCCAGCCTTCGCTTCCCGGCCCAGATGGGCCGTGTCGGTAACCTTAGGATTGCCAGAGAAAAACGTGCGGACGTTGGCAGCGAGTTGGTGGAGGTCGGACCCGGGCGTTACGCGGTGCAGGCATTGAAGGATATCTCGCTCTCTCTCGTGCCAGGAGACAGGCTCGCCCTGATCGGCGGGAACGGGGCAGGCAAGACGACCTTGCTTCGGGTGCTGGCAGGCATCTTCGATCTCGATTCCGGTCTACGGGAAGTCAACGGAGAGATCTCGACAATATTCAACATGCGTCTCGGCTTCGAGATGGCAGAGACGGGCTACGACAACATTATGCTACGTGGCCTGATCGAGGGTCATCCTCGATCAATGGTCGAGATGGCGGTGGACGAGATCGCCGACTTCTCGGGGCTCGGGGAGTACTTGTACATGCCGCTGGAGACCTATTCAGCCGGTATGCTCGCGCGCCTTGCGTTTTCGATTGCAACCGCCTGGGACGCATCTATTCTGATTCTGGACGAGTGGATCGGGGCGGGCGACGCCGGTTTCTTGAAGATGGCCGAGGAACGTCTGATCACCTTCGTGGATAAGGTCCAGATATTGGTCGTAGCCAGCCACAACGGGGCCATCCTGCGCCGCTTCTGTAACAAGGCAATGGTGCTGGCGCATGGATCGCTTGTCTACGAGGGCGAGGTGGATACGGCCTGGAAGTGGTTCCAGGATCATCAGAAGGCGAAATTTGCGGAATAGACTAGTTTCGCGCTCCGACGCTGCCCGGCGCGAAATGCGAAGCACGAAGCGGATAGTCCCGGATAAGCGTAGGGGCGAGCGCATGGCGGAAGCCGAGAGGCCGGAGGCTCCGAAGCCCGTAGACGTAGCCCGCGAAGGTTATGTATCGATCACAGGCTGTGCGATCGGCACCAAATCTTCCATTTCCTTCACCGAGCGCCGCCGCGACATGGGCATACATCTTTTTACAGGGTCGGTCGGAGACCGCTTCGACAATGCCATGCGTGAGAGCTTCCTCGCCACCCTGGAGTGCACGCCGATCGATCGACGATCCTTCCGCACCAGGGCCCAAGGACGCATGGCTGTGTCCGAGCTAATCGAGCGCTGCTACGACCCTCGCCGTCGCCCTTCTGCGCTCGGTCATGACTCACCCATGATCTACGAGAGGAGGCTCAAATCAGCGCCGAGCCCCGAAACCGAGAACCTGTCCACTCGATCGGGGCAACTTCACACCCGGTGAGACTCCTTTACATCTCCAACGGAAACATCCCCTCGCGCTGGGCGCACACGGTCCAGGCCATGAAGATGTGCGAGGCGTTCGGCCGGTTGATACCGGACTTTGCGCTGCTCATCCCCGGGGACGTGCGTAGCTGGCTCGGTGGCACGGGCGAGGCGGACCGCGAGCTGTTTCGATGGTATGGAATCGAGCGCCCCTTCCGTCTGCGCCGGGCGCCGATGGCCTGGCGGCTCACCCCGGCGGACCTGGCCCGCTCGAACTCCCAGCCCTTCGCACAGCGGGCGCGGTGGTACGTCAAGCTGACCCGTCCGCGCCTGGTGATCACCCAGTCCCACGAGAGCGCCAGGTTCGCACTCGACGACGGAATGCCCACCATTTTCGAAACCCACGACGGCCCGGGCCACCCCAAAACCATGGGCTACATCCGGCGCTTTGCCGGACATCCGAGTTTGGTCGGCATCGTCACCACCTCCCTGGTGCTCAAGGACGCCTTCTGCGCCGAGGGCATTGCCCCCGAGCAGGTGGTCGTCTCGGCCAACGCGGTCGACCTGGCCCGCTTCACCGGTGTCGGCGACGATCGGACGGGGTCGCGCCGGGCGCTCGGTCTGGAGCCGGACGAACATCTCGTCCTCTACACGGGCTCGCTGCAGGAATACAAGGGCATCCCCACCGTGATCGAGGCGGCGCGGCTGCTGCCCGCTACCCGTTTCCTGCTGGTGGGAGGCGATGCCGAGGCCGTACGCACCTGGAGCAGACGCGCCGCGGGGTTGGCCAACGTTCGTTTCCTGCCCTTCGTGCCCAACAAGGATCTGCCGCGCTACATGGCGGCCGCCGATGTCTGCCTGGTGCCCAACTCGAGCATCGACCGCACCGCCCGCTGGACCTTCTCCATGAAGCTCTACGAGTACCTGGCCGCGCGGCGGCCGGTGGTGGCGAGCGCTATCCCGTCTCTCGCGGGCATGCTGAGCGACGGTGAGAACGCCCTGCTGGTGCCGCCCGACGATCCCGCAGCCCTGTCCGCGGCCATCGAGCGTCTGCTCGCCGACCCGATGCTCGCCGCGCGCCTGTGTACCAACGGCTACACCTTAGTGTCCCAGTGCACCTGGGAGCACCGGGCGGCGGACATCCTGGCGGCGTTGGCCCCTGAGCTGGCGCGCGGCAGCGACGTGTGACCCGCCATCCGGCATGGGTTCTGGCCCAGCGGCTGCGGCGGCTGGCCGAGGACTTTCTGCGCCTGCCTGCGGCCCTGCGTACGCGCCGTGGGATCCCGGGCTGGACGCTGGCCGACGGCAGCACGGATTCCGCGGACTGCTCCTATCGCTGGTGGCGCATGCCGGTGTGCGTTCTGGTGCCCGTCTACAACGCCCCCGCCGAGGTCGGTCGCTGCATCGACGCCCTTCTCGCACACACGCCGCGGACCGTCGACATCCTCATCATCGACGATGCGAGCACCGAGCCCGCCATCGGGGAGATTCTCGCTGTGGCCGCCCGCGAGCCCAACGTCCGAGTAGTGCGCAACCAGGCGAATCTGGGTTTCACTCGCACCGTCAATCGCGGTCTGGAACTGGCCGCAGATCGCGACGTCGTGCTGCTGAACTCGGATACCGAGGTGACCCCGCATTGGCTCACCTACCTGGCTGCGGCGGCCTACGCGCGCGACGATATCGGCACTGCCACGGCCGTGTCCAACAGCGCCAGCCAATTCTCTGTGCCCCTGCGCTTTCACAATACTCTACCCTATTGGCTCGACTTAGCGGCCTACGCGCGCGCCGTCGCCCAATGCAGTCGGCACATCTGGATAGCTACACCCTTCGGTCACGGCTTCTGCCTGTACGTGAAGCGCCGCTACATCGAAGCGGTCGGGCTGCTCGACGACGACGCCTTCCCGCGCGGCTACGGGGAGGAGGTCGACTTCTGTCTGCGCGGCACCCGCGCCGGGTGGCGCCACGCGCTGGCGACCAAGGCCTTCGTCTACCATGTCAACGCCGCAAGCTTCGGGGTGTCCAAGACGGCGCGCAAGAGACAGGCGCGTGCCCAGCTCGATCGCCGCTACCCGGAATACGGCTCGCTGCTGCGGCTGTTCAGCCGCGACCAGGCGATTGTCGATTTGCGCCGCCGGACTGCGGAGCTTTGGCGGCGGGTCGCCCCAGCCACCCCGCGGCGACTCTGGGTCCTTGCCGCCGATCCGGCTGTTGATCCGGAAGTCCTGTCAGGGCTGCCCCCTGCGGCGGACGGTGAGGGATTCGTCCTGGCGGCCATTGATCGAGACCTGCGCCTCTATCGTCTCGCCGAGGGCGTGCCCGAGCTGACGGAACAGGGACACGTGGCACAAGCGCCCACGCCCTTCTCGCCCTACGGCGAGGGATACGAAGAGGTGGTGGGGCGCTGGCTGCTCGAATACGCAATCGAGTCCGTCGAGGTCCTCTGCCTGCGCGGCCACGGCGCAGGACTGGTGCGGCTGGCCGCGGACCTCCAGATCCCGATCTCCGTCCTGCTGAATGACACTTACGCGATCTGCCCCTCCGGCGCCCTGACTGACGAGCAGGGGCGCCCGTGCGGCGGGTGTTGTACGCCCCCCCGGGGGGACTGTCTACCCGTAAAGGACCCGCTGGGGCGCAAGCTCAAACACGAGTACCTGCCGGCTTGGCAGGACGCCTATCGTTTGGCGTTGACCCATGCCGATAGCTTGGCGGTCTCCTCCTACGCACTCCTGCAACAGCTGCGGGAGGTGTTCCCCGAGCTGGCCGGGCGCACCATCCGGGTGATTGGCGACGACACCGGGTATGCCCTCTCCGAAGCCGAGGGTGTGACAGCAGGCTCGAAGCCTCCTGCGGTCCGGATCGGCGTCCTCTGCCACGCGTCGGCCGGCATGGGCGAGCGGGAGCTGCATTACCGGGTGCTCGCCCCGCTTACCCATCCCGTCCTGCGCGAGCGCCTCGCCGTCGAGGTGTCCCCATTCGATGCGGACGAGATCCGCGAGCTCGCCACGGACCTGATCATCCTTCCCGGGGCTCTACGGCTCAAGACGGATACCATGGAACATCTGCTCGCCCGGGTGGGGCGCTCAGGGGTACCGTTCGTCGTTGACCTCGGAGGTCGCCGAATCGCAAGCCCCGCACCTTGCCGCACCGGCCGCGGCCAGGATCTCCTCGAACGGTTGCTGGAGGCCGCCGCCGAGATTTGGACGGACGAGGGCGAGCTCGCCGGCGTACCCTCGGCCCTGGAGGACAAGTGCGTACAGGTGCCGACCTGCATTGACACCCGGCTCTGGCCGGCGAACCAAGCCCGCGTCGGGCTCGGCCCCAATGATCCCCTGCGATTGCTCTTCCGTGCGAGCGCAGAGGACGGGGCCGCTCTCGGCTTTGCCATAGACGTCGTTCAACATCTGCGGAAACGGATCGACAGACCCGTCGAGCTCGTTGTCACGGGCCGTCCGCCCAGGGCGCCCAAGCACCCCTGGGTGCGCTTTCTCAAGGCACAGCACAAGGCTAAGGCGAGCTACCCGGTGCTCGCCGCCTGGCTTGCACAAAAGGGGCCCTACCATCTGGGCCTGCTGCCCCCGGGCACGTACGAACCCTGTCCGATGACGACCATCCTTGAGTACGCCGCCTTGGGAGCGACAACGATTGCCAGCATTGACGAGGTGCAGATCCACGCCTTCGGCGATCTCGCTCCCATCCCGACGGTTCCCCCATCGTTGGATGTTTGGGCGGATACGATCCTTGCCTACTCCCGCGCAAGTACCGACTCGGCAGGAATCGACACACGAGCCCCGGCGAAACTCCTGGCCAAACGCGGAGGGGCGGTCGCCGCCGGGTTCCTCGCCTCACGCTTGGAGGCAATGCTGTAACGCAAGCGCTCGTCGTCAACCAACGCCCGCCCGGGTATTGCCGGACGATGGCGAGCGAGTTGCCGCCGTTGCCGCACTGCTATTTTGTCTGTGGTTATCCCCTGCGATCTTGGTTGTCTGCCGCCCTCCGTGTCTTTTTGGCGATGCAGAGTACGCGGCGTTGGTGTCGGGTGGCTTACCGATCGACACGTGACGCCCCGTCTCGACTGAACGCGGCCCACAGTGCCGCCTAAGCGAAGTGCTACGAAATAGGACGGACTGGTGACCGCGGGTGATTGCGCACCCGCGGTTCCCATCAGAACCGGACGCGCCTAATTCGGACATCCGGCTTCTAGGCTTGAGCATTCACTACGTCGCGTAGATGCTGTGTACCACCTGCGCAGGCGGGAGCGGATTGCGCTTCAGAAGACGGTGGTTGAACGCCGGCCAGTTGAGGCGCGTTGCATGCGAGCGACGATTGAGCCACTTGCGCCAACGCCATTGCACTTCGAAGCGAAATCGCGACTGCACTCGCGCATTGCCGTTAATCCCGTAGTAGGCCTCGTGGCCCCAGAGCTTGCAACTCAGCACCCGCTGTTGCTCCACCACCGGGCAGTGGCGATTGCACCGGCACCAGTCAGTCCCCCATCTGCCGCAGCGCACGGCTGAAGCGGAATTTAGCCATCTTGCGTTGCAAAACCCACCGCTCGTTCAAGATCCGAGAGGAAACGATGAAGAAATTCAGTACTACGAAACGCATCCTTGTTGCATCCGCAACGGGCATTGCCGCGCTCGCGGCCACCATTGCCTTGGCTCAGCCGACTGGATACGGCCCTGGCCCGGGCTATGGCCCGCCGAAGCAGTCCACCGGCAGCACCGTCGATTGGGCGCAGGCACGCTTGGACCGGATGACATGGCGTCTCAACCTGACTGACGAGCAGAAGGCGAGGCTGAAGCCAATCTTCGAGCAACGGGAGGCCCTACGCACCGCACAGCGCCAAGCGATGCGAAACCAGCTTGCTCAGGTTCTCACCCCCGCGCAGCTTGCCCAGTGGGATCAAATGCGAGGCCAGCGTAGCGGGACGCGCCGCGGGCGCGGACCTTGCGGCGGACAAGGTTTTGAGCCCGGCCCTGGGTACGGTCCGGGGTCAGGATTCGGGCCGGCAAACTAAGGCGGCAGCAGCGTAGCGATGTCGGCGGACGTCGCCTTGTCTCGGTCTAGTCCTTTGTTCCGGGTCGGAGTACAGCTCGAGATCCGACCCGGCTTCTTTGCCACCGCCGCGCCTGTGTCCCGAGGCTGATCCTTTCCCGGGTACCCCACACCACGGGCTCGTGACGTCATTGCCTCCACAAAGCGCTGGAGAAAACGGTGATTGCGAAGATCCCCGGTGTCATCCCGAGCAGGCTGCCCAGTAGAAACTTCCAGAAGCTGATGTGGGATGCGCCGGCTGCCAGGTTGAAGATGGGAAAAGGCGCAATCGGTACTAGCCTCAGCACGGCAACGGCCAGAACACCGCGTTTGGCCAGTTGCTCGCTCAGTCGACCGAGACGTGAGCTCAGCCTTCCCGCAACGGCACCATGGCCGAGGAACTGGCCGCCGGCAAAACCAATTGCAGAGCCCAAAGTGACTCCGGCCAGGACGTAAATGAAGGCGTCCCATCCCTCGAAGACGATACCGGCGACTACCGCCAGCAGTGTTACCGGCACCATTGCGAGGCTTGTGACCGTGATTGCCGCGACGGCGACCAGCGCGCGCATTTCAGGAGACGGAACAGCCCGAACGAAAGCGCCGAGGAATTCGGGCGCTAACCAATCGTGCAACGAGGTCCAACGCCACGCTGCAGCCAGTGCCAGTAGCGAAACGATGAGCACAAGCAACGCTAAAGGCCGCTTGCTCCCGACCGGATAGTCTTCCTTCGTCGCGTTCTCGGTCACGATATTTCAGGCACAATCGACAACGCGACCATAGCAACACCTCGTTACTGTCGTGCGCCCCACCTGGGGATGGGGGTCGCGATCAGCAACAATCGCGGTCTTGGTATCGAGCCAACGACCCCTTCCATCGCTACCGAGCAACGGGACGTTCGAAATTTGCCTACATAATGGCTAGATGAGCCACAGAAAAGCAAAAGGGCTCGCGGAGGCTAGCCGCAAGCCCTTGTTTTTGGTAGCGGGGGAAGGATTTGAACCTTCGACCTTCGGGTTATGAGCCCGACGAGCTGCCTGACTGCTCCACCCCGCAATTGAGTCGAGCATTATATGGGCTGACCATTTTGGACACAACCGCCAGCTTCGTCTTCCTTACGGGCTACGCTGAAATCGTACGTTATTCTCCGCACTGCCGTCCCTCATGAGCCCTTATCGGAGGGGCCGCCGAGAGCCTCGAGGATTCTATCGGCGACCCGAAAGGCATTGGCATAAATGGTCCAGGTGAAGGGCACGCTACCGCCGGTGGGCATGAAGCTGCCGTCGGTGACATAGAGGTTGTCGACCTCATGGGCTCGGCAGTCGGGATCGAGGACCGATGCCTTCGTATCCGTGCCGAATCTGCACCCGCCCGCCACCAGGTTCTGGGGCGGTGAGCCGCTCACGTTCCAGCTGATGTTCTTTGCGCCCAGCCGTTCCAGCACCTTTGCACCTTTGCGGGACAAGAACCGCCCCACCTCCAGGTCCCGCGTGTGATAGCCGAGACGGATCCGGGCGACGGGCATGCCCCATTTGTCCTTCTCGCGGGGATCCAGGGACACGAAGCAGTCGTCGACAGGAGTCCAGTCGTTGAAGACTTCGAAGTGCAGATGGCGTGCCGAGGTGAAGTAGGTCTTGATTCGATCCTTCAAGGGCTTGCCCCAGACAAGGTCGCCTTCCGAGCTCCACTTCTGCGCGACTGCCCGCGAGATGGCATTGGCGTGGCGGAACAGAAACTCGATCGTACCGCCTTTGCGCCGCTTGCCGGTCTCGGGGTCGGAGTAGAAGTACCAGTCCTGGAGCGCCCGGTTGACGAACGGCCCGCGCACCTTCAGGGACCGGGAGAGGTCCGGCGCCAAGTAAGCGTATAGGATATCTCCCGTACCGATGCCGCCGGCGGAGAAGACCAGGTTTCTGCCCACCTGTCCGTTGCCATTGGCAAGTCCATCCGGATACCTGGGACCGGTCGACATGAGCAGGAGCCTGGCGCTCTCGATAGCCTGGCAGGCAAGGACGTAGATCTCTGCGTCCAGGCGCTTGCGGACCCCATCACCATCGATGTACTCGACCGCCTCGATGCGACCCTTCTGGTCGCTCAGGATCCTGCTCACCATGGAGTGCGGGCGGATCCGGCAGTGTCCAGTGCGCACGGCCTGCTTCAGCAAGGCGGCCCTGGAGCTGCCCTTGGCCCCGCTGCTGCAGCCGTAGCTCCCGCAATAGTTGGTGTAGAGGCAGGAATTGCGGCCCATGGCCGGGCGGGACAGGACCGCACGGGGCACGGGGAAGGAGCTGTAGCCCAGGTCGCGGCAGGCCTTGTCGATCAAGCCCGAGATCGGATGCTCTACCGTCGGCAGATACGGAAAATCGGTGCTGGAACGGGGCTCCTGGTAGGGGTGCTCGACCAGCTTACCCGAGACCCCGACCCGATGCTCGACCAGGTCGTACCAGGACTCCAGGTCCTCGTAGCCGGATGGGCCAGTCCGCCAGGTTCGCACCCTCGACCGGGCCGAAGGCGGACAGGAGCCTGAAGTCGTCTGGCTTCATGCGGTGAAAGAAGCCGCTCATGAAGTTGGACGCCCCCCCATGCAGTTTCCGTTCCACCAGTCCCAACTGGAGTCGAGGGTGGACTCGGCCTCCCAAACGCCCTCATCGTTGCGCTGCTCCAGCACGTGGCGCTCGTCCAGAAGGCTCGGTGTATAGGTGCTGCGGCGGCAGGAAGCGATCTCGTCCTTGCAGAAATCCTTTTCGTCGAGCCAAGGGCCTTTTTCCAGGACCACCACCGAGTAGCCGGCCTCGGCGAGGGACAGGGCAACGGGTCCGCCACCAGCCCCGCTTCCGATCACGCAGACGTCGAAGTCCCGGCTCATGCCTTGCCCAGCCGTCCGTAGATCTTGTCCGGGGTCGGGCGCGGCTGTCCCGGGTCGTGCTCGAGCCACCTCCAGCCGATCCCGCCCGGATTGCCGCCGTAGAGCGGGTCCGCCAACATGGCCTCGAGACAATAGGTTACGAGGCGCGAGAGCCAGCGCTCCCCCGCCCTGGTTCCCGCGATCTTCCGCAGCAGGTCCTCGCGCCTTGCCGGCCCCACCCTGGGGAAGGCCAAGCCCTCCTGCTCCAGCGAGATCTCCTCCAGCCAGCCGATGCCCTGGAGAATGAGCTTCTTGATGTCGGGATCGAATTCGGGATCCGCCAGGGTGCGATCCAGGTAGGCCGTGGCATTCACCTCTCGCGCGCCCGGTGCATCCGGCTCGGAAGGGAGCAGGTGGTCCTGGACCGTCGCGATCGTCGCCCACTGGGTTGGGCTCAGGACCCGTCCAGAGGGTCCCGGCAAGGCTACGACCGAATCGGTACACGCCAATGGCGTGCGGGCCCCGATTGCCGTGAGCGAGCCGATCTGGAAGAAGTCTCTACGTTTCACGCGAATCTGGGATTCTTCTGCAGCTCGGAAAGTTGGCCCATCTGCAAAGATTTCGCGCCCTCGAGGACCCTAAAGCGTCTTGAGGTACTCCAAGAGTGCCGCCCGCTCATCCGGCGTAAGCTCGTCGCCGAAGGTGTGCCCCGCATTCGAGTAGCCGTGCACGCTCGTGTCATAGATGCGGTTGCGCTCGTCCCAGCTCATGGCGCCCTCTTTGCCGTAGGGTACTTCCGTAAAGTCCCAGCCGAGGCCCTGCAGATCATATTCTGGCTCCTCCGCTGCAAAGCGCCAGTACCTGGACCGGCTTGCGCTGTCCATGAGGGCGGCGAGGGTCGGCACCGAGCCATTGTGCAGGTAGGGCGCCGTCGCCCACACGCCGTCCAGCGGAGGGGCAATATAGCCCAACGCGGGCTCGAGACGGGACATCTCGCCGTAGAATGACGCATCGAGCCAGTGGATGAAAGGGTCCGCATCTTCGTAAAGCCACCTTGCCAGTGCGGGGTCCGTTCCCATGACCTCCAGCGCAATCAGCTCGTTCGGGTAGCGCTCCTCTTTGCCGTAGGAGCCATGACAAGTCGTGCAGCGCTCAGTGAACAGCGTCTCCCCCTGCTCGGCAAGCCCCCGGTTGATCGAGTAGGGATAAGCGGGAGGCTCGAGAGTCAGGAGATAGGCCCGTACGTCCACGATCCAGGCGTCCATCGCCGTTGCCTCCTCCACATTGTCCGTGCAGGTCGCGGCGGCGAGCATCATCAGACGAGCCTGATCTCCCCTGCCTTCGGCGCTGTAGAATAGCGCATTTTTCTTGCGCAGATTCCACCAGGGGGGCACGCTCACGGGCAGGGGCTTCTCCGGGGGTGGGTCAAGGATGGGCGCATCGGACCAGAACAGGGTCTCGGCGTCCCGGTGGGCAAAGAGGGCCAGGATCAGATTGTCGGCCGGATTGACCCCCAGGGTGTCGGTCATCATGTAGGGGGCGACGACATCTATCCGGTCCGCCCATTTATGCCACTCGGTGGCCTCGGCCTTGCCTCTGACGTAGACGCGCGCGCCATCGACCGGCACGATGGGGTCCGCCGTAAAGTCCAGAAACTCGTTACCCAGCCCGATGACCAGCTCGCCGTTCAGGCGGCCGGCGTGGCAGCCCAGGCAGTTGGAGGTAATCAGCTTCACGCCCTCGTCCGTCTCGTAGGCGGTCAAGGAGTAGGGAAGCTCGGCATTCAGGCCGGTGCGATCCGCGAGCAGGAGATCGGGGGCGACTTTGCCCACGACCCTGCGGTAAGCGGAGAGAGGCAGCCCGCAGGTCACCAGGGTCCGGTTCAGGAGGACATCGCGGCCCCGTTCGGGATCGCCGGACCTCTGAGGCTCTGCCGCGACCTGCCCTGGTCGGGCCTTCGGTACTCCTTCCTCTTCGCGACCGCATCCCGCAAGTGCGATGAGGGTGATCACGAGGAGCAGCACGGGGTGCACGGGCGTCGGCAACAGCCGGGGGCTCCTCTCGTTCAATCGAAGCGCCTGTTTCCGTCCCGGATACGATCGGTACATTCTTCCCGGTTCCCCGAAATTGCCGCCGAATCGAGCTGCATTTTCACCCAAGGTCGTGATCAAACGCGAGCACAGGTGGCCGTCTGCCCGGCTAACGATCATGGAGCGAGTCGAGCCACCCCGGATATATGAAAGGTCGTCTCGCCCCTGATCCTTCCCTCACCCCGACCGTCTCCCATAAAGGGAGAGGGGGAAAGTCGGTGCGCCTCCGGCGCGTACTTTCACGGTAAGCAACTCGGGTACGGACGAGCACCACCTCCGTAGTACACTTGAAAAATCCCTTCCTGGGGTTTTTCAAGATGCACATCCCAATGCCGTACGGGCACCTCGGATTTTGCGAGGCGTCCTCCAGAGCGGACCACAGGAGAACAGCAGGTACCAATCCATGTTCGAGATTCGCCTCGAAACACTGTGCTACATCATTGCAAAGGCCCGTGAGCTCCAGGCGAAGGAACAGGTGGTCTTTCCCGACGATTCCTCCGGCCCCGGAGACGATTGGGCCATGCAGGTCCTCGCCGACCACAAGGATGACCTGAGCTTCCTGGAGATCAAGGCGGAAGTGGAGGATCTGTCGCCGGAACAGCAAGCGGAGCTGGTCGCCTTGATGTGGCTGGGCCGCGGTGACTACACGCTGGAGGAATGGGACGAGGCGCGGTCGGAGGCGCTGGACCAGTACCTGGACCACAAGAACACCACCGGGTACCTCCTGGCGCACCCGATGGTCTCCGACCATCTCGAAGAAGGGCTGATCGCCTTTGGCTACTCCTGCGAGGATTGACCCTTCCGGAACGGGATTTGGCTCACCGAACCGCTCCGTAGCCAGGGACGAGCCCGGCCGATGGCTATGCGCTCGTCTCCCCGGATTTTCCGGCCCACCGAGCCCTCGCCACCGGCGCTAGAAATGGTGTGACGACACATCTGCCCGCCGTTTCAACAACTCGATGATGCGCTCGGTCAGGATCAGCTCCTTTGCGTACATCATCTTGCCGCCGGGGATCACCAGGGTGTTGAAGCCCGTGATCATGGTCCCGTCGATCAGCCCCTTGAGCGTGAGCTTGTACTCGACGCCGGGCTTGGGGCTCAAGAAGTGGATCAATACCAGGCTCTGGTCGGCGGTCGGGATATTGGCCACGCAGATAAGGATTGCTGGTGTCGGTGAGCGGAATGCGCTGAAAGTTGATGTTGGTCACGGAGAATTGGGGCACGATGTAGTGCATGTAGTCGTACATGCGGCGGTGAATCGTATCCAGGACCGCCTCCTGACAGTAGCCCCGCACGGCCGTATCACGATGGATCTTCTGCACCCATTCGAGGTTGATGGTGGGGCAGACCCCGATCAGCAGATCCACCTCCTTGGCCATGTCGATATCGTCTGCGACGACGCCGCCATGCAGCCCTTCGTAGAAGAGCAGATCCGTGTCCGGAGGGATCGGCTCCCAGGGCGTAAAGGTGCCCGGCTCCCGCCCATACAGCGCCCCCCTCTTCCTCGTTGTGGATGTAGTGGCGCCGCTCTCCCTTCCCGGATTCCCCATAGCGGCGAAACAGCTCCAACTGCTTGTCGAACAGATTCCCCTCCGGTCCGAAGTGGCTGAGATTGCGACCTTCCGACTTGGCCTTTTCCAGCTCTTCCTTACATCTGCTGCCGATCGAAGCGATGAAAGCTGTCGCCTTCGACGGTCGCCGCGCGGGCACCGACGCAGCGAAAGATATGCTCCAATGCCTCCAGTCCTTTCCAATCCAGAAATGAGCCTGAAGGGGGGGTGGTAGGTAAGCCCCTCAGGCGGCCGGTTTTTGGGCTTGATTGATGGAACGGAATAGTTCAGTCCTTGCCTGGTTGAGGCGAAGGGCGGC
>Ga0210085_1000173_pt1 | contig 28649 bp, 26 predicted proteins | sample China_Galinas_PW_5_FD_184866 | JGI IMG/M metagenome (GOLD analysis project Ga0210085, IMG submission 184866) | Wetland microbial communities from San Francisco Bay, California, USA, that impact long-term carbon sequestration - China_Galinas_PWC_D1... | ecosystem: Environmental > Aquatic > Marine...
CCCCCGCCGCAGGCGCCATCCCCAGCTCGGTCCCGGTCCCGCCGCCGCCCCCGGCCCTGACCGCCGCCTACGATTCCGGCAAGACCGTGGTCCTGCTCATCGTCCACGGCGGCGGCATCGACGACGAGCTGACCGCCGCCGCGAAGCAGGTCGCCTCGATGCCCGACGTCGCTCTCTTCGAGGTGCCGTCGAAGCGGATCTCGCGCTACGCGGCGGTCACCGTCGGACTCGACGTCAACCGCGTCCCGGCCCTGGTCGTGATGCGCCCGAAGCAGCTCAGCGGCGGCGTCCCCCAGGCCAGCGTCGAGTACGGCTTCCAGACGCCCGCCAGCGTCGTCCAGGCGGTGCGCGACGCCGGCTACTCGGGCCCCGAAGAGACCTACCACCCGGACTGAGGCCCGCGTGAGCTCCTTCGACGGAACCCAGTACCCGAGCCACCTGCAGCCCGTTCCCGACTCCGGCACCTCGGCCGCCCCGGCGATGCCCGAGCCCGGGCAGGGCGGCACCCCCGGGCTGACGCCGCCGCTGCACCGCGGCCACTCGCGCGGCTACATCACCGACGTCCTGGTCGAGCTCGGCTTCGCCTCGGCGGAGGCCGTGAGCGCGGCGATCGAGGCGGCGCGCGCCGCCGGCAAGGCGCCCGAGGCGCTGCTGCTGGAGCAGGGCACGATCGGCGAAGACCAGCTCTCGCGGGCGACCGCCGAGCGCTACGGGCTCGACCACGTCGACCTCGACGCCTACCACGTCGACGTCGCCGCGGCCGCCCTCTTCCCGGTGACGATGGCCCGCCGCTACATGGCGGCACCGGTCGGCTTCATCGACCAGGAGACGCTGCTGGTCGCCGCCGCCGACCCGGCCAACGTCCTCGCCGTCGACGACATCCAGGCGGCCACCGGCCTCGACTGCCGGATCGCCGTCGCCGCCCGGGCCGACGTCGAGGCGCTGCTCTCGCGGCTCGGCTCGCTGCAGAGCGCGGCGGCCGAGGCGATCATCACCGAGGAGGACGAGGAGAGCGAGGAAGAAGCGCTCGGCTCGGTCAGCGACATGCAGGTGAGCGCCGAGGACGCGCCGGTGATCAAGCTCGTCTACAGCATCCTCGCCCAGGCGGTGGGGGAGGGGGCCTCCGACGTCCACCTCGAGCCCGAAGAAGGCGAGCTGCGCGTCCGCTTCCGGGTCGACGGCGTGCTCAAGGAGGCGGCCCACGTGCCGAAGCGGATGATCGGCGCGGTGATCTCGCGGCTGAAGATCATGAGCGAGCTCGACATCGCCGAGAAGCGGGTGCCGCAGGACGGCCGGGTCAGCGTCTCGGTCGAGGACCGCCGCGTCGACCTCCGTGTCACCACCCTGCCGACCCAGCGCGGGGAGGGGGCGACGATCCGCATCCTCGACGAGACCAACGCGCAGCGCTCGCTCGACGAACTCGGCATGGACGGCTCGGCCCGGGCCCGCTTCGAGGACGCCTTCCACCAGGCCTACGGCGCCGTCCTGGTCACCGGGCCGACCGGCTCCGGCAAGAGCACCACGCTCTACGCGGCCCTCTCCGACCTCAACGACGTCACCAAGAAGATCATCACCGTCGAGGACCCGGTCGAGTACCGGATCGACGGGATCAACCAGATCAACGTCAACCGCAAGGCCGGGCTCGACTTCGCCACCGGGCTGCGCTCGATCCTGCGCGCCGACCCCGACATCGTCATGGTCGGCGAGATCCGCGACGCCGAGACGGCGCGGATCGCGGTCGAGGCGGCGCTCACCGGCCACATGATGCTCACCACCCTGCACACCAACGACGCGCCGGGGGCGCTGACCCGGCTCGGTGAGATGGGGATCGAGACCTTCCTCACCGCCTCCGCCGTCGACTGTGTGGTCGCCCAGCGCCTCGCCCGCAAGCTCTGCCCCAACTGCAAGCGGCGCACCGTGATCCCGGTCGCCGCCCTGGCCGAAGCCGGGGTGCGGGTCGGCGCCGAGGTCGAGGGCTACGAGCCGGTCGGCTGTTCGCGCTGCTCCCACAGCGGCTACCACGGCCGGGTCGGGATCTACTCGGTGATGAGCCTCAGCGAGCAGCTGAAGGAGATGACGATCGCCCGTGCCGCCGAGAACGACATCGCCACCGTCGCTCGCGAGGAGGGGATGCTGACCCTGCGCGAGGACGGCATATCCAAGGTCCGCGCCGGCCAGACCAGCCTCGAGGAGGTGCTCCGTGTCACTGCCTGACTTCGATTTCTCCGAGGTGCTCCGCCGCATGGTGGAGACCCGCGCGTCCGACGTCCACATCACCCCGGGCTTCCCGCCCGCGATGCGCGAGAAGGGAAAGATCCGGCCGATCGACGGCTTCCCGGTGCTCAACGGGCAGCAGACCCGGGAGGTCGTCTACGGGATCCTCAACGACGACCAGCGCAAGCGCTTCGAGAACAACCAGCAGCTCGACTTCGCCTACGCGATCCCCGGCGTCGCCCGCTTCCGCGTCAACTGCTTCTTCCAGCGCGGCTCGGTCAGCGCCGCCTTCCGCCTGATCCCGCAGGAGATCCCGGCGCTCGACTCGCTCGGGGTGCCGCAGGTGCTGCGCGACCTGACCCAGAAGCCGCGCGGCTTCGTCCTCGTCACCGGCCCGACCGGCTCGGGCAAGAGCACCACGCTGGCGGCGATGCTGGACGTGATCAACAGCGAACGCGAGGACCACATCCTCACGATCGAGGACCCGATCGAGTTCCTGCACCGGCACAAACGCTCGATCGTCAACCAGCGCGAGATCGGCTCCGACGCGCCCGACTTCGCGCTCGGGCTGCGGGCGGCGCTGCGCCAGGACCCCGACGTGATCCTGGTCGGCGAGATGCGCGACCTGGAGACGATCTCGACCGCGCTGACCGCGGCCGAGACCGGCCACCTGGTCTTCGCCACCCTGCACACCCAGTCGACCGCGCAGACCGTCGACCGGATCATCGACGTCTTCCCCTCCGAGCAGCAGGGACAGGTGCGGACCCAGCTCTCGATCGCGCTGCAGGGGATCGTCACCCAGCAGCTGCTGCCCACCCTCGACGGCAAGGGGCGGACCGTGGCCTGCGAGGTGCTGATCCCGACGCCGGCGATCCGCAACCTGATCCGCGAGGGCAAAACGCACCAGATCTACGGCGCCGTGCAGACCTCCGGCGCGGTCGGGATGCAGACGATGGACGCCGACCTGGCGCGGCTGGTGCGCACCGGCAGGATCAGCCGCGCCCTGGCCGAACAGCGCGCCTCGGTGCCCGAGGAGCTCAGCCGCCTGCTCGGTGCGCCGGGGGCAGCTGCCGCGCCCGCGCCGCCCGCCGGCGACGGCGCCCCGCCGGCCCCGCCCAACTACGCCCGGCAGGGGAGCTAGGCGATGGCCTCCGCGAGCACCTTCGAGTTCCGGGCGATGGACCTCGCCGGCTCGACCTCGGCCGGCGAGGTGGAGGCCGACTCCAAGGCCGCGGTCGGCGAGCAGCTGCGCCAGCGCGGCCTGATCGTCCTCGACGTCACCGAGAAGAAGAGCCCGGTCAACGTCGAGGACTTCTTCAAGCGCTGGAAGGGCGTCGACATGCGCGAGCTGGCGGTCTTCTCGCGCCAGTTCGCGACCCTGGTCGCTTCCGGGATGCCGATGCTGCGCACCCTGCAGACGCTCGAAGAGCAGACCCAGGACGACCAGATCCGCGAGGCGGTGGCGGGAGTGCGCGGCGACGTCGAGGCGGGCAGCACCCTGGAGCAGGCGATGGAGCGCTACCCCAACGTCTTCGACCGGCTCTTCCGGGCGATGGTCCGCTCCGGCGAGCAGTCGGGGCGGCTCGACGAGGTGCTCGACCGGATCGCCTTCCAGGTCGAGAAGCAGGACTCGCTGCGGCGCCAGGTCAAATCGGCGCTGATGTACCCGGCGCTGATCTTCGGCTTCGCCGTGATCGTGCTGGTCGCGATCGTCGCCTTCGTGATCCCGATCTTCGCCGGCATCTTCGAAGAGCTGAACGAAGAAAACCCCGGCGAGGAAGCGACGATGCCGATCCCGACCCAGATCTGCATCAGCGCCTCGGACGTCCTCACCGGCTACTGGTACGTCCTGATCCCGGCGATCGCGGCGATCGTCTTCGTCTTCGTCAAGTGGAAGAAGAGCGAACGCGGCAAAGAGCAGTGGGACCGGCTCAAACTGCACTTCCCCTTCAAGATCGGCGACGTGATCCAGAAGGTCGCCCTGGCCCGCTGGTCGCGCACCTTCGCCGGCTCGGTCGAGGCCGGCGTGCCGATGCTGCAGTCGATCAAGCTGACCGGGGAAACCTCCGGCAACATCGTGGTCGAGCGGGCGATGGAGGACGTCTACGCCTCGGTCAAGCGGGGCGGCTCGCTGGGCGCCCCGATCGAGGCCAACGCGATCTTCCCGCCGATGGTCGGCCACATGATGTCGGTCGGCGAGGAGACCGGCCAGCTGCAGCAGATGCTCGGCAAGGTGGCGGACTTCTACGAGGCCGAGGTCGACGCCAAGGTGAAGGCCCTCACCGCCCTGATCGAGCCGGTGATGATCGTCTTCGTCGGCGGCATGGTCGGCTTCATCGTGATCTCGATGTACCTGCCGATGTTCTCGATCTACGAACACATCCGCTGAGCGGCGAGTCGCCCCGGCCGACCGGAATGCGTCAGTCCTTTGTCCCGCATACCGGGACAAAGGACTGACGCATCCGCCGCACAGGGGGCGGGCCGCCGGCCGCCCCCGGGCTAGAAGGGGCCCAGGGTCGCGGCGACGATCGCGGCCGCCGCGGCGATCATCGCCCGGCCCAGGAAGTCGATGCGAGAGTTGATCGCCTCGAACCGCTGGTCGAGCTTGTCGAAGCGCGCGTCGACCTTGTCGAAGCGTTCGTCGACCCGCTCGAAGCGTTCGTCGACCCGCTCGAAGCGTTCGTCGACCTTGTCGAAGCGTTCGTCGACCCGCTCGAAGCGTTCGTCGACGCGTTCGAAACGGGCATTCATTTCCGCTCGCAGCTCGCCGATCGAGGCGTTGGTTTCGGCGCGGATGTCGCGGAGGTCGGTGTGGATCCGGTCGAAACCGCGGTCGACCTTCGCGTTGAGGTCGTCGAGGCGCTCGTCGGTCCAGGCTTCTCGCATCGTTCGCATGAGGCTACCGTAAGGAGTTGTCTGTCACGGAACAAGGCGCTTTCGAGCCGATTCAGAGGCGATTTCGTGCCGAAAGGGTGCAATTCGCCGTCGCCCGGGCTCCTGGTGGCCGCCGGCTCTGGACGTTCGTCCAGGCGCGGTGTCGATTAGTGGGCAGAAGGGGCTCTGCAGTCGCCAGTTTTGGGCGTCTGGGTAGTCACTTTTGAGGCATTCGCCCCCCTGGGGGCGGGACGGGGGCAATTTGCACTGCAGGGACTAAAGGGGCTCTGCGGGGCGCCGATGAGGACCGGGTAAGAGAAAGCCAGTGTCTCGGGCCGAAAGGCAACTCACCCGGGCTCTGGCGCAAACGATAGGTCCACAGGAGGCACCTATATGTTGCTCCAGAACATCCGGGCGAAGATTGGGGCCCGGCTCAACGGCGACAGGCAGGCGGGGTTCACCCTGATCGAGCTTCTGGTCGTCATGCTGATCCTCGGCATCCTCGCCGCGATCGCCCTGCCCGCGTTCTTCAACCAGAAGGACAAGGCCGGCGACGCGAAGGCGAAGGAGTACGCGCACTCCGCGCAGGTCGCGATGGAGACGTTCTTCACCGACCACGCCACGTACGTAGGCGCGACGCCGGAAGAACTGGCCGAAATCGAGCCGACCCTGGAAAGCGCGACCATCGCCACCGGCGAACTCACGGGTAATACCTACAAAATCACCTCGACGTCCAGCAACGGAAACGAATTCTATGTGATCAACGAAGGCGGGTCGCTTGAATTCACGTGCAAGGAACCCGGCAACGGTGGTTGTCCTGCCGCCGCTGAAGAAGGTGGCGAATTCGGCGACTGGGGCGGTTGATCCCACGAACCGCATCGCTTAGCCATGACTAAGCACCGCATCGACGCACACGAGGGGCGGGCCATCGCGGCCCGCCCCTCGGTGTGTCTGCTGTTGGGGCTGCTCGCGCTCGCCGCGGGCACTCTCGTGGGCGCCTCGGCGGCGCGGGCAGCGGAAGGAGAAGAAGGCACTCCGTCCCCGGTGCTGACAGAGACCGAACCGAAAGGCGAAGGGACGGATCTGCATCCGCTGGTGTTCGGGGATCCGACTGGCTTGACCACGGCTTCGGTCCAGTCGCTCGCGGGCCCGGCCTTCGCCTCCGGCACCGGTCCCAAAGCGCGCATCGACCTCTACGGAAGCGAATCCGAACTGGAAACCTGCGAAGGCGAACCGATCGGCACGGGCACTGCCGAACAGCTGCAATTGGACGGCATCCCGGTGACGGTGAAAAAAGAAGCCGTCACCTATATCTCCGCCATTCAGACCGACGAAGGGGTGCCGTCGGAATGCTCCAACGCGATCCCCTACAAACACGTCGCCGAACTCCCCGAAGAACCGGAAGAAGAAGGCGAAGAACCGGAAGAACCGCCCGCCGGAGAAGAACCTCCCGCCGAAGAACCGGCGCCCACCCCGGCGCCCGCCCCCGCGCCGGTCGTCAACGACCCGATCGACGCCGCCGCTCCGCCCGCTCCCCGCCTGCGCACCGTCCCCGGCGGCTGGGCGAACTTCAACCTGCCCCGGGTGACGGGCAAGGCGCCCGGCGCGGCGAGCGTCAAGATCTACGCCGACGCCGCCTGCCGCGGCCCGGTCGTCGCCCGCGGCTCGGCCGCCGCCTTCGCCGCCGGCCTCCCGGTCCCCGTCGCCGACAACGTCGTCGTCGCCTTCACCGGCGTCTCCGTCGCGGGCGGCAAGGCGTCCGCCTGCTCGGCGCCCGTCTACTACGTCGAGGACTCGACCCGGCCGCGCACCAGGATCACCTTCGGCCCCGCCTTCAAGACCAAGCGGCGCAAGGTCGTCTTCCGCTTCAAGGACGTCAAGGGCAGCGCGCCGGGGACGCACTTCAGGTGCAAGCTCGACCGCCGCAAGTGGCGCCGCTGCAAGTCGCCGCTGCGCCTCAAGAAGCTGAAGCCGCGCCGCCACGTGCTGCGGGTGAAGGCGATCGACCGGGCCGGCAACCGCCAGCGCCGCGCCACCAAGCGCCGCTTCAGGGTGATCCCCGGCAACCGCGGAGTCCGCACCCGGCACCGGCGCCACTGACCCCGGCGCAGGGAGCGGGGGCTCGGGGTAGAAACCCACGCCGATGGGGGCCGTGATCGCGATCGCATTCGTCGGGGGGCTGGTCGCGGGCAGCTTCGCCACGGCCGTCGCCCACCGGGTCCCCCGCGGCATGTCGATCGCCGGGCCGCGCTCGCAGTGCCCCGCCTGCGGAGCCCGGATCGCCGCCTACGACAACGTGCCGGTCCTCTCCTGGGTGGTCCTCAGGGGGAGGGCGCGCTGCTGCGGGGCGCCGATCTCACCCCGCTACCCGCTCACCGAGCTGCTCGTCGGGGCGCTCTTCGCCGCCACCGTCGCCGTCTACCGGGACGAGCCCGCCGAGGCCGCGATCGGCCTCGTCTTCGTGACGATGCTGGCGGCGGTGACCCTGACCGACCTCGAGCGCCGCGTGATCCCCGACAAGATCCTGCTCGCCGGCGCGATCCTCTGCCTGGCGATCGCCGCCCCGACCGACCCCGGCGGCCTGCCCGAGCGGCTGATCGCCGCCGCCGCGGCCGGCGGCGTCCTCTTCGCCGTCGTCCTCGCCTACCCGGCCGGGATGGGCCTCGGCGACGTCAAGCTGACCGCGACGATGGGCCTCTTCCTCGGCCGCGCGGTGGCGCCGGCACTGCTGCTCGCGCTGCTCGCGGGCAGCCTGGTCGGGCTGGCGATGATGGCCCGGCACGGCTCCCGCGCCCGCAAGATGGCGATCCCCTTCGGCCCCTTCCTCGCCCTCGGCGGGGCGGCGGCCCTGCTGGTCGGCGACCAGGCGATCGACGCGTACCTGGGTTGAGTCGGGGCTCCACGGCTGCCCGAAACCCCCGGCCGAGATCAGGATTTGACCTGGGGTCCGGCCCACCCTTGCCGGGGCCGGAATCCCCAGGCATTCCCAGGCCTAGCTGCCCTTCCCGATTGCGTCGAGGGGCACCACACGTCGGGTGCAGGTCTGCATTGGACGGTCACCTCCTCCCCCTGGCTATCTGCGTTCCTGGCTGTTTACGTTTTTACTGGAAAGATCTCCAGCAATAGAGAGTGCGGCAGCAAAAAAGAACGCAATGCCCGTGTTTCGCCCTGAATGAGCGACTAGGATCAAATGCTCAAGGAGCGTCACGAGGAGGGGGAGATGGCGGCAACCAAGGCAGGGTCCAAGGAAAGGCTGAGTTCGATCGGCCAGAATCGACTCAAGGCGATGTCGCATCCGCTACGCGCGAGATGCTTGCGCCTGCTGGACGAACGAGGGGAAATGAGCCCGGTTCAGGTGACGCGGGAACTCGGTGAAGACAACCTCACCGACGTCAGCTACCACATGAAACGCTTGGTCGATCTCGACTGCGCCGAGGTCGTTCGGGAACGGCCGGTCCGCGGTGCCATGGAGCACTTCTACGTGTCAACCGATCGGCACATGATTGAGACCGACGAGTGGGAAGACCTCGATCCGATCGTCGCGGGGGGCCTCGTTTGCGAATTCATGCAGAGGATCCTCGACGACTTCGTCGCGTCCCGGAACGCGAAGATAGTCGGCAGCGACAAGGACTTCCACGTCACCCGCACGCCGATAACCCTGGACACGAAGGGCGTCGAGGAAGGCATGGAGGCTTTCGAACGCCTGCGGCTGGAGATGTCGGAGATCGAGGCGCGGAGCGTTCAGCGCCGCGCCAAATCGGGGGAGCCAGGAATCCGCACCTCGTCTTCGATGTTGTTCTTCAGGGTGCCCAGGGGGGCTTGAGCCGCTTTGCTTAAGGCCACTCCAACATAAAACGCTTGACAGGTAATCGGTCCAGGCGCCAGAGTCCCGTCCATCGGAAACGGGCTGAGTACTCGATGAGTACACATCAGTACCGCAGAGCGACGGGAGGTGCGGGGTGGACGGGACCGGGAACTCGAAGTGGAAGAGCAGGCGGGACGACCCGCTCGAACGGCTGCTACGGGCACTCGCCCACCCGCTGCGCCGGGGGATCCTCGTGGCGCTCGGCGACGGAGAAGCCCAGGGGAGCGCCTCCTCGCTGGCGCGGGACCTGGGCGCGCCGCTGAGCAACACCTCCTACCACCTGAACAGGGTGCTCGCCGACGACTGCGGCGTGGTCGTGCTGGTCGACTCGATCCCGCGCCGGGGAGCGGAGGAAAAGATCTACCGGCTCGACCGCGTGGTGATCGCGGCGGCGATGGCCGCTATTCCTTCTTCTTTCCCCGCTTGGGCTTGCCGAGCGGGGCGCGGTTGATCTTGTCGCTTTCGACCAGGCCGACCTCGAGCAGTTCGATCCGGAAGCGGCGCCCGGCGCGGCCGTAGACGACGGTCTCGGGCAGCCCCGGCTCTAGCATCAGCATCTCGCAGCGCTGCGAGCCGAGCACGCACTTGGCGTCGCCGAAGACCGCTTCCACGTCGGAGGAGACGACGAAGAGCGCCTTCTTTTCGTCCTTGCTGGCGCCGACGAAGACCAGGGCCGGGGTTTCGCGGCTGGGCAGCATCGTGTATTCGGGCAGGTTGCGGCGCACCTTCGACTTCGGCTTCGGCTTCGCCTTGGCGGCGCTGGAGCCGGCGATGCCGGAGCCGGTGGCCTCGCCGGAGCCGGAGGCGCTCGAGCCGGAGGCGCCGCTGCCGTTGAGGTTGGTGACGCGGACGTCGATCGCGTAGGAGAAGTAGGTGCGCTTGGTGCGCGTCGTGCCGGAGCTCCCGTCGCCGGAGCCCGAGCCAGACGAGCCTTCTTCGGGGCTGACGCCACCGTCGCTCGAGGATTCCGGCGTCGTCGTGGCCGTCGGGCCCGAGCCTTCCCCGTCGCCGCCGGAGCCGCCGCCCCGCGACCCTTCGCCGCTTCCCGTGTACTGCGGCGTGAACGGGTTCTTCGCCTTCAGGTTCTCGAGCCGGCGCTGGTAGCGGCGCAGGCCGGGGGCCGCTTTCGCCACCAGCGCGGAGGCTTCCGCGGTCGCGCCGCCCGCGCCCGCGGTTTCGGCGGCATCCGCTCCGCCGCCCGCGCCGTCCGCCTCGCCGTCCGAGCCGCCGCCGAAGACGAGCGGGATCGCGACGATCGCGATCACGAGCAGAGCCACCAGCGGCAGCAGGTGCCGTTCGCGCAGGTCCTCGTAGAGGTCGCGCAGGAAGGCCGGGACCTTGAGCGGCGGCAGCTTGATCTCGGGGCCTCGCTTCAGCATCTCAGCGGTCGGTCGAGACCTGGCTCGATTCGGCGGGGCCTTCGCCGCCTTCGCTCGAGGCCGGGGTCGTGGTCGAGGGCGGCGGCGCAGACGGCGTCGCCCCGGCGGTGACGCCCTCCCCGGGCGGGATCAGGTAGGTGGTGACGGAGAAGGTCGCGTCGAGCTTCTTCGCGCCTTCCTCGGCGTCGACGTTGAGGGCGAAGGCGTCGAGGGTGACCAGCCGCCCGTCGACCGAGACCTTCGCGTTCTCGGCGTGGACCAGCCCGTCGATCCGCTTGACGAAATCGGCGATCTGGAAGAACCCGCCGCTGAAGGTGAGGGTGTAGGGCATCACCCCGAGGCCGGCCGGGCCGATCGAGGCGCCGAGCGGCATCGTCGCCGCCGCCACCTCGGTGGGCGGCACGGTCGCCGCCGCGGGCACGGCGCCCGAGCCCGAGCCCGCGCCGCCCTCCGGCGCCGGCGCCGGGGCCGCCGCGACCGGCGCCGGGGCGCCTTCCCCGGACCCGGTCAGCAGCAGGTTGTCGAAGGTCACGTCGGAGCGCTCCGCCACCCGGTTCAGCTCGACCAGCAGCGAGGAGGTTTCCTCGCCGGCCGGAACCGCCTGGCCGAGCTCGACCAGGCGCCGGTAGTCGGCCGGGAACTCCTTCTTCGCGGCCAGCGCCTGCGCTTCGCGCGCCTTGGCTTCGGTGAGCTGCAGCTGCAGGGTCTCGACTTCGCCGCCGAGCTGGCTCGCTTCGTCGCGCTTGGGCCCGAGCAGCAGGATCCAGAAGGCGATCGCCAGCGCGGCGATGACCAGGATCGAGACGATCAGGCGGTTGGTGGCGCTCACTGTCCGCCCCCTTCGCCTTCTTCTTCGCCCTCGCCGCCGCCTTCTTCTCCTTCGCCTTCGGCGCTCGGGGCCGCCGCCGCGGGCGCGCTCGCCGCGCCCGAGCCGACCACCGGCACCGGCGCAGCGTCGAAGGCGACGACGATCTGGAACTGGGCGATGAAGTCGCGCGTCTTGCAGTTCGAGGCGCTGGCCGAGCCGCCGCCGCCCGATTCCCCGCGCTGGGAGGACTGCACGCCGACCCGGGTCACCCCGTCGATCTCCTTCAGCGCCTGCACGAAGCCGGCGACCGCCTCCTGGCCGGTCCCGCACCCGGTCACCTCCAGCGCCGGCCCCGCGACCTCGCTGCGCAGCCCGATGCTGCTGGCCCCCTCGACCGAGACGCCGGGCGCCGCGGTCCCGGTCAGGTTGGTCAGCCAGATGTCGCCGGGCAGGACGAGGGCGAGTTCGCGCATCACCCGCTCCCAGTCGAAGCGGCTCTGGGCAAGTCTGGCGACCGTCGCCAGCCGCGCCTGCTGGAAGCTGTGGAACTGCGTGTAGGCGTCGAGCGCGTTGGCCCGCGCTTCCACCGCCGTCTTTTCTTCTTCGATCTGGGCGATTTCGGCCTTGCGGTCGGAGATCTGGTTGCCGGTGATGACCAGCACGGTGATGCCGATCACCGCCAGCGCCAGGGCGGCGACGACGACGTAGGCCAGCGGCCCGCCGCGCATCGGCCGGCGCTCGCCGACCCGCTCCTCGCTGGGGATCAGGTTGACCGGGCGCATCAGCTCTCCAGGGCGAGTCCGTAGGGGAGGGTGAGGCGAGCGGCGGAGGCGGCATCGAGGCCCGCCAGCGCCTGCGGGCGGCCGACCGAGATCGGCAGCTCCAGGTTCGCCTCCATCCACGCGGGCAGCCCGGCGACGGCGCTGCCGGGGCCGCAGAGGACGACGCGCTCGACCGGCACCGCGGTCTCCTGGGCGCCGTAGAAGTCGAGTGAGAGGCGCAGCTCGTCGAGCAGGGTGGAGGCGCCGTCCTGCAGCGCCGCGCGGGCCCTGTCGATCATCTCCGGGTCGCCCTCGAGCTGCTCGGCCGGGCGCTCCAGGCCGACGTAGTCGATCCACATCCGGGCGTGCTCGGGGCTGAGCCCGGCGCCGGCGGCGAGGCTGCCGGCGACGTCGTCGAGGCCGCTGGGGGAGACGCGGGTGAACAGGCAGGAACGGCCCTTGGCGACGGCGAGGTTGGTGACGTCTCCCACGTTGCAGTAGAGGACGGCGCCGGGCTGCTCCTCGGAGCCGGGTTCCGTGCTCGGCTCCGGCGCCGCCCGCTCGCCGAGGGCGCGGATCATCCCGAAGGCAGAGAGGTCGACCCCGACCGGCTCCAGACCGGCCTCGCGCAGCGGCCGCAATGAGGCGCTGATCATGTCGCGGCGCGCCGCGACCACGATCACGTCGATCTGCGGCGGGGCGCCCTCGCTGGCGGGGGCGCCGCCGACCACGCGGTGGTCGAGCACCGCCTGCTCGAGCGGCATCGCGATCTGCTCCTGGGCCGAGTAGCGGATCGCGGAGTCGAGCTCGGCGGGGTCCTCGATCGCCGGCAGGCGCAGGGTGCGGACGACGACCCGCTGGTTGGCGATCCCGAGCCGGACCCGCTTGGCGAGGTCGTTGGCGTCGAACAGCTCGCGCAGCGCCTCGGCGACCGTGCCGGGGTCGCGCACCTCGCCGTCCTCGAACGCCTCGGCCGGCAGCGGCTGCACGGCGAAGGCCGAGAGGGTGGCCGCACCGCCGCCGCTGACCTCGATCGCGCCGATGCTGCCGGACGCGATCTCGAGCCCGACCACGGCGCCGTCGCCGCCGCCGCGGCGGCCGCCGATCACCGGTTCGTTGAGGCGCTTGAGCAGCCGCTTGTCGAGGATCGATCTCATCGCTTGCAGATGGGCAGGGGGGACGTACCCGTCTGGTTCCTGAATCGACCGGACGGGGCGAGAACCTTTGCCCGCGGACTACCGAAAATTGGAAAAAGCTGCGCGCGGCCCATTCAGTCGACCGTCTCCCTGCCGATCACCCAGTCCGACTGCACCGGCTCGAGGAAGCTGGGCGGCTGGATCGTGTGCAGGCGGTCGTCGTAGACGTAGTTCTTCAGGTAGCCGGTGCCGCCGGTGGTGCCGACCGCGCCGCGGTACTTCTGCGAGATCGCCCCGAGCAGGTTGATCGTGCCCAGCGAGCTGCCGCAGTTGTAGTTGTCGACGATGAAGGAATGGTTGATCGCCAGGACCGCGGCGTCGATCTCGATGTCGTAGGTGTAGCCGGAGGCGTTCTGGCAGTTGAGGTTGCCGTAGGAGTCTTCGGTCATCGGGTGGTAGACCCGGATGAAGTTGTTGGCGATCAGCCCGAGCAGGCCTTCTTCGGCTTCGTTTTCGAGGTCGCCGTTGATGATGATGTCGTTGCCCGCGGCGACGGTCAGCTGCCCGGTGTAGCTGCCGCGCATGTAGACGTTGCCGCATTCGGAGGTTTCCGGGTAGGCGACTTCGAAGGGCGTGTATTCGCCGCTGCAGGTGCCGTTTTCGACGTAGACGATGCCGTTGCCGGGGATCGGCCCGGTGTAGAGGACTTCGCCGTCGCATTCGGTGCCGGTGCGCGAGACGGTCATGTCGTCGCCGCTGAGGCAGATGTGGACCTGGCCCTGGAAGCGGAACTGCGGTTCGGCGACCGTCGCCAGCTGCGAGTTGTTGGAGGGCGGGATCAGGACCGGCGAGTTGGTCTGGAAGGTGCCGACGAAGTCCGGGTTGCCGTTGCACCAGGATCCGGAGTGGAGGATGCTGTCGCTGGTCGAGTACCAGCCGGTCGGGGGCGAGCTGACCTCGATCGGGTCGTTGGCGTCGCGGCCGAAGGTGGGGCTGCCGCAGACGACGACCGCGTCGTTGGTGTGCAGCGGCCCGTTGATCTCGTCGCCGCTGACGAAGGAGATCGTGCGGCAGTACTGGTTGGTGCCGGGGATGTGCTGTTCGGTGCGGCCGTCGGCGATCGTCTTCGAGCACTGTTCGTAGGCGCCTTTGATCGTCGTTTCGTCGCCGTAGGTGACCGGGTCCGAGGTCTCCAGCTGGGTGAAGTAGACGTAGTCGAGGAAGCTGGCCGGCTTGAAGGTGGCGACGACCGAGACCTCGGCGTTGCCGGAGTAGCCGGTCGAGCGGATCCGGAAGGTGCCCTTGAAGGAGCCGCTGGGCTCGATCATCGTCGCGTTCGCGGTGACGATGTCGGTCGAGTCGCAGGTCGTCTCGCCTTCGGCCGGGATCAGCTCGATCGCGTATTCGGCGCCGGTCTGCCCGGGGACCTGGCGTTTGCGTTCGATCGCGCCCTCCTGGTTGACCGCGTTCGTTTCGGAGATGTCCGTGCAGCGCGCCCAGTAGCCGTTGTCCTTGTGGAGGTGGAAGGCGTAGTCGTCGATCCCCGCTTTCGCCGCCTCGTAGGCCTGTTTGCGGCTGAGGTCGCGGGCGTTCTGGTGGACGTCGCCGTTGACCGCGGTGACCGCGACCATGACCAGCATCGCGATCGCCGCCAGGCCGATCATCACCATGATCATCGTGAACCCGGCCTCGGGGTCGTCCTGCCTGGGTTTTGCGTTCAGCGACATGGGAGGGCGTTGGCGCTTTCGTTGAAGGAGGGCGGGGTGAGCGCGAGCACCGCCGAGTCCTGGATCGACGCCGGCGCGCCCGCATCGGAAACCGGGCTGTTGGATTTCGGCGTCGCGGTCAGGGCCAGCCGCACTTCGACCACTGTCGCCGCCTGGCCGGTGGTCAGGGTGGGGCTGGGGAGGACCTGGGTCAGGGCCCCTTCCTGGTAGCCGTAGTAGGTGAAGACCGCGCCGCCCGGGGTGACCGGGGAGACGCCGGTGACCAGGGTGCGGGGGCCGCTGAGCAGGGTCGAGGTCTCGATCCAGCTCGGCGCCACGCCGGTGACTTCGTACTCGGTCTGGGTCAGGGATTCGCCTTCGAGGCGGACTTCGGTCAGGGTCGGGACCGGTTCGACCGCCGACGCTTCTTCGGCGCCGGCTCGGAAGAAGCGCACCGCGCTGCCGCTGCTGCCGGAGCGCACCGGCGCGATCTTCGGCGCCACGCAGGCCGAGTGCAGCTGTTCCATCACCCGCGCCACGGCGATCCGGCTGGTCTGGGTCGCTTCGACCCGGGCGCTGACCCGGGCGCTGCCGTGCATGGTGACGACGATCACCATGGTCAGGCCCGCCAGCACGACCATCCCGGTCGCGACCGAGACCAGGACCTCGATCATCGTCGAGCCGCGCTCCTCGCGGATGTCCGGCCGGCCGCGCATCAGCACTGGACGTATTTGGAGTAGTAGCTGGAATCGGCGCCGTAGCCGGTCAGGTCGAGCGTCAGGTAGGTCCCCGTCGCGAGGCTCTTGACGTCGACGTTGTAGGCGCGCTGGCGGCGCCAGCGGTAGGACGTGTACGCCCGGGCGCAGACGTCGTAGGTGCCCCAGGGGAGGGCGGGATTGACGCCGCTTCCTCCGACCGGCACCGCGTCGCCATCCGAGTTCGTGGAGTAGTCGCGCTCGACGTTGCCGTAGCTGTCTTCGCATTCGGTGTCGGTGATCACGACTTCGGCGTCTTCGACCGGGGTCGATCCGTCCTTGACGGACACGTAGAGGGCCGGGACCTGGATCGTCGCTTCGGCTTTGGCGCCCGAGGGGACCGTGATCCCGGCCATCGCCGCTTCGCCTTCGGCGCCTTCTTCTTCTTCGGGGTTCGGGTTGTTGCTGGCGCAGGAGCCGGCGTAGACGGTGTAGGGCGAGGTGAAGGGGAAGAGGCTCTCTTCCCAGACGGCTTTCCGTTCGCCGCCCGGTTCGCCCTTGACGATCCCCGAGCCGGTCAGTTCGGGGTGGTAGAGGAACATCGAGTCGACCTCCGCGTCTTCCATCGCTTCGGGTCCGGGTTGGTTTTCGATCCGGTTCTCGAAGTGGACGATCGCTTCGCCCGGGGTGTCGAAGCGCAGCACCACGGTCTGCGTGCCGCTGGCGATCACGCCGACGGTGCGGGTGCCGACCGCGTCGCCGTTTTCGTCGACCATCCCGTTGGCCGAGGTGGTCATCGTGTAGTTGCCTTCCGGCAGGTCGGTGAAGCTGGCGCAGCCGCTTTCGTCGGTCGAGCCGCTGAAGGTCCCGGGCCCGGTGCCGGAGATCGAGACCCCCGAGAGCGGCACCCCGGCGGCGTTGGTCGCGTTGATCGTCAGCGTCCCGTGGCTGGGGTCGAGCGAGCCGCTGCTGGGGGCGACGATGCTCTCGATCCGGACCGGCTTGCGGGAGCCGATCCCGGGCCAGGTGACGACCGAGGTGACCTTGGCGTAGTCGGCGGACTCGTAGCCTTCGGTGCAGGAGGCGGTTCCGCTGTTGCTGTTGACGAAGACGCCGGTCGATTCGACCGTGTAGCTCTTGCCGTCGACTTCCACCGCGCGCGTCTGTTCGAGGTCGTTGAGGGTGGCGAGCCGCGAGGTCCGCAGCCGCGACTGGTCTTCCTGGGCCAGGGCGAAGGCGGTCGCGTGGCTGCGCTGGTCGCCGGCGGAGCGGGCGCTGGTCTGCAGCAGGGTGAGGACCGCGCCGCCGACGATCACCACAATCAGGGCGCTGACCAGGATCTCGATCAGGGCGAAGCCGGCCTCGTCGTCGGGCCTGGCTGGTTCGCGAGCAGGGGGGAGCCTCACCCCAAGTCCATCGGAACACCCGTTTGCCTGCTTTAACCGTTACCGGGCGCCCGATTCCGGTCTGCGCCTGCAATCGGGCAACGCTTCAGTTTGTGAAGCCATGTGGCTACACTTGTTGAAGCGAGGTGGTCCACCCAATCGCCTCGGAGCCGCGATGAGTGAAGACAGCAACGCATCCTGTCCCGTCTGCCGGACCGCGGAAGTGGTCTGCGGCAAGTGGACGCTGCTGGTGATTCGCGATTTGGCCGCCGGCAGCAGCCGTTTTTGCGAGTTGGAGCGGTCTCTGGAGGGAATCAGCCCGCGCACCCTCTCCCTGCGCCTGCGAGCGTTGGAGGAGGAGGGGATCGTCCAGCGCCACACCTATCCCGAGGTTCCGCCCCGGGTCGAGTACGCGCTGACCGAGAAGGGCGAGGCCCTGGTGCCGCTGGTCGAAGACATGCGCGCCTACGGCAGCCGCTGGCTGCTGGACGCCGACTGCGAGCCGGTCGGCGCCTAGATCAAACGTCCAGGCACGGCGCCCAGGCGCCCGCGCAGCTCGGCGACGACCAGCTCCGGCGTGGTCTCCAGCAGCTCGTCGGTGTAGCGGTGCACCGCGAGGCCGAGCCGGCGCAACCCGAGGTCCCGTTGGCGGTCGTCCTCGAAGGCGACGCTGCCGCCGTGGGTGCCCCAGGTGTCGACTTCGACCACGAGCCCGGCGTCCCGCCAGAGGAAGTCGACGGTCCAGCGTCCGACCCGCACGTTGACCTCGGGGGCCGGCAGTCCGTGCCGGCGGAAGAGAGCGAGGAAGTCGCGCTCGACGTCGCTGCGGGTGCGGTCGCGCGGGGTCTGAGGGGAGAGGGCGTAGCGTCGCAGCTCGGCCTCCCGCACCGCGCGACGGCAGAGCTTGTCGTTCACCGTGCCCTCCGGGCCCCCGGCGGCGCGCCGCAGGTCGTCGATCGTGCGCCAGGGGGCGGTGACGGGGATGCCCTCGCGCAGGGTCGTGGCGGGGATCGGCTCTCGGTCGGGATGCAGGACGAGCGCCGCGCCGGCGAGCGAGGCGCAGCGGTGGATGCGGATGCCGTCGCGCCTCATCCTGCCGTTGTGGCTTGGCACGGTGACGTCGATCGGTCCGTCGTCGGGCTTCAGCAGGCCCCAGAGCGCCGCGGCGGCGAGGTGACTCAGCACCGCACCCTTTCCCCCGGCGCGCACGGCCGCCATCCAGTGCGTCTCGCGGCTGGTGCTCCGGTGCCCCACGACGTAGACGCCCCGGTGGACGCGGTGGAGGCGCCCCGCGCGCACCCGCTTCGATATCGCGCCTCTCGTCAGGCCGCAGGCCGCCAGTTGCGCGTGGGTGATCACCCCGTGCTGCCCCGCCGCGACGTCGTCGATTCGAGCGTCTCGGGGGGTGGGCGGGGCGTTTTTGTCGACCATAGGTATGCAAAGTCGCCCCGGGTCCTCGGCTCTCCCCCCTGACGCCGGAGTTCGCTGCAAGGCCTCGTGCAGGCGCAGGAGGCTGGGCGGGGGGAGGGAAGCGTGGGGCCGTGCGTGACTTCCTTCTCAACGAGTCGCTGAAGCGGCTGGCCACCGAGGCCGCGACGCGGTTCAGCGGCATGGTCGCGAGCGGCGACCAGATCCCCTTCGACGTCTCGGCCGACAGCGGCGAGGACTCGCCCTTCTACAGCTACGTGCCGCTCACCGGCCGCTACGTCGAGGAGCGCTCCGAGGAGCTGCGCGGCCTGCCCGGGTTCGGCCCGGCCCGCGAGGCCGTGATCGAGGCCGGCGTCGCCGCCGCCTACCTGGAGGCGCGGGGCGAGGTCGTCCCCGCCGACCCCGGCGCCCGGGCGGAGCGGATGCTGGTCGTCTTCTTCGCCGGCCTCTGGGAGGGCAGCACCGGCTTCTCTCTCGACCGCGAGCGCCTCGAGGAGGCCCTTTCCAGCCTCGACGCGGAAGCGCGCGACGCCGACGACGCCGACGTCCTGATCGTCCCCCTGGTGGGGCTGCGGATGTCCTCGCAGCGCCTGCAGCTGCCGCACGGGGTACGGATCGTCCGCGCCGACTCGGTCGAGGCGCCGATCGAGGCGATGCGCAGCGAGGGCATGGGCCGCGCCTCCTGGGAGCCGCAGTACCTGGCGGTCGCCGAGCAGCAGCCCGACGAGGGCGCCGATACAGCGCTGCAGCAGCTGCGCGAGCTGGTCAGCGTGATGCGCCTCTTCAAGGCCGGCGGCATCGGCCTCGGCCCCTACGCCTTCGCCCCGACCGGGGAGGACTGCTGGCGGCGGATCGCCACCGGCGCCCCCGTCACCCGCCCCGGCGGCTACCGCCTCGACGAGGACGAGGGGCAGCGCCTGAACGACTTCGCCGCCGCGCTCGAGGCGCGGCCGGACCCCGACGCGGCGCTGACCTGGGCGGTCGGCCGCTTCGAGATGGGCTGTGAGCGCGAGAGCGCGCTCGACGGCCTCAGCGACCAGCTGCTGGCGCTGCGCGCGGTGCTGGAGGGCCACGGCCCGGTCGGCGCCTCGCTGCCGCTGCGCGCCGCGGCGCTGATCTGCGACGAGGAGATCGACCGGATCGAGGCCGGCGAGCGGGTCGAGCGGGTGCTGGCGCTGGAGCGCGCGCTGATGAACGGCGAGGTCGCCGAGCGGGCGATCGAGCTCGCGGTCTGGACCGAGGAGGGCGTGCGCCGCCTGCTGCGCGAAGCCGCGCTCGGCGAGCTCGGCGGCGACCTCAGCGCCACCGCCGACGAGACCCTGGTCGCCTCCGGCCTCGCCGGCGGCGACGCCCAGATCACGGTCTCCGAGGAGTACGAGGAGGAAGACGACGTGGCGGAGGCGCCCGAGCCGGCCGCGGAGACCCGCGCCGTCGCGCCCCCGGAACCCGCCGGGTTCGAGGTCCGCGTCGAGTCCTTCGTTCCCCCCGAGCCGCCGCAAGCAAGCGAGGAGGAGCCCGCAATGGAGCAGGAGACCCGCATTCTGGAGCCGATTCCGGCCGAGGACGAGATCAAGATCACGGCGACGCCGTGGCTCGACGAGGTCTCCGATCCGCGCCCCGGCGACTCGCTCGAATGGCCGGCCGACGGCGACCGCGACCTGCAGCACCGCGAGCGGATCGACACGCCCCGCGTCCGCCACCTCTTCCCGGTCCCCGACTCCGACTGGGAGATCCGGGAGCTGCAGTACTCCCGCCGCGGTCGCAGCGCCGGCTAGGCGCGGCCGGCGGCCATTTCGACCCGTTCCTCGCTGGTGGCGAACAGGTAGCGGTCGATCTCGGCCAGGCCGGCGAGGTCGTGCACGTCCTCGTCGAGGTAGGGGACGCGGATCACGCTCTGGGTGCGCAGCTCGCTCGCCAGGTGCTCGATGTTGCGCGCGTCGCGCTCGGCCAGCGCCTGGTAGTCGGCGAAGTTGGCGGCGACCCGCTGCGCGAGGTCGGCGTCGCCGAGCTTCTCGGTCAGCGCCGCCGGCAGGTCCTCGACCGCGTCGCCGCGCAGCTGCTCGGCCGGGTAGTGGACCTTGTTGACGATCACGCCCCCGAACGGCAGCTTCGCCTCGACCAGCTTGCGGTGGAAGTAGACGGCCTCGTCGATCGGCTCGCCCTGCGGCCCGCAGACGACCAGGAAGCAGGTGCCCGGGTCCGAGAGCAGCTTGTTGACGCGCTTGGCCCGCGCCTGGAAGCCGTCGACCATGCCGCTGAAGGCGTTGAAGAACTCGGCCAGGTCGGCGATCAGGTCGAAGCCGACGATCCGCTTGAAGACGCTGAGCGCGACCGAGGCGCCGCGCCCGGCCACCTTCGCCGCCAGCCCGGTCGGCTTCATGAAGACCTTCAGCGAGCGGCCCTCGATGAACTGGGTGAGGCGCTTGGGGGCGTCGAGGAAGTCGAGCGCGTTGCGGGTCGGCGGCGTGTCGAGGACGAGCAGGTCGAACTCGCCTTCGGTGTGCAGCTCGAACAGCTTCTCCATCGCCATGTACTCCTGGGAGCCGGCGAGGGCGTTGGAGATCTGCTGGTAGATGCGATTTTCGAGGACCCGGTCGCGGGACTCCTCGTCGGGCGCCTGGCGGGCGATCAGCTCGTCGAAGGTCTGCTTGGGGTCGAGCATCATCGCCCACAGCTCGCCCTTCATCTCGACCCCCTGGCGCTCGAACAGGGCCGGGTCGACCTGGCGCGCCTCGTTGCCGAGCTCCTCCATCCCGAGCGAGTCGGCGAGCCGCTTGGCCGGGTCGATCGTCAGCACGCAGACCTTGAGCCCGCGTGAGGCCATGCCGACCGCGATCGCCGCCGAGGTCGTCGTCTTGCCGACCCCGCCCGAGCCGGCGCAGATGCAGATCTCCTTCTCGTCGAGGACCTCGCCCAGGGTCGGCATCAGCCCAGCCTCCGCGAGAGCCGGCGCGCCGCCTCGGGTCCGAGCTCGGGCTCGAAGAGGAAGGGCAGGGTCTTCACCGGGGCCTTGACCCGGCGCCGCAGCCGCGCCAGCTGGGCCCGCTGCGAGCGCGCCCGCTCGTGCTCGGAGACGGCCGCCCGCGCCGCCGCCCGCACCGCCCCGCGCTCGCCCTCGGCGAGCTTGCCGAGCCGCTCGCACTCCTCCTTGGAGAAGCGCTCCGGGTAGAGCGCGTTGAGGTAGACGCGGTCGACGGCGACGCCGACCTCGTCGCGCAGGTCGCGCTCCAGGGCCGCCGACTCGTTGACCGGCATCTCCTCGGGCAGGGCGACGATCGCGGTGCCGGTCTGGTCGTGGTCGGTGATGAAGCTGTCGAGCCGCTGCGCCTGGGAGTGGATCGGGCCGACCCGGGCGATGTTGGCGAAGGTGCGCGGCGTCTGCAGGAAGCCGATCCCGTGACCGGTCGCCGGCGCGTCGACGATCACCAGGTCGTACTTGCGGCCCTTCTTCACCTTGCGGTCGAGCTGCGCCAGCTCCCAGATCTTGCCGATCGTGACCAGCTCCTTCAGCCCCGGCGTGGCGGCGGCGAGGTAGCCGAAGATGCGGCTGCGGAAGAGCATGTCGCGCATCGCTCGCACCTTCAGCTGCAGCAGCACGTACTCGCGCATCGACTCGTCGGGGTCGATCGAGATCGACCAGAGGTTCTCCTCCATCTCGACCTCGTGGAAGCCGACCTCGGTGTGCTCGAACATCCGCGAGGCGTTCTCCTGCGAGGCGACCTCGCAGACGATCGTCCGCTTGCCGGCGGCGGCGGCCCTCATCCCGAGCGCCACCGCCACCGTCGTCTTGCCGACCCCGCCCTTGCCGGTGACGATCACCAACCGCTTGTCGAGAAGCTCCGGTATCGGGCAATTCCTAGCAATTCCGCGGGTCGGCAGGAAAAGGGCCTCGATATCCGAATATCCGCGCAATGGGATTTCTAAGCCGCAAGCCAAAGCCCGCGCCCGAGCCGACCGTCGAGGAGCAGCACCCGATCGTCGAGGAGCTGCAGCAGATGGAAGCCGCGGTTCCGGAGCGCGAGCAGCCGGCCCCGGAGCCGGTGGCCGAGGAAGCGCCCGCCCCTGAGCCTGCGTCGGAGCCCGCGCCACCCGCGGGAGAAGAGCCTGTGGCGGACGCATCGACCGAAGCGCCTCCTGCGCAGGCTGTGGTTGAAGCGGAGCAGCCCGAGGAGCGGGCGCGGATGAAGGCTTCCGACCTGATCGCGCCGAGCCGGGCCAACCCGATGGTGACCCCGGCCGAGCCCGAGGCGCCGGTCAAGCACGCCGACGTGATCGCCTTCGCCAACCAGAAGGGCGGCGTCGCCAAGACCACGACGACCCTCAACCTCGCCGTCGCCTTCGCCGAGTCCGGGTACCGGGTGCTCTGCATCGACCTCGATCCGCAGGGCAACCTGACGATGAGCCAGGGAGTCGACCCCGACAAGGTCGAAAAGAGCCTCTACGACGTGCTCGTCCACGACATGCCGATCTCGGAGGTGATCGTCGAGCGCGAGATCGACATCGCGGTCGCCTCGATCGACCTCGCCGGGGCGGAGATCGCGATGAGCACCAAGATCGGCCGCGAGCGCTCGCTGGAGAAGGCGCTGACGGAGGTCGCCGGCGACTACGACTTCGTCTGCATCGACACGCCGCCCAGCCTCGGCCTGCTGACGATCAACGCGCTCACCGCGGCCGACAAAGTGATCGTCCCCGTGCAGTGCGAGTATCTGTCGATGCGTGGGCTGGTGCAGCTGCAGAACACGCTGCGGATGATCCAAGAGAACCTCAACCCCGACGTGAAGATCGAGGGCATCCTGCCGACGATGCTCGACGCGAGGACCGTGCACGCCAAGGAGGCGATCGAAATCCTCGAGGAGAACTTCGGGGACCTCGTTTTCCAGTCCCGCATCCGCAAGGCGATCAAGTTCGCCGAGGCGCCGGTGAAGGGCTCGAGCGTGCTCAAGTACGATTCGGGCAGCAACGCCGCGAACTACTACCGGGAGCTGGCGAAGGAGGTCCTGGCGAATGGCTCGGCGTAACAAGCGCGCAAGCATGCGCGAGGGTCCGCTCGCGGACCTGTTCCGCTCGACTTCAGACGACGCACCCGCCGATCCGCCGGAGGCTCCCCTCTACGGTCGCGAGGACCCGGCCGAGGCGCGCGCGGCCGAGGAGGAGGCCGCGCCGCGAGCCGAAGAGGCACCGGATCCCCCCGCGGCACGCGACCCCGACCCCGAGCCCGAGCCCGAGCCGGAGCCGGTGGCGGAGAGCCCCGAGCCCGAGCCCGAGTCCGCCCTCTACGACCAGGAGGTCGAAGGGGAGCCCGAGGAGCCGGCTCGCGAAACGCCGCCCGAGCGGCTCGCCCGCGTCTTCTCCGAGGAGCCGAGGATCAGCCGCGAGGAGCTGACCAGCACGCCGCGCTACGGCCGCGAGGACCCCGCCTACGAGCCGCCCGGCAGCGGCGAGCCGCACCAGCCGGTGATCCGCGTGGTCGGCGTCGGCGGCGCCGGCGTCAACGCGATCAACCGCATGGTCGACGCCCGCATCCCCGGGGTCGAGTTCATGGCGGTCAACACCGACCTGCAGTCGCTGCAGCTCTGCGTCGCCGACATCACCGTCCACATCGGCGACGAGCAGACGCGCGGGCTGGGGGCCGGCGCCGACCCCGAGGTCGGCCACCGCTCCGCCTTCGAAGAGCAGGACAAGATCAAGCGCCTGCTGAAGGGCTCCGACATGGTCTTCGTCGCCGCCGGCGCCGGCGGCGGCACCGGCTCGGGCGCCGCCCCGGTCGTCGCCCGCCTCGCCCGCGAGGTCGGCGCGCTCACGGTCGGCATCGTCACCAAGCCGTTCAGCTTCGAGGGCAGCCGCCGCGGCAACCAGGCCGACAAGGGGATTGAAGAGCTGGCCGCCGAGGTCGACACCCTGATCGTCGTCCCCAACGACCGCCTGCTCGAGGTGCTCGACCAGCAGACCTCGATGGTCGAGGCCTTCCGGGTCGCCGACGACGTCCTGCGCCAGGGCGTGCAGGGCATCTCCGACCTGGTCACGCTGCCGGCGGTGATCAACCTCGACTTCGCCGACGTGCGCACGATCATGTCCGACGCCGGCCGCGCCCTGCTCGGGATCGGCATGGCCTACGGCGACGAGCGGGCGATCCTCGCCGCCGAAAAAGCGATCTCCTCGCCGCTGCTGGAGACCTCGATGGAGGGGGCGCGCGCGATCCTGCTCTCGATCACCGGCGGCACCGACCTCTCGCTGATCGAGGTTTCCGAGGCCGCCAAGGTGGTCGGCGAGGCCGCCCACCCCGACGCCAACATCATCTTCGGCGCCAACATCGACGAGTCGCTCTCCGAGCAGATCTGGGTCACCGTGGTCGCCACCCGCTTCGACGGCAGGCCCGCTCCGAAGAAACGCGCGGCCGAGCCGACGATCCGCCGCTCCGAGGAGGCCGGCGGCCGCCGCGAGCGCGGCGGTGCCGAGCGCGGCGGCGACCTGGGGATCGACGTCCCCGAGTTCCTGCCCGGCTAGACCCGCCCACCCGATGGAAGGGGTCGTCGCAGCCGGCCACCCGCTCACCGCCGAGGCCGGTGCGAGCGTTCTGCGCGAGGGCGGCAACGCGGTCGACGCCGCGGTCTGCGCGGTGCTCGCCTCCTTCGCGGTGGAGAGCCCGCTGACCGGGTTCGGCGCCGGCGGCTACCTGATGGTCCACGACGGCGGGGAGACGGTGCTGATCGACTTCTTCGTCGCCGCGCCGGGGCTGGACGGGGTCGAGCGGCGCGCCGAGCTGGCGCCGGTGCCGGTCCACTTCGACGCCGACACGGTGCAGACGTTCTACGTCGGGGAGGCCTCCTGCGGCGTCCCCGGCACCGCGGCGGGGCTGGTGCGGGCGCTGGAGCGCTTTGGCTCGATGCCGGCGTCGGCGCTGGTGGGGCACGGGGTGCGGCTCGCCCGCGAGGGCGCGCCGGTCAACGCCGAGCAGGCATACATCCTCGAGATCCTCGCCCCGATCCACGAGCGGCTGGAGGGGACGCGGGCGCTCTACGCGCCGCGGGGGCGGACCCTGCGCGAGGGCGAGCGCTTCGCCTTCCCGGAGCTGGCCGAGGCGCTGGAACGGTTCGCGGCGGAGGGGGCGGAGCCCTTCTACCGCGGCGAGGTGGCGGCGGCGCTCGCCGACTTCGTGGTCGACCGCGGCGGCACCCTCGGCCCCGGCGACCTCGCCTCCTACGAGGCGATCGAGCGGCGCCCGATCCGGGCCCAGTTCCGCGGCACCGAGGTGCTGACCAACCCGCCGCCGTCCTCGGGCGGCATCCTGATCGCCTACTGCCTCGGGCTGCTGGAGCGGATGGGGGAGACGAGCGGGCCCGAGCGCCTGGTCGCCGCGATGGGAGCGGCCAACGACCGCCGCGACCTCGCCTTCGCCGAGGCGCTCTACGAGGAGGGGATGGAGGCCGGCTTCCTCGACCCGGTCGGCCTCGACCTCGCCGCCGCCGACCTGCTCGGCTCGACCACCCACATCTCGGTCATCGACGGCGACGGGATGTGCGCGAGCGTCACCTGCTCCAACGGCTCGGGCTCGGGCGTGCTGGTTCCGGGCACCGGGGTGATCCTCAACAACATGCTGGGCGAGGAGGACCTCAACCCGCACGGCTTCCACCTGATCGCGCCGGGGCGCCGGGTGCCCTCGATGATGGCGCCGACCGTGGTCCTGCGCGAGGGCGAGATCGCGCTGGCCCTGGGCAGCGCCGGCTCCAACAGGATCCGCTCGGCGATCCTGCAGACGGTCGTGCGGGCGGTCGAGCAGCGGATGCCGGTCGACCTCGCGGTGCGCGCCCCGCGCCTGCACTTCGAGCAGGGCATCGTCCAGGCCGAGCCGGGGATCGACCCGGAGGCCCTGGCCCGGATCGAGGCCCGCGGCCTGCCGGTGGTGCGCCGCGCGGCGGCCAACCTCTTCTTCGGCGGCGTCCAGGCGGTCGCCCGCGACCGCGACGGCGGGCTGAGCGGCGGCGGCGACCCGCGCCGCGGCGGCGCCGTCGCCCACGCCTGAGCCCGGTGCGCGATCGCAATCCCGCACCCGGCGAGAAAGGGGAGAATGGCGGCGATGGCGGGTGCCGGCGGGATCGATTTCGCGGCCGAGGGGCTGCTCGGGGACCTCGAGGGGGCGGCCCTGGAGGCGCGCCTGGCGCTGCTGCGCCAGCTCAGCGACGAAGGGGTGCCGCTGGAGGAGCTGCGCGAGGCGGTCGCGGCCGGGCGGCTGACGCTGCTGCCGGTGGAGCGCGCGATCGCCGGCGACGGCTCCCGCTACACGCCGCGCCAGATCTCCGAGATGACCGGGGTCGACCTCGACCTGCTGCAGCGCTTCCGGGCCGCGCTCGGCGTCCGCTACGGCGATCCCGACGAGCCGATCGCGACCGAGGCCGACCTCGAAGCGGCGCGCCGGACCAAGGCGCTGCTCGACGCCGGCCTGCCGCTCGAGGGCCTGCTGCAGACCGCGCGCACCGTGGGGATGGGGGTGGCGCGGATCGCCCAGGCCAACCGCGAGCTGACGATTCGCAGCCTCACCGCGCCCGGCGACACCGAGCGCGACGTGGCCGAGCGCTTCGCCGCCGCCGCCGAGTCGCTGCTGCCGCTGGTCGGCCCGGTGCTGGTCTACGCCTTCGAGCTGAACCTGCTCGAGCAGGTGCGCCGCGACGTGATCGGCGCCGCCGACCTCGCCTCCGGGGAGATCGGCGGCACCGCCGAGATGACCGTCTGCTTCGCCGACCTGGTCGAGTTCACGCGGCTCGGCGAGGAGATCGACCCCGAGGAGCTCGGCGCCGTCGCCGGCCGGCTGGAAGAGATGGCGACCGCTGTCGCCCAACCGCCGGTGCGGCTGGTGAAGACGATCGGCGACGCGGCGATGTTCGTCTCCGCCGAGGCCGGCCCGATGCTCGACGCGGCGCTCGAGCTGGTCGCCGCCGCCGAGGACGAAGGCGAGCGCTTCCCCTGGCTGCGCGCGGGCCTGGCCAGCGGCCCGGTGCTGCCCCAGTGGGGCGACTACTACGGCCACGCGGTCAACCTCGCCAGCCGCGTCACCGCGCTCGCCCGCCCCGGCTCGGTCGTCGTCGCCGAGGCCGTCCACGACGCGGCCGGCGACAACTACCGCTACACGTCCCTCGGCGAGCGGAAGCTGAAGGGGATCGACTCCCGGGTGAAGCTGTTCCGGGCGCGGATCGCCTAGCCCGGCTTGCGCGCCGAGAGCAGCAGGTTGTAGAAGAGCTCGGCCGGGAGACGGGGCTCGAGCAGGCGGGTGTCGACCTTCTGCAGAGCGATGTAGCTGCGGAAGGCGAAGCTGCGCCAGCGCAGCGGCACCGACTCGGGCTCGGCGCTCGACTCGACCGTGCGCAGCCCCCAACCCCAGGCGTTGGAGAGCAGCTCCTCGCCGCCGACCCGGCGCTGCTCGAAGCCGGCGCCGTCGACCAGGCGGCGCAGGTCGGCCGGGGCGAAGGCGTGGACGTCGACCTCGCTCTCGAGCGCGTGGTCGTGGGACTGCTCGGCTTCGGAGACCGCGCGGCGGCGCGCCCCGGTGGCCCGGCGCCAGGCCGGCGCGACCAGCGTCCCGGTCCGCTTCGGCAGCGCCGCCAGGCGGTCGCCGTAGCGCGACGGCTCGCCGGCGAAGACGATCATCCCGCCGGGCCGCAGGACGCGGAGGAACTCGGCGAAGGCGCGCTCGACGTCCGGGATGTGGTGGAGGACGGCGTGGCCGAAGACGAGGTCGAAGCTCTCGTCGGCGAAGGGCAGCTCCTCGGCCTCGGTGGCGACCGTCCCGACGTCCTTCAGGCCGAGCGCCGCGGCGGTTTCCGCCAGCTGCTTCAGCATCACGGGCGAGATGTCGGTCGCGGTCAGCCGCTCGACGATCCCGAGCTGCACGAGGTTGAGCGAGAAGTAGCCGGTCCCGGAGCCGATCTCCAGCGCGTCGCCGAAGCGCCGCCCCTCGAGGCCGCCCAGCGCCTTGGCCAGCTTCAGCCGCACCTGCTCCTGGCCGACCGGGCCGAAGTCGATCCCCCACTTGGCGTCGTATTCGTGCGCCGCCGCGTCGTGGTAGCGGGTGTTGACGTCCTTGATGTGCTCCGCGGTAGCGGTCGGCGAGGCCCCCATCCGGCCGGGAACTCTAAGCGCAACCGCCAGCGGTCGTAGTTTCAGCCGCTATCCGGTCAGAAGTGCGACCGCTCTAATACGGTGCGGGGGGTGGAGGGTCGATACGTGCAGCTCAACCAGCCGCCGGGGGTGCCGCCGCTGCCGCTCACCGGGGAGCGGACGCTGCCCGACGTGCCCGAGGAGAACTACTGGTACCGGCGCCACCTGGCGGTCTACGAGTGGATCGCGGCTCGGATCGGCGGGCTGCGGGTGGTCGACATGGCCTGCGGCGAGGGCTACGGCTCCGAC
>Ga0210085_1000174_pt1 | contig 28638 bp, 27 predicted proteins | sample China_Galinas_PW_5_FD_184866 | JGI IMG/M metagenome (GOLD analysis project Ga0210085, IMG submission 184866) | Wetland microbial communities from San Francisco Bay, California, USA, that impact long-term carbon sequestration - China_Galinas_PWC_D1... | ecosystem: Environmental > Aquatic > Marine...
AAGGCCGATGAGTGATTGCGTCGCTTTCTTCGGGTCATCTTCTGCTCCTCCTCTGTCGAGGTTCTTAAGCTAGAAGATTTCACTTATCAGGTCCTGTTTCCTGTCCAACCCGTGGGGTCCAGTTCTGAACTGCGTAACGCGATCCACTTTCCTTGGCCTGGCCTTCAAGCTCGCCGAAGAGGCCGCCAAGTCCTGGCGCCGTATCCGCGCCCCCGAGAAGGTCGCAGATGCGCTTGCCGGGACGATCTACAAAGATGGGATTCTGGTGCCTGACAACCCACCGGAGGAGCTACGAGACACCGCCTGATCCGGCTATGAGTTAGGCTCCATACACCAGAATTGACAATAGCTAGAGGGCCTGTGAGGATTGCCTTCACCACACCGCACTCGTAAACCTTGGCGCAAGCGTTGTTGTTTGTATCCTAACTCCGATTGTAGTGTCCCCTTGATCTACCAATCGCCCGGTTGGATTTCCTTACGGTCCTTTCCCCTATGATCCAACGTAACGCGTATCAGGGGTACCGACAATGATGTTTCTTGAGATCATCGCTTCGTGCGTTTTTCATCGAAAGGCGTCAACCGTCACCGCAGCGCTGGTTATGATGTGCGCAATGACCACGGCGGGAATGGCCGTGGCGAATGCCCACAGAATGCCGTCTTGCAGGATATTGAAAGGAACGGTCGAGAGCGGCGGGGACGGCTTGGGCGACTATCGTGTCACATTGTACGCAAGCTATATTGGAAAAAGGTCCCATTGGCGCGCTTTGGGTACTGCTACCACGAACACTGATGGAAAATTTTCCATCCGGCTGAAGCGAGGGTGGCAACCGGCGGTCCTATTCGTCGTGGCCGAGAAAGATTCCTCCATACTCGCCAGCGCGATCGGTCGCGGCCCGCGAGCTCCACGTCATGTCGTCGTAAATGAGCTGACCACGGTTGCAACCGGGACCTCTTTTGCCCAGTTCATCGACGGTATAAAGATTCGCGGCAACAGGTACGGCATGCTGAATGCGGTGAAAATCGCCGAAGACATGGCGAATCCAATAACCGGTGAGTTAGGCGCGGTGCTCGCTAATCCGCCGAACGGCAACGGCAGCTCGACGCTCGAGACGTTCAATACCCTCGCCAATATCGTCTCGCGGGTTGTGTTATGGACGGTAAACGCTGCGACGACTTGCTGGAGACTGCGGTGGCGCCGGACGGGACGCCTGCAGCAACGGTTCTGGACGCCATCGCCAACATGACCAAGAATCCGTCGAACGCGGTCAAGAAGTTGTTCGACCTGGCGTCGAATGTTTATGAGCCCGCGCTGACCGACCTGCCGGCATCCTGGCTCCTGTTCATCAAATTCACCGGTGGCTTCTACAGCAATTACGATTCCACCAACCTGATAAACGGGCCGGGGCAGGTTGGCATCGATGAGCGCGGCTATTTCTGGGTCAACGACAATTACGTCCCGGTGAATCCCTTGCCGCCTAACGTCGACCCTGCTGATCTCTTAGACAATTCCCAGGTGGACCTGTCCCAATACGTCGCCTGTGCCGGCAAACGTTTGTTGAAATTCTATCCCTGGGGCGAGCCATACGCCGGGATGCCGATCGATACCGGGTACACCGGCGGCGGGCCTGAGTGGCGCCGGCTTCGGCATCACGCTCGATCCGCGCGGCAACGTCTGGGTCGGAAACTTCGGTTTCGAGGCACCGATTTGCGCCTACTTTCCCGAAATTGCAGCGCCACATGACAGCGTGTCTCTGTTTCATCCGAACGGGAAACCCATCTCGGGTCCGAACGGCTTCACCGTCACCGAGGGCCAGATCTGGTGGCCGCAGGCAACCATGTCCGATCGCAAGGGCAACATCTGGATCGCAAACTGTGGCAACGACACCGTAACCATGATGCCAAGGGGCAAACCATGGCGCGCGAAAAACATCGCTCTTCCCGGGGGTCTGGGGGAAGAAGGCTACTACGAACCGGTTTATAAAAAAGCGATCCAAGTACCCAACCGCGCCTGAAAACCTTCGCGCTAACGATCGATCCGAAGGGGCGGGCCTGGGTGACTGGAAACTTCGCGGGTGACAACGATGCGGGCGACCCCATCGGAGCTGTGTATCGCATATGGCAGAACGGCTATGTCGAGACCATACCCGACACGACGACCGACTACGAACAAGAACCTCTGTTTTCCCGACCGATGGGCATCGTCGGCAACAGCAAAGGCAACATCTTGGTGTCGAACTCCGATGCCGTGAGCGTTCCGTGCGTCGACCCATTCGAGCGTCACGCGGGTGGTAACCCGTCCGTCGCGTTCATCTCGTCCGACGGGAGCACGCGCAAGGTCTATACCGGTGGCGGTCTCACCATTCCCTGGGGCAGCGCGATCGACGGTGATGACCAGCTTTGGGTGTTCAACTTCAACGAACACCTCGAAGTAGACAGCGATGGCTTTGAGTATCCCCCCACGGCACTGTCCCGCTTCTGCGGGACTGGAAAATGCCCGCTCGGCAAGAGCCGCGGTGATCCGATCTCACCAAACAAAGACAAAGGGACCTCGAAGTACGGTGGATACACAACGGACATGCTCGATCGGGTGACCGGCGGTGCGATCGGTCCATCCGGCGCTATCGTGATCTTGAACAACTGGCAAAAGCCAGGACCGCGCCCGATCTACTACAACACCAGCCCGGGCGGCAACTCGTTCGTGATCGTTCCAGGCGCCGCCGCGCCGATCAAAACCCCGCTGACCGGACCGCCGAAGTCGTTCAGCAAATCCCATCACGGTGCCGGCAGCCGGTTCTCTGCGCCCTGGTAGACGACACGCGGATGTGGGTGGCGGGTACGGTCGGACTCGAGCGACTGCGACGCTGGTGTGTTGTTTCCGGCTTGCTTCCACATTATCGAGTCCAATATCTGCTCTTCGGCAGATCGAACGAGATCGCACAAACACGTCAAGTAAAAACTCCCCGTCCTTGGGGACCTCAGCTTTAGTTGATGGCCGAGAGCAGTTTCTGGTCCTGCACCAATTTGCGAACGCCGTGGGCGTGGTCTTCTTCAAACGGGTTGTTACCGGTCCCGCACCACTCGTTGATGCTGTTGATTTCCAGCGGGGTGCAGACAGAGGAGACGTTCCAAGTCACATTGAAGGGAGAGCAGCTGCCGTCGTTATAGGACGGGCCGGTCGTTGAGCCGAGATACGTCACCGGATCGGTGGCCTCTGGCAGGGTGACCTTGCCGGTTTCGGAAGTCCTGAACTTGGCAAAATCCGCACCGGAACCGTCGTCGGTCAGGTTGAACACCCGCGCCTCGACCCTGAGCTGCGGGTCCTTGCAGGTGTCGGTGAAGCAGCTGCCCAGGGTCGGCCCGGGCTTCACGTCGCAAGTGGTGTAGACCCAGTGCACCTCAATGGTGTCCCCAGCCGCGATGCCCCCGCAACCCTTGCCGGTGCCGTGGCCCTCTCCATGGCTCGTCGCGGGCTTCACCCCGTTGCATACATATCCTTTATGATCGCCCTCGCCCGCAAGCTCGGTGTACCCACTGGCGCGGTGCTCTGCGAAGCGGTGGAAGTGAATGTCGCACAGGTGCATGTCTGTCGCAGGCGGGGCGACGTCGAAGCTCACCGGGTTGCTGCCCGCCGTGTTGGTTATGTCGCGCGGCGCCTGGGGCCCGGCCTCGTTGCAGGCCATCTTGTTCCCGCTTCCGGCGAGCGCGGACGTGGCCAGGGTCACCGCAACGGTGGCACCGGCGGTGAGCAGCGCGAAACGGCGGAAGGTTATGCTCGCGTAAGCAGTCGTTGTAGTCGCATTTCGTAACGTCATGACTCTCTCTCTTTTGGTGATGGAAGTTATTGGCCACACGGCGCCACCTTGCGATTAAGCGCTAAAATATATCAATAAACTGACGGTTATGTCGAAACGTATGAGTGTCCGCTAACAGCATCAACAGCGGAAGTGCTGTTTCACAACAAAGCAAGAAGGTTTACACAGGGGGATGTCATGGGTCATCTGAGAAAACGCCCCCCGTCGGCTGTCTGGTTCAACCAGAACCGCTTGAACTCGCGATGATATTTAGGGAGCCTGTACCGACCCCGCCAATAGGTCAGAGCGGAGAATCTCTTGATCTGCGAGGAAGGATGGAAGAAAGCTACGGCGTTGTCGGGACTCAGTACAAAGGGCGGCGAGCCCCGCGTAACGTTTATCCAGCTTGCGATCAGCGCTCCGGTCCGGTGGTTCCCTTCCATAAATACTTGCGGTGTCCCCAGGATGCTGACATAGACCTTTGCCGCTATTTTAGCGGTCTTGGGGCTTAACCGCTTCCCGGCATACCATTCGCAGACAGCCGGAATGCGGCGGTGGAACTTCTCGCGATTGTAAAGGATCGCACCTCTGTGCTCTCGTTTCAGCCGCGCGTCTTGTCCATACAATAGGGTCTCGTTGATGGCGCACATGCGGTGAAGCTGGTCGTACCGAAAAATGTCGATCTTTTCGGCGAGGAGATAATCGAGATATTCGTACGCCAACAGAACGCGGGTCATGACGCCGTCGTTGAAAGGCGTGTCTTTTTTACCGACGCCTTGGACAAGTAAATCGCGCTCGATTGCCCCCCATTGGGCTTTGGTTCTGCTCAGCGTGTCTTCGATCTGTCGCAGATTCAGCTGTGGCATGGGAAAATCACGCTCGGTTTGCGTGAGTATGCCTGGGACGAGCTACGCCGAGCTGGAGCATGAGGACGGTTACGGCGCCGGAAACCACATCGGGTATTGGTGTATGGGGGACCGCGAGAGAGCGGACGAGGCCGGAACGCGCGACACGCAGCGTGATGTACACGTTCGGGAAGGATTTCCTACCCTTATCGTTTTTGTTTAAGGTTGGTATGGTGCCGAGGAGAGGACTTGAACCTCCACGAGCTTTCGCCCACTAGTACCTGAAACTAGCGCGTCTACCAATTCCGCCACCTCGGCAAGTGGTCCGAGCAGCCATGATGGCTCCGGGCCGGAAAGAGTCCGCAATGTTAGTGAGACAAGTCAGGCTTGTCAACGTACACTAACCAGCTTTTGGGAGTGGGAAAAATTTGATCGTGGCAAGACGTAAGAAGGCGAAATCCCCCAGGGATTCGGACCCACATCGCCAACGCGAAGCGAAGAAGTACGCCAATCCCATTCCGAGCCGGGAGTTCATCCTGGAAACCCTTTCGGAGATCGGTGCTCCCCTCACCTTCGAGGAGGTCGCCGTGCGCCTCGACATCGAGGATGATCAGGATGTCGTTGCCCTGCAGCGCCGTCTCGGTGCCATGGTGCGCGACGGGCAGCTGGTACGAAATCGCCGGGATGCCTTCTGTCTGGTCAACAAGCGCGACCTGATCGCCGGGCGGGTGATCGGACATCCGGACGGCTTCGGCTTCGTCAAGCCCGACAACGGTGGCGACGATGTCTTCCTCTATCCGCGTCAGATGCGCGGGCTCTTCCACAATGACCGAGTGGTCGTGCGCATCACAGGCCGCGATGGCCGCGGGCGTCTCGAGGGCTCGGTGGTGGAGGTGCTGGAGCGCAACACCCGCCGAGTCGTCGGACGCTTCTACCAGGAGGGCGGCGTCGGCTTTGTGGTCCCGGACAACAAGCGCCTGGCGCACGACATCATCGTACCCAGTGATCGAATCGCCGGCGCGCAGCAGGGCCAGATCGTCGCCGCCGAGATCACCGACCAGCCCACCAAGCGCACGCTACCCATCGGAAAGATCCTGGAGGTGCTCGGGGATCACATGGCACCGGGCATGGAGACGGACATCGCCATCCAGACCCACGACCTGCCGGTTCAGTGGCCGGAGGAGGTGCAGGCCGAGACCGCTGCCCTGGGGGCCGAGGTTCCGGACGCGGCGAAAGAGGGAAGGACCGACCTGCGCCGGATCCCCCTGGTGACCATCGATGGGGCCGATGCCCGGGATTTCGACGACGCGGTCTACTGTGAGCGCAAGCCCAAGGGCTGGAAGCTCCTGGTCTGCATCGCCGATGTCTCCAGCTATGTGGTACCTGGTACCGCTCTCGACGCCGAGGGCCACAACCGGGGCAACTCGGTCTATTTCCCGGATCGGGTGATTCCCATGCTGCCGAAGGTCCTCTCCAACGGGCTCTGCTCCATCAATCCGAATGTCGATCGGTTGTGCATGGCCTGCGAGCTGTACGTAAGCCGTGAAGGACAGGTCACGCGGTCTCGCTTCTTCGAGGCGGTGATGCGCTCCCATGCCCGCCTGACCTATGACCAGGTCGCGGCCATGATCGTCGATGGCGACCCGGAGCTGTGCGAGCACTTCTCTGAGATTCTCCCCCACCTGCATGAATTGTACGCCCTGTACGAAGCCCTGCACGGGGCGCGGGTGCTGCGCGGTGCCATCGATTTCGACACGACGGAGACCTTCTTCGAGCTCGGTGCGCAGGGCCGTGTCCTCGCCATCCATCCCCTGCTGCGCAACGATGCCCACCGCATCATCGAAGAGTGCATGCTGGCGGCCAATGTCGCTGCCGCCAGGCTCTTCGAGCGCAAGAAGATGCCGGCCTTGTATCGCATCCACGAGGTGCCCACCGAGGAAAAACTTACCGACCTGCGGAAGTTTCTCGGGGAGCTGGCTCTGCACTTGCCTGGAGGCGAGAAGCCTACGGCCAAGGATTACGCGAGTCTCCTCGACTCGGTGAAGGAGCGCCCGGATCGGCACCTGATCCAGACGGTCCTGCTGCGCTCGATGCAGCAGGCCATGTACAGTGCAGATAACCTGGGCCACTTCGGCCTTGCCTATCCCGCCTACACCCACTTCACGTCCCCGATCCGCCGCTACCCGGACCTGATCGTCCACCGGGCCATAAAGCACCTGCTGGGGGGAGGGACGGCGGCGGACTTCGACTATTCCAGGCCGGACCTGCAGGGTATCGGAGAGCATTGCTCCGGCACCGAGCGCCGAGCCGACGAAGCTACCCGGGACGCCGAGTCCTGGCTCAAGTGCGAGTATATGCAGGACAAGATCGGCGAGGAATTCGAGGGCACCATCACCAGCGTCAACTCCTTCGGTATCTTCGTGGAGCTCGATGCCATCTATGTGGATGGGCTGGTGCACATCACGGCGCTGGACAACGACTATTATCACTTCGACCCGGTCGGGCACAGGCTTACGGGCGAGCGTACCGGCAGGGTATATCGCCTGGGCGACCGGTTACGGGTCCAGTTGTCAGCCGTCAACCTGGACGAGCGCAAGATCGATTTCCTTCTCGCCGGACCGCAGGCGCAGATAGGGCGCAAGAAAAGAAAGCGCACGCCTTGATTGCTTCCAAAGAGGCGCTTGCGAATCTGACGCGCTGCGTGCCGGACAAGGGCCTCGGATGAAACAGGATCTGATCCCCATCGTCGGCGTTCACGGTGCCCGGGCCGCGCTGAAGTACGGGAGGGAGGGCGTTGCCGAGCTCTGGCTGGAGTCGCGGCGCCGTGACCGCCGTCTGGCAGAGGTCGCGGAGCTCGCGCGCAAGGCCGGCATCGCGATCCGCCAAGCTGCGCGAGGCGAGCTGGATGCCGCGGCCGAGGGTGCGAGCCATCAGGGGGTGCTCGCTTGGGTCCGTATCCCGGCCGCCCGCAACGAGCGGGACCTGACTCGAATCCTCGACGAGGTGAACGGGCTGCCCTTTCTACTGATTCTGGATAGCGTTCAGGATCCTCATAACCTGGGGGCCTGTCTACGCACGGCGGATGCCGCCGGGGCTCACGCCATTATTGCGCCTAGGGACAATGCAGTAGGCCTCACCCCGGTCGTCTGCAAGGTCGCCAGCGGTGCCGTCCAGACCCTTCCCTTCATTCAGGTCACGAACCTCGCGCGCACCATCGAATCCTTGAAGGCGCGAGGAATCTGGCTGATCGGCACGGCCGGTGAAGCAGAGTCGAGTCTGTTCGAGACCGACCTCACTGGTCCGATCGCGTTGGTGATGGGGGGTGAGGGCAAAGGGCTGCGCCGTCTCACTCGGGAGCGCTGCGATCTGCTCGTGCACTTGCCGATGCTTGGGACGGTGGAGAGCCTGAACGTTTCCGTCGCGGCCGGGATCTGCCTCTATGAGGTGGTGCGGCAACGGGGGCGCTGACAGCCGGTGCCGACCTTAGTCGGTTCCTGCGCCCTCGATCCCCACGACCTTCACCCCCTGTGCATCCAGTGTCCAGTGCACGTCCAAGTCATAAAGGCGCATGCTGAACTCCTTGCGCTGAGGATAACGATCCATGTAGCCCGGGCGTGGATCCTGTTGCAGGACTTGGGTTATGAGGAGCACGAGCTTCCTGGAGCCGTCCGGATCCGTTTCGGAGATTCGCCCGAGGGCATCCCGGCTGAACCGCACCGGCCAGCTCTGCCCGGGAGCTTCGCTCGCGAACCCTGCTCGCGCGTCGGGGATTGCGTCTGCGTAGGGGACGTAAGGTTTTACGTCCAGCACCGGTGTTCCATCCAAGAGATCGGCGCCACCCAGCTCCAGGTACAGTTTCCCAGACCGGTGTCTTTGCCCCAGGTACTCCACAGCCGAGATACCGATGGGGTTGGGACGGAACGGAGAGCGGCTGGCGAAGACTCCCACCTTGTGCTGTCCGCCGAGTCGGGGAGGCCGAACCATCGGTCTCCAGCCGTCCGCGATGCAATCGTGAAAGACGAAGACGAGCCATAGATGGGAGAAGCCATCGAGCTCGGCGAAGGCCTCGCCCCGGGCAAATTCGGGGAAGAGCTCCAGACGCGAGCGTGCGGCCGGAACCAGGCGCGGCTGACGAGGTATCCCGAACCTGCCGGTAAAGCAGGAACGGAGGATACCGATTGGGCGGAAGTGAAGATCCAATATCTCGATTCGCAGCTCGGAGCGCACACGCCCCTCAGTCGCGTCGATCTCCGCAGCGTATGACCTTCTTCAGTGGCGACAGGTTGACCTCGTCCACCACGGTTCCGGGCGGGGCGTCGAGCATGGCGAGGATCAGATCGGCGACGGCATCCGCCTCGATGGCATTCTCGGGTGCCTCCCCGGGTCGGAAATTCAGATCGTCGAAAAAGCCGGTCCGGACCATCCCGGGGTTGACGATACCGACGCGCACGCCTCTGGAGGCACACTCCATGCGCAAGGATCTGGCCAGACCGCGCAAAGCGGACTTACAGGCAACGTAGACGGCACCCTTGATCCCCCCGGACAAGGCAGACTCGGACCCCATGAAGATCAGATCGCCGCCCTGCCGGCGCTTGAGCAGCGGCAAAAAGGCGCGTGCAACCAGGATGTGCTGGGTGAGATTGATGTCCAGAGATTCCCGCACCTGGCGCGGGGACAGTTGTTCGAGGTGACCGAATCGTCCGGCACCGGCGTTCGACACAACCGCCTCCAGGTCCGGGTGCTCGCGGGCGATCTCAGCGAGCAGCGGTACCAGCCTATCCAGATCCGATAGATCGACCTCGATCGCCTCGAAGCCCGGACGTGGCAGTACCCACTGCGAGAAGTCGCGTCCGATGCCGACGACCCGGCTCCCTGCATCCAGCAGCTTGTGGCTCAGGGTCCGACCGATGCCCCGGCTGGCACCGGTGACCAGTACGAGACGTTGCCGGAGCCTTGCTCGGGATAGGGGCACGTGCGGGGAAAGGGGCCCGAGCGATCAGCGGATTACCAGGAGGGACAAGGGGATTCCTTTGCCGAGCGGTGTTGCCGACGGCGTGGGAAATACCGAGCACCGCACCGATTCCCGAGGGCGACTGAAGCACGCCGACCGCATGCTCGCATCAGGTTCTCCGGTATGCCTTGCCATGCTTGTCTGGACGGCCATCCTCCGAGCTTCTGTCTTCGTCCGTCTTGGCACGCTGGTCCCTATGCCGTCGGAATCGACTCGGATCCAGATTATGACGACCCAGGAGCTTGTAGAACTCGGTGCGGTTGCGCCCGGCCATCCTGGCCGCAGTGGTGATGTTGCCCTCGGTTGCGCGCAGCACCCCGATCAGGTAGCGGCGCTCGAAGGACTGTTTCGCCACGTCCAACCCCGGAATTTCCCCCGATCTTTCGCGCAGTGCCTGGGTGGCGAGCGTGACCGGGATGATCACGGACGGGGCGAGGATGCTGCACTGCTCAACGAGGTTCTGCAGTTGGCGTACGTTGCCTGGAAAATCGGCGACGAGAAGGTGGCGAACGGCATCGGGGGCAAAGCGTTTCATAGGTCGCCCCGTGCGTTCCGCCAGTCGTCGCAGGAAGTAGCTTGCCAACAAGGGAATGTCTTCTCGCCGCTCACGCAGGCTCGGCATATGCAGAGGGACCACACTCAAGCGGTAGAACAGATCCTCGCGAAAATCGCCCTGCTCGACCAGATCCTCTAGATTGTGGTGGGTGGCGGAGATTATGCGCACATCGACCGGGGTCATCGTGGTGGATCCGACTGGCCGAACCTTGAATTCCTGCAGAACCCGCAACAGCTTCGCCTGCAACGACATGGGCATGTCGCCGATCTCGTCGAGGAAAAGCGTGCCCCTATTGGCAGCCTGAAAGAGGCCCGTATAGCGCGTTGTCGCACCGGTGAATGCCCCCTTCTCGTGGCCGAAGAGCTCGGATTCCAGCAGCTCACCCGGCAGCGCGCTGCAGTTGACGGCGATGAAGGGCGATGCGGAGCGGGGACTGGCGGCGTGAATGGACTCGGCCAGGATTTCTTTGCCGGTGCCGGTTTCGCCCGTTATGAGAACCGTAGTGTCTACCGTGGCAACGAGGTGCGCGCGCCCCAGGAGCTCGGCCATGGCTTGGCTGCGATGCACGATCTTCGCGCCGAAATCTCCATTATCCTCAGGGTGCCTGCCGGCCCGTGCCGTCAGGACCCGGCGCACCTCCTCAAGCAGGGCGCTGCGCTCGATGGGCTTGGTGAGGAAGGCGCTGGCGCCCAGGTGAGTTGCCCTGACCGCGTCGGGGATGTCGGCCTGCCCGCTCATGATGATGACGGGCATCACCGGATCGCAGGCATGAATCTCTCGCAATAGTCGGATACCATCAACCTTTCCCATGACCAAGTCAGTGAGGACCAAGTCAGGACGCCGCATCTCGATAGAGGCGAGGGCACTCTCGCCGCTGTCGGCAGCTGTGACATCGAAGCCCGCCAGCTGCAGCCAGCGTTCTATCTGTGCAAGATGATCAGAATTGTCGTCGACGACCAGAAGGTGGGTACCGGTTGCCCGTCCGGCATCCGCTGGATCCTGCTCCGACCCTACAGAGTCGGAGCCGACGCCTGTTATCGATATGACACCAAAGCTCACGTCGTAGCCCCCCGCAAAAGGCATCTTGTTTTCGTACGAAAGAAATCCAGAAAGAAATCTAGATGTTTTGCCCGTCTCTGTAAACCGCTGGTTGGTGTTGTGGGCTCTGGATCACAATTTTATTTTCGATCGTATCTGTCTCCAAAGATAATGCGTGCGTCGGATGGTGCGCGTCCGTCGGCAGATCGCTACTGCTTCTGGGAGCAGGGGCATTCGAGTATCATTCCATCAGCTCACCCCAGGCAAGGCATGCGACCTCGATGCTCGTTTTGCGCGGCGCTCCCGCCCACTCGGAATTTCGCTTACGCAAGCTGGAGCAGATCCTGCTGGATGTGACTGCTCGGGCCTTGCAGGTCTCAACGCGATTCATGCACTTCCTGGATCTCGACGAGCCCCTGAAAGGCGAGGAGCAGCGGGTGCTCCAACGGCTCCTGACCTATGGCCCGCATCCGTCCGGCGATGAGCCGGGCGGGGCGCTGGTGTTGGTGGTGCCTCGCCCGGGGACCATCTCGCCCTGGTCGTCGAAGGCCACCGACATCGCCCACAACTGCGGACTCGGCAAGGTGCGGCGTCTCGAGCGCGGAACCGCCTTCTATCTGTCCGGCGAATCCGGGGACGCCGAGCAGGGGTTGGCGAGGGCCGCGGCCTCTGCCCTTCACGACCCCATGACCCAGCTGCCCCTGTTCGACCTGGAGGAAGCCCATCGGCTGTTCGAGCAGGCCGAGCCCACTCGCTATCGAAGCGTCGACCTGTTGGCCGGGGGCCGGGATGCCCTGGTCGATGCGAACAGCCGGCTCGGCCTCGCGCTTTCCGTGGACGAGATCGACTATCTCGTGGAGAGCTTTCTCGACATGGGGAGAAACCCTACGGACGTGGAGCTCATGATGTTCGCCCAGGCGAACTCCGAGCACTGCCGGCACAAGATCTTCAACGCCGACTGGATCATCGACGGTGAGCCCCGGCACCGGTCCCTTTTCGCGATGATCCGCAATACGACGGATTGCTCGCCGCACGGGGTCCTTTCCGCCTACAGGGACAATGCGGCCGTTCTGGCGGGCCGGGGAGGCAGGCGCTTCTTCTCCTCGGACGAGGACGCCGTCTACGGCGAGCACGACGAGGACATCCATCTGTTGATGAAGGTGGAGACCCACAACCACCCCACGGCGATCGCCCCGGATCCGGGCGCGGCGACGGGCGCCGGCGGAGAGATTCGCGACGAGGGCGCGACGGGGCGGGGGGCAAAGCCGAAGGCCGGGCTCTGCGGCTTTACCGTCTCGAACCAGCGTATCCCGGGACATGAGCTGCCCTGGGAGCAGGACCACGGGAGGCCGGGGCGTATCGTGTCGGCGCTGGACATCATGCTCGAAGGTCCCATCGGGGCAGCCGCCTTCAACAACGAGTTCGGGCGCCCAAATCTGTGCGGCTACTTCCGGACCTTCGAGCAGGAGGTAGCGGGTGCGGGAAGCATCGAGCTGCGGGGTTATCACAAGCCCATCATGCTCGCCGGAGGTGTCGGCAACATCCGCGCCGAGCATGTCGTCAAGGGCGGGTTTCCACCCGGTACGCCGCTGGTCGTGCTGGGCGGGCCGGCGATGCTCATCGGGCTCGGGGGCGGTGCCGCCTCCAGCATGGCATCCGGCTCCTCTGCCGAAGATCTGGATTTCGCCTCTGTCCAGCGGGCCAACCCCGAGATGCAGCGACGCTGCCAGGAGGTCATCGATCGTTGCTGTGCCCGTGGCGAGGAGAATCCGGTCCTGTTCATCCACGATGTGGGGGCCGGTGGCCTCTCCAACGCCCTGCCGGAGCTGGTCAAGGACGGCGGGCGCGGCGGCCGGTTCGAGCTGAGGTCCGTACCGAGCGCCGATTCTGGCATGTCGCCCATGGAGATCTGGTGCAATGAGTCCCAGGAACGCTATGTTCTCGCGGTGGCCGCAGAAACGCTCGCCGACTTTGCGGCAATCTGCGAGCGCGAGCGCTGTCCTTATGCCGTCGTCGGAGCGGCGACCGAGGAGGAGCACCTGCGGCTCGGCGATTCGCATTTCGGGGACACGCCGATCGATATGCCCATGTCCCTGCTCTTCGGAAAGCCGCCGCGCATGCTGAGGGACGTCCGGAATCTGGGGCTTGGGCGGCCGGCGATGGATCTGTCGAAAGTGGTCCTGGAGGATGCCGCCCGGCGGGTTCTGCGCCTGCCGACGGTCGCCGACAAGACCTTTCTGGTAACCATCGGTGATCGCAGCGTGACCGGCCTGGTCGCACGCGACCAAATGGTGGGGCCCTGGCAGGTGCCGGTGGCGGACGTGGCCGTAACGCTCAGCGATTATTCGGGTGTGACCGGCGAGGCCATGGCCATGGGCGAGCGTCCCCCGGTCGCGCTCATCTCACCTGCCGCCTCTGGACGCATGGCCGTGGGTGAAGCCATCACCAACCTGGCCGCGGCCGCGGTCGAGGCCATCTCCGACGTGAGACTCTCGGCGAATTGGATGGCCGCGGCGGGCCACCCCGGTGAGGATGCCGGTCTCTTCGAGACGGTCCAGGCGGTCGGTATGGAGCTGTGTCCGGCCTTGGGGATAGCGATTCCCGTAGGCAAGGACTCTCTGAGCATGAAGACCCGATGGACGGACCCTCATGGGGGTCCGCGGGAGATGACCGCCCCTCTGTCGCTGATCGTGTCGGCCTTTGCGCCCGTGTGGGACACGGGTCGTACGCTCACGCCCCAGCTGCGCTCGGATCTGGGGGACACGGACCTGATCCTCATCGACCTCGGACAAGGTCGCAACCGACTCGGGGGCTCCTGTCTTGCACAGGTCTACGAGCAGATCGGCAATGTCGCGCCCGATCTCGACGCCCCCCAGCTGCTCAAAGGCTTCTTCGCCGCCGTGCAGGATCTCAATCGGGAGGGATTGATCCTCGCCTACCACGATCGCTCGGACGGCGGGCTGTTCGTCACCCTGTGCGAGATGGCGTTCGCGGGGCGATGCGGCATCCAGGCCGATCTGGATCTGGTCGGGCGAGACGACCTGGCAAGCCTCTTCAACGAAGAGTTGGGCGCCGTAATCCAGGTTCGGCGCGGGGATACGGAGGATGTGCTCGAACGGCTCGCGGACCGAGGTCTGGGCGCCTGCAGCCTGGTCATCGGCACCTTGGAGGCGTCGGGCCGCATCGTCTTCCGGCGCCGGGGCGCTGAAGTCTTCGCGGCCCCCAGATCCGAGCTGCAGGGCCTCTGGTCCGAAACCAGCCTGCACATGCAGACCCTCCGGGACAATCCGGACTGCGCGCACGAGGAGCACGAGCGCATTGCCGATGGCTCGGACCCAGGTCTGAGCGCTGTCCTGACCTTCGACCAGGAAGACGATTTAGCGGCATCCTACATAGCGAAGGGTATGCGCCCGAGGTTGGCGATCCTCAGGGAGCAGGGCGTGAACGGACAGACGGAGATGGCGGCGGCCTTCCACCAGGCCGGGTTCGAGTGCGTGGACGTGCACATGTCCGACATCATTTCCGGGAGGACGAGTCTGGAGCCCTTTCATGGGCTCGCGGCTTGCGGAGGCTTCTCCTACGGCGACGTGCTGGGAGCCGGCGAGGGGTGGGCCAAGTCGATCCTCTTCAACGCGCGGGCGCGGGATCAGTTCCAGGCCTTTTTCGAGCGGACGGACACCTTCGTCCTGGGAGTGTGCAACGGCTGTCAGATGCTCTCCAACTTGCGTGAGCTGATCCCGGGCTCGAACCATTGGCCACATTTCGTGCGGAACCGCTCGGAGCAGTTCGAGGCGAGGCTGGTCATGGTGGAGGTGACGGAGTCACCCTCGGTGCTCTTGAGAGGCATGGTGGGCTCGCGGTTGCCGATCGTCGTAGCCCACGGCGAGGGGAGGGCGGAGTTTCGCGACGGCGCACATCCGGCGAGCGTTACCTCGCAAGTTGCCTTGCGCTATCTGGATAACAGTGGCGAGGTTGCAGAGCGTTACCCCGCAAATCCGAACGGATCACCCGGTGGCATCACGGGCTTGACGACGAGAGACGGGCGCGTAACCGTCATGATGCCCCATCCCGAGAGGCTGTTCCGTGCCCTGCAGCACTCCTGGCGCCCGGACCAGTGGACGAAGCACGGCCCGTGGATGCGGCTGTTCAGGAATGCGCGGGTGTGGGTGGATTGATGCGATTTCTGTCAAAAAATATACCAGCCTGCTTGTCTTTTCGCCCGTCTTCCGTGTAGCGACAACAGTAACATAGACCTGCTATGCGCCTGTTGTCGCTCCTTGAAGACGAACGAAAATCCTGCGCATCCTGGTATATTTTTTTCCGACAATCGCCTGAGAGCTCGTGAAAAACCGTCCGCTTATTAAGGACGGGGCCCTAATTCAGACCAGGCGATGGCGCTGCTTCATGTCACGGTAGACGAGATCGGAGACGGACCGAATCGCATTGCCGCGCCGCTTGATCCAAGCACCGTAATTCTTGGCCCTCGTGGGACGTTCGATGATGCCCACGAAGGTGTAGGGGTATCGTCTTCCACTGCGCCCCGGCGCATCGATGATGCCCATGTTCCCGCACAGGCACGCCGTCGAGCCGGTCTTGTCATAGATCTTCACTCCCCTCGGGATCGAGCTGACCCCGTTACGGATTCGGTCTCGGTTGGGGAGGGCCATCATGGCGCGCAGCTCCTGTGCATAGGGCAGGCGATCGTGCCAGAGGGCATAGAGGAAGCGGCTATAGTCGTGAGCGGATGCCTGGTTGCGATAGGTGCGGCCATTGGCGGGGATTTTTTCCACGATCCGTGTCTGACGGAATATCCCAGGCGCATTTTCCTTCAACACCCGTTCCACGTCCCGCGGTCCGCGGTTGGCCTCATGACTGCTGACGATGGAGATCATCCGGTTGGTGGCCCAGTTGCTGCTCCGGCGGATCATCTGCTCCATGGTTTTCCGCACGTCGTGCGTATAGCGCATTTTGCCGCGGGAATCCTCGAGCTCGAAGAAGTAGGCCTGGGCGACGAAGGGCTTGATCATGCTGGCCGCCTGCCGAGGGATATCCTCGTTGATCGCGACCAGCTTCTGCTGTGAAGTAAAGTCGTAAACGGACCAGGAAGTCCTTTCTTCGGGACGTATCAATCCTCGTGAGCGCATCTTGCGGACGAGGGACACGACTTGCCTTTGCAGGTTCGAGTCCGATCCGCGCGCTTGGGCGAGGGATGGCACGGCCGGCAGCAATGCCGCTGCGGAGCAGGATGCCATCGCCATGAGAAAATCCCGCCGCCCGGAATGAAAAGGAAGATCCTCCGAGGATAGCGCGCCCACGACTTCGTCATTCTTGTTCATGATCGATTCTACCTCTGTCCGTGCGCTGATGTGTGGACGAGGAAGCATCCGGCAGAAGGCGCAAGCACAGGGCCGGAAGCAATGTCGGATGCCTTCCAGAATAGACCTCTGCGATCGAAAGGACAAGAGTTGAACGGGGAAAATACCGAGGTTTGTCAGATGGATTGAAGATATTTGTGAGAAAACAGAATCGATGTTTAGTGGAACGCTACTTGCTTGCGTCGGGTCGGCGCCGGTGGAGACAAAGGGACGGAGGATGATCCTTACGTCCCTCATGGCGAGGGCACGTCCACCGACCGGCGCCGCAGGAGAAGGAAAGCTCGAAGTGGGCTCGCCCAGTGGGGCAACGATGCTGGAGGGGCTAACGTACGCTGCCGAAGGACTTGTCGACCGCCCCCGCCGGCGGCTGCAGGCCCGCCAAACGGCAACCCTGCGCGATCGGGCCGCCCGGGAAGGTTTCGTAGAGGTATTTGAGACCGCCCCTGGCATGGAACCGCTCGTCCAGCGCGTCGCTGAGCTCGCGCATGTTGGGCTTGTCCCGTTCCGCAAAATACGCCTGCAGGACTCCGATCGCTTCCCAATGATCGGGGCTCAGCTCGATCCCGTCGGCCTTGGCGACAGCGGTGGCCGTTTCGCGAGACCAATCGGGGGGAGCATGGGGAAAGTCGGGGTCCGCCGTTACGGTGCCGGGATTCAAGATCTCGCTCATGGTTTCGCCCATGGAATTGTCCTCCTGATAGTTTGGAGTGTTATCGGGTTAGTGCAGAAGAAGATAAACCATAGCCGCAGAAAGGATACCGATCAAGGCGGAGCTTGCGCAGAGCAGATAAATACGGGTGTTGCTCATCACTCGGGAGCGTAAGGCCAATTTCCGCTCTCCCTGCTGGAGATACCCTTGCAACAGCATCGGCAACCGATCCGCGAGCAGTTTTTGCACGGCCAGCTCGGCCTGTTCACTCTGAGCCTCTCGGAAGCGTTCTTCCAGCTCCTGCGCATGCTTATTCACACCGGAGGCGAGCTGTTCGTCGATCCTGGTCATGAGGTTGCCGGTCAGGGCTTCTACCCGATCGTCCATGAGCGGCTCGAGCAAGGTGCGGACCCGTTCTTCGAGCCGGTCCCCCGGCAGAGATTCGGCTGCTTGGGGAGAGGCCGCTCCGGCGACGACTGCAACCCCGGCTGCGGAAGTCCCGACATGTCCTAGGCGATCGAGAAGCTGCCCGAGCTTCTCCGGGGCTGCGGCCTTGGGCAGAACATCGAGTGCGCCCTTTCTCTTCGCCTGTGCGAGAAACTCCGGGTCTTCGCGAGACGTGTACATGATGACCGGAATATGAGCGGTGGCCGGCGACGCCTTGAGGATATCCAGCGCCTCGAATCCGCTCATACCGGGCATCTTGTAATCCATGAAGATGGCGTCCGGCGTAGATTCGCGGACGCGCTCCAAAGCGGTCTCTGCCGCATCGGAGGTTTCCACCTTCATGCCGTGTTGCTGAAGCTGGAGCCGCAATGTGTAACGTGCGGATTTCGAGTCGTCGACCAGGAGTATCTTCAGCGGATTCATTCTATTCCATGAGCTTGGCAGTCAGGGGATGAAGGAGCCCATATTTCCGAGGGGATGCGCAATCTGCCGCACATTCTCGCGCATGGTTGCAACACCTCCGGTCATCAGATAGACCCGCTGGTCGATGATCCCCATTCCGTCGCCGACCAGACCCATGTTCTTCTCGATACCGTTCATGTCCTTTGTCAAGGAATCCATGCTCTCGCGAATCCGGGGCATTGTTTCCGACAACTCCGCCATATTCACACGGATCGGCTCCATGTTGTCGATGGAACGGTCGATAGCCGCCATCCGTTTGGTGACGACGCTCATGTCGTCGTCGACGCTCCGCAGGTGTCCGAACATGGAGTCCATGTTGGTCACGATGCCGTTCAGGTCCACGTACAGGACGCGAACGTAGTAGACGTTGAAGATCGCGAGGATCACCAGAAGCAGGGAGATGACGATCGTCACCGCATCGGTGATGCGAAAGTGGCGGTAACGTTCGTCCAGATGCAGCTGGGTTTCTCGTCCGAGCCGTCCGATGACCTGGACGACGGCGCGTCTGGGGTCTTCGTTCATGGTCGGTATTCCACTGGTCGGATTCCTCAGGGGAACGGAAAGATCTTGTTCATGGAGCGGGCGGGCTTGGCCACCTGGAACATCTCACCGGACATCGACTGGACCTCGTTGTTCATGATGTCCATGTTTACCGAGATGTTCCCCACGTTGTTGCGCACCTTGGCCACATGGATGTCGATGCCGGCGAGGGTCCGGCGCATGATGGACATGTCCGCGTCGACCGCCTTCATTTCCTTGTCCAGGATGCCTGTCATCTGCTCGATGTCTTCGAGGAGTGCCACCCGCTTTTCCATGTTGACCATGTGCCCGCGCACCTCGTGCATCTGCTGGGCCACGGACGAGAAATGGAGGTTCATGTCGTGCACCACCGCGGAGATCCGGGTGATCTGGGCGCTCAGCGTGAGAAGCAGGACGAGGATGGAAATGGCGATCACGCCGAGGATGATGATGCCCGCCTGAATACTGTAGTTGAGGCGGTCGCCGAGCTTGTTCTTGATATCGATCTCACTGAGGATGATACCTTCGAAGGAGCTCAGTGCGCGCAGGAACTGCTGCTGGAGAACAGCGTCCTCCTCATTGGTCAATCGCTCGTACGACATTTTCCTGTTCTTTGCACGGAGGATTCGGTGGCGCCGATCTTGGTCCGGCGACCGACCGCAGAATAATACCTCCTTTGGGGCCAGTGCGTATCGGCAGGGCCAGGCACCCTCTCTACCTCATGTTTCATCTGGTTTCGGTTCTCCCCCTTCAGAGGCTGTGTGCGGCCTCGATCGCCTCCAGGACGCCGTCCCAGAAGCGAATTCGCGCACAGATGGCCTCCTCGGCGGCTGCTTCGGCCTCCTCGATCTTCTTCTGGTCACCCTCGCACAGGCTCTCCAGCAGCCGTATCGAGAGGGGGCCGTGGAAATTCTCGTCGAGTCCGACGTGGCGCTCGAGATAGTAGTGGAACCCGGGGGCTTGTGCCTCGTTCGTGTGCATCTCCCGCAGGAAGCGTCGAAACATCTCCGGGATCACACGCTCCCGGCCCAGGGCGAGGGCCGCCGCGACCTCGTGGGGTTTGTCCTCGCGAATGAGACCGAAGGTCGTCTCCGAGAAATCGCGGGCCGGCAGCGGCACCAGGTCCGAGTAGAGTGCCTGGTCGATGCCCTGGGTGCGCACCAGGTCCAGGAACTCCCAGGGCATATGCGCGTCGGCCCCGATCTCGCCCATGGCGTGGCAATAGCACTCGAAATGGCTGCTATACAGGGGCTTGCCGTCTGCGCCGGGTGTTGCATCCGATTCCTCTTCGAGCACCAATTGATTGATGAAGTAACGCAGCTCCGCGTCCCCTCGGGGCATCCAGGGGATCTCGATGGGCGCGATCCGTTGCTGAAGATACTTGACCAGCGACATGAAATCCCAGACCGAGAAGACGTGGTGGGTCATGAAGATCCGCAGGTCGGCAAGGGTCCGCAGGGATCGGTAGATGGGGTGATTGGCGAGCTCCTCCTGGAGAGGGAGTATGTGACCCATGTCGAGCTTAGCCACGGATGCTTATCCTCCGAGTCGAGAATTGGGCAGATCACGGATCTGCCCGATGCGCTCGCCCATGCGGACATTGTCACCGGTCCGGAGCCCCGGGCTCCAAGTGCTCTGGTCCGGCCCGATGAGCAGGATGACCGTGGAGCCCATGTTGAAGCGGCCCATCTCCGCGCCCTTTTCGAGATGGATGGCTTCATCGACTTCATAAGTCCGGTCGGGTCTGATGCGAGGGGCCGGTGTCACCTGGCCTGCCCAAACCGTCTCCATGCTGCCGACGAAGATGGCACCGACCAGGATCAGGGCGAAGGGTCCGGGCTCGCCTTCGAACAGGCACAGCACCCGCTCGTTGCGGGCGAAGAGCCGCGGCACCTGGGCCGCGGTAACCGGATTGACGGCGAAGAGTCGCCCAGGCACATGCTGCATCTGCCTCAGGGTCCCGGCGAGGGGCATATGTACCCGATGGTAGTCCCGGGGGGAAAGGTAGATGGTGGCGAACTGCCCTCCCGCGAGCCGCTCGGCCCAAGCCCGATTCCCACCCAGCAGCTCGAGGAGAGAATAGTCCCGGCCCTTCGCCTGGAAGATGCGATCCCCGGCGATTGTGCCGAGCTGGCTGAGCACACCGTCGGCGGGGCATGCCACCGCATCTTCTTGAACAGCCAGGGGACGGGCGCCCGCTCGCAGCGGGCGTGTGAAGAAGTGGTTGAAGGTCCCGTAAACGCCGGGATCGCTCTCCCGGGCTTCCGTCATATCGACTCGGTAGAGGCGGAGAAAGGCTCGGATGAGCAGGGCCTTGAGGGGTCGCCAGCGGACCCGCGTCGCGCGAAACATGAAGGCCGAGAGCAGGTGTTGGGGCAAGAGGTACTGCAGGCCCACGTACAGGCGGTGATACCAGCGCGGATTGCTGTCAGTCATGGGGCGGGTAGAGGCCCTCGGCGTTGGCGGTGATGGTGATCAGATCCGAGGCGATGGAGGCGGGTGCCTGGGCACCGGTAAAGAGGGCCAGTAGTCGAGCGGAGGGTCCGATCAAGTAGAAAGGGTCCTCGCCGGGGCTTGTATCGGTCGTCTCTTTCGGGGGTGCTCCCAGGGTCGCGCGCAGCTCTTGCAGCTCGCCGGGCGGGGTGATCAGGATCTCGATGGTCGGGGACATGCCTGCGACCTTCTCGTCCGGGGCCGGGTTCTGCTGTCGCGATACGAGCGCGAGCTGGAGGAGGTTCCGGAGGTCGGGGTGGTCAGCCATGCGGTTGCGCACCTCGACCAGCCGCGTGATGGCAAGATGGCCGGACGCCGTCCCCGGGTCATTGAAGGACAGCAGGGTCCAGTGTCCATCGAAGCCCTCGGTCGTGAAGGGCTGGCCGGACCCCTCCCGCAGGGCGAGCTCGGGAAGCGCGATTGGTGGATGGACCAGGACGGCCGCGACGGTAGGGAGAGGCGTATGGTCGTGCTTGTACTGGTTGCCCCAGTAATAGCCGATCAGGAAAAGACCGACGGCCGCGACCGCCATGACCAGTCGGATCAGGGGTCTGCCGCGGGCACTGTGGACCGACATTGTCAGGCTCCGCGACACCAGTCGGGGATCCAATGTCCGAGATTGCCTGGGGATGGAGTCATATGGAGGTGTCCGCGCTCGACAGCATGCCCGGAGGAAAATTCGTAACAAATTAGAATACCCCTCATGCCTCGCGGTTGCCACTTGGCGCTTGCCGACCGGACTCGCCGCCGCAAATTGGACAACCGGGATCGGCGGGAATAGCGACGCTGCGAAATTCCATGGTCAGGGCGTCGATCAACAGCAGCCGCCCGAAGAGGGGCTCGCCCATGCCGGTCAAGACCTCGAGTGTTTCGGTAGCCTGGATGCTGCCGACGATGCCTACCACAGGGGCGAGAACGCCGTTGGCGGAGCAGGTCGCGTCCAGGTCGCCGTCGCGGGGGTAGAGGCACTGGTAGCAGGGGCCACCCGGCTTCCCCGAGAAGAGGGCCACCTGGCCTTCGGTGCGGATCGCGGCCCCGGAGATCAGGGGGACCCGGGCGCGAAAGCAGGCCTCGTTGACGGCGAACCGTGTCGCAAAGTTGTCACAGGCATCCACGACCGCGTCCGCTCCGCTCACCAAGTCGGGCAATGTATCTTCGTCGATAGTGCCCTTGAAACCTTCGACGCGCACCTCGGGGTTGAGCGCCTGCAATCCCCGGATCGCGGAGTCGACCTTCGGCATGCCGATGTGCTCGCTGGTGTGCAGGATCTGACGCTGGAGGTTGGACAGATCGACGGCGTCGAAGTCCACCACTACCAGGGTTCCGACGCCGGCCGCCGCCAGGTACATGGCTACCGGCGATCCCAGACCGCCGAGGCCGATCAGGAGAACCCGCGCCTTCAGCAGGCGCTCCTGGCCCTCGATGCCCAGCGCCGGCAGCATGATCTGGCGGCTGTAGCGCAGGAGCTGTTCGTCGTTCATGTTTCGGTCATCCGCGACCGGTCAGCAGTCGCTCCGCTTCCCGATACTTGGCCGCGGTCTTTTCGATGATCTCGGGGGGCAGCACCGGTCCCGGCGGGGTCTTGTCCCAGCTCAGGGTCTCCAGGTAGTCGCGCACGAACTGCTTGTCGAAGCTGGGGGGACTGATGCCGGGGCTATGCAGGTCCGCAGGCCAGAAGCGGGAGGAGTCCGGGGTGAGCACCTCGTCGATCAAGTGCAGGCGGCCGTCTCCATTAAAGCCAAACTCGAGCTTGGTGTCGGCGATGATGACACCGTGCGTCAAGGCGTATTCGGCGCACTGGGTGTAGATGTGCAGGCTGATGTCGCGCACCTGCTCCGCCAGCTCGCGGCCGACGAGCTCGACGGTGCGCTCGAAATCGATGTTCTCGTCGTGCTCTCCGACCACAGCCTTGGTCGACGGGGTGTAGATGGCCTCCGGGAGCTTGTCCGCCAGTCGCAGTCCTGCAGGAAGGGGGATGCCGCAGATCGCGCCCATGCGCTGGTAGTCCTTCCAGCCCGAGCCGATGATGTAGCCGCGAACGATCGCTTCCAGCGGGAGCGGCTGGAGCCTCTTCACCACCAGGGCACGGTCGCCGAGCATGGTGCGCTCCTCGGGATTGGTCACCACCTGTTCCAGGGGGACATCGGAGAGGTGATCCGGGATCATGTCTCGGGTGCGCTCGAGCCAGAAGCTGGAGAGGCGGGTCAGCACCTCGCCCTTGCCCGGGATGGGCTGCGGCAGCACCACATCGAAGGCGGAGAGGCGATCGCTGGCGACGATCAGTAACAGGTCTCGATCGACCTCGTAGATGTCCCGCACCTTGCCGCGGTTGATCAATCTCAATTTCGAGAGCTTGGATTCGTAGAGGGCTGACATGCTTGTTGATCGCGCCGAAAAAAGAGGCAAATATAGCAGCAGGCGCCGGGCCGGGCGCAAGAGTGGTGCCGCCGACGATCCGCTTTCGGTGGCGCCGGTGGGTAAGCGATTCGGCGGGGTGATCATGCAGAGTATCGACGGAGCGGAGCAAGCCTACCTGCAGGCGTTTCGGGGCAGTTTTACCTCGGCGCTGCGGTGGCACCAGCTCGATGACCTCTGGGAGCGGGTGCGTGAGCGCGCGGGGGAACATTGGTACCTCTATGCGGTCGGGGAGGAGCCGCCGCGCGAGCCTGCGGATGCTGCCCGAGTCGAAACCTTCCTGACCGAGATCGATCAGCTGCTGCGCTCCGAGCACAAGGAAGACTACTGTGGGATCGTCTACGCGGACGACCTGCAGGCGCCGAGCTTCATCAAGATCTACGACCCGGGAAATCTCGGGGTCAGCTGCGGTTACAGCGACAACCCGCCGCTTCCCGGTTGGGTCATGAGCCGGATTCCCCCGGTCGATCTGCCGGCGACCCGGGTGGTCCCGAAGAATCGCCGGCGCTGGTGGCAACAGCTCTTTTCCTGACCTCGCAAGGGGAGGGATTTCCCGTCTTGACCGGCGCCGCCCCCTTGCCTATCTTGTGCCTGGCGGGACTTCTCCTGTTCTGCGCGGGGAGAATGGCGCCTGCCGAGAGCGGTTGCCACAGCCGAGCAATGAAAAAAGAGCCCATCCATACGGACAAGGCCCCAAAGGCCATCGGGACCTATTCGCAGGCCGTGCGGGTGGGCGACACCGTCTATCTCTCGGGGCAGATCCCGCTGAGCCCCGAGACCATGGATCTGGCTCAGGGTGACATGGAGGCGCAGATCCGGCGGGTCTTCGAGAACCTCCGGGAGGTCGCAGTCGCGGCCGGCGGCGGTATGGCCGACCTGGTCAAGCTCAATGTCTTTCTCACAGACCTGGGTGATTTTCCCTTGGTCAACAAGGTGATGGCCGAGTATTTCAGCGAGCCCTATCCGGCGCGTGCTGCCATCGGCGTCAGCGCACTCCCCAAGGGGGCCGCGGTGGAGATGGACGCGGTGATGATGCTCGGACGCTAAAACCGAACAGCTCCTGAGGGTCGAACAGTATGCAAGCTCTTGCCCCCGCCCTCTTTTTCCTCCTCGTCCCGATGCTCGCCGCCTGCAGCTCGAATCCGGAGATCGCCAAGGGCGCATCGTCTCGGGGTGCACAGCTGAAGGTCTCCGCCCGGGGCAGCCCGCATACCGGATCGCGGAGTGCCGTCCTTGCCTCGCGGCGGGGGGACTACTCAGGCTATCCCGCTGCGGCCAGGTTGATCGACAAGCTGGTGCGTGAGGAGGGCTTCGACCGGGACTACCTCACGCGCGTCTTCGCACGGGTCGAGCGTCAGCAGTGGATACTCGACTTCGTCAATCGTCCCCGTGGCGGAAAGTCCTCGGGACCGACCGGTGCCTGGTCCCGCTATCGCGCCAAGTTTCTCACCCAGGACAACATCTCCAACGGCGTCGCCTTCTGGCGGCGTCACGAGAGCGCATTGCGGCGCGCGCAAGCCGAGTACGGGGTGCCTCCGGAGTATATCGTCGCTATCCTGGGGGTAGAGACCCATTACGGCGGCTACACAGGCAAGCATCGGGTGATCGACGCCCTCGCCACCTTGGCCTTCGATTATCCCCGCAGGTCCGATTACTTCACGGGCGAGCTCGAGCAGTTCCTGATCATGTCCCGCGACGAGGGGCTCGATCCCTTCCAGCCCAAGGGCTCCTACGCCGGTGCCATGGGGCTCGGTCAGTTCATGCCCACGAGCTTCCACAAGTGGGCGGTCGATTTCGACGGCAACGGGAAGCGGGATCTTTGGGATCCGGAGGACGCGATCGGCAGTGTAGCCAACTACTTCGCCTCTTTCGGCTGGCACAAGGGCGAGCCCGTTGCGGTGCTCGCACGTTCCACCGGCTCCGGCGCCAGGGCGATGAAGACGGGCTTCGACACCAGTTACAGCCTGGATGCCTTGAGTAGGAACGGGGTCCTCACGACGGCCGACCTCGACGGGCATGGACCGGTCAGCCTGATCGAGCTGGACGCCAGGGGCGGCTACGAGTACTGGCTGGGGCTGAAAAACTTCTATGTCATCACCCGTTACAATCACAGCAACTACTACGCCATGGCCGTGCACCAATTGGCGCAGACACTGCGGTCACGCTACGGCGCCGCCAGGCCGGTCTTGACCCAGGCCGGTCTTACCGGAAGAGAGTCGATGCTGTGATTCCGCAGGGGTGACTATTCCCCGCTGATGGTCACCGTCACCTGGCGATGATGGCCCAGGGTCCGATGCTCGTAAAGATAGATGCCCTGCCAGGTCCCCAAGGCGCAGCGTCTCCCGCTGACGGGCAAGGTGAGATCCGCTTTGGTGAGAATGCTGCGCACGTGGGCGGGCATGTCGTCCGGCCCTTCCTGCGTGTGACGGAAGAGGGGATCCCCATCGGGGGCGAGTCGGGCCAGGAAGGCCTCGAGGTCGTGGCGGACGCCGGGATCGGCGTTCTCGCACAGGATCAGCGAGGCACTGGTGTGCTGCACGAAGACGTGGCAGATGCCGGTGGAGAGTCCGCTCTCGCGCACGGCCTGTTCGACCTCCTGCGTGATGTCGTAGGTGCCTCGCCCGCGGGTGGGGATGGTCAGTCGCTTCTGGGCGATCATGCGTGAGACTCCTCCTGTCGCTCGGCCCGGCGATCTAGCCTACATCCTTTCCCCAACGGACGAAACTTGGAATCCGAAACTTGGAATCAGGGACCAGCCAGCCCGCGAGCCAGGTGCCGATAGACGCGCTGCACGGTGTGGGTCCAAAGGTCGCCGAGCGGCTCGCCAAAGTCGGTGTCGCTTCCGTTCAGGACCTCTTGTTCCATCTGCCCCTACGCTATCAGGATCGTACCCGTGTGCTGGCTATTACCGATCTGCGGCCCGGTGACGAGGTCTTGGTCGAAGGGGAGATCCAGGATGCCGCAATCGGCGTCGGTCGGCGACGATCCCTCAAGGTTTGGCTCGCCGACGAGTCGGGGCAGGGAGGAATCCTGTTGCGCTTCTTCTACTTCTCCGGCACCCAGGTCACCGCTCTCCGGCCCGGGACGCGGCTGCGTTGTTTCGGGGAGGTCCGCCAGGGGCCCCAATCGCTGGAGATGGTGCACCCGGAATACCGGCACTGCGGTCTCGAGGAGCCACCACCCTTGGAGACCCGTCTCACCCCGATTTATCCCACCACCGAGGGACTGCAGCAATCCTCCTGGCGCTCCCTGACGGATCAGGCCCTGGAGCTGCTGGACCGGAATCCCGACCTGTTGGCGGAGTGGCTGCCCGAGGAGGTACTGAGCTGCCTCGCGCTCCCTTCCCTTGCCGATTCGATTCGATTTCTGCATCGCCCGCCGACATCCGAGCCGATGGCCGACCTGAGGGATCGTCGGCATCGGGCCTTCCGCCGGCTGGCCTTCGAAGAGCTGGTCGCTCACCAACTGGGTCTGCGCCGCCTCCGGCGTAGCCAGCAGCGAATCCGAGCTCCCGTGCTTGGAGGCGAGGGTCGCTTGCGCGCAAGGCTGTTGACGGATCTGCCTTTCGAGCTGACCGCTGCCCAGCGGCGGGTGATCGAGGAGATCGCCGCCGATCTGCGACAGGCGCACCCGATGCTGCGACTGCTCCAGGGAGATGTCGGCTCGGGAAAGACGGTCGTCGCAGCCCTCGCCGCACTGCAGGCCCTGGAATGCGGCCATCAGGTTGCCTTCATGGCACCTACCGAGCTCCTCTCCGAGCAGCACCTGCGCAATCTGCGTGGTTGGCTCGGACCTTTGGGGCTGGAGCCGCTGTGGCTGGTCGGCCGGCACAAGGGCAGGGAGCGTGCCGAGCTGGTGGCGCGCATCGCCGGGGGTGAAGCGCCCCTGGTGGTGGGCACCCACGCGCTCTTCCAGGAGGATGTCCGCTTCCGGGATCTGGGCCTGGTGATCATCGACGAGCAGCACAGGTTCGGGGTGCACCAGCGCATGAAGCTCAGGGAAAAGGGTACGGACGCCGAGACGGCACCGCACCAGCTGATCATGACGGCTACCCCCATACCACGCTCCCTGGCCATGACCCTCTATGCCGATCTCGACCTTTCGGTAATCGACGAGCAGCCGCCGGGACGAGTGCCCGTCACGACGGTCGCCGTTCCCGACACCCGTCGCGAGGAAGTGATCAGGCGGGTGCACGACGCCTGTGCCCAGGGGCGTCAGGCCTATTGGGTCTGCACCCTCATCAACGAATCCGATGCCCTCCAGTGCCAAGCTGCCGAGGATACCGCCAAGGCCCTCGCCGAGTGTCTGCCGGGGCTACGCGTCGGCCTGGTCCACGGCCGCCTCGAGGCAAGCGAGCGCGAGCCGGTGATGGCGGGCTTCGCCCGGGGGGAGCTGCAACTGCTGGTGGCCACGACGGTGGTCGAGGTCGGTGTGGACGTCCCGAACGCCAGCTTGATGATTATCGAGAACCCCGAACGGCTCGGTCTGGCCCAGCTACACCAGCTTCGCGGAAGGGTAGGGCGGGGCTCGGTTCAGAGCCATTGCGTGCTGCTCTACCACGCCCCTTTGTCGGCACAGGCGAAGGCGCGGCTGGCCATCCTGCGCGCCAGCCGAGACGGCTTTGAGATCGCCCGCAGGGACTTGAAAATGCGCGGCCCCGGAGAGGTCCTGGGTACCAGACAGACAGGTGAGATCCAGTTTCGAATCGCCGACCCGATGGCCGATGAGACCCTGCTGCCGGCGGCACAGCAAGCCGCGGATCTGATCCTGGACAGGTACCCTGATCATGTGCGTCCCCTGATGGAGCGCTGGCTCGGGGGGCGTACCGAGTATGGTGGGGTTTAGGGGTCATTCCATAGAACGGAAAATATTGCACGCTAAGCATTCCGCCATCACGACAGCTTCCAGATGAGCCGTTTGCGCTCTGGCGTCTTTGGCGGTTGCCGGGGTGCGGGGCGGTGCCACACTCGAACAGGGGGCGCAGGGATTTGCGGCAAAATTCCTCGCGCGCGGCATCGAACTTGAGCGCAATTGCGA
>Ga0210085_1000175_pt1 | contig 28564 bp, 28 predicted proteins | sample China_Galinas_PW_5_FD_184866 | JGI IMG/M metagenome (GOLD analysis project Ga0210085, IMG submission 184866) | Wetland microbial communities from San Francisco Bay, California, USA, that impact long-term carbon sequestration - China_Galinas_PWC_D1... | ecosystem: Environmental > Aquatic > Marine...
AAAAATCGAGTTGAACTGAGCTTAATGATTAACCGTCGGCCTTGGTCTTGATTTAGCCTTAATCTTTCTCCAATTGCCGTAATGTTTCTTCAAAGACAGGAAGCCGCTGCTTGTCTTTCAGGTCTTGGGAATTTCTTTTAAGTTCTATCAACATCCTGATGTCAAGAACTTGAATCGTATGACCTCTGAATTCAATTTCTATCGAGTGATCGAGAAGATCTTCATAGGTCTTCCCCTCTTCGATAAAAGCCAATACATCAAGGGGGCCTAATCCGGTCGAAAAGAGCGCATGTCCCATACCGGAAAAGTCTTCTTCTTTTGGAGCTATAGTATGGTTGTCCGGACGACGATAGATGGCGTCTATCGATTTTAAAAATTTGAAGAGTTTTGAAATATTCTCTGAAGATCGACGATATACAATATCCACATCCATGGTTGTAACTGGTGCGCCTTGGATAACCGCAGCAAGACCGCCGACAAGAATAAATTGAATATCGGCTTTTATGAGACCTTCAAGTATTGCGCTTAGGTCTGCGCCTTTTGTTTTTTTGCTGTTTGAAGGCATTTTTCAATTCCAAAATAGCACGAACTGCGTTGTCATTCGAATTTAGACGTTCCTCCGGTGACAATTTAAGGAACATGGTGACCAATCCTTTGTCGATAATGGAACTTTCCTTAGTTTCTATCTTCTTGGTCATAAGACACCGATTCGATCGCAGCTTTCATTAAAGGCATAAAATCTGTACTTTTGAGAAATTTGGTGGCAAATAGAAAGCAGGCCTGAATATCTTCAACCTCAAGGCCTTTGTATTCATTTAAAATATCATCCTCGGTTGTACCATGGGCCAGGAGGTTAAGGATGAAATCAACGGTTAAACGAGTGCCTCTGATTACCTGTTTCCCTACCATGATTTTCGGATCCAAAACAATTCGATCCAGTTGTTGTTTATCCTTCATAATACCAGTCTCCATTTTTTAATGATATTACGGTCGACCCATAAGGGACCTTTCCTCGCTTAATATAATATTTAAAATTGTAACAAAAAGTTATCACATCTTTTAATAATATACAATATTTCAACAAATTATTCTAAACGGATAACCCATACGATGCTCTGCTTATATTTTTGCTATAATTCTATAAACAATAGGTAAAAAACAGTAAAAATGGTGAAATCATCGGAAGCGATGAAAGTTTATAATTATTTGAATTAATTGTTTTTAATTTATTTCTTGTTGCCTATCCTTACCTGTTGTTTTTGCCCTGGAACCGACTTCGAATCCTGCCCCCTTCTCAAAATCACCGCTTGTCTGCTCGCCATTTTGACTACTGAGAGTCGACCACAATATTTTTCGTAAAGATTTTCGGTGATAAAAGCGTCTTGCCTTTCGAATTCTATGGGGTTGTGGTATATGAATTTAATCGTCATATTGTCTGTCATAGGAGAAAAAATGAAAATTGGAATCGGATATTCTAACCAGAAAGATGGATTCTTATCTGGCTTGACAGTGGCTAAAAATGCAATAGAAAAAGGTGATATTAAAAGGCCTGATTTGGTGTTTGCCTTTTGCAGTGGACAAGTTGATCATGAAGAATATTTTCGAGGATTGCAAAATGTTGTGGGAAGTCAAGTGCCCATTATAGGCGGCTCAGCTATTGGTATTATTACCAATGATTCGCTTTCATATAAAGGTTATCCTGCCGGTGCTTTCATATTAGAGCTAAAAACATTGCGATACAAAGAGGCTGCAGCCGGTAATTTGGATATGAATGAAAAACGTGCAGGGCAATCATTAACAAAGAAATTGTCGCCTGAACAAACTGACAAGCTTTTAATTATGCTTTATGATTCAGTTAAAACTCCTGCAAAAAATAACTCTCCGCCGATTCTCAACGCATCGTCTCCGCTCATTGAAGGCATAGAACAAGTACTTCAACCCGATGTGCCTATTGTTGGTGCTGGTTTAATTGGAGATTATGACCTCGGCCCCACCCAACAATTTTGTGGGTCTTACGTCGGCAGCCAGAGTGTCGTAGGCGTTATGTTATCCGGTGATTTCAAACCCTATTTTAAAATAATGCATGGCTGTAGACCTTTAGACGGTATCTATCATAAAATAACAAAAATGGACGGGTCTATTATTTATGAATTGGATGGGAAGCCTATTGTTGAAATGATTGATGAGCTGTATGGAAACAAAAATTGGCGATACCAACGTCCTGTTAAACTTTTGACCATAGGTAAAAACCATGGAAAAAGATATGAACAACCAATAGAAGCAAACTATGTCAACAGGTTAATTACAGGATGTTTGCCTAATGGAGAGGGTATTGGTATTTTTGAACCAGACTTTAAAACAGGGACAGAAATACAATTTATGTTAAGAGATGCAGAAATAATGATAGAATCCGCAAAGAAAAATTCCACAGAGCTGATGGATCAGATAAAAGCAGATGGAAGGAAAGTTCTTTTCGGATTATATATTGATTGTGCCGGGCGGTCAGCAGACTATTCTAATACCAATATCGAAGAAGCATCTGAAATCCAGTTGATATTTAACCAACATAACTCGCCACTATTTGGTTTTTTTTCCGGAGTTGAAGTCGCCCCTTTTCTTCAAAAAAGTAGAGGGCTTGACTGGACAGGTGTGTTGCTGGTTTTAGCTGGAGACAAAGATGATGGTTAAAGAAAATAAATCTATAAACGGACAAAGTGCTGAATTGGATCAGTCATTAAATAAAGTCAAAGAAGAGACTGAGTACTATAAGAATATTGCAATTGCAGCTGGGAAAAAACATCTAAGAAGAATCGACCAGTTATCAAAACTTATCACGGAACGCAAAATAGCTGAAGAAGCCCTGAAGAAGAGTGAGCATAAATACAGGTTTCTTTTTGATCATGCACCTGTGGGAATATTTGAGATAGACTTGTCGACCGGAAAATTTATCAATGTCAATGCTGTTATGTGTGAAACTTCAGGGTACTCAAAAGAAGAGCTCCTAAATGTGAAAGCAGTCGATTTATTGATAGGAGATAGTAAAAAACAATATAAGCATAGACTTGAAAAGCTTTTGGCCGACGAAATCATTTCCAAAGATGTCGACTATAATGTTAAAACTAAAGACGGCCGGGAGATCTGGGTTTCTCTAACGGCAAATCATTTTTTTGAAAATAGGATTTTAAAAGGAGCCTTGTTCGTTATCCATGATGTAACAGATCGTAAAGAGATGGAAAAAAAGCTGTTAAAGGCTCGTGAAGAGCTAGAACGACGTGTGGAAGAGCGTACTGCCGAACTTGTTTCAGCCAACAAGCAACTAAAACAGGAGGCTATAGAGCGTGAAATAGCAAAAAAGGAATTAAAAAAACGAGAGCAAAAACTTGAGCTTCAAACAGGCGAATTGGAGGAAATCAACACAGCGCTGAGGGTTTTATTGGAAAAAAGAAATGAGGATAAAATTGAAATTGAAGACAGAGTGCTTCTTAATATAAATGAAATGATTTTACCTTATTTAGAGAAACTAAGAAAAAGCTCGTTAAACGTATTGCAACAATCCTATGCAGATATACTGGAATCAAACTTGAATGAAATTACATCTCAATTTTATCAAAAAATGTCTTCTAACTATTATCATTTAACCCCAAAAGAAATTCAGATCGCAGGTCTAATAAAGCTAGGAAAGACCACAAAAGAGATCGCCGAATTGATACAATCAAGTCCAAGGGCAATCGAATTCCATCGCAATAACCTTCGAAAGAAATTTGGCCTAACAAACACAAAAACCAACCTCATGACCCACCTCTTGACGCTCAATTAGTACGAGAAATTACCTGATAATAAACATGTAATTAATTAGTATTTACTTAGACCTACTTTTCACATTATAATCATTATTTGTTGAGCATTCTAAACAAGATTTCAATTGATGTATTGGCCTATCAGATCTGACAAGAAAAAAAGAAGTGGATTGCTATCAAAGAAAAGACATCGAAATAATTTATATTATCGCTATATTGGACTGTCATTAAAAGGCGCAATTCATAATGATTGAAATATTAAGAAAAATGTTTAAAGCCAATCCGGAAAAATCAACCATTGTATTAAAAGATAAATGTTCAGACTGCGGTTGCAATATAATCATTGAGATTACACCTACATCAAGAGGATATGGATTGCAAGGTGGTGTTTTATTTAAGTCTTCAATTGACAATTATATAGCGAAGTGTCCTGACTGTTATGAAAAAAACTTCAAAATAGACCACAACCAAAAAAAGTGGAAAATAAATGTATAAAGATACTACTCGTTGAAGATGAGCTTTCATCGAGGAGGACATTAAACTCGTTTCTACACCCCATCGGTGAGGTTGATATTTGCGTTAATGGCAATATAGCGCTTACTGTCGCTAAAAAAGCCCTTGAAAATAATCATCCTTATGAATTGATCTTTTTAGATATTATGATTCCTAATCTTGACGGAATTTCGACCCTGAAAAAAATTAGACAATTAGAAACTCGACATGGAGTGAAAGAACACGCCAAATCTAAGGTAATTATGACTTCAACCAATACCGACAAAGTTGTGATCTTAAAAGCGGCCCAAGCAGGCTGCACCAGTTACATGATTAAGCCGATTGATAAAAAACGTCTTTATAATGAAATTCGCAAGCATGGATTTGACACCCCGGAATAGAACCAATCTTATTTTTTAGGCAAAACAGGCCCCTCAAACAATCACCAACCGCCTTGCCCGTTAATTTAAAGTGTGAGAGTTGATTGTAATATTTTTTTCGTAGATTATCGTGTATATGTACGGTCTCATAATATAATTTATATATAAATGATTACAAAAAGTTAACTTCAATTATACCATGTAATAGTTTAGGAATTAATATTACACATTTTACGTTGAAGTTCAACGTTTGTATACAACGCTTTTAGGGGTTAGATTCAGGAAATGGGAGCGTCAGAGAGTCAGTTTTCGAACCCTGCCCCAACGATGTGGGATTTCACATCATTCAGTTAGTGTCCATACATAAATGGTCCTTTCGTCAAATTTTTGACGAAAGATTTCTTTTATGGTCAATATAGTATCATTATTAACCTATTGTAATATATGATTAAAACTTAACTAAAGTTTTATGGTACATATTATGCATTTAGTAAGATACACCTTGTGTAGTAGCGAATGAGTGTACCCATAACGTAGAGAATTTATAGATTCCAAGTGTAGGGAGATGAAACGATGTTGCAAGGAATTATAGCAGGATGGATATTTGTATTATTTATGGCTGCTTTACTTGTTGAAGAGAACTTACGTCATGCAATACCTGCTGCTTTTGGCGTTTTTTTGGCAGCAATAGTTGTTACTAGTCCTCTATGGATACCCATAATACTGGATAATAAGCACAAGAAGGAAAAGACAGAAAAACAAGTGGTTAAGATTGAAGTCTTTAAATAATCGGGATGAAGCCATGAAGAAAACAATAGTCCCATTTCTTAAAATAACTTTATAACAGCAAGTTATCATAGAGGTAAAATTGGAAGATTCTATTCAAATGGTAAAAGACTCCTTGGACTTTATTGAAGATTCTGAGGTCAACGCTTCTGATCATTCAGGGCAGTCGCTTTCTATTGACAGAGTTCATCAAAGTATCAGTCTAAGCTTAAAACTTCTCTGGTGCACGTGCATCTTATATTCCGGTCACCTGCATAATATGCCCAAAAAAAAATAAATGTGCACCGGGTATAATAACGGCATTAAGGGAAGTATCATTTTGGCAAGGGCTTTGTAGGATGGTTAACCGATCTTCATAACCTTTGCTTTGGGCGATCCAAAAGGGTCGCCTTTTTTATTTAACCCTAAGTTGAGCGATTTTTACGAAGATATGTGCCGAGGTCTTGATGCAGAAAGATTTGCACAAACCGCCCCGAAAAGACACCGGGATCTTCGACAGGCATACCCGTGGATATGTCGAGGATTTTTGCAAAGCCTTTATGCGCAAGAGATCGGTGCAGATCGAGTAAAAAATCGCTCAATTTAGGTTAAACCATCCTGATCAAACGGAATCCCAATCAATTGCTGCGACGGTCCGGCGAGCTGAGGCTGCGTGATGCACACCGGCAATACCAGTCCTCGCCTCCCCGAAGCACCTTTGCCAACCCTGATGAAGGCCCTAAAGGAGCGTTTGAAGGATTTTTTTCAATCGGCACCCTTTTTGATATTAATCGCAGAAAAAATCTGCTCGACAGGGTTTGTTTTTTTAATTTTTTATGGATTTTTAGATATATATCGTTTTATATTCCGTGATAAAAGATTTTAGGAAGTTAAAAAGCTATTAGGTTCAGACTTCGATATCTTTTTAACCCACCCAATTGAAACATTTAATTTGAAAATAATATGAGAAATTTGTTTTGCATCTTAGGGTTATTAGGTGTTGTTCTATTTGTTTCCGGATATTATTTCATAGATAATGGAAGGTCCGTATTCTTTTTGGGTATAGCATTGATGATAGCAGGATTTATAGGAATTAAAAAAACATAATAATACCTCAATTGGGTTATTCATAAACTTCTTGACATACCATCATGTGGTATTACTTATTTACGTGTTAGGCTTAAAATACCTATAGTAGCCTGACCTCCTCTAGCCCCTGGTAGCTGCATCCAGGGGCTTTTTTGCTGTAATTATAATATCCGTTAACGATTTTATAAAACTCCCGCAGGTGGACCCTCCAAAAACGGTTAAACCTGCGGGGGTTGATCAGCGAAAGGCTTATCCGCTCCTGGCTGGTTTACCCGATTTTAACAAGATAAAATCCCTATCCCCAACCCCGCTATGCTGGATTTCCCATTGGCTTCAACGGATTATGAATGTAATTTAGTTTTTGAACAAAATTCTTGACATGTCTCATAATGTCGATATATGTTCAATCATCGTGTACGTTGGGTTGCCCTTGTATGGGAGTGCTTGGGCAACCCATTCTTTTTTTTAATCAAGAGTTTCCGCCATTTCCAAACAAATATTTATAGTTACGCTTCTCATCACGCCTATGTAATATCGATATAAAACATTTTGTCTTCACGAAAAAGATTGAAATGTCACATTGTGGCATTATATTTGTTTAATTATCATATCAACGCATAAGCTGATAAAAATTACCGCAATGGGAAAGCATATAAGGCAATTGTTAAAAAAATGCTCAGGCTGAGTGTGTATCAAGACAATTGAATTATTCTTTGAGCAACAAATGAGGGCCGTTATGAAAGTAAAAGATTTTATGAAGACAGATGTGATCAGCATAGAGACAACGACATCCATTATGGACGCCCAAAATATTATGAGGAAGAAGAACATCAAGCGGTTGCCGGTTATGAAAAAAGGTAAACTTGTCGGTCTTGTGACCAAACATATGCTCTTGGAGGCTTCCCCGTCATCAGCGTCAAGTCTAAGTATATTTGAGCTCAATTATCTTATAACAAAAATGACGGTGGAAGATATTATGATTAAAGATCCCATAACAATTCCTCCGGACTATCCCGTTGAAGCGGCCATCTGGCTGAGTAAAAAACACTCAGTAGCTGCCTTCCCAGTAGTGGATAATGGCAAAGTAATAGGGATGATTACAGAACATGATATTGCCGGTGTGCTCTCAGAGGTTCTGGGATTGGAAAATGAGGGTGCCCGGATTACAGTGAAGGGTCTGGGTAACAAACTGGGTGAACTGAAAGAAATCATTGGCATACTGGACGATCACGCAACCCCTCTGTTGAGTATCATAACCATTCCCAGGAAAAAGAAGGGAGATTGGATCATCGTCTTGAGGGTTCTATCCTCTGAAGCTGAAGGGATTGTGAAGGATCTGGAGGAAAAAGGCTTCCAGGTAACTGATGTCAGCTAAGACCTGCGGAATATTTTTATTTAAAAACGCTATTGACATACTACATTGTGGTTTTATATTTTTTATTTTTAGTGTCTAATCAAAATAATCTCAGTTAAAAGACAAAAGATAAATTTAAACCTATCGTTAGGTGTAAAAAAATGATTAAAAATTGCCCAAGTGAAATAAGATTTTCTTTTATGATACATAAGTCCGGACTTACTAAAAAGGATAATATACCTGCATTCATCTTAACGCGAATAAAAAGAGTGCCTTGTAGAATAAAAGCCAAAACGAAACACCATTTTTCTTCTAAAGTATAAGATATTGCATGAAATCATTGGGTTGTGACGCTATCGTCGACCCCTTTTTTTTGTTATTTCTAAATCTGAGGCTGAATAAAAAATTCAATGAAATACGGATCGCCTTTAGGCTTGACGTTTTGATTTACACGGAACAAATTCGTCGGATCGTACCTGCCTTTGACCTCAACCAGCCGATTGTCGTTTCTCGGCTGGTTGCTTTAACGCAATCTTCGCCCCCGGGCTTATCCAGCGACCCGAAATAACACCAGATAAGGGCGCATATGTTTTTGCTCATCGGCAAAATAAAACGCATCTCTTAAAATGTATTGAGTTCATTTTAGAATCTGCTATATATTAATATTCTTCCATAAATTTGGAAAATATTAAATTTAGATAAAGCCGAGTTGGACAAACACCGGGAATAGATGTCGGTTTTTTAAAGTATTCCTTATGGTTTCAGTCATTTTGGGAGGATGTTAAACATGAAACACGATTTCAGTGTTTTCACACTCCGTCACATCGCTTTAAGTATCCTTTTGTCTTTTACCATAATTTCCTTGTTCTTACCGCTTTCATCATCGGCAGGTAACGTTAATGTCGGCGAAGAACTCATCTCTCTGACTGCAAAGGATGAACCCTTAGGGGACGTATTGTATAAAATCTCCATGGCTACCGGTTACGATATTAGCATAGATGATAAATGGCAAAATTACCGGGTTACCGCCTCTTTAGAAGACGTATCTTTGCATAAAGGGCTGAAACGAATTCTTAGAAATCTAAACAGTGCTATTATTTATGTTTCGAGCAAGAAAATTAAGATCATTATCTATGACAAAACCGCTTCTGAAGATGAATTTTTGGCCCCATCAACTGAAAAATCTTTAGAAAGGACTTTGGATTCCCGACCTCGACCTGACCGTTCTTTGGAACACCGGCCTCCCACTTCACAGGCTATTGAGAAAGTAGATCGTTCCAAAACCGATGAAGAACCTTCCGATAACCCTGTCGTGTCCGATCAGGAATCAGAAACCAGCGGTCCTGATCGTGAAGGAGAAGAAAAATCAACACCTGAGGGTCTTAAATCAGATCTAAATGAAGGGACAAACCAAGACTTAGAGGGCAAATCTACCGAAAACAGCCAAGAGCAAGACAATTCACCCGAATCAAAAAACGAATAGGTAAATTGAAAGCAAAATTTAATTTTGATTAACCGTGAATTTTTTTCAACAACCAGGCCATATTTTCACCAAGAACCTCCATGGTACGAAGCCCTTCCTCGTCTTTTTCCACATCGCCCTTATCCATACCAAACCCCATGTTCCAATAGGTCGAGCCGGGTACAATCATCTGACTGATAAAGAAAAAATGGTTTATGGCATTGAAGGCATGAATGCTTCCACCGCGGCGAACCGCTACGACGGCTGCACCAACTTTGCGTCTAAACATTCCGCCATTGGCGATGCTCGTCATTCCGGATCTGTCAATTAAAGCTTTAAGCTCAGTCGAAATGTTGGCGAAATAAGTGGGAGAAGCCAGGATTATGCCGTCGGCTTCGATCATTTTTTCAACACATGAATTTAATACATCATTGGTCACCGAGCATCGCTGATCTTTGTTTTCAAAGCATTTGTAACAGGCAATACACCCACGTATCTTCTTTCCGGAAAGCTGCACCAGTTCGGTTTCTATCTTTTCTTTTTGAAGTTCCTGGAAAACACGATTCACAAGAATCGCGGTATTACCATTTTTTCTTGCACTTCCATTAATGGCGACGACTTTCATTTACCCTGCCCTCCTCGATGATAACTAATTTTATAACCTCAATTGAACGCAAACAAACTCATGCCAAATATAAAAAAATCAAAATTACAGCAAGCATTCCTTTTTTATAGCCGTGTCACTATGTGAAACGCTCCGTATAGATTAGAATAATTTGTTTTATAATGTCAAATCCCAACCCGAATATTTCATGTGTACGAAGCGTTTATTTTATGGCCAAGCGATAATCCCAATTTAACGAGAAACCAAATTCCATTCTTCCATGCCCCGATATAAACAGGTCCCCATTATTTTTGATTGCTTGAAAATAGCTCGTTGGTGCTTAATTTGAAAAGATGAACACATTGGCAATCAACCATAAGAGGTTACAGGTAACCTCATTACTTCTTTCATTTATTTATGTTTTATTGCTCCAAAACAATGTTGCAGCGGATTCATATCTACGGTGTCAGGGCCGTCTTGTATCCATAGGAGACACCAAAGCAGCGGTGTTGAATAAGTGTGGCCAACCGGATAAACGTGATCAATGGGAAGAGGATCCTAACGGTACCATTGCGCAAATATATGATTATAAAACCGAGCGATATATAGCCCCTAAGCATATCGAGCAGCCGATCCAGATGGAACGCTGGACGTATATTTTGGGTTCAAATAGATTTATACGATACCTGTACTTCCAAAATGGCGAACTGATCAAAATTGAAACCGGCGAAAGGGGCAGAGATTGATTTTGGCAATTATAACATGAAAAACATCAAAAAAAGGAATTAATAAAAATGATCACAACACTCGTTCAAATTAAACTTTCGGAGACTTTGTCTCTGGATAACGCCCAAGATATTTTCGCAAGTACGGCACCAAAATATATTGAAATTCAAGGGCTAATTCGCAAGTATTATCTCCTTTCGGAGGATGGAGGGACAGCAGGGGGTGTATATCTGTGGGAATCACGAAGCGCCGCAGAAACGCTTTACACGGACGAATGGAAAAAATTTATTCTTCAAAAGTATGGATCCGAACCGTCTGTAACATATTTCGATAGCCCGGTTATCGTGGATAATCTACTTGGCGAAATCATCCAGAACAGCAAAATAAATTGAAATCATTGATGATTTTATCTCGATTGAGGTGTTACTTAGAAGTACACCTCCTATAGATTTAGCTGCATCAGCGCAAAGACTGGGAGCAAATTTTTCTAACAATAAAATCACCCCTCACAGATAGCCCTTTTTTCCCTAAAACTGCCTATATTCGTCAAAATCCATCAAAATTTTGTCAAAACATGACCCAACAATTCGGGCCTGAAATTCATTTTTTCTGTATAACAAATTGATATCTTTATCTTTTTAATTTTTTTTAATCGGCATCTTAAATCTTGTATGATTTTTGCATATGATAACCGAAACCAGGAGGAGGATCATATGGAAAAACAACGTATAAAAGAATACCAGCTTGATATTGACATAGGTTACATCACAAAGAGCCCTTGCAGAGAATGCCCCATCAAAAGCGATCTCCCCGAGTGTTCGAGTCGATGTGAGCTGTTGGATCAATTACAGGAACTGTTGGTTGGCAGCATATCGTGTTCAAAAAGTTTTTCGAATCGTGAAGAATATTCCATATAACGCAAGCATAACCGAGGAATCATAAGCATCGATTTTTATTGATTTCCATTGAAACGGCGGCTTCGTGGTCAGGTCTTTATTCTTCACATTACACCGAAATCTGTCAAAAATGAACACCTGTTTTTTATGCCTTATCCCTTCTATTTTTAAGAGAACGCTTTCTCTTTTAAATAAGCACAAAATACATTCTGCATAACAATCTTGACTTAAAGGTATGTCTTCAGTATTATTGATTTTTATTTTCCTTTAAATCATACCCTAAATTTCGTGTTCTAAATTCTGACAACATTTCCATAAAACATGGTTGATGACACACGTTTGGTTTTAATCGAAAGAAATAACAGTGAATGCCAATTCCTATCGTTACCGACAACCTGCAGAGATTCTTCAAAATCTGATCCGTTTTGATACGACCAACCCTCCTGGAAAAGAAGCGGAATGTATCGATTACATCAATCGTTTGATCCAATCTGCCGGCGTCGATACAAAGATACTTTACCAGGACCCTGCGCGACCCAATCTGATTTGTCGCATAAAAGGAAATGGCAACGCTCCGCCGTTGCTCTTATACGGACATGTGGATGTGGTGACCACTGCCGGACAGGTCTGGCAATACCCGCCATTTGAAGGAAGAATCATCGACGGGTTTTTATGGGGTCGCGGGGCATTGGACATGAAAGGCGCCGTTGCAATGATGCTTTGTGCCTTTCTTCGCGCAAAACATGAAAACATCGATCTTGCGGGTGATGTTGTTTTGTGTATTATGAGCGATGAGGAAGCCGGAGGAAATTTGGGTACGGGTTTTCTGGTGGAACACCACGCAGATTGTTTTAAAGGAATTCGATATGCGATCAGTGAATTTGGCGGTTTTTCACTTTATTTAAAAGGGAAAAAATTTTTCCCAATAGAAGTCATTCAGAAGCAGATTTGCAGTATTAAGGCCACCATCCGGAGCCAATCCGGTCACGGCGCCTTTGTCATGAAAGATGGCGCAATGGCAAAGCTGGCCAGAATGCTGAACCAGCTTGATAAAAAATACTTGCCCGTACATATTACCCCTGTTGTCCGAACATTGTTTGAACAAATGGCCGCTGCTTTACCATTCCCCGGCAGGATGGTGATGCGGCAATTGGTGAATCCTTTGTTCACAGACAGGGTGTTAAAACTGCTTGGGGAAAATGGAATAAATTTTCTTCCCATGTTACGCAACACGGTAAATGCCACCATTGTACGGGGAGGAGATAAAGTCAATGTGTTGCCCAGTGAAATCGAAGTTATGCTGGATGGCCGTCTGCTGCCCGGCTGCAGTCCGGAAGACATCATAGGAGAAATAAAAGAAGTTATCGATGACGATATCGAACTTAAAGTCATCCGTTATGATCCCGGCCCCCTTGAACCGGATATGGGATTGTTTGATACATTGGCATCCGTCTTACGCACCCTGGATCCGGATGGTATCCCCGTTCCGTATCTACTCAGTGCATCATCCGATGCGCGGTTTTTTTCAAAAATCGGCATTCAGACATATGGTTTTATACCCATGCAATTGCCGGAAGGTTTAAATTTTGCCAAACTGATTCACGCCGCAAATGAGCGCATCCCGGTTGAGGCGCTAATGTTCGGCAGCGAGGCAATATATCAATTACTTCGATGTTTTCATGAATGAGAATCAAAAAAGTATAACACCATCTCTCGATTCCCGTACGATACCATCCGATGAGGATGGCGTTGAGTGGATCAAATCGATACATCCGGACAGAGTAAACAGTGTGGCCCTGGTTATTCATGGGCTCAATTTGCAGCCCGAAAAAATGAAGTCCATTATTGATCTGCTCACCCATTCTGGCATTGATGTGTTGAATTTGTCATTGCGCGGGCACGGAAAAAATTATATTCAAAGGGCGAACGTCGATGGTAATACAGCCCGAATGGAAACGTTTAAAAAAGTGTCGTATGAATATTGGATAAAAGAAACACATCGGGCCTATGGCCTTGCCGGGAACAGGAGTCATGAAAAACAAGTTCCCTTGTTCTTGATCGGTTTTTCACTGGGCGGGCTCATGGGCGCTACTCTGTTTGCTTCATATCCGGATGTTTATTTTAACCGGATGGTCCTTTTGGCCCCGGCATTACATGTTTATACAATTAATTATTTAGCAAAATTACTCTCCCCGTTTCCGAGACTGGTGATACCAAGCTTTTTTATAAAGTCGTATTGCTCCAATAGGGGAACACCCGTGGCAGCGTATAGCGCACTGTTTGAAGCCATCGAACATTTAAAAAAAAATATGGGCCAAAAGCTGAACGTGCCAACCCTCATCTTTTTAGACACAAAAGATGAATTCGTTTCGTATCGAAAATTAAAACAAATCATAAAAAATAAAGGACTGCATCAATGGAAATTACACCCGGTAAAAAAAAATACAACGGGTGCAAAAGGGAAAATGCATCATCTGATCATCGATGAATCATCCATTGGAGAAGATGCATGGGATGAGATGAGAAGACTTATCGTTCATCATCTATTGGCTTGAATTGTTATGTTATTAAAATCAATTTGGATTCAAATTATTTTGGGCGTGCTTTTGGTAACGGTGTTCACAGGCTGTGAATCGATACGATATTATAAGCAGCTGATATCCGGTCAAATCGCGATTCTCAATAAAAAACAACCGATTCATGAGCTTCTCGACAACCCCGATACGTCTGGAAAACTGAAAGAGAAACTCAGGCTGGTGATGGATATCCGGACATTTGCAAAGGATGAACTTTTTCTGCCGGTTAAGGATCAATATCTCAGTTTCGTAGAATTGGAACGACCTTTTGCCGGCTGGAATATGTGGGCGACACCGGAGTTCTCTTTTTCGCCCAAAACCTGGTGCTACCCGATTATTGGCTGTGCGGTATACCGAGGCTATTTTTCAAAAAAAGATGCGTTCGATTATGGTCACAAACTGGAGTCAAAGGGATATGATGTCTACATCGGGGGAGTTGCAGCATATTCAACATTGGGTTGGCTTGATGACCCGGTTTTCAGCACCTTCATTTATCGCAGTGATATTAGACTGGCGGCGCTGATCTTTCACGAACTGTCCCATCATATTTTCTATGTTTCGGACGATACCACCTTTAATGAGAGTTTTGCAATCGCCGTTGAGCAGGAAAGTCTGCGGCGTTGGCTGGCAACAAAAGATAATCTGAATGCCTCTGAAGATTACAAAATGAACTATCGCCGCCGACGGCAGTTTATCGAACTGGTGACGAAATACCGTAAAGAGCTCGAATTGCTGTATGCCAAAGATTTGCCCGTACCGGAAAAACGGCAGGCCAAGGCAGTCGTTTTTGAGAAGCTAAAGGATGAATACCGGTTGTTGAAACAACGCTGGGGCGGATATTCAGGTTATGATTTGTGGATGTATCAAAAGATGAATAATGCCAAATTGGTATCCATATCCACCTATCATGATCTTGTACCGGCATTTTTAGAACTTTTAAAAACCTGCAATGACGACCTCAAGGTCTTTTACAAAAAATGCCAGGATCTATCCGAAAAACCCAAAGAAGAAAGACATGCTTATCTTGAAAAATACCGCCCTAAATGATTCTAAAATAGATATCACGTAACAGCTTTGCTTTTTGAAAATCTTGCCGCTTCAGGTATAATTTAATTTTTGCTGAAAGAACTCATGAATAAGGGCTCGTAATGAAAGAACCTGCCCGGGCTACTCATAAAGTTTTCTGCTCCAACAGGGAAATTTCATCCATAAAGTTTAATCGCCTATAGTTCTTTCAAAACGATCCCTAATCCATTCAGACAGCTTCCAGTAAAAATTAAATTATACCTGAAGCTCCTTTAAATCAATTTTTTCAAAGTACCGAATTATTGAGACGACGCAATTTCTGTAAAGTGATCAGAAAAATGCTTCTCCGAAGAGAATTTTAACAAAGGCATCCTTGTATGGAATCAGGGTTTTATCCTTCCTCATTACCAGCGCTATATAATCCGGTTTAAATATATGATCCATTGGCAAAAACTCCAACTTTCTATTTTTCAGCTCAGGCAAGTCTTTCACGACCGTCGCAAAAGATATGCCGAGCCCCATCTCAGCATACAGGGAGCTTAACTCCACATTGGAAGATTCCATGACGATGTGGTAGTCAATTCCCAGTTTTCGAAACCTTTCTTCTAAACTGCTGCGGTATTTTAAATTTAAGGGAGGCAGAATCAGGGGATATTTTCCAATCTGTTTCAATGTGACCCTTTTCGCTTTGGCCAAGGGGTGGCCGACCGGTGTGATAACAACGGTTCGGACTTGTTTCCAACGAAGTGTCGTAAGATCTTTTGGAACAATGGATTCCAGCACAAAACCAAAATCGATATCTCCATTTTTAATAAGACCCAGAATATCCTGCTGCGACCGATCGAGGATGGTCAGTTCGACATTAGGAAATTGTTTGATATAATGCTTCAGCGAGACGGGGAACAAGTGGAAAAGCGTTGTAAAGGGTGCGGACACCCTTAAACGACCTTTTTGGTATCCCTTTATCTCATTGAGCTCCTCAATAAGTAAGGCCTGTTCTTCCAGAATTGTCTCTGAAAATTTAAAAAACCTGTTGCCGGCTAAGGTCAATCGCAACTTGCGTTTGCCGATCCTTTCAAAGAGCTGACACCCTAATTCTTCTTCAAGATTTCTAATCTGTTGACTGATGGCCGACTGGGTCCGGAATGTGGTGTTGGCAGCTTTTGTAAAGCTGCCCAGTTTAGCGACATGGTAAAATCCTAAAATCTGTTGCCATTCCATTTAAAATAATTCTCGCTAATTATATTCATTAAAAAAATTAATTTGACTAATATATAATTAACAGAAATAGTAACGATGAACAATAACAATCTGTCCATGGAGGTGAATCATGAAAAATTCTTTGCAACCCGGTTTAACCCATACCTTTAAATTTATAGTCCCGGAAAACAAAACCGTTCCTCATCTTTTTCCTGAATCTCCTGAATTTCAAGCCATGCCGAATGTTTTAGCCACCGGATTTATGGTGGGATTGTTTGAATGGACATGTATCCAGGCCATCAATCCTCATATAGACTGGCCCCGCGAGCAAACAGTGGGCATTGATGTAAAGTTAAATCATATTGCCGCTACCCCTCCGGGCTTGACTGTGACAGTAAATGTTAAGTTGGAAGAAGTAGAAGGCCGAAAACTCGTCTTTTCAATTGTTGCTCATGACGGCATCGATAAGATATCTGAAGGAACCCACGACAGGTTCATCATCGATGCGGCTAAATTCAATGCCAAGATGGCGGCCAAGACCAGCACAAAATGAAAGATTAAAAAGACAAGAGAATTTAATACGCTGTTAAAAGGATTCCGATGTGATTTAAGGTTCAATCGTTATAGGCGTTCCGACGTCTACAGAAGTCCAGATCTCATCCATTTCGGTATTCGTTACTGCAATACACCCGTCCGTCCAGTTAACGTACCGATGGATGCGCTCGAAATTTTTTGCACCATTTTTTTGTCCATGTATCATGATATCGCCGCCCGGATCAGCCCCCAATTTTTTGGCTCTTTTGATGTCCTGATCATTTGGATACGATATGTGTATGGATTTGTAAAAATCGCTGTCGGAATTTTTAAAATCCAGTATGTATGTTCCTTCCGGCGTCCGTTCATCCCCCTCTTTTGTTTTGGGTCCTTTTGAATTTGCACCAAATGCGACCCGATATATCTTGAACGGCTTTTTGTTTTTTATAAGATACAACCGTTTCTCATGTTTTTTCACCAAAACAGAATCTGCCTTGGGAAGGTCTCCGGCAATGGCCAGACAGGGTAGAAGCATGATAAGTATAATGATCTTTTTTATCATTAGTTATAATTTTTTTCCGATATCAAATGCTTTTCCAATACATTCACCGATACCGTGATACTTTTGAGCTTCAGGGCTGTAAACAATGGGCCGAACTTTCTCAATATCCGGTTTGCCCGCATCCGCCAACGTCCCATCTTCGATCTTAACATCCATAATCTCGCCAACAAAATGGGTGTGCAAACCGATTTCATAATGATGAATCACCTTACATTCCAAGATCATTGGAAACTCTTTGACATACGGTGCGTCAACAAGATCTGATTTAACGGGTGTAAGACCGGATTTCTTGAATTTATCCACGTTCTTACCGGATGCCATGCCAAAATAATCTGCTTCCTTCACATATTTTTCAGACGGCACGTTGACGGTATACGCCTGTCTCTCCAAAATATTACCATAAGTGTAAGTTGCCTTTCGAAGAGAAATAGTGACACAAGGGGGTTGAGAGCAGCAAATACCGCCCCAGGCAATGGTCATAATGTTGGGAGTTCCCGCCGTATCATAGGAACCCACACACCATACCGGTGTAGGGAAAATTAGCGTTTTTGCACCAAATGATGTCTTCATGAAGGCCCTCCTTAGATGTGTTATATTTCAAGATATTTTGAAGCAGTATTTGTTTTAAATGTCAACAGGCAATCACTTTTAGGCGAATTGTTTTCCTAATTCGAATGAATAAAGAAAAACAACTGATGCTATCGGTACAGGCTAATGGACCCATCGAGCTTTTGTTCAATCTCTTTCATTTTTTTCTTTAGCCCATCTACCTTCGAGTGTAAAGCCGTGTCTGAATCCTCAGATTCAAAGGCAGACTCAGCTTCTTGTAATTTTTTTCGTATCTCAACATACTCTTTTTCCAGGCGATGAATATCATCCTTGAGGATTTGATATTCCGGCCAATCGTCAGTTTCATCATAAAAATACATTGACATGGCGGTCTCCTGTTTTTTACGAGTTTATGTTCAAACAGATCACACAAGCAAGATATAGAGAAACCGGATCTGATGATTACAAATAATGATACTCAAAATTTAGCCACTTTTGAGATATTGGCAAGGGCACCGAAATAAAAGGCGTTGTTTGAATAAATTTGGAATTGACACACTTAGATTGTTTCTCTATATTTTTAGATAAGATTCTTTAATTTAAAACAAAACAACCCGTAATTATAGACGGATAGGGAAATAAAAAAGTCATGAAAGGTTATCAGCTCACAATACCGGTAGAAAATAAACCCGGCGTTCTTGCTCAAATAACGTCAATTCTTGCACGAAAGAATATTAATATTCGATCCGCCACGATATCTTCTTTCGGCGATTCGGGATTCATCAACCTGATTGTAAGCGATCCCAAACAGGGGCAAAAAGCACTCGTCAAAGAAGGCATTCCAGTGGAACTGAAAGAAATTATCGCCGTACTGATCGATGATCGTCCGGGCGGGCTTGATACGCTTTTACAGACCCTTTCTGCTGAAAGTATCAATATTGAAAACGGTTATGGCTTTGTTATAGAAAGTCGGAAAAATGCAGTGTTCGTCATCGATGTTAACGATATCGAGCGGGCCAAGGATTTGATTGAAGCATCGGGCTTTAAAACCCTCACCCCCCAGCAGCTTTCCGAAATCGAGCCGTTTCATTATGTGGGATATTAAATTCAGTAAAAATCTTACAAACGAACCTTCCGGAGACGGATTTGCATGGTTTGAAAAAAAGCATTATCTATGGAGCAATCCGACAAATAATAATATCCCGACCCCGGAATTAAATATAATAAGGAACACTTATGACGGATACTCAAGAGCTTGAAATATTTTCTGACTATATTTGACCTTGGTGCTATTTCATTACCGGGAGTATTGAACGATTACAAAAGGGTTTTGAAATTGAAATTCGGTGGACGGCTTTCCCGCTTCATCCTGATACACCGGAACAAGGTCGGACACTGGAGGAACTGTTTGCAGGTCGAAATATTGATATTGATCAGATGATGGATCATTTAAAACAGGTTGCTTCTAAATTGGGATTGCCCTTCGGTGAACGTAAAAAAACATACAACAGCCGTTTGGCCCAGGAATTGGGGAAATTTGCAGAACTAAAAGGTAAAGGTGACGAATTTCACAAAGCCGTGTTTCGAGCCTATTTTGAAAACGGGCAAAACATTGGCAAGCCCTCCGGCCTCATTGAACTGGTCGAATCCATCCACCTGGACGGCAAAGTTGCCCATAAGATTATTCAAGACAGAACCTTCAAAGATGCGGTCGATTTGGACTGGAAACGATCCTACGAATTAGGTGTGACCGCCGTTCCAACCTTTTTATTTAACAATCAACGATTGGTGGGTGCACAAAATTTCGAAACATTGGAAAAGCTTCTGATGTCAAACAATGTCAAAAAACGGAACCCGAAGAAATAAAATGTCCAAAAGAAGATTTCTCAAAATATCGATTAAGTTTATTGCAGGGATCGGACTTCTGGCAAGCCCGCTGTTCTCATGGATTCGACTTGTTCGGGCCAAAGTTCAAAAAATGATACTGCCGAAAGATTTCCCGCGAAAAGACCTCGTGGACAAGAATCCAGCCGATCTGGACACCCACAAGCTGGATATTACACCATTAAAAGACTTCGAGACCATGGGGATAACGGACCAGGACACGGATCTGGACACCTGGCGCCTGAAAGTTGAAGGACTTGTCGAGCGGCCGTTTCAACTGACATATTCACAAATTCTCACGCTTCCTGCCATTGAACGGAATGTCCTTTTGATTTGTCCCGGGTTTTTTGCCAATAACGGCCGCTGGAAAGGCATTTCAATGACTGCCCTGCTTGAAAAGGCTAAAGTTAAAAACGGTGCGACCCTTGTGACCTTTAAAGGGCCGGAAGGAAACTATGAAAAAACAGAACGTTTTTATCTAAAGGATGCCCTTTCCAATAAAGTGTTTTTGGCATATGAGGTGAATGGAAAACCCCTTCCGAAAAAGCATGGTTTTCCGTTGCGTGTCGTTGCAGAGGAACATTATGGATTTAACTGGGTAAAATACGTTCATAAAATCAGTATAGATTAATACCCTAATTGATATAGTTACACCTAAACAATGACGAGCCGGAGACTTCCATAGTCTGCAAGTTGAGCATAGCGAAATCCCGGCAACGGGGGCATTTAAGGGCGAAGCCATAGTAAACGATTGCGAGCCCTTAATAACGCAGACACCGTAGGTGTCATACCGTAGGTAATGAATGCCTCCGGCTCGTCATTGTTTAATCGATTGCAAGACTATGGCTGTTCGATTGGGAATGTACAGGCTGAGCATATTCCGGTTCTGCTGTTTTGAAAGATCACCAAGCGTCAGATGACACTGGTCCGGAACCAAGCGGGAATGGCCGCCGTATTCAGGTGCGTCGCTGTTGAAAACCATCTGATATTCGCCGGGCGTTGTTTCAAAGCAATAGTCGGTATACGAAGAAGCCGGATGAAAATTAAATACAAATACAAGCCCGGCCCGTCTAAAAACGATAACCTTGTCATCCGAATGCTCATAAAGAAGATGCGGTCCTGAAGATTCGAGGAGTTTGAAACGCTTGGCCAATAAAATCATATCTCTGTCGAAATTGGCAAGAAAACGATATTTAAGCGTGTCATCATCCACCAAGTGCCATTGACGACGCGCATATTTAAAAGACCAGTTATTTCCTTCCCGGGGGAAATCGATCCATTCAGGATGCCCGAATTCATTTCCCATAAAGTTGAGATAGCCGTCTCCTGCTGTGGAAAGGGTGATCAAGCGGATGAGTTTATGAAGTGCCACTCCTCTGTCTACGTTGAGGTTTTCACTCTCTGAATGCATGGCGTCATACATGTCTGAACCGATCATCCGGAAGATGAGCGTCTTATCGCCAACCAAAGCCTGGTCGTGAGATTCGGCATAACTGATGGTCTTTTCATCCTGTCTTCGGTTGGTCAACTCATACCACAGATGCCCCATGTACCATTTTTCATCCGGCACATCCTTAACAAGACGGATCCAGTTATCGGAAATTCCCATGGCAAAACGATAGTCAAATCCGATGCCGCCGGATGAATGAGGGACGGCCAGACCGGGCATTCCGCTGATATCCTCGGCAATGGTAACGGCATCAGGGCGAATATCATGGATGAGCTTGTTGGCAAGAGCCAGATACGTGAGCGCATCCTCGTCCACACTGTTGTCAAAATAGTCATCGTACGAAGTGAAGGCCTTGGATAATCCATGATGCAGATAGAGCATGCTGGTTACACCGTCAAAACGGAAACCGTCAAAACGGTATTCATCCAACCAGAAACGGCAGTTGGAGAGCAAAAAATGAAGTACCTGGTACTTACCATAATCGAAGCATCTGGAATCCCAGGCTTCATGAATCCCGCGCGGGCCTTCATGAAAATACTGATATCGTGTACCGTCGAATCTGCTCAGTCCCTCTACTTCGTTTGAAACACCATGGGAATGAATCAGATCCATAATAACACGAAGACCCGAAGCATGGGCCGTATCTACAAGCTCTTTGAGTGCCTCGGGGGGGCCAAACCGCGATGAAGCGGCAAAAAAACTGGAAACCTGGTAACCAAAGGATCCATAATATGGATGCTCCTGGATTGCCATCAGTTCAATCGTATTGTAGCCGGCAGCAACGATACGCGGCAGGGTTCTTAAGGTAAATTCTCGAAAAGAACTGACCTTCTCATCTTCCTGGGCCATTCCCACATGGGCTTCATAAACCAAAGGCGCATCTTTCGAAGGTTGAAAATCCGTACATTCCCAGATATAAGGTGACCGAGAAAGCCAGACTTGGGCATTGAAAATCAGTGTGTCGGGGTCCTGAACCACCCGCCGTGAATAAGCAGGTATCCGGTCTCCCTGTCCTCCGGGCCAGTGGATCCGAAGCCGATACAAATCCCCGTGTCCCATTGCATCCGAAGGCATGCGGATTTCCCATACCCCTTCCCTGTTGATGCGTTCGAGAGCAAACCTTTTCTTCTCCTGCCAGTTCGTCATATCTCCAATCAGATATATTGCATCGGCATTGGGTGCCCATTCCCGAAAAATCCATTCGTTGCGGTAAAAATGAAGACCGAAGTATTCGTGACCCGCAGCAAAATCCGATAGACGGATCTTATCACCGGTGAGCATTTTTTCCGTTTTAGCCATTCGGGTAAACCGCCGCTTGAGATCTTTTTCATACGGCTGAAGATATGGGTCTCTCTCCAGAAGAAGTTTTACAAGGTCATCGATCATTAGCACCTTAATTGTAAAGTTTGTGTATTTAGCGAAACCACAAATTTCCCTCCGGGCCATAGGTCCTATGGGCCGGAGGGAATCGCGAAATAGTTTAGTCCTTTGAAACAAATCGATTTCAAAGGCGCTTCAGCTATGATTAAATTCTTCATGAAAAGCTTGGGGTAATCAGCGGACGCTGTAACATTTTTTCATAAAGTTCGATGTATTGCTGGGCGGTGACGTCATGATTGAAGGAAGCGGCACTTTCTGTCATAATGCGTTCGATTTGCTGCGCTTTGATTTTTGTCGGGAGTTTATAAAATTTCATAGCTTCCTGAATCGCCCAGAACAGGCCGCCGCTATTATATGTTTCAAAGACAAAGCCGTTACCCAAATTCTTTTTAACATCAATATGAATAACCGTATCGTGAAGCCCTCCTGTATCGTGGACCACCGGCAATGCGCCATAAATGCCGCCTATCATTTGGGGCAGCCCACAGGGCTCAAAAAGGGAAGGCATTAGCACAAAATCAGAAGCACCGTAAGCCAGATGTTCCAACCACTCGTTAAAATCGCATATGGCCACTTGCCGATGTATCTCATGGAAATTAACGATGTCTTTAAAGTGTTTCTGAAACTCACCGTTGGCCACAAAGAGAAACTGAATATTCTCTTTCCAGTACATAGAGATTACCCGGTAGAGAATTTCCGAGAGCAATTGGCAACCTTTTTGTTTGTTGTCCAGTCTCGAAGGCCAAAAAAAGATCGGAGCCTTATCGTCCTGGATCAAGCCGAATTCTCTTTGCAGATAGCGTTTGTTTTCCTTCTTACCTTCTGGATGATCCTTTGCACCGTATTGACGGTAGAGCTCCTTATCTTTTTCGGGATTGAAACTGGGATCCGGCGCATTGAGGATACCGACAGCGCATCCGGCATACCATTTGTTGGAAAGTTCTTCCCTTAACGGCGGCTCAATAAAATCATGTCGCCCCTCAATGATCTCCATAAGAAACGTCGGACTGACCGTATTCACAAAGTGAGCGGCAAAGACGCCGCTGGCCAAAAAATCCACTGGATTCATTTCTCGGGCACTTTCGTACTCATCGGCATAATTCACATAATACAGATGCCGCCAAAAATATGCGGCATCGATACCACGATCCTCGATAAGGGAAAGACTCGTTCTTACGGTATGGATATTGTGGATAGTAAAAAGACACGGAATGCCCCCCTCTCTGGATAAGGCCGGGATCAGGCCGGTCATCCAGTCGTTGCAGTGTATCAAATCCGGCTGAACACGGGGAATGATATTGTTGATAACTTCCCTTTGAAATGCCAGCGAGAGTTTGGTGTTTTCACCACCGTAATCGGAATAAACCCGATTAAGATAAAAGAAGGCACGATCTTCGGCCAGATGCACCCTGTCATCGGGCATAATCCGATGGATGGCGTTCAACTCTTTTTTAAGAAAAGGTGCAAGACGGTCCCTGAATATGGAGCGGTAATCAGGAAGCGCTACATGAACATCAGCACCTTGATCAAACAAGGCCTTGATCAGGGCAGCAGAGACATCGGCCAGCCCCCCGGCCTTAGCCGTAAGATAGTTGGCCATGCTTTTCATGCGGTCAGGCAGATAGGTGACCTCAGGGGTAATGATGAGTATACGGGGATTTGCCATTTTACTATCCCTATCGATAAATTATTATACGAGTTGTCTCTTTAGTAACTCATTTGAGGGAGTCATTTATTTCAATCAATCCATCACGCCCATGTAATGCGTCCGGGCGCGAACTTTATTCGATCATCTCCTCGGGGAACGGCCCTCACCGTAAATCCGTATCTGCCTGAAGCAGCACAGGTAATGTTGCAGGTGTAGAGATATGCACCATTTCCTCGATCTTCCTTAACCGTCATTTCTTTATAATGACTTTCAGATATGACATCCACTGTTTTTAAGGGTCCATAATAGAGTTCTATGTTGACCTCATCCGGGCGAAGTTCTCCCAGATTCACCATTGCTGTTACGTTAAAATTGTCTCCTACGCGAAACGGGCCTTCTGTTTCCTGAACAGGAATCTCGATATTTATGTTACCCCACAAGGTGCCGAGTCGTTGATATTGCTTTGAAAAAACGACAGCCTCTTTGGCATTATCCGAAGTCAGAAATTCCAGACTTCTCGCAGCTGGTGTATAGAAAAGCGATTGATATTTAGAAATCATGACATGGGTGCAAAAATGCTGCATCGCCATTCCCATCGACGCTTTCATCATTTTTAACCACCGGATCGGAATATCTCCATTTTTTCTATCATAGAAACAGGGGATGACCTCATTCTCCAGAACATTATATAGGGCCTGGCTTTCCACCGAATCCTGGTATGCCGGATCAGAGTATTCTTCACCATTTCCGATACGCCATCCGGTGTCTTCTGTATATCCTTCACACCACCAGCCATCAAGGATACTCACATTGAGAACACCGTTGGCTGCTGCTTTCATTCCGGAAGTGCCACATGCTTCAAAGGGACGTCTGGGTGTGTTCAGCCATACATCCGCACCCTGAACCAAATGCCTGGCAATATTGATGTCATAATCTTCCAGAAACGCTATTCTGGGACGCACGTTAGTTCTGCGTGCAAATTCAATGATGCGTTTGATCAGATCTTTACCCTCATTGTCTCTGGGATGGGCTTTTCCTGCAAAAATGAATTGAACCGGCCGGTCCTCCGATGTAATCATGGCCTCAAGTCGCTCAGGATCTCTCAGCAAAAGATAGGCGCGCTTATACGTTGCAAACCGACGGGCAAACACAATGGTCAATATGTCCTGATCCAGAACCGATTCAGCATCTTTCATCATTGCCCTGGGGGCATTTCGTCGGCTGTATTGTTTTATCATCAGTGTTCTGGTGGTTCGAATAAGGCGGCTTCGGCTCATTTCGTGAGCACGCCACAGTTCTTCATCATAAATATCATCAATCCGATGGGTTGTTTCCGGACTCGACATGTGCAGATGCCATTCGGGTCCCAGATATCTTTCAAACAACATGACATTCTCTATGGAAATCCAGGATGGAATATGTACACCGTTGGTAACATGGGTAATGGGGACCTCATCTTCAGGGATTCCTTCCCAGACATGAGACCACATCCGCCGAGACACCTTTCCGTGCAACTCGCTGACGCCGTTAAGGTATTGGGCCATTCGCAAACCCAGCACAAACATGGAGAGGGGGGCATCTGAACCGGATCTTACCGCTTGTCCCCATGATATAACCTCATCAACGCCCACCCCCAGCCGGTTTGCCAAAGAATTCAGATACGGTTTTACGAGATCCACAGTGAACTCATCATGCCCGGCAGCCACAGGCGTATGGGTGGTCAAGACCGTTGTTCGGGAAACAATCTCTTCGGCTGTCTTCAGATCGACGTTATATTTCGACATCGTTTGGGAAAGCCGTTCCAGGGTGGCAAAAGCACAATGCCCTTCATTCAAGTGGCACACCACGGGATAAATTCCCATAGCTTCAAGGCATCGCATGCCCCCGATTCCCAGAAGCACTTCCTGGGCCAGCCTTATCTTTGCATCCCCGGCATACAGACGTGATGTGATCTCTCTAATATGCGAAGGATTCTCCGGCAAATTGGTGTCGAGCAGATACAGCGGAACACGCCCAACCATTATTTTCCATACAGCGGCTCTGATTTCGTCGGTCGGTCCATCCACAGATATGGTGACATCTTTTCCTGAACGATCTTTCGCCCGCTTCAAAGGTAGATGATAGAAATCGGTCTCCGGATACTCTTCCTGCTGCCATCCATCCGGATCAAGGAACTGATGAAAATAACCATTACTATATAGAATCCCCACCCCGACCAACGGAAGAGCAAAATCAGACGCCGCCTTCAGGTGATCGCCTGCAAGTATACCAAGACCGCCGGCAGAGATAGGTACACTCTCATGAATTCCATATTCCATGGAAAAATACGCAATGGTTCCATTTTGTCCGTAGGGTGTTTCGCTATGGTCCACAGGGGTTAAAATCTCAGCGACAAAACGATCTTTCACGCGTTGCTGGTGGGCCAGAAAGCTTTTGTCTTTTGCTAGTTTTTCCAATTGGTTTTGGGGAATTAAAGTTGAAAAAATAATGGGATTTCGCCCGGACTGTTCCCAGAGCCTTGGATTGATTCGACGAAACAGCTCTATGGCGTCCAGACGCCAGCACCACCAGAGGTTGCGTGCTAAAACTTGGAGAAACGAAAGCGGTTCAGGAACAGCAGGAAATACCTGGAAAGTTTGTATATGGCTCATATTTATTTATCCTTGTTGTTGGTCATCTGCGTGTCGAAACAAAGCGAAGATCCCGCTATCGGGGTCCTATGAAATTGCACATAGACTTATTTTACGGGGTCACCTTTTATTTGACATCTTATATTTATTATAGACTCAACCAGTTAACTACTAAACCATTACTAAATAGTCAATTCAAAGATTCGATCAGCTTCCACACCCGAACGATCTCGCTGGCACCCCAGGCCTGGGCTTCGCAACCCCGTTGTAGATGTGGAAAATCTCCGTCCAGAATTTCCGGAACATGACCGATACAACCGTTGGAAACGAGTCCGGCACTGCTTGCCAGCCAATCAAGTGCCGTTTTTTTACCTTTTATACCATAGGCCCTTATCCAGGCTTCACAATAACTGGGAAACATCCATGTCCAGGCGGTACCGTTATGATAGGCCGGTTTTCGTTTTGTATCTTCATCTCCAATATATTTTCCGTGGTAGGGATGGTTCGGATCATTCATCATTTTTCCGTGATGCTCAATAATCAAAGGACGTCGAACAGGACGGTCGGCAAGACTCCGTATGGCACCGGGTATCAAAAGTTCCTCACATGCTGCAACAACCTTTCGGCAGATACCCACGTCGGATACAGCGCCAAGGGTGACGGCAAGAAGCTGATTCGGTCTCAATGCATCGTCGGGCTCCGCCTGACTGGCCGGCACGCCGGGACCGGCATGGAGACAATCAGCCAGATGCGCTTCATCTTTGAGTATATAATGCTCAAGAATCGAAGACTGAACCTGAATGGCTTTTTGTTTCCAATGGCCGTTATCTCCAGAAGGATCGATGCGGGCTAATAAAGAGAGCGTCGCATACCACAGTGCCTGGATCTCGATGGGGTAGCCTTCACGTGGCGTACCCGCCGGGAAGTTGGTGTCCATCCAGGTAAAATGGGATGGGCTGAAAATGAGACCCGATTCATGATCCATTCGAATGCCGTTGGAAGTGCCGGTCATGTAAGCATGACCGATGGATAAGAGAATCCGGCGGACAGTTCGATTCCCGCATTGCATCTCAAGCAAAGCATCGCTTTTCTCAAATTTTAACAACTCATCACACGCCACACAATACCAAAGGGGTGCATCGGAAGTGTCTCTGTTTTTAGCATTTTCCCCCTGAATCATGTTGGGGATCGTTCCGTCGGCTTCATACTGGCCAAACAGTTTTATGATATCCCGGGTCTCGTCGGTTTTCCCTGCGGCGATCAACCCGCGAACAAAAATCAGGGCATCTCGACCCCAGTCGAGGAACCATGGATATCCGGCGATAACCGTATGCAATGCACCTCGATTCACCGTATAGTGATCCATCGCCTTTTCCAGCATGTCCATTGGCGATGATAATTTATTTTTTTCAACGTTAAACGGCACACTGTCTTTTATCGATGGCATGATGACTTCGGGATCAGGTGTTTTTACTTCCCCAATTCGTGCATTCAATGTCACAGTTCCATCGCCGGTCAGGAACGTCTCAAAATAACCGGGACTAAAGAGATCGGAATCCG
>Ga0210085_1000176_pt1 | contig 28562 bp, 23 predicted proteins | sample China_Galinas_PW_5_FD_184866 | JGI IMG/M metagenome (GOLD analysis project Ga0210085, IMG submission 184866) | Wetland microbial communities from San Francisco Bay, California, USA, that impact long-term carbon sequestration - China_Galinas_PWC_D1... | ecosystem: Environmental > Aquatic > Marine...
AGCAGGACACCCAAAATACACCCCATGATGAAAACCGGCTTTAAAAGATAATAGATGCGTATACCACTGCTTTTCAAAGCCACAATCTCATTGCCTCGAGCCATGAGACTAAAAACGATGAGAACAGACATCAGAATACAAATGGGAATTATTTGGGCAACGATAAACGGTATTCTAAGTGCGAAAAAAAATATCATCTTTGAAAACGGTATACCGGCTTCAATAAAATCATCGACCTTTTCAAAAAAATCCACAGCAAGATATATACCGACGACAAATACCAGAACAATGCCAAAATATTTTGAAATCTGAATCGTTATATATTTGTAAATAATAGACATATTATTATGATGCTTTAGATATCGGTTTAAATTTCTTTTTGAAAAAGTTGGTAAACGACTTGATATTTACAGAACGGTCATTTGCGGTCCTGATCAGAAGAAACAAACCCAAGCCACCCATCACGATATTTGGCACCCACATTCCGACCATTGGTGGATAAACCCCGGTTTCTCCAAAAACAGATCCCGCCGACAACATAATATAATAGATTAAAAAGAATACCATTCCCAGCCCCAAACCTGTGGACCGTTTTGCAGACTCCGACTGAATTCCTATCGGAACAGCCAAAATCCCAAGGGCAAAGCATGCAAAAGGAATCGAAAATTTTTTATGCAATTCAATCAATGCCGTATAATATTGCTCGTTTTTTTGGGAGAAGGTCTTCAAATATTCCCTCAGATTCCCAATGCTCATCTCATCTTCGTCTTGGGGGCCGCCATTTGTAGGGGTAAAAGTCTTTTTGAAATCAAGATTGATATCATAGCTGTCAAAGTTGATTGAGTGGGCGGATCTGTCTTCAAGATTAACCTGATTAATGGTGCCTTGATACAGTTTTAAGTGAAATACAAACTTATCCGGTTCGGCAAACATTCTCCCTTTAGGCGCCATTACGGTGCTTACAATATTTTGCGACCGCTTATCTTCAATAAAAACATCCTTGAGAATTTTTTTCTTTAAATCTATTTTGTTGATATAAAGCATGACGTCCTTGAAGCTGTCATTGAAAGTCCGTTCTTTAAGTCCGGCATCGGCATGAGATGCAGCGACTTGAAGTGTCAGTTCTTTCATGGAGACCGTCCCCCACGGTATTCCATAGACAGTTATAAGACATGATAAAACGAACCCCATGACACAAAATACAAGTACGGGGGGCATTAGGCCGTAGATACTTACACCGCCCGCTTTAAGAGCAACAAGTTCTTTATCGTTTGATAATCGAATAAACGTCAGTAAAACAGCCATCATCACTGACATGGGTATCACAAAAGATAGAAAACGGGGAACGGAATAGAGAAGAATAAAAAGAACGGAAAACATACTGATTTTATAATTTACAATCAAATTTGTGATATCGAGTATTTTTGTCATCAAAAATACAAAGGTAAAGAAGACCAAGTTGATGACAAAAGGCAACATCATCTCTTTGAGCAGATATCTATTTATAATGGAATTAATTTTCATCTCAGGCGGGATAGCGGTTATTAATTGAAAATTTTCGATTGAAGATTTATTGTTGCTCTTTGTACTCTAAAATTAACCTAAGTGCGAGTTTCTTAAATGTTATGGGTCTTGATTGAAAATGTTTGCTTCCAATTTTCTGTCCTTGTCATTACTGTATTGCATCTGATAGAGTTTGAAAAATTCTCCTTTCATAGAAATCAGTTCCTCTTGTTTTCCTTCTTCTTCGACACGCCCCTTAACAATGACAACAATCCTGTCAGCATAATCAATGGTTGAAAGCCTGTGCGCAATGACAAAGGTCGTTCGCCCTTTCATCAAATTCTCTAAAGCCTTTTGAACAAGCATCTCCGCTTCTGCATCCAGAGAAGATGTTGCTTCGTCAAGAATCAATATGGGTGCATCTTTAAGCAAGGCACGCGCAATACATATCCTCTGTTTTTCTCCGCCTGAAAGACGTCCCCCGAGTTCTCCGATATTTGTGTCAAATTTTTTCGGAAAATTTTGTATAAAATCATAAGCATAGGCTGCTTCTGAAGCTTTGATGATTTCTTTGTCCGTTGCATTCCACTTACCGTAGGCGATATTGTTCCTTATACTGTCGTTAAAAAGGATGGGTTCTTGAGTAACGATACCCATCTGATCACGAAGTGAAGATATCGAAACATCGCGGATATCCATTTCATCGATCCTGACAGCCCCCCGGGTAACATCATAAAATCTGGGTATCAGATTAACCAGTGATGTTTTCCCGCCGCCGCTCATTCCGACCAGTGCCAGAACCTCACCAGCCTTGACATCCAGATTGATGTCTTTAAGAACCATAACATCATCATATTTAAAAAAAACGTTCTCAAAGGTTACTCGGTGTGATCCTCGTTTGATCGCTAAAGGGGTTTTTTTCTCTTTTATGTCTGATTCCATCTCTATAATGTCGAAAACCCTATCAGCAGCGGCAAGCCCCTGCTGAACCGCATTATTGAGCCCGCTCAGTTTTTTTACAGGATCATACAGCATTAGAACTGCAGCCATAAATGAAAAAAACGTCCCGGCCGTGGAACTTCCCGTAATTACTTTATAACCTCCGTACCATATAATAAAAGCGATTCCCAATCCACCGAGAAATTCCATAATCGGAGAAGATAAAGACCTTGCAATCACGGCTTTCATCTCCAGTTTGAACAGGTTGAGGGTTTTATTAAAAAAACGCTTTTTTTCATATGATTCCATACCGAATGCCTTAACAATTTTATTACCTGCAATTGTTTCATGCAAAAAAGAATTCAAATCCGCCATGGCTTCTTGCCATCCGGTACTTATCCGGCGAACTCTTTTGCCAAATTCAACGATAGGGAAAAAAGCAACCGGCAAAATAATAAATGCAAACAAAGCCATTTTCCAGTCTCGGTAAAAAATAACAAATGTCAAACCCACTATGGTAAAGCTGTCTTTTAATGATCCTGTGACCGCTGTTGAAACCATTGTTTTGATGATATTGACGTCGTTTGTAATTCGCGACATGAGAACACCGGTCTTTTCTTTATGGAAAAAAGCGATGGGAAGGTCTTGTATGCGGTCATATAGATCATTTCTCAAGTCCTTGATGATATTCTCGCCCACATAATTCATCAAATAATCTTGACCATACATTCCCAGACCACGAAGAAGGTAAATTAGAATAACGACCAGGGGGATGATTTTGAGCATTGCAGTGTTTTTATTAACAAATATGTCGTCCAGCACCGGTTTTACTAAAAAGGCTGTAGCAGAACTTGCCACGGCAATAACCAACATACATGCCATTGCCAGAAAAAGTCTGAGTTTGTTTTCCTTGATAAGCGCCAGCAAGTGTTTGTGCCTGTCTTTAAATTTTAGTTTAAACATATTTTTCAAAATATTTGTGTTTATTCGTGTTCATCCCCTGCCCGCCATCGTTCTCGCTCAGGCGAGGCGGGCGGGGTGGTTTCCTTATCCTCTTTTCTATTTCCTCTTTTTTACTCGCCGGTAGTGTGGCGGGCCCCTTTTCTGTCTTTTTTAGCTTTCGAGCATGCGATGGGCGATATCCGCCACTCGTTCCGATGCACCCGAACCACCCAGTTTATCTCTAAAGGCCAGTAGCTCAAGACTTAATTGTTTGAGACCGGAAGGATCGCTCAACATGTTGAATATCGTTTCCGAAATCCTGGTGGGAGATGCGTCTTCCTGGATTAACTCTGGAACAATCTCCTTGCCCGCGATGAGGTTAACCAGACCAATATGTTTGACCCGAATCATGGCCTTTCCCAACAGGAAACTCACCGGAGATACTTTATAAATGATCACCATCGGCGTACCTGAAATTGCCGACTCCAACGTCACGGTTCCGGATGCAGCCATGACGATTTTGCATCGCTCAAAGACGTTTCTCACATTACCGGCAACAATCTCAAAATCAGCCTCTCCTTTATGTTTTTTAACCATCTCTTTAACGTGGTCTTCCCTCACATCGGGCGAAAGTGAAATAATGAACTTTACGGTTTCGATCTTTTTTAACAGAATTCGGGCGGCATCGATCATTACCGGAAGGTGTCTTTGAATTTCTCCGTGACGGGATCCCGGCAGCAGGCCGATGGTAAGAATATCATCCTTCCACTTTTCTTCAATCCTTTCTTTTGTCGGAAGACTGTTTTCCAGCGATGGATGTCCCACAAAGGTTACCGGAAAGGTTACCGGGATTTTTTGTTTCCTGTAAAAATCTTCTTCAAAGGGCAAAATAACAGCCATGTGATCTACCAGTTTATCAATCTTTTTCAAACGGCCAGGTCTCCACGCCCAAAGCTGTGGACTGATATAATATAAAACAGGTATTCCCATTTTTTTGGCCGTTGCTGCCACATGAAGATTAAAATCAGGGAAATCAATCAGTATCAGAAGATCCGGGCACATGGTCTTGAAGGTTTTTTTAACTATTCGAAGACTTCTTAGAATAGTTGGGATCTTTGAAAATACTTCAGTTATTCCCACAACGGATATGTCACGCGCATCAATCAAGATGTTAACCCCGGTTTCTTTAAGCGCCTGTCCACCAATACCACAAAAATAGAGCTCTTCGCTATTTTTTTGCATGGCCTTGACAAGTTTTGCGCCGTGCAAATCACCAGACGTTTCACCGGCAATAATCATGACGCGTTTTTTTTTTGAAAAACAATCCATGGAGTATCCTTTCACAAAAATTTGCGAACGCCCTCTTTAATTTAGCCCATAATATTCAATGCAACTTTAAGGGCATCGCGTCCCGTCTGAGCTGTAATTTCCGGAGGTTCACGATGGATGACCGCATTCACAAATGATTTTAATTCATTTTCCAGGACATCACCCGTTTCAAAGCTAATCTGTTTAACATCCATGCCGAGAATCAAACCACCATCGACATTGCTGTTTTGCTGAATAGCGGTAATTTTTTTTTGAAAAATCTACGGAAACATACGCATCTCTTTGAAACAGCCCTATTTTTCTTTCGTTTTTGGTTGATATCCGACTGGCTGTCACATTGGCAACACATCCGCTTTCAAATTCAAGCCGGCACCAATCACACCCACTCGAAGTTTTTTCACATAACTACTTTTCCAAGGCAACAACTGTGATACCAACTTGGTTCGCCAAGTCGATCATTTCCTTTTTGTCAAAAACAACCGCCTTACCAGCTTCAATAGCCAGAACCTTCGCCCCTGCCTCATGCATCGTTCTAATTGTCTGAGCGCCGACAGCAGGAATGTCGAACCGTATGTCTTGATGAGGCTTGCATACTTTTACAACCACTGCAGCCCCTTTACCGAGTCTTCCTCCCCGTTTTATGGTCTCGTCTGTTCCATCAATGGCTTCTACCGCTAACACCGATCCTCCTCCGAGCACAACGCATTGTCCAATATCGAGACGTCCGATTTCCTTTGCCAGTTTCCAGCCGAGTTCGATATCATTTTCATCCGACCGGGACGGTTTCCGTTTTGTCCAACAACCTGGTTGCGCCAGAAGCTCCGGCATTAAAAATGTTGAGGATTTTATTTGAATACCCTCTGTTTCAAGAACCCTTACAAAACCCCTCAATATCCCATCGTCATGAGTATGCCTCATACCTGCAATGAGCGAAATGGCTTTTGTGTCAGGTCTGACATCAGAAAACATTTTTGTCTTTGTAATGCCGCCCACCAAAACGGCCTGGTTGATATCATTGTTTTTAAAAAACTTAATAATACGCTTGATCTGCCCGATATGAATCCATTCAACCATGTCAACAGTATCGTTCAGACCTGAATCCGTCTCATTTTTGTGAGCAACGGCAAAAACACGATACCCTTTAGCTTGAGCAGCTTTTGAAAAAAGGATGGGAAACTGGCCGTTCCCTGCTATAAGTCCTATTCGCATGACAATAAATTAACGACTCGAATTCAAATTATTTCTTGTAATAGTGTAGTCCTTTAAAATAAATCGACGCCAAAGGAGCTTCAGGTACAATTAAATTTTTGGCTGGAAGCTGTCTGACCCGCCTGCCACGTAAGGCAAGAGCGGACAGGATGAATTAGGGATCGTTTTGAAAGAACCATATGGGACAGGGTGTATTGGATAAGCGAATAAACAGATTATCTTGTAATTCCTCTCTTTGAAGATTTAATAAAACGGATCAAGTCATTGACCTCGGGGACTTGTCCCACTTCTGCCTTGACTCTTTCTATAGCCTCATTCAGCGTCAGACCGATCCTGAAAATAATCCGGTAGGCCTTTTTCAATGAAGACAATGTCTCTTGCGAAAATTCATGGCGTTTTAACCCCACACTGTTTAAACCATGCAATTTTGCCCTGTCCCCGGCCGCGATAACATAAGGAGGGATGTCTTTCACCACGGCCGATTTCCCACCAATATAAGCATAGTTTCCAATCCTAACAAATTGATGAATCGCCACCAGCCCCCCCACAGTCACAAAATCTTCGATGACGATATGACCCGCTAATGTGGCGTTGTTTGCTAAAATAACATTTCTCCCGGTTTTACAGTCATGGGCGATATGAACATAAGCCATTAGAAAGTTCTCTTCACCAACCTCTGTAATTCCACCGCCAAATCCTGTTCCTCTATTTACGGTAACAAACTCGCGGATAACCGTGCCGCGACCTATCTTAACATAGGTTTCCTCGCCTTCAAATTTCAATGCCTGAGGAACTGCACCAATGGAAGCATATTGAAATATATGGCAGTCCGGGCCAACTTCGACATATGGCTGAATAACGACATGGGGACCGATAACCGTTCCGGACCCGATCTTAACATTTGTTCCGACAATCGAATACGGACCAACATCGACATTAGAATCTATATCTGCTTTAGAATCGATAATTGCTGTTGGATGTATCATTTTCGCTCTCCAAAGGTGGCCATCAGTTCGGCTTGAGCCACAACGCTTTTATCAACATAGGCGGTTCCGGACATCTTGAATACCTTACGTCGCTGTTTAAGAAATTTCATCTCAAATATCAACTGATCACCGGGTGTAACAGGCTTACGAAATTTAACCTTGTCCATACCCATAAAAAAAATTAATGAACCATGAGATTCCAGGTCCAGGGATTTAGCGGCCAGGACAGCTCCGGCCTGACCCATGGCCTCAATAATCAGAACACCGGGCATTATCGGATTCTCCGGGAAATGACCCTGAAAAAAAGGTTCGTTGATGGTCACATTTTTAAGGGCGATAACTTTCTCACCCGGCGTCAGTTCCAAAATCCGATCAATCATAATAAATGGGTATCGGTGAGGCAGCAATTTCATGATTTCCAGAATATCGAAAGCACTATCCATTTTTTCCTCCGTTGCTTTCATCTTGTTGTTCCTCTAACTTTTTTAATCTCCGATCAACCTCTGAAAGTTTCTTTGCAAGCTCTGGAAGCTTGGGAAGAATTCTCTGCATTCTTAGCCATAGTCGATGAGGTATTGCAGAAGATCCTGACACCGTTTCTCCGTCAGGTACTGACTTGGCCACTCCGGCCTGTGGTCCGACAATTGCATTATTCCCAATGCTCAGATGGCCGGCGATGCCTGCCTGTCCTGCCAGAATAGCATTTTTACCGATTTTGACACTCCCTGAGATTCCCACCTGTCCAACGAGCAAGCTGTTTTTACCCACCGTCACATTATGCGCAATATGCACCAAATTGTCGGTCTTGACGCCGCTTTGAATCCAGGTTTTCCCAAAAGTAGCTCTGTCGATGGTGTTGTTTGCACCAATTTCAACATCGTCGTCGATCTGAACAATACCGACATGAGGAATCTTGATATACGTCTGGCCTTCGGGAGCAAAACCAAAACCATCACTGCCTATGACCGATCCGGCATGAATTGTCACCCGGCTTCCGATGATACAACGCTCATAAATCGTCACATTCGGTAAGACCTTGACATCGTCACCAATAATAACGTTGTCACCGATAACGACATTTGGGTAAAGCACGACGCGATGACCCAAGGTAACATTGTCTCCGATGACACAGAAATGTGATAAGGATACATCTTGTCCGCATAAAAAAGCTTTGCCGATATATGCATCTTGGCTTATCCCGAAATCTGGTTTTAAAGCAGGATAAAAAAGGTTCAAAATCTTTATAAAGGCGATCTGGGGATTGTCTACCTGCACAATGTTCTTCGTAGGCGTTTGAAAATTATGAGGAACAATAACGGCACCGGCATCGGTTTCATCAATTTTTTTTAAGAATTTCCATTGACTTGCAAATGTGATTTCATCGCCTTTTGCATCCTCAAAAGATGCGGCTCCACGAATTTTTTGATTCCCATCCCCGCTGATTTTACCGTTGACGATATCGGCGATACTGGCAAGTGTAATTTCCATTTAAATTTTTATTTGGTATCTTTAGTGTTTTTTTTCTTGGTTTTATTTTTTCTTTGACGTTTTTTTAGAAAAAATAGCGTTGTATTTCTGGATCAACCGGTCGGTGATATCGATGGAATCTGGAGAATACAGTACGCCTGCCTCCCGTTTTTCGAAAATAATGAGAAACCCTTCTTTTTTACCCATCTCGGTTACAATCTCTAATACCTCTTTCTGAATGTCCCTAACGAGCCTTGCTTCATGTTGTTTAAAATCGGCCATGTATTTGTTTTTCAATGTTTTAAAATCATTGATGCTAATTCTTATGTCACGTTCTTTTTGTTCCCGCATCTCTTTGCTCATCACCAGAGCTTCACGTTCCAGTTTCTTCTTTATCGCATCGATCTCTTCCCCTTTTGTCTTGAGGCTGGCCTCCATTTCTTTTCCGCGCTTATTGATTTCAGCTGTTGCCTTTTTCCCGGCATCTGATTTCTCAAGAATTTTTTGAAAATTGACGACACCAATTTTTGCTACATCCGCCCCGTAGGAAGAAGCAGCAAAAAAACAAACAGAAAAAACCATTGTCACAAAAGCTATTTTAAAAATACGCATTTTACCCCCTTTAAGAGATCGTTTGTTCATTCTTTCAGGCGATACGAAATAGACGGTGTAAACATTTATCAAAACACTGACCCCATTGAAAATTCCCAGCGCCCACCTTCCTCTTCCCCTTCCTTGACGTCAAGTTTGTATCCATATTCAAGCCGGATCGGGCCCATGGGAGAATACCATCTGAATCCGAATCCAATGCTCTTTCGCAAGGTGCCCAGATCTAAACTCTCATCGTCATTGTAAACATTTCCGGTATCAAAGAAGAGAACACCGACGAGCCCCTGTTTCTTTAACAAAGGGATAATACATTCGGCATTAAATTGAACGAATTTGTTTCCGCCGATTTCATTTCCATCTTCGTCTAAAACATGTATTTCTCGCCAATCATATCCACGCACTGAATTAATACCACCCAAATAAAACCGTTCGTAATCCGGCAAGGTGCCTCCTGAATTCTGTGTAACGTATCCACCTTTGCCATGTAAAAAACCAACCGTATCCATAACCAGCGGTATATACCACCCGCTTTCGACCAGGGCCTTTGTAAAGGCAACATTCCCGCCAAGGCCTGCATATCTCAATGAAGCAAGGTGCTTCGAACCTTCAGTTGGATTAAAACGTCTATTTCTTGAATCGTAGATGATGCTGGTGGTTACACTGCTTGTAACATTGGTACCTTCCAAATCCTTGATCGACTTTGCAGCATAATCGGATATGTTTGTTATGTCGGCATCATCATAATTGTAACTAATGCTTGCCCTTACAAAATCATAAACAGGATAGCTGAACCCCAACCCTCCTCCGAAGCTATTCCGGTCATATGTGTCATAATCGGTTTCCCACTTATACAAATCAACATTCATTGACAGAGGAATGTCAAACAGCCAGGGTTCCGTAAAACTGAGTTTATAAAGGTTGGTACTCCCGCCGATCTGGCCTTCGGCACTGAGTATCTGCCCGCGCCCGAACAGATTCCTCTGGGAAACGGAGACCGAGCCAAAAACACTTTCCTGGCTGCTAAATCCGGCACCGAATGACATGGTACCGGTCGGTTTTTCGGTGACATCGATCTTTAACACCATCTGGTCATCGGCGCTCCCCTTGACTGTATTCACTTTTACATCCTCAAAATAATCGAGGCGGTAGAGATTGCGTACACTCCGTTTTAATTTCCGACCATTATAAAGTTCCTGTTCGTAGACGCTAAGCTCCCGCCGGATGACCTTATCTCTAGTTTTTGTATTTCCTCCAATAATAATATATTCAAAAAAGACCTGTTTGCCTTTTTTAACCATATAGGTAATATTAACCTTCAAGTTGTCAAAATCCTTGTCGATAACAGGAGAGATATCTGCATAGGCAAAGCCTTCATCAGAATAAAGATCCGTAAGAGCCAGTACATCATTTCGGACAACCTCGCGATTATAATATGTTTCTTTGGTAATTTTAAGGCGTTTCTTCAACTCATCTTTAGGCAAAACCAGATCACCTTTAATGTCTACGTTCCCGACCTTAAATTGAGGACCTTCATCAATCTTTATGGTGATATAGATCCAGTTTCCCTTATATTCAATTTGTGGTTCGCCTATCCTGGCCTGTATATATCCGTGGTTATAATAGAAACCCGACAACTTGGTGATATCCTGATCAAGGTCCTCTGTCTTTAGATCCCCGGATGAGGTCATCCAGGAAAAAAAGCCTTTTTCCGAAGTCTTCATTAAGTTCTTTAATATCTTGTCGCTATACGCGTTGTTTCCTTCGAATGTTATGCTTTTGATTAAAACCTTTTCGCCCTCATCGATATCGAATTCCAGGTCGGCCTGATTGTGTTCCAGTTGATTGATTTTGTAGGTCACTTTTACATTATGATAATTTTTTTCTTTGTAAAGTTCATCTATCCGTCCGATGTTTCGACGAATTTTAAAGGGATTAAGAATCGAGCCGGTTTTAATCGTTAAATTTTCCTTAAGCTTATCCTCCTTAAATACCTTATTGCCTTTAAAACGAATGACGCGTATGGTCGGTTTTTCTTTCACTATAAAAATGATCTTTTTCCCGGCAGGGGTGTCCTCAGCTTCGATTCTTATGTCATCAAAATATCCCATTGCAAATACAGCCTTCAAATCATCGGAAAGGCTTTTTGACAGATAGATGTCGCCGGGTTTTGTTTTGATAATCCTTTTGATAGCGTCGGACTCTATCCGTTTGTTACCGGTAATCTCGACACTGACAACCTTTTCCCGCTTAAAAAGTTTCATTCCGATATCGCGGGAAAGCTGTTTCACAACGCCGGACAGATTTTCCAATCCCTGGCCTTCTTTTATAAAAATTTGGGGAGGATCCTCTCCCGAGGATTTTATCATTTTGACATCCAGACTGAATTTTTGTCCGATCAAAGTTAAACTTCCCCAGACAACATAGTCAGCTCCGTTCTTAATTCCAAAATTTCGGATCGCATCGTAACCTTGAGATGTTTTCCGTAATGTGGCTGCAGGAACGGCTTCCGGGGTCAAAATTAAGGCGCCTTCCTCCTTTATATATGTTTTAATAACATTCAGGATTTCCTTCTGTAAAGATGAAAGATCTTTTCTCGCATGAATTTCAAAGGGTAAGACGACGACCTTAACACTGTCCATAGAATGGGCGATATTCAAAGGAATTAAGAGCAATGCAATGATAACCAGACTCAGATGTCTATACATGAAATTTTTCAATACCTAAATTCTCTATTCCGGACCGTAAGTTTTTTATATCACCTGAATTTTGCACGAGGCTGATTCAGATGGTTGATTTTATAACGCTATCAATCAACGATTTTTATTGAAGTTCATCCCTTTGATTCAATCAGTTTGCCATTTACAATCGTCATACTGCGTGACATGTAGGAGGCGAGTTCCATATTGTGCGTTACAACGATCAACGTCATGTTAAGTTCTGCATTTAGCTCCATAAGCAGGTCATGAATATATTCGCTGTTTCTTATGTCAAGGTTGCCGGTAGGCTCGTCAGCTAAAAGAATTGAAGGTTTGAGCACCAGACTTCGGGCCAAAGCAATTCGCTGCTGTTCTCCTCCTGAAAGCTTAGAAGCCCTGAAATTTAATCTGTCTTTAAGACCGACCCTTACGAGCATACTCTCCGCAACTTCCCGGGCTTTATTTTTACTCAACCCTTTAATCAATGCCGGCATCATTGTATTTTCAAGGGCGGAAAATTCAGGCAGCAGGTAATGAAACTGGAAGACAAATCCTACGGTTTCATTTCGAAATTTCGCCAGCTTCGTTTGATTAAAAAGAAAGATGTCGTCATCTTTAAAAAAATAGGTCCCGCTATCAGGGCGATCAAGTGCACCCAATATATGGAGCAACGTCGACTTTCCAATTCCAGAGGCACCAACAATGGCCAGGGTCTCTCCAGCACTTAGATCTATATTTATCCCTTTTAGAATCTCAATCGTCGTGTCACTGTTTTCATAACTTTTAAATAGATCTCTGACAGATAAAAAATGATCTGAAAGAAACCTTTCATTACTTTTGTGAGAGTTAGCCATATCGGATGGCCTCAATCGGATTGAGTTTTGATGCCTGACTCGCCGGATAAAGTGTCGCTAAAAAACAGATGACCATTGCTGCAGACGCTATCATAAAAACATCCCACCCTTCCAGTCGCACCGGCAGGGTTGAAATATAATACACATCTCCTGGCAGTTGAATAAATTTATATTTTTCCAACAACTTACATATTATAAATCCCAGACATACACCGAGCGAAGTTCCCACAGCACCAATGACCATGCCTTTGTAGATAAATATTTTTCTGATGCTGCTGTCCATTGCACCCATCGCTTTTAGTATAGCGATATCCTTGGTTTTTCCCATAACCATCATAATCAGTGTACTCGCAATGTTAAAGGCTGCCACCAACACGATCAGTGCCAGAATAATAAACATCACCGTCTTTTCCAGTTTAAGTGCAGAAAAGAGATTGTGATTCATTCGCATCCAGTCTCTGGCCCAATAAGGAAAGCCCAATTCTGAAACGATCTTTTTTGCTATATTTCTTGCGTTATAAATATCATCGACACGAACCTCAATTCCCGTGACAGAGTCTTTCATATTTAACATCTTCTGCGCGTCTTTCAAGTCGATATAGGCTAGAGACCCATCGTATTCAAACATACCTGATTCAAAAAGTCCCACAACCTCGAAACGCTTCATGGCTGGAAGGTATCCTATGGGAGAAATCATACCCCGGGATGATATCAGGTAAACCGCATCACCCTTTAAGACGCCCAAATTTCTAGCAAGTTCTTTACCGAGAATGATTCCGGGAACAGATGTTTTTGAGTTCTCCTGATGCTGAATTTTCTTCAGATTCTGCAACATAGAATTTTTCAAAATCTTTATGACACTGCCGGCGGAATCCGGATCAATACCTCTTAAAACAGCGCCTGAAACCCCTGTTGATGATCGAAGCATAATCTGAGAATATATAAATGGCGTAGAAGCTTCCACACCATTTAGTTTATTGATTTGCTTCGATATCTTTTTATATCCGGTAAAAGAACCATCGTGTCGCATCACTACAATATGTGACTCAACCCCGAGGATGCGCTGTTTAAGATCAGACTCAAATCCGGCCATAACAGCAATTACGACGATCAGGGCCATGACGCCGACAGTAACACCGGCCACGGAAAGTATGGTAATTAACGAAATGAACGTCTCTTTCTGTTTGGCCCTGAGATAACGGCCACCTATGAAATACTCAAAAGACATATTAAGAGGTCATGGGTTATGAGTTATGGGTTATAGATTTACGATTTTATTATCCATGTCCCGTTATTAATTACCGATTACTGTTTTCAATGGGTTTCATGTGTGGAAAAAGAATAACTTCTCTGATGGAAGCGACATCAGCCAGAAGCATGACCAATCGATCTATTCCTATTCCTTCGCCGGCAGTGGGAGGCATTCCATACTCTAACGCTTCGATATAATCTTTGTCCATATAGTGAGCTTCTTTGTCACCGGCTTCCCTGTCAGCAGTTTGTTGCAAAAATCGCTTTTCCTGGTCATCAGGGTCATTGAGTTCCGAAAACCCGTTTGCGATCTCATGGCCTGCTATAAACAGCTCAAATCGATCCGTAAGATTGGAATCCGACTCACTCTTTCTGGAAAGGGGAGAAACTTCGACCGGATATCCGGTAATAAATGTAGGCTGCAATAGTTTCGGTTCTACCAGAATATCGAACAGTTTGGTTATAATCTTTCCTTTGCGTCCGGTTTTTGTAATTTTAATATTTTTTATCGCAGCCAACTCAAGCAGTCCTTCTCGATCGTTTAGCAGGCTGGGATTTATACCTGCGTGTTCTTCCAAAGCAGTCGCAAGGGACATTCTTCGCCACTTTGCACCCAAATCGATAGTATCTCCTTGATATGATATTGTTGTCGAACCGACAACATCCAGGGCGACATAACGAAACATTTCCTCGGTAAGATCCATCATGTGCTCATATGTCGCATAAGCCTGATAAAATTCGAGCATGGTAAATTCCGGATTGTGCCGCGTAGACACGCCTTCATTCCTAAAATTTCTATTGATTTCGAAAACCCTCTCAAATCCGCCAACAACCAGACGTTTTAGATACAATTCAGGTGCTATTCGTAAAAACAAGTCTATGCCCAAAGCATTATGGTGCGTTATAAATGGCGTAGCCTCCGCTCCTCCCGGAATAGGCTGCATCATCGGTGTTTCCACCTCAAGAAAATCACGATTCAAAAGGAATGTGCGTATGGCCTGAATGATTTTGCTCCGTTTTTCAAAAATATCTCGGACATATGGATTCATTATTAAATCAATATAACGACGACGATATCGCTTTTCCGGATCTTTGAGCCCATGAAATTTTTCCGGCAAGGGTCGAGTTGATTTGCAGACAAGCTTCAACTCATTGGCAAGAAGCGTCCACTCACCTGTTTTGGTTTTGAACATTCCACCTTTCAAACCAACGAAATCCCCAATATCCATCTGTTTAAAAAGACTGTAGGATTGGTTTCCAATTTTGTCTTTTCTCACATACGCCTGAAGCTGTCCTGTACGGTCCCTAAACCTGACAAACGCGGCTTTTCCAAACCGGTTTACAGCCATCATGCGGCCGGCAACAATAAAAACAGGATCATCCTGTGTAAGAGAATCCGGTGAATTCTCTATGGCCGTCATAATATCCCGGACAGTATGCAACACTTCAAAATCGTTTGGAAAAAGATTAATATTGTTATTTTTTAAGTCTTCGAGCTTCTTTTTTCTATTCTCTATGATTGCGCTCTTTTTATCCATATGCTTTTACCCAAGTTGAGCGGATGCTGAAGTTACCGCAGATTCAAAACAAAGCGCATAAAGCTATCGTATACGATGCAAATACGCTTCAACGAAGATCTAAAATTCCCGTCTCTGACGGGTGAGATAGGTGAGATCGTCGTTCTTAAAGGCTTGTAACACTTTAAAACACTATCGCTTCAGGAATATTAAATGTTTGCTGAAACAAATCTGTTCCCACTGAGTGTGCCTTACCAATAATTTATTGGCAATGCCTTTTATAAACTAACATTATCAATACAACAGAATCAACCCAACAAAGTTCAAACAGAAAAAGACACCTTATCGAACGATTAAACTTGGTTTGGTAACCTATTTGCATATAAGTGTCAAGATTAAGTTGGCATATCTATCCGATTTAATTTCCAAGTAAATCTTGTCCCCTTACCGACCTCGCTCTCAACGTCAAGCCAGGAATTATAGGATTCAAGGATTCTGTGAACGATGGAAAGTCCAAGTCCGGTACCGCTTGATTTTGTAGTGAAAAAGGGATTAAAAATTGATTGAATGAGCGTTTTTGTCATTCCGCAACCCGTGTCAATGACCTCGACACATGCATAGTTATGCTTCAACGGATAGGTTTTAACTTTAATAAGACCTTCACCCTCAATAGCCTCGGCTGCGTTTAAAATGATATTCCACATGACTTGTCGCAGATGAACAGGGTCTATTTCAACCCAAATATTGGGGTAAAAATCACTAATGATCGAAACTCTGCGGCTGGTATCTTGATCTTTTTCAAAAAGTTTGATGGTTTCTGCCAAAGCGCTTTCAAGATCCACTCTCTCTATTTTACCGACCGGTGGTTTTGCGAACAAAAGAAAGTTGCTCACAAGGGCATTTAACCGGTCTGTCTCACGCAGCACGATCTGCATGAGTTTATCATGTTCAGGATTATAGGGAATGTCTTTTCTCAAAATCTGGATGGACCCCGCCAGTGAGGCCAGGGGATTCTTGACTTCATGGGTAATGCCGGTCGCCATTTCACCCAGGTAAGCCATCTTTTCCACACGTTCTACACGTTCTTTCATGACTGAAAGCTCTTTTTTTGTCCTCCTCAGCTGCTCTGACAACAGGCCGCTTAAAAATGCAACTGCAAAACATGCCACCATGGTAATCACAACCTTAAAAAGCACAAGGTGCCAGGCATAGTTGCCAATTGAACTGCTCTCTTTTAAAAAATAAGGATCAATGATGCCGTAATATTCGAGGTCGATCAGAATACCGTACTGAATACTGCAAAAAGCAGCCATGATCATACTCCCTTTTCTATAAATGATCATGCTCGAATAGATAATGACAACCAGATATAAAAAAGAAAAGATACTGGTAAAACTGCCGGTAATAAAAATAATTAATGTCACTAATAACGTATCGGTCCCGATTTGGATATAGGGAAAAAGTGGCTTTATCTTTGCAGTACGAAAAAAAACGATGTAGTAAATTGAAAGCAGAAATATGATGGCGATAAGGACATAAAGGACGATGAAAGATTTGTCCGGAGGAAAAGAATTTTCTTTTAGCTGGACAACAATCGTTGAACCCAGCAATAATGAGGCAAAAAGAATTCTAAAGAACATAAGCCATTTGAGCTTATGATATAAATCTTCTTCAGGCGTTATTGAAGAACTGCTCATAATGTTCAATAGAGGATTTATGATTTATCAACCCAACGCCGATGCCATTTTGAAAATAGGCAAATACATGGACACCACCAACCCGCCGATAACCACACCCAAAAATACAATCATAAACGGCTCTATCAATGAAGTCAGGTTTTCCACCGCCTGATCGACTTCCTCTTCATAAAAGTCAGCAATTTTCGTTAACATTGCATCAAGTGCGCCGGTGGATTCGCCGACAGCAATCATCTGGCAAACCATTGACGGAAAGACTCCGCTTTCGGCAAGCGGATCTGACATCGTTCGCCCCTCTGCAATGGCGGTTCGGGTATCATACACCGCTTTTTCAATGGTTTTGTTACCAGCTGTTTTAGCAACAATTTCAAGCGCATCTAAAATCGCAACACCGCTGGAAAGCATTGTCCCGGTAGTTCGTGTAAATTTGGCAACAGCGGCTTTCCGGATCAAATCCCCGAATAATGGCACTTTTAGCACAAGATCATCCATTAAGATTTTTCCTTTTTCGGTTCTATAAAAACGCCGCATTGCGTAGATGAATATTATTGTTGAGCCGATAATATAAAAAATATTGGATTTAATAGCCCTGCTCAAATTTACGACAAACTGAGTGGCTACCGGCAGCGCACTTCCCATGCCTGAGAACATTTCCTCAAATACGGGAATAACAAAAACCATGATAATAGTGACGACGACGATGGCGATAACAATCGTTACCAAGGGATACGTCATACCGCCTTTTATTTTGGATTTCAGCTTCGCAGCTTTCTCAAGGTAGGCTGACAACCTCCTCAAAATCATGTCCAAAATACCGCCGGCTTCCCCGGCTGCAATCATATTTACAAAAAGATCATCAAACTGTTTTGGGTATTTTTTCAATGCTTCTGCAAGGGTCTGTCCGCTCTCGACATTGGATTTAATTTCTTTGAGCATCTTTTTAAACGTTTTGTTGTCATTTTGGGAATGAAGAATATCAAGGCATTGAATGATAGGAAGCCCGGCATCGATCATGGTCGAAAATTGTCGGCAAAATATAATGACATCGGATCCTTTCACTTTGGGCTGCATAAAAGAGACATTCTCAAAAAGATCCTTTGGCTTCTTTTTAATTTTGGCGTTAGCTATTTTTCGTCTGGTGAGCTCTGAACGGACCACATCTTGAGATGGTGCATCCATTTCACCCTTTTTGGTCTTATTATGTCGATCTTTCCCTTTCCATAAGTAAACCGGCATGATCATTCCTCCTTATAATGGAGACAACACAGGTTGTGGATTTGTCGGCTAAATAGTATCATAATCTAATTCAAACAACAACAGATTTGCGGAATTTATTGCTAAATAGGGTATCATACAGCTTGATAAACCCATCCATATATGCATATGTTTAAAAATAAAAGAGTACAATTAATCGTTATTCTCCGATAGAAAATATTCAATTATTCGGGGAATAGAGATGGTGTTACGTTAATTCTGAATGTCATAAAGAAAACAATATAAAGAAATAAGAGTATAATTGTGACAAAAACCAAAGGAAATCCTAAAAAAGACCTCACAATTATTACAACCCACATCAACGCAGACTTTGATGCGTTGGCTTCAATGCTTGCGGCGCAGAAATTGTATCCCGATTCCATGGCGGTTTTTCCGGGCTCCCAGGAAAAAAATTTGAGGAATTTTTTTATCAAATCAATGGTTTATCTTTTTAATATGATTGATATTAAAGATATCGATTTGGATAGCGTCAAAAAGCTGGTCCTGGTGGATACACGACAGGCAAGTCGTATCGGAAAACTTTCAGCCGTACTGGAGCATCCGGATGTTGATATACATATCTATGATCATCATCCCCCGATGAGTAACGACATTAAGGGAGATTACGAAGTTCATTGTGCAACCGGCGCCACGGTCACGATTCTTACAGAAATCTTAAAGGAAAAGGAAATCGACATTTCACCTGATGAAGCAACGATCTTGTGTCTTGGTATATATGAGGATACGGGCTCCTTCACGTTTCCAAGCACAACAGAAAAAGATTTTACAGCCGCCGCATTTTTGCTATCAAAGGGCGCCAATTTAAATGTTGTTTCTAACCTGATTTCAAGGGAGATAAGCCCTGAACAGGTGGGACTTCTAAATGATATGATTCAAGCCTCAACCCGTTATAATATTGATAGTATCGAAATTGTCATTACAAGTGTATCGACGGACCATTATGTGTCCGATTTCGCCTTTTTGGTTCACAAAATGGTTAAAATGGAAAATCTTGATGCAATATTTGCCATCGCCCGCATGGGAGATAAGATGTATATTGTCGCCCGAAGCAGAATACCGGAAGTCGATGTTGGCGCTATTGTCACTCCTCTGGGCGGCGGAGGGCATACATTTGCAGCAGCCGCAACGATCAAAGGCAAAACGTTGGTACAGATTGAAAACGAACTCATAGAAATCCTTTACAGTAAAATCCAAATTCGTAGCCGGGCAAAAGATCTTATGTCGTCTCCGGCGATTACGGTCGATGAAAACGTTTCCTGCAAAGACGCCGGAAACCTTCTTACCCGTTATAACATCAATGCACTTTTGGTTACCCAAAAAAATAACGGCAAAGAAAATCTTCAGGGTTTTATTACCCGACAGATTATCGAAAAGGCTATATATCATGGATTATATCACATTCCCATAAAGGAGTATATGACCACCGAAATGGCATCTGTCAAGTCCGATTCCGAGCTCGCCGAAATACAGGAAAAAATCATTGAAAATAAGCAGCGGATTCTTCCTGTTTTTGAGAAAGATATCATTTCAGGTGTGATTACCCGAACCGATCTGCTTAATATCCTGGCGCGACAATCCAGACATACGGACTCTAATTCATCTGATTTGTTGAAAGAACACGTCCACGCAAGAACAAGAAACATCCTCAAGTTCATGAAAGAGCGTCTTACACCGCGAATTATAGATATCCTTAAAACCATCGGAGAAAAAGCCGAGGAAATCGGTTTTGACGCTTATGTTGTCGGCGGATTCGTGCGCGACCTGTTTTTGTATCGGAATAATGAAGACATCGATATCGTCATTGAAGGGGACGGTATTGAATTTGCGAAAAAATATGCGAAAATCGTAGGTGCCCGTATTCATTCCCACGCAAAATTCGGCACTGCTGTCATTATATTCCCGGACGGTTTTAAAATCGATGTAGCTTCCTCCAGAATGGAATATTACAAATTCCCGGCAGCACTTCCTACAGTCGAAATGAGTTCAATTAAATTAGACCTTTATCGGCGAGACTTCACCATAAATACATTGTCGATCCAGCTTAACCCCGACAGGTTCGGCCTGTTAATCGATTTTTTTTCGGCCCAGAAAGATCTGAAAGAAAAAATCATCAGAGTGTTGCACAATTTAAGTTTTGTGGAAGATCCAACCCGTGTTTTCCGTGCCATCAGGTTCGAACAGCGTTTCGGCTTTTCAATCGGAAAACTGACTTCAGGGTTGATCGAAAATGCTGTAAAAATGGGTTTTTTCAAACGGCTCAGCGGAAGAAGGGTATTTGCCGAACTGCATCAAATTCTCGAAGAAGAAAATCCTCTATCCGCTATTTCAAGGATGAATGAATATCATCTCCTTCATGTTATTCACCCTTCCATAATATTGAATAATGATTTGATATCATTATTCAAATCGGTTAAAAAAGTGCTATCTTGGCACGATTTGCTTTTTCTTGAAGAACCCTATATGAAATGGGCTGTCTATTTTCTGGCCCTGTTAAGATCCTGCGACAAAGAAACCGTCAGTGAAATCTGCAAGCGGTTTGAGATCGCGCCGAGACACAGGAGCATCTTTTGCAAGGAACGCTTCGAGGCGGACAGATTTATATCATGGATGGAACGACATCTTCCCGCAAAAAACAGTACCATTTACAGGGGCATTTCCGTTTTCAAGGTCGAGCTGATTCTCTATATGATGGCGGCAACGAAAAACGAAGCACTAAAACGATCCATCTCCAATTACTTTACACAGCTCAGGCACATCGAGACATCGATAAAAGGGAAAGATCTGAAAGAACTCGGCCTCGAGCCCGGTCCGATCTATCGTGAAATTTTAGAGGCTGTCCTTGATGGTAAATTAAATGGTCGTATTAAAACACGTCGTGAAGAACTTGCCTTTGTAAAAGATTATGCTCAATAATATAGACCTGAATCAGATTGTTGTGATGATCGTTCCGCTTTTATTCGCCGCTACCATACATGAGGTTGCGCCCGGATAAATTACTGTCATTTTTTTTGACTCCGATGTTCAATATTTTGTTGGGAAGATAGTGGAAACCGAGTTGATCGTCAATAATTCTGGATTTTTATATGAAACGTTTATAACATAACCGGTTAAATTTACGGCATTCAATAGACATTTAAATCTGCGGCAGAGGAGATTCTGAATGACAGTGAAAAAAAGAATATTAAGCGGAATGCGTCCCACCGGACCACTTCACCTTGGCAATCTGCATGGCGCACTTGCTAACTGGGTAAACATGCAAGAACAGTATGACTGTTTTTTCTTTATCGCTGACTGGCATGCACTGACCAGCGATTATGAAAATACCGGACATATCTCAGAATATGCCCGAAACATGTTACTCGACTGGCTGAGTGCCGGTCTTTTACCTGATAAAAGCACACTTTTTATCCAATCACATATCAAGGAACATGCTGAACTGTTTTTAGTCCTTTCCATGATAACACCGGTTCCATGGCTGGAGCGCAATCCCACTTACAAAGACCAAATTGTTCAACTCAGCAACAAGGATCTTTCCACTTTTGGGTTTCTTGGATATCCGGTGCTCCAGGCTGCAGACATTATTATGTATAAGGCCTATGGCGTCCCTGTTGGTGTCGATCAGGTACCACACGTCGAAATCACACGCGAAATCGCAAGGAGATTCAACCATTTTTACGGTGAAGTGTTTCCGGAACCTGAATCGATTCTCACCCAAACCCCCAAAATACTCGGTATTGACCGACGTAAAATGAGTAAAAGTTATAACAATGCCATTTTCTTGTCGGACAGTCCCGACGAAATCGCCGCCAAAGTTGCCAAAATGCTGACAGATCCCCAACGCGCCAGAAAAAGCGACCCCGGCGATCCCGATAGTTGTAATGTTTACGAGTTTCATAAACTGTACAGTGACAACCAAACCGTCAAGAGAATCAACCGGGAATGCCGAACCGCTGAAATCGGGTGTGTCGAATGCAAAAAGATCATGGCCCGGTATTTAATTAACGCCCTTGAACCCATGCGCGAAAAAAGAGTCTATTACGAAACACGACCCACTCTTGTTGACGAAATCATTGTGGATGGATGCGAGAAGGCTCGAAAGGTTGCCCGGAAAACCATGACAGAAGTCAAAGCCGCTATAAAAATATAGCGTATTTCCTTTGACAACCCTGACAAAATAAGATGATAGACATGCAGGAAGAACTCTATAAAGTGCAGATTGATGACATTTTCGAAGGTCCAATGGATCTTCTGGTACATTTAATCAAAAAACATGAAATGGACATCTATGATATCCCCATTGCCATAGTAACAGAACAGTATCTCGACTACCTTCAGTGGATGAAAGCCATAAACATAGATGTTGCCGGTGATTTTATCTTAATGGCATCTACTTTGACGAAAATTAAATCTAGAATGCTCCTCCCGGTTCATGAAGAGGAAGCTGACGATGAAGATCCCCGACTGGAGATTGTCAAACCCCTTGAAGAATACCTCCAAATGAAGTCAGCGGCCAACGAGCTCATTTCAAGGAATCTTTTGGGAGAAGATACTTTTGTCAGAAATCCGAACCAGGAAAATCACTCGAAGGATCAAGACGACGAAATCATAAAAGTCGGTTTGTTTGAACTTATCGATGCGTTTCAAACCATACTTGAAAAGATATCTGTACATCGCGGTGTCGATATAATTACCGCCGATACCGTTTCGGTCAGGGACAGAATTGTTCAAATCGTAGAGATTTTTGAAACCCGTAACTCGGTAACATTTAATGAGCTTTTCCCCATGAATACCGATAAAAGTGAGGTTGTCGTTACATTTCTTGCAATTCTTGAGATGGTCAGGCTCTCATTGATCAATATTGTCCAGAACACTCAAACCGGTATTATCAGACTTTTTTACCTGTAATGGAAGAAATAAAAAATATTATAGAAAGCCTCCTTCTGGTAGCCGAGGAACCGCTTACAATCGATCGTATCAAGAACATCCTCGCATTGGACGGAAAAAAAGACATTCAAAACGCACTTGCCGAACTGTCATCTGAATATGAACATCGAAAAGGGGGATTCTTTTTACGCGAAATTGCCGGAGGATATCAGATCCGTACACGTCCGGAATATAGAGAATGGATTAAACGGCTTATTCAACCCAAACCCTTACGTCTAAGCAAACCCGCCCTTGAGACACTAGCCATTATCGCCTATAAACAACCTATCATTCGCAGTGATATAGAACATATTCGGGGCGTCGATTGCGGAGGGATTCTTCGCATGCTGATTGAAAGAAAATTGGTGCGGATTCTTGGGAGAAAGGCGATTCCAGGCCGGCCGCATATTTATGCAACCACAAAACAATTTCTTGAAGTATTCGATTTAAAAAATCTTGAAGATCTTCCAACACCAAAAGAAATTTCCGAACTCAGCGATGCGGCATCAGAAAACATGGATTAAGACGTTGTTTTAAATATGTTAAAAAGTACTTGACTTAATTTTTTTTAATACCTATATAAATAATGAATATCCTTCAGTGAACTGAAGCAATGCTAACTATTGTTCATCCAGAAATGAGGGTTTTTTTCAGGATCAAGTCGAAGATTCTGGACTTGAGCATAACCCCAGAGAAAAAGGCTCTTCATTTCAGAGGGTAGGCACAGAGACCTGTCCGCCTCCGGGCGGATTGGGCAAAAAGGCCATTTATGGGTGGACACTAACTAGTGTCCATCCATGAGTTCAAAATGAACAAAAGGTGTGTCCAATTCAGAAATGAGCAATTTTTGTTCTGATCAAGGCCGCACAAGGGTTTGCGGTGAGGCGTACGTCTGTACGCCGCAGCCGGAAACCCGCGGAGAACGCCGAGCAGGACAAAAAGGGCCATTTATGGATGGACACTAACTAATATGACTCAACGATTTATTCTTATTAAGGAGTCGTTATGAACCGATCCGATTTAATTAATGCTCTAAAAGACAAAGTGGCGCTAAGTAGAAAAGATGCCGGAAAGGTTGTCGATACCTTTTTCGATGCGTTAAAAGAAACACTGGCAAAAGGTGAACGGGTTGAAATACGAGGTTTTGGAAGCTTTTCGGTAAAAAATTACAAGCCATATACGGGACGAAACCCAAAAACCGGCGCCCAGATTCATGTCACGTCTAAAAAACTTCCCTTTTTCAAGGTCGGCAAAGAATTAAAGGAAAATGTCGATAAGCCATAATAACGGGCGGTTAACTCAGCGGGAGAGTGCTACCTTCACACGGTAGAAGTCACTGGTTCAATCCCAGTACCGCCTACCAGTGAAATCAAGGGGTTATAGGTAAATCCTATAACCCTTTTTTGTATGGTTCAGCTGATGAACAAATTAACGTAAGTGTCAGTCCGAAAACCACGAATTCCTTTGGGTTTTGACAATAAACCAGGAATTTAAAAGATTTTCTTTGTTGTATTGCAGCGGTTCACCCGTCTCATAATTCAATACACTGCCATTTGCTTGTTCTACAATGGCTTGACCGGCAGCAGTATCCCACTCCATGGTCGGTCCCAGTCTGGGATATATATCTGCCCTGCCTTCGGCCACCAGACACAGCTTTAAAGAGCTGCCGGACGAAATAACGTCTACCTTCTCATGCTGCTTTTTCATGGTTTTCACGAAAGCTTCAAACTCTTTTGAAGGGTGAGAACGGCTGCCCACGATGACTAATTTCGAATCGTGGGTATCTAATGGTGTATCATCATACGGTAATCTATCGGATTGCTTTAAAATTTCCTTTAACACGCTGTCCCTTTCAATTTCAGACGCCTTGCCCTCTAACAGCTTAACGGCATTATCGCTTTTCAGTCTGAAAGCGCCAAAACCTTCAGATGCAAAATAGAAAATGTTATTCACCGGGGCATAAATGACCCCAAGAACCGGCCGATGTTGATATATCAAAGCGATATTTACGGTAAATTCTCCGTTTCTCTTGATAAATTCCTTGGTGCCGTCCAAGGGATCGATCAGCCAGAAATACTCCCATGCTCGCCTTTGTTCAAAGGGGATGTTTTTTCCTTCTTCGCTTAGAATCGGAAGACTATTCTCGGAAGGATCGGTCAAATGATCAACAATGATGTCGTGGGATCGCCGGTCCGCAAGGGTTAGTGGTGACCGGTCTTCTTTGTATGAAACATCAAATTCCTGTTTATATACATCTAAAATGGCCAGACCGGCCTCTCTTGAAGCCAATAATGCGGTTAACAGATGTTCGTTTAATTGATATGTTTTTTTTGTCATTACAGCTCTAATTTTAATTGTCTTTCACGATTCACTCATCACTACCCACCATTGACTGTTTACCATTTACCATTTACTTTTTAAATGTATCCTTTCTGTCCCAAGAACAACAAAATCTCTTGAGCGGCTTCATCGGGTGTAAGATCAGTGGTATCGATCCTCACCTCCGGTGATTCAGGAATCTCGTAGGGATCATCAACCCCGGTAAATCCTTTGATCAATCCGGCCCTGGCCTTGGCATACATCCCTTTTCGATCTCTTTTTTCACAAATCTTTATAGGGGTAGACACATGCACCTCAATAAAACCGCCATAGTCCTCGATGGCGTTCCTTATTTCCGCTCTGGTGCCATTATATGGTGCAATGGGTGCACAAATGGCAATACCACGATTTTTGGTTATTTCACCGGCCACAAAACCAATACGCCGCACATTGGTATCTCTGTCCTCTTTGGAAAAACTAAGCTGGCTCGACAGATTTCGGCGTACAATATCGCCGTCTAACAAAGTGACCGGCCGATCGCCTATTTCCAGAAAGCGCGCATAGAGCACTTTGGCAATGGTCGATTTTCCCGCACCTGAAAGGCCTGTTAAAAATAATGTAAAGCCCTGTTTATCCGGAGATGGATATGCTTTTTTCAATTCAGTCACAACCTCTGCAAACGTGGCCCATTCCGGTATTCTACGTCCTGATCTGATTCGCTCACGAATATCAGCGCTTGAAAAAGAAATATACTGCTCTCCCTCGGGTATCTGATCTGAAGAACGATATTCATCTTCAAAAGGCAAATAGACGAGTTCTTCAAAGGGAATTATGGTCACACCGATATCTGTGCTGTGTTCCTTGGTCAATTCTTGGGCTGCATGGCTCTCGTAAAATGGCTTCCCGGCATCATCTGTTCCCGGACTGGCATGGTCTCGTCCGACAACAAAATGAGTACACCCATAATTTTTAGCAATGATGGTATGCAAAAGCGCCTCTCTGGGGCCGGCCAAACGCATGGAAAGAGGCAGTAGGTTAAGTAAAAAAGAATCCGGCGGATAATGTCGGGTCACGGCCCTATAGCATCGGACTCTTGTGTAATGGTCAAAATCGCCGTGTTTTGTCATTCCCGTAACCGGAAGAAGGAGTAGATTGGCCTTGGCCTGCCGCATGGCTTTTACCGTCATTTCAAACTGAAGACGCTGGATGGGATTTCGTGTCTGGAATCCCAAAATCCTCTTCCATTTTAGTTTTTGATACACACGCCGGATTTCCTGCGGTGTCATCCGAAGTTGTTTAAAGTCAAAGTGTAGAGGAGCGCTTAAGACCTCGAGTTTGCCCCCGATGTAGTAATCACCCACAGCACTCAGTAGATACTTGACACCCTGATGCGTTATGTCGGTGGTACCATATACCAGCGATGCTTCTTTTTTCCGATCCACCGGCCACATATCCTCAATGTGCATAATGGCCAGTAAGAATCCTTCGTGATCTCTCAACGTTACCGATTGGCCCACTTCCAGAGTTCGTGCTGTGGTGTCGGAAATGCCAAGACATATCGGTATGGGCCAAAGAACGTTGGTTTGCAGTCGCATGCGGTCAAGCACGGACTCATAGTCGGATCGGGTCATAAAGCCGTCAAGGGGAGAAAAGACCCCTGTTGCCAAGAGCTCGAGATCACAAAGTTGCCGGTCATTTAAGGTAATGTCCGGCAGGTTCAGAGAAATCTCCTTGAGTGTGGTGGCACGCTCTTCATCGACGATCAGCTGGACAGACGGTCCACCGTGATATTCATTTAATGATTCATTCTTCATTCAGAAGTTTCCAATCACCTGTTTAATGGTTAACCGAAAATTCAGGATGGAGGATTAAGCGTATCCAGATAGGACTTTAGAGACTCAAAATGCTGAGGCGTTTCAAGATCATTGCCGGAATTGAGGTCTGTGATATTCACAATAACCGGTTCGTCAACGGATTCAGGTAAATGAAGTTCATCATCGGCAGTAATGGTAACAATAGCGTCATCTCCCTTGTACTCGATTTGTTTGACATACCACTCGAAACCACTACAGCTCGATGATATCTTGAAACCATATGTTTCCATTATTTGATCAAGTTCCATTTTCTTCCCTATTCTTAAGTATTTCAAAATTTCGTTATAATTCGAGATTTCCCTGTCTCTAAATCAAAATTTGCTCAATTTCAAGTTTCAATTTAGCATACAACGACAATTTGTTATCGAACATCGACAAATCATTGCCCATATTTCTGTGTCTATCGCCTAACCACCAGTGATGTACTTCTCAAGTTCCCGAATAGCAAATTGCTGATCGGAGATGATCTGTCTGACCACATCGCCAAGGGTTACGATACCCATCAGCCGGTTGTTTTTCAAGACAGGTAAATGACGTATACGTTTGGTCGTCATTAATGCCATACTCTCTTCCATAGTAGAGTTGGCATCGATATAAATTACCTCCCGTGTCATGAGTTCGCCCACAGATGTATTCTTGGAAGATTTCTCTTTCAGGATGACCTTGCGGGCATAATCGCGTTCAGAGAAAATTCCCACCAACTTCTCTTTTTCCATGACAAGCAGTGCCCCAACATTTTTTTCAGCCATGACTTGCAATGCCTTGTATGCCGTTGTCAGGGGCTCAACAGACCAGATGTCAGTGCCTTTAACTTGTAAGAGTTGTTCAACAGTACGCATGAGTTTACCTCCTCATAACGCTATTAAATTACAACAAAACGAAATGCAATAAAAAAACCCCCTGTCAGAATATTTGCCCAGGGGATAAAAAGAAAAGGGTCGCCAGTACTGCAACATTGAGCAGCCCCTCAAACCATGACATAAGTGAGGTAAGTCATGATGGCAACAATTATATTTTACATTACCAACGGTTACAAATTAAACACAGAGGCCATAGTTGCGAGGGAAAAACATTAACCGTCAGGCCGAACTTCCAGGTTTTAGGTAAATAATTATAACTGTGACAACATAAACAAGTGTAATGCCTAAAATTAAGTACTTTATGATCATATT
>Ga0210085_1000177_pt1 | contig 28555 bp, 29 predicted proteins | sample China_Galinas_PW_5_FD_184866 | JGI IMG/M metagenome (GOLD analysis project Ga0210085, IMG submission 184866) | Wetland microbial communities from San Francisco Bay, California, USA, that impact long-term carbon sequestration - China_Galinas_PWC_D1... | ecosystem: Environmental > Aquatic > Marine...
GTCGCCGCCACAGGCGACGAGCAGCATCGCCGCCGAGGCAACGGCGACCAGCGCCGCGATCGCGACGATGGAGCTCCGGGTTGGTCTCATGTCCGCATCCTGTTCTGCTCAGAAGTCTGGCTCAAGACACACCACCGCAGGTTTTGCCGCCCCGCTCCGCAGGGCTTCGAGCGCTCGACGGGCGCCGAGAATGGTTCCCCGATCGGCTCTATGCTGCCTCGCATGGCATCCGCCCCCGACGATAGCGCCGCCGCCGACTTCGCCCGCCGCTTCGCCGAGTACTGGCAGGCGCCGACGCCGGAGGGGCTGGCGAACGTGCTGGCGCCGGACGTGCGCCTGGTCGGGCCGATGCTGCCGGTCACGCACACCCTGGCGGAGGGACAGCAGGCCTTCGCCGACCTGCTCGAGCTGATCCCCGACCTGACCGAGGCCGACTCCCAACTAGTGTCCCGAGTCGTAAGTTCTGCGCCGCCGATCTGTTCAGTTGACGGAACCCAGCCCGCTGCGCGCCCGGGCTAACCGGTCGGCGGCTTCTTCCCAGCGGCGCTGCAGCTTCGCTTCGATCGAGGCGGTCTCGCAGGAGCCGCCGGCGAGACACTCGCCCCAGCTGTTGGCGGCGTCGATGTAGACGTTGAGCGAGCGCTCGGCGGGGCCGGCGACGCGGCCGAGGCAGACGAGGCCGAGGCGGTCGGCGTCGACCTCGGCGTAGGTCGCGCGGACGCCGTTGACGGCGCCGAGGTAGCGCTCGTAGTCGAGCCCGACCGCGAGGCTGTTGGCGAGCGATTCCATCGCGTCGAGGAACTCGCCCAGGGTGCGACGGCAGCGCTTCGCCGCGGCCGAGGGCCTGGCCTGCGCGCGGCTCCTCCCCGGCTGTGCGGACTCTTCCCCCGACCCGATCGCGATCTTGGCGCTGTGAAACGACGCCGTGGCGGTGCGCTCCGTCGTCGCCTCGTCGCCGCCACAGCCGGGCAGGATCAGCCCCAGGCACGCCGCTACGCCAAGTATCGCCGCGTGCCCAGAGCGCATCGGCGTAGTGTAGAAATGCCGGATGCCGGGGCCGCGCAAGCTCGCTTTGCTGGCTGCGCAGGCGGCGTTCTTGACCCTGACCGTCCTCGCCCCGACCCCGGCGGGAGCCGCGAGCGGCAACGGCGGGGTGCTCGTCGTCGGCGACAGCCTCGCGGAGCTGACGATCCCCTACCTGCCGCACCACCTGCCCGGCGTGCGGCTCACCACCAACGTCGGCGGCGGCTACAACAGCAACCAGATCTTCGGGCTTTTCGAAGAGGCCTACGACCCCTCGCAATCGGTGATCGTCTTCGACGCCGGCACCAACGACAACCCGGCCTACCCCGAGATCCTCGCCGGCAACCTGAACGCGGTCGCGGCCCGGGTCGGCGAGCGCTGCATGGTCGTGCCGAGCGTCTACGGATACACCGTGAGCGGCATCGACAACACGGGAAAGAACGCCGTCGTGCGCTCCTTCGCCGGCTCGCGCCCAGGCACCCAGGTGCCCGACTGGGCCCGGGTCGCGATGGCCCGCAAGGACCTGATGCAGTCCGACGACCTGCACCCCACCGCGGCCGGGGCCGACTACCGGGCGCGGCTGATAGCCGACGGGATCGAGGGCTGCCTCGCCCTCTCGCACGCCGCACCCGCCGAACCGCAGCTCGAGTCCGCCCCGGGGCTTCCCACCGCCCGCAGGTTCGCCCGCCGCCAAGCCGCGATGACCGAGGCGATCGCGACCTCGCTCGGCGCCGCCGTGGCGATGCAGCTCGCCGCCGACGCGCCGTTGCTGGGGGCGGCGCTTGCGATGGTCTCCGTCTATGCCTAGGCCGGTACAACGCGGGCAAGGGCGCTACATGCCGGGCCTCGACGGCCTGCGGGCGATCGCCGTGCTCGGCGTGATCCTCTACCACCTCAACTTCACCTGGGCCGAAGGCGGGCTGCTCGGGGTCGGTGTCTTCTTCACCCTCAGCGGCTACCTGATCACCGACATCCTGCTCAACCAGGTGAGCAAGGGCGGGATCAGGCTGAAGTCGTTCTGGCTCGCCCGCGCCCGCCGCCTGCTGCCGGGGCTGTTCCTGATGCTGATCGTGGTGATGGCCTGGGTGACCCTGATCGGCCCGCACCAGCCGCCCGACTTCCGCAGCGCCGCGCTCAGCGCCGCCGCCTACTTCAACAACTGGTGGCTGATCCTCCACGACGTCTCCTACTTCGACCGCTTCGCGGCACCCTCGCCGCTCAACCACCTCTGGTCGCTCTCGGTCGAGGAGCAGTTCTACATCGTCTGGCCCTTCCTGCTGATGGCGGGCCTGCGCTTCGTCCCCGACATCGAGCACGCCACCGGCACGCGCCCCCGCCTCGCCCTCGTCACCGCCGGGCTGGCGCTCTGCTCGGGGGCGCTGATGGCGATCCTCTACAGCCCCTCGCTCGACCCCTCGCGCGTCTACTACGGCACCGACACCCGGGCGCTCGAGCTGCTCGCCGGCGCGGCGCTGGCGATGCTCTGGCCGAGCCGCCTCCTGCACACCCGGATCGCCCCGCAGGCGCGCCGCACGATCGAGGCAGCGGGAGTCCTCGGCCTCTTCGCGATCGCGCTGATGTTCTGGCGCACCGACGAGTTCTCACCCTTCCTCTACCGCGGCGGCTTCGCCCTGCTCTCGCTGGCTTCGGTGCTCGCCGTCGCCTCGCTCGCCCACCCGGCCTCGCGGCTCGGCCCGATCGTCGGATGCCGGCCGATGCGCTGGATCGGCGAACGCTCCTACGGGATCTACCTCTGGACGCTGCCGATCATCGTCCTGACCACCCCCGACACTGCGCAGAGCGCCGACCTGGCGCGGGCGATCCTCCAGGTCGGCGCGATCATGGGCGTCGCCGAGCTCTCCTGGCGCTACGTCGAGAACCCGATCCGCCACGGCGCGCTCGGCCGCCTCTGGGCACGCTGGCGCGCCGGGGAATTGCGGCTCGAGCGCCTCACCGGGCGCGGCTGGGCGATCGTCGGCGGCAGCGCCGCGGTCGCCGCGGTCGCACTCGCCGGGCTGGCCGGGGTCGGTGTCTCGCACGAGGAGCGGGCGATCGGCTCGGAAACGGTGGCGAAGACGGTCAGGGCGAAGAAGACGCGGGCCGGCCCGCTCGCCACCTCTTGCGAAGGAGTCGTCCACATCGGCGACTCGACCTCGGAGGGGCTCGTCTCCGAAGAGTATTTGCCCCCGAGCAAGCTGATCAGCTCCCAGTACGCTCGCGTCGGCGCGACCACGCAGCACCTCGAGGTCTCCGGCGCGCGCTCGATCTACGAGAACTTCGAAGGGCTGCCCAACGCCCAGGAAGTCGCCGAAGCGTGGAAGAACGAAGGCTTCGAAGGCTGCTGGGTGCTGGCGATGGGGACCAACGAGGCGGCCAACGTCGCCGTCGGCTCCTCCGTCACCTACGACGACCGGATCGACAGCATGATGGCGACGATCGGCGACGAACCGGTGATGTGGGTGAACGTCAAGTCGATCGTCGACGGCGGCCCCTACTCGGCGAAGAACATGAAGGAGTGGGACCAGGCCCTGCTGGAAGCCTGCGACCGCTTTCCCCACATGCGGATCTACGACTGGGCCTCCGACGTGCGCGAGCCGTGGTTCATCCCCGACGGCATCCACTTCACCTCCGAGGGCTACGCGGCGCGCGGGCGGCTGATCGCCGACGCGCTGCTCACCGCCTTCCCTGACGACAAGCCGTTGGCGATGGCCGATCGCGACAACTGCCTGATCTCGCCCGGCCCCCTCAGCGGCTCTTCTTGAAGTAGGCCCAGCGGTCGTAGAGGCCGAGCGCCGCGGCGAGGGTGTCGCCGCGGATCGTCGTCCGCCCGCCGCTGCCGACCAGCTGCGCGTAGTCGACCCGCGGCGAGTCGCCGCGCTTGGTCACCCTGATCGCACGCAGGCGGCCCTTGAGGTAGGCGCCGAGCCTGGCATTCATCTGCGCCTGGCTGAAGCGGAAGCTCCAGCGATGCTGGGGCGAGTAGTAGTCGTAGGGGTCCTTGACGCTGCGCAGATAGGGCACCTCGGGAGCGCCGAGGAAGCCCGACTCGGTGCGCCCACCGGAGGAGGAGAAGTAGGTCGTCTGGGCGATCTCGCCGCCGTAGGTGGCGACCTGGTTGCGGGTCGCGCGCACGGCGCGGTCGGTGCGAGCGCTCTCGATCTTGACGCCGCCGTAGACCTGGGTGCGCGTGTCGGCGTAGAGGTCGAAGCCGTTGCCGCCGACGTCGGTCGAGAGCGCGATCGAGCGGCAGGCGATCGCGAACGCCTTCAGCGTCGCCGTCGGCCATTCGGGCGGGACCTCGGCCGGCAGCGAGCCGCGCGCGTAGGCGTTGACGTTGACTCGGTTGACAACGTTGAGCGAGCCGGCAGCCGACTCGGTAGGCACCGCCTCGAGCGCCCCGCGGTAGGCGCCGACGCCGGCGATCCGCACCATGCGGCGCCCCTCAGCATGCAGGCGCCTGCCGCAGCGGGCGAGCAGCCTGCCCGAGCTGGAGAGCAGCCGCACCGAGGAGCCGCGGCGGCGAGCGCGGTAGGCGTGCGCCGGGTCGAGTGAGCGGCCGCAGCCGGCGGTCGCGCCGCTGAAGAGGACGTCGGCCGGGCTGATCGCCAGCAGCACCGTCACCCGCGGCGCGCGGGGCAGCGTGGTCAGCCTGATCCCGCGGTAGTAGTGGGCGAGGATCTGTCGGTAGCCCGCGCCGTGGCGGCCGTAGCCGTAGGCGCCGTAGGCGCTCATGCCGACGCCGTGGCCATAGCCCCCGCCGCTCACCGTCCAGGTGACCGCCGCCGGGGCGATGCCCGCCCCCGGCCCCGCCCCGAGCCCGAGCAGGACCATTGACAGCACTGCGATCCGCGCTCTCGTCATTGGCCGCCGAGGTTAGCGGCGGCGACTCCGCCGCTGGAGAGCCCCGATCGTCTGGCCGATACCGTTCAGGCGATGCCGACGGTATGCAAGCGACGCCTCACGGGAGGAGCGATCGGCGCCTGTATTGGCCTCGCGGCGCTGCTCCCCGGCCCTGCCGCCGCGGAGCCGGCGCCGCTGCGGGTCGAGGTCGGCAAGGTCCGGCTGGCGCAACCGGTCGGCGGCCGGAGCGCCCTACTGATCCCCCTCCGCTACCCGATCGAGCTGCGCGGTCAGCGGGTCGAGCTGCGGGTGACGCTGGGCAGTCGCCGGGGAAAGCTGCGCCGGGCCTGGACCGTGCGCACCCGCGCCCACGGCGGCGCCCTGCGCTCGCCCGACCGCCGCCGCCGCTTCGGCTTCGTACACGGGATCCGCCTCGACCGCGAGCTGAGCCGGCTCGTCCGCCACGGAGTCAGGGTCGAGGTCGTAGCCAACGAGGCGCTCGACATAGACCGCGACGGCAGGGCCGAGCTGGTCGGCGGCGACCGCAGCCGGCAACGGCTCCCCCGCGGCTATCCGCGGCGCCTCTGCGCCGACGTTCCGCAGCTGCGCACTCGGCCCGGCAGGCCGCTCAGGGTGAGGCTGCCCCGCTGCGGCTCCAGGGTGCGCTGGCGGATCGTGCGCGACGGCCTGCACGGCAGGGCCCGGATCCGCAACGGCAGCCTCGTCTACCGCCCCTGGGCGCGCTTCCGCGGCACCGAGTCGATCACGCTGCGGGCGCGGGCGCGTGGCGGCCGCGGCTCGGCGGCGACCCGCGCACTCGTGACCCCGGTCCAGGTCGCGGTGGCGGCCGGCGCAAGTGTCTCGGTGCGCGCGATCGGCGATTCGGTCACGGCAGGCTTCGGCTACTACGACGACGGCTCGCTGATGCCCTTCACCAGCCTGCTCTCCTGCAAGCCGGGCGAAGAGACCTACGACGATGCCTGCTCCTCCAACTCCGCAGTGACCAGCAACGAGGCGCCGGGGGTCGAATACGCCCCCGACTACGGCCTCGCCAACAACGTCTCCTGGGTCGCGCAGTGGGCCAACGAGCACGGCATCGGCAACTTCGCGAACTTCGCCGTCACCGGCTCCGAACCGTCCAACTGGCTCCCTGGCGGCCAGTTTCACTCGACCACCAAACGCGTCATCGACGAAAACCCCGACTACATCGTGATGACGATGGGCGCCAACCCACTGCTCTCCGACATGCTGTTCGGGATCGACAACATGGGCTGCGCGATCTGGTCCGACATCGCCGGCCGCTACCGCGAGTGCATCGAAGAAGCCTTCGCCGGGGTCGAACTGGATGAGCGCCTCAAGGACCTCTACTCCGAACTGGTCGAGAACACGAGCTCGACGATCTACCTGATGCAGTACCACCTCTCCGTGCCGTCCTCGGCGCTCGCCTACAGCGCCACCCAGATCGCGATGATGGGCGCGCTGCTGAACGAACGGATCGCGTCCGTCGCCGCCGAGGTGAGCACGACCCGGCTGCTGCCGATCGCGCCGCCGCACTTCAACGTCGGCATCGACATCTCGCCGGTCTACCCCTCGACCTACACCTGCTCGAGCCTCGGCTACCAGGTCGACGGACAGAGCGTGCAGTCCGACCCGACCCAGGACGAGCTGCGCGTCCTGCACCCGCTCTCCTTCTGCCCCGGCCCGGCCAAAAGCCCGCCCTGGGTGATCAGCGGCGACACCGGCATCCACCCCAGCGTCGCCGGTTACGCCCAGATGGCCTCGCAGCTGCCGCCGCCGCGCTAGCACCCGACAATCGGCGATTTCCCTGCTACCGTGCAGGTGTCGGGTTCGCCTAACGGTCGCCCGAGAGGTTCCGTTTCCTCCGTGCGCTTCATCTGCGTCTAGGGGTCGCTGGATCTCCCCTACACGCTCAAAAAGGAGCTCACCACACATGTCATTCGCCGACCTCGGCGTATCCAAGAACGTCGTGCGCGCGCTTGCGCAGCGCGGCATCGACCAACCGTTCCCCGTGCAGGAGATGGTCATCCGCGACGCGCTCGCCGCCCACGACCTGCTCGTCCAATCGCCGACCGGATCCGGCAAGACGCTCGCCTTCGGCGTGCCGCTCGTCGACCGGATCGAGCCCGACCCCAAGCGCCTCTCCGCCCTCGTCCTCGCACCGACCCGCGAGCTGGCCAGCCAGATCGTCGACGAGCTCGGCTCGATCGCCGCGGCCCGCGGGTTGAAGGTCGCGGCTGTCTACGGCGGCGTCGGCTTCGGCCCGCAGAGCGCCGCGGCAAAGCGGGCCGACATCGTCGTCGCAACCCCAGGCCGGCTGGAGGATCTGATCGCGCGCGGCACGATCTCGCTCGGCCGGGTCGGCGTCCTCGTCCTCGACGAGGCCGACCGCATGCTCGACATGGGCTTCAAGCCCGCCGTCGACCGGATCGTCGCGCAGACGCCGGAGCAGCGCCAGACGCTCTTCTTCTCGGCCACGCTGGAGGGCGCGACCGGCAAGGTCGCCGCCGCCTACACCGACGGCGCTCGCCGTCACACGCACGCCGCCGACGAGAGCAAGAAGGCCGACATCGAGCACCGCTTCCTGCACGTTGAGTCGCAGAGCGCCAAGCTCGACCACCTGGTCGAGCAGCTGCGCGGCGAGCAGGGCGGCCGCACGCTGGTCTTCGTCCGCACCAAGCACGGCGCCGACCGCCTGGTCAAGCGCCTGCGCAAGCACCGGGTCGAGGCCGCAGCGATGCACGGCGACAAAAGCCAGGGCCAGCGCGAACGCGCCCTCGCCCGCTTCGAGGCCGGCGACGTCGAGGCTTTGATCGCAACTGACGTCGCCGCCCGCGGGATCGACGTCGACGGGATCACGCAGGTGGTCAACTTCGACGCCCCGGGCGACCAGGACGCCTACGTGCACCGGATCGGCCGCACCGGCCGCGCCGGGCGCCGCGGCACCGGGGTCAGCTTCGTACTCGCCGACCAAGCCCGCGAAGTGCGCAAGATGGCCGTCGCGCTCGGCCTCGTGCGCGAGTTCGACGGCGGGCGCGGCGATCGACCCGTGGCCGAGTCCCAGACGCAGCGGCAGGGGCAACGTCGCTCGCGCCGGCGGCGCCGGCGCTAGGCCTCGCGCCGGCGCTTCCAGCAAGCGCCCAGTGGCGCCCGGGTCCCTCGGCTGGCATAGGCTTGCCGGCGTGAGGATCGCCGTTACGGGAGGAACCGGGGCGCTCGGCGCCCCGATCGTCGCGGAGCTGGCGGCGCGGGGCGACGACGTGCTGGTGCTCAGTCGCAAGCCGCCGCACAAGCTGCCCCAGGGTGCGTCGCACCGCAGGGTTGACCTGACCGACGGCGCCGGCCTCGCCGAGGCGCTGGCGGGAGTCGAGGTCGTCGTCGACGCCTCGAACTCGAGCCCGCGCGACGCCGGCCCGGTCTTGGTCGAGGGCACGCAACGCTTGCTGCGCGCCGGCGCCGCGGCCGGGGTCCGCCACCACCTCGGCATCTCGATCGTCGGCTGTGACCGTGTTCCGACCGGCTACTACAAGGTCAAGGTGCGCCAGGAGGAGGCGATCGCCGCCGGCCCGGTTCCCTGGAGCCTGCTGCGCGCGACCCAGTTCCACTCGCTGCTGGCATGGGCCTTCGGAGAGGCGGCGAGATTTCGCCTGCGACCGACCGGCAACGCCCGCCTGCAACCGGTCGACGCCGCCGTGGTCGCCGGACGGCTCGCCGAGGCAACCCGTCTTGACCCCGCGGGGCGCCTACCCGACCTCGCCGGGCCAGAGGTACGAACCCTCGGTGAGCTGAGCGCAGCCTGGCGGCGGGCGAAGGGGTGCGCGGCGCTGCCGCTGCGAATTCCATCGGTCGGCAAGATTGGCCGGCCGGCGGGCGAAGGGGCGCTCTGCAACCCGGATGCGGCCGGCGGCGGTTCGACCTTCGAGCAGTGGCTCGCAGATGCCTGAAATCGGGTCCGCCGACCTGCGGGCGCCAAATGCCGCCCGGGCGGCGCTGGTGCTCCTGGCGGTGTCCGCCGCCTCGATCGGGCTCGTCGCGACGCTGGCGCCGCAGGCCTTCTACGACGACTTCCCCTTCCTGCGCCACTGGGTCGACCTGCTCCCCCCGTACAACGAGCACCTCGTCACCGACGTCGGCGGGCTCTATCTCGGCTTCACCGTGCTCTTCGCCTGGGCGGCGTGGACGCTGCAGCCGACGCTGGTCCGCGCCGTCTGCTCGGCCTGGCTGCTGACCGCCGCGATTCACCTCTTCTTCCACGCCACCCACCTGGACAACTTCGGCGCCGGCGACGCGATCGCCGAGCTCGCCTCGCTGGCCCTCCTTCTCGTGCCGCCCCCCGTGGCGATCTGGGCGGTCGGGGCGCGTTAGTTGCCGCATGGGGTCACCAAGGCGCCCCGTCAGGCGACCAGCGCCGCGACTGCCTCGGCCTACTCGTGCTCGAAGGCCGAGGCCATGCGATCGATCTCGGCGCCGCCGATACCCGCAGCGACAGCCACCGCACGCCACTCGCTCGTCGCTGTGCTCACCTCGGCGAGTATCTGACGAGCCCCCTCTCCACCGAGGCGGAAGTACTCCGCCACGTCGAGCAGCAGGTCGAGTCGGGCGGCGTCGGACTCGTAGTCGATCGCGGTGCTGAGGTGCTTTTGGCCCCGTCCCGGAACGGGGTTGAGGTCGAACGCAGGCGAGAGTGACCAGCCAGCGGAGCTGGTGCGGAGAAAGCCGTGGTTGCGGAGGTGGTCGTCGGTGTTGGAGATCAGCACCGAGAGGGCGATGCGGCGCCATAGCTGCGCCAGCTCCACGGCGGTGTCCGCCGAGTGGGTTTCGATCGCCTCGGCGATGTCCAGATAGCTGCCCGTGTCTCCATCGGTCGCTTCGAGCATCGTCATCGCGCTGACGTAGCCGAGCCGGATCGGTCCCTCGCGGTCAAAGCGCTCGACGATCAACACCGCCTTGCCGTCGATCTCGTGAAGGCTCGAGTCAGGGACCGTGACCCCCGCCCTGCGAGCCAGCTCGAGCGCGACGAACTCCCAGCGCATCACATCCCACTCGTCGGCGGGGCTGGGGAACTTGGCGATCGAGACCCGTCCCCGGCCATCGACGACATGGGCCTTCGGTCGAGCGCCACCCAGCGAGCTGCCTCCACGCAGCAACCTGCGCAGCTGCTCCGCGGTCGCTTCGTCGCGCTCTGCGCTCTCGGCATCGGCGAGCAGCTCCGGCAGCAGGAGCAAGTCGGGGACGCCGTCCCGCTCGTCGGCCAACCACGCCCCGTGCTCGGGATCGCGGAAGCGCAAGGCGCCTTGACGCAGGTCATCGCGGACACCGAGCAGGTAGTCGGCCTCGCCAAAGCTCCGCTCGGTCGTCTTCTCGCGATCGGCACGGTGCCGCTCCTCGCGCTGGATCAACCTGCGCCCCCAGCGATCGGGGGCGCAGTCCGAGAAAGCCCCGAACATCGCGCGGCCGGCGGGCGTCTGCTGGGCGCCGCCAAAAAGGGGCAGCGCCGGATCCAGCTCGTACGCGCGACCGTCCGCGAGGTATTCGGGCGAGTAGCTGAAGGTCGCCGACTCCCTGTTGCGCCGGCGATGTGGCCAGAGATTTCCCGCGAGCAGATCTTCGCCGCCGATCTGCACCACCACCTCTGCCTCAGTCATCGCCCTTCCCTCCCAGGCTGCGAGGGCGAACCCGACGCGGCAACCGCTCCTCGGAGCGAAGCCTGCCGACATCGCTCGCATAGGGGTCCAGACCGGCGATGAGGCTGGGGAGAACCCCCAGGCCACGCAGGATGCGCAGCAGGTTCTCGGTGCTGACGCCGCCATCCCCCCGCTCAAGTCGTGCAACCGTGTCGCGGGAGACGCCGGCGCGATCGGCCAGCTGGGCCTGGGTCAGGGCGCGGAGGCGGCGCCAAACGGCGACATCGTCGGCCAACTGGCGCAGCGCACGGCGGACGGCAGGCGGAGAGCTTCGCTCCTTTTCCTTGTTACCAGGCATATATCAGTCATAGTACCAGTTAATGACTGATATATCTGACGTAACACTACGCCCCAGGGCCGACGCGGTAGACCTCCCACTCGTCGGGGACACCCTTGAGCTCGTGGCGGCCGGCGGCGGTGAACTCGACGCTTGAGCCGGCGGCGAGGTCGCGCACGGTGCGCGAGGCGAGCACCTCGCCCGGGCCGGCGAGCGCGGCGATCCGCGCGGCGACGTGGACGGCGATGCCGCCGACGTCGTCGCCGATCAGCTCGACCTCGCCCGTGTGCAGGCCGGCCCGCACCTCGACCCCCAGCGCCGGCATCGCGTCGGTGATCGCCCGCGCGCACTCAGCGGCACGGGTAGGGCCGTCGAAGGTGGCGAGGAAGCCGTCGCCGGTGGTCTTGATCTCACGCCCCTCGTAGCGGCCGAGCCGCTCGCGGGTGAGCTGATGGTGGCGCTCGAGCAGCTCGCGCCAGCGCCCGTCGCCCAGCTCGGTCGCGAGCCGGGTCGAGTCGACGATGTCGGTGAAGAGGACCGTCGCCAGGGCCCGCCGGATCACCGGCGCCGGCCGCACGCCGGTGAGGAACTCCTCGATCGCCGCCAGCGGCGCCTCCGCGTCGCCGACCCACGGAAAGTGGTCTTCGCCCTCGAACTCGACGTAGCGGCTGGCCTCGATCTGCTCGGCAAGCCAGCGCGCCGCGCGGTAGTTGACGGCGCGGTCGCCGCGACGGTGCAGGACGAGGGTCGGAGCCTGGATCAGCGGCAGCGCGCCGCGCACGTCGGTGTCGAGGAACATCTCGAACAGCTGCTGGACCCGCAGCGGGCTCGCCGCCTGGCGCTCGAAGCGGGCCTGGAACTCGCGCGCCTGCGGATTGCCCGCCATGCTCGGCGCGAAGATGTCGAGTGTCGCGCCCTGTCCCCACATCGGCCCGACCAGCTCCTCCTGCGCTTCCTCGACCGCCTCGCGCTCGGGCGCCCAGGGGTAGTCGGGGGCGGCGGTCGAGCGCGCCATCGCCCCCCAGAGGACCAGCGCCGAGACGCGCTCCGGGTAGGTCGCGGCGAAGAGCATGCTCATCGTCGCCCCCTCCGACATGCCGATCAGCGCCGCGCGCTCGGAGCCGGCCGCGTCCATCACCGCGCGCAGGTCGTCCATCCGCTCCTCCAGCGTCGGCGCGCCGCCGGCCGGGTCGGAGAGGCCGACGCCGCGCCGGTCGAAGAGGATCACGCGGGCGAAGGAGCCGAGCCGGCGCATGAACTCGGCCTCGGCGGCGTTCTCCCAGAGCAGGTCGAGGTGGGAGACGAACTGAAAGGCGACGACGATGTCGGTCTCCCCTTCGCCGATCGTCTGGTAGGCGATGCTGACGTCGCCGCTGCGCGCGTATCGCGTCTCCACCGCCATGGCGCCACTCAGCCTACGCGGCGCGCCGAGCAGGTCAAGCTGCAAGTCTTCGCGGCGATGGCGAGCCGCGAGCTGGGAATCGAAGTCGAAGGGCTGGTGCGCGAGTTCAAGAACGGGCCGCGCGCGGTCGACGGGATCGACCTCGCCGTCGCGCCCGGCGAGATCTACGGCTTCCTCGGCCCCAACGGGGCCGGCAAGTCGACCACGGTGCTGATGCTGACCACGCTGCTGCCGCCGACGGCGGGCGCGGCGCGGGTCGCGGGCTTCGACATCGTCAAGCAGGGGGGCAAGGTGCGCAGCGCGATCGGCGCGGCGCTGCAGGAGGCGGCGCTCGACCCGCTGCTGAGCGGCAGCGAGCACATGCGCCTGCAGACCGCGCTGCACGGCCTGCCCAAGGCCGAGCGGAGCGAGCGCTCCGCCGAGCTGCTCGCGCGGGTCGGCCTCGCCGAAGCTGCCGGCCGCAAGGTCGGCGAGTACTCGGGTGGGATGAAACGACGGCTCGACCTGGCGCTGGCGCTGGCCCATCGGCCGCGGATCCTCTTCCTCGACGAGCCGACCACCGGCCTCGACATCCAGAGCCGCACGGCGCTCTGGGACGAGGTCGCGGGGCTGGCAAAGGAGGGCGTCACCGTCTTCCTCACCACCCAGTACCTGGAGGAGGCCGATGCGCTCGCCGACCGGGTCGGAATCATCGACCACGGGCGGATCGTCGCCGAGGGGACGCCGGCTGAGCTCAAGGCCGAGATCGGCCGGCCGACGGTGGAGGCGGTCCCGCGCGATCCGGCCGACCGGGAGCGCGTCGCGAAGGCGCTGGCGCATTTCGGCGAGGACTGCAGCGAGGCGCACCGCGGTGGCGCCTCGGTGCTGCTCGCCGGCGGCGAGTCGCAGCTTGCCGATGTCGTCCGCGCGCTCGACGCCGAGGGGATAGCGATCGAGCGGCTGCAGCTGCACGCGCCCTCGCTCGACGACGTCTTCCTGGCCAAGACCGGCCGCTCGCTCGAGGGCGCCGGTGGGGGCGAGGCGGACGAGCCGGGCAGCGAGGAAATGGAGGCGGTCGGCACCCCGTGAGCGGGACCGCCGCCACCCAGATCGGCCAGCTCGCGCGGCGGTCGGTGCTGCGCACGCTGCGCCAGCCGAGCCAGATCGTGCCGGCGCTGGTCTTCCCGCTGTTCCTGCTCGCCGTCAACTCGGGCGGGCTCAAAGACGCGACCAGCCTGCCCGGCTTCCCGACCGACTCCTACCTGACCTTTGCCCTCGCGGTGCCCTTCATGCAGGGGGCGCTGTTCTCGGTGATGAACGCCGGCACCGACCTCGCCCGTGACATCGAGACCGGCTTTCTCAACCGCCTGGCGCTGACGCCGCTGCACGGCGCCGCGCTGCTCGGCGGCCTGCTCGCCGGCGCCGTCGTGCTCGGCCTCGTGCAGGCGGTCGTCTACCTCTCGGTCGGGTTGATCGCCGGTGCGGACCTTGCGGCGGGGTTCGGCGGCGCCCTGGTCATCGTCGCGCTCTCGGTCTCGATCACGGTCGCCTTCGGCGCGCTCGGGCTCTTCGTCGCCCTGCGCAGCGGCACCGCCGAGGCCGTGCAGGGCATGTTCCCGCTCTTCTTCGTCCTGCTCTTCCTCTCCTCGATGGCGCTGCCGCTGGAATTGCTGCAGACCGATTGGTTCCACACCGTCGCCAGCATCAACCCGGTCTCGTACCTGCTGGCGGCCTTCCGCTCGCTGCTGATCGAAGGCTGGAACCTGGGCGAGCTGGCGCTCGGATTCGCGATCGCCGGCGCGATCCTGGCAATCGGGATGGCCGCGGCCTCGGCGGCGCTGAAGACGAGGCTGGTGCGGACGTGATCCACACCGCCCGCGCCGTCGCCTGGCGCAGCATCCACATCTTCCTCACCAACCCGGCCTTCCTCGCGCCGGGCATCCTCTTCCCGCTCTTCTTCTTCACCGCCTTCGCCGGCGGCCTCTCGGCGATCGCCGGAGCGCCGGGGTTCGACTTCCCCAGCGGCTACACCGCCTTCCAGTTCGTCTTCGTGCTGCTCCAGTCGGCGGCCTTCGGCGGCGTCTTCACCGGCTTCGGCATCGCCCGCGACTTCGAGACCGGGTTCGCCCGCCGCTACCTGCTGGCGGCAAGCGACCGGCGCGGGATCGTCGCCGGCTACGCGCTCGCGGCGTTCGTGCGGGCGCTGATCACCTGGACGGTGCTGACCGCGGTCGCGCTGATCGCCGGCATGCAGGTCAGCGGCGGCGGGATCGAACTGGTCGGCCTCTACGGCCTCGCCGTGCTCGTCAACCTGACCGCGACGATGTGGGCAGCGGGCGTGGCGATGCGCGTGCGCTCGATCCAGGGCGGCCCGCTGATGCAGTTCCCGGTCTTCCTGATCCTCTTCCTCGCCCCGGTCTACGTGCCGCTCGACCTACTCAGCGGCTGGATCCACGCGGTCGCCTCGGTCAACCCGGTGACGGCGCTGCTGGAGGCGGGGCGCGGCCTGCTCTCCGGCGAGCCCGAGGTGGTCGCGCTGGCTTTCGCGATCGCGCTGGCGCTGCCGCTGCTCTTCGCCGCCTGGGCCCGCGGCGGGCTCAAGCGAGCCGAAGCCGCGGGCTGAGCGGCGCGCTACTCGGAGCCCTTGACCAGGCCGACCACGTGGCCCTCGGGGTCGGCGAACATGCCGATCTCGACCCCTTCCATCGGTTCGTCCGGCTCCATCGTGCGGGTGCCGCCGAGACTCTCGGCCTTCTGCAGCGCCGCCTCGACATCGGGCACGGCGACGTAGAAGGTGACGTGGCCCTCGTAGCCGTCGGGGCCGGGGCCGCCGATCCCGCCGCCGATGCTGCCCATGCTCGACGGGTTGTCCTCGCCTTTGACGGTCCCGTAGTTCATCGGGTTGTCCGCATCGATGTTCCAGCCGAACAGCTCGGCGTAGTAGCCGTGCAGCTTGGCCGGGTCCTTTCCAATTACCTCGAAATGAACGACTGGCTGTCCCATATATCTCTCCTTTTTGAAGACGAGTGCTTCACTGTAGATCCCGACACCCGTTGCGTGTGTGACCGGCGGCCGAAGCTGTGGCCTGCGGGGGCGACCTCGGTCATCTGCGTGCGGCGCAGCTCGGCCACCTCGCTGACGAGGACGTTGATCGTGCCCTCGCGGCGCTCGAGGCGCCCCTTGGCGCGGAGGAGCGGCGAGCTGCGGACCTCGGCCCGGTGGCGCTCGTAGACCGGTGGCGGCACGATCAGGTTGACCGTGCCGCGCTCGTCTTCGAGCAGCATGAAGACGATCCCCTTGGCGGTCTCCGGCCGCTGGCGGGCGACGACCATCCCCGCCACCTCGACGATCGCGCCGCCGTCGATTCTCTCCAGGTCGGCGCTGCATGCCAGCCCGGGGTCGAGCTCGCCCCGCATCAGCGCCAGCGGGTGCTCGCCCAGCGTCAGCCCGGTCATCCCGTAGTCGGCGATCGCCTCGCCCCAGGCCCCCAGCGGCTCCAGCTCCGGCGCCCCCGGCGTCTCCAACGGCAGCGCCATCTGCGTCCCTTCTCCCTGCCGCCGCGCCGTCGCCGCCGTCCCGGCGTCCCAGAGCGCCCGCCGCCGGTCGGCGCGTTCGTCTTTTGTCGCCCTGTGCCCGACAAAGAGCGAACGCGGGTCGCTTGGGGTGAGGCTGTCGAGGGCGCCGGCCCAGGCGAGGCGCTCGAGGCCGTCGCGGCTCGCGCCCGAGCGCGATGCGAGGTCGGCGAGGTCGCGGTAGGGCCCGTCGCTGTCGCGCTCGGCGACCAGCGCCTGCATCTCCTCCTCGCGTGCGCCCTTCACGTAGCCGAGCCCGATCCGCACGACCAGCCCACCGCGCAGCTCCGGGGCCGACGGGCCTGAAACGAGACTCGGGGTTGCGTTTTCGGCCCGTCGGCGAGGGGTCTCGACGTGGCAGAGGACGCGGCTGCGGTTGGCGTCGGGCGGGGCGAGGCGGACGCCGCGGCGCTGGGCCTCGTGGGCGAGCGCATCCGGTGGGTAGAAGCCCATCGGCTGCTCGTTGAGCAGCGAGCAGAGGAACTCGGGCGCGTAGTGGATGCGCAGCCAGGCCGACTGGTAGGCGAGCAGGCCGAAGGCGGCCGAGTGCGCCTTGGGGAAGCCGAAGCCAGAGAAGCCCTGGATCTGCCGCCAGACCCGCTCCGCGGTCGCCGGCGGCACCCCGTTGCCGAGCGCGCCGGCGAGGAAGCGCTCATGGTGCTCGGCGATCGCCGCCTCGGAGCGCTTGCGGCTCATCGCCCGCCGCAGGCCCTCCGCCTCGGCCGCGCTGAAGCCCGCCAGCGCCATCGATACCTCGATCACCTGCTCCTGGTAGACGATCGTGCCGAGCGTCTCGCGCAGCACCGGCTCCAGCAGCGGGTGCTCGTAGGGGATCTCGAAGGACGGCTCCTCGCGCAGCCGCTTGCGGCGCTCTATGTATGGGTGGACGGCGCCGCCCTGGATCGGGCCGGGACGGACCAGCGCCACCTGAACGGTCAGGTCGTCGAGCGTGCGGGGTTGAGTTCGCGGCAGCATCTGCATCTGCGCGCGGCTCTCGATCTGGAAGACGCCGGTCGTCTCCGCGGCGCGGATCGATTCGAAGGTCTCGGCGTCGTCGAACTCGATCCGCGAGAGGTCGAGCCGCTCGCCGCGGGCCCGGCCGATCTCCTCGACGCAGCGCTCGACCGCGGAGAGCATCCCCAGCCCGAGCAGGTCGATCTTGAGAAAGCCGGCGTCGGCGCAGGAGTCCTTGTCCCACTGGACGATCTGCCGGCCCTCCATCGCCGCCGGCACGACCGGGCAGACGTCGAGCAGGGGTTGGGTCGAGATCACCATTCCCCCCGGGTGCTGGGAGGCGTGGCGGGGCAACCCCATCGCCTCCGCGGTCAGCCCGACCAAGACCCGCCAGCCGTGCGAGCGGGCGCGCTCGGCGCCGATCGCGGCGACGACGTCGCGCTCGATCTCGCCGCCGCGCTCGTGGAAGCCGACCGTCTTCGCCACCCGCTCGATCTCCGCCGGCGGCAGGGCCAGCGCCTTGCCGAGGTCGCGTACGGCGCCGCGCGGGCGGTAGGTGGGGAAGGCGGCGACGAGGGCGGAGCGGTCGGCCCCGTAGCGGTCGTGGACCCGGGGGATCAGGACCTCGCGGATGTCGCGGGGGAAGTCGAGGTCGATGTCGGGCATCGCCGTCGCTTCGTCGTTGAGGAAACGCCCGGCGAACAGCTCGTTCTCCACCGGGTCGATGTGGGAGAGGCCGGTCAGGTAGCAGACGATCGAGCTGACGCTGGAGCCGCGCCCCCGGCCGGGCGGCAGCACGCCGCGGGCGGACTCCGGGCCGCGCACCTCGCGGGCGACTTCGCGGGCGAGCTCGAGCAGGTCGCGGTGGAGGAGGAAGAAGCCGGAGAGGCCGAGCTTGCGGATCGTCCCCAGCTCGGCCTCGAGGCGGGCCTGGGCTTCGGCGCGGCGGGTCGAGCCCGCGTAGCGATCGGCGAGGCGGGCCGCACAGATCTCGGCCAGCTCGCGATCGGCGCCGGGGTTCTCCGCGCCGGGATAGCGATAGCCGAGCCCCCTCGTCAGGTCGAATTGCAGCCGCTCGGCGAGCCGCAGGGTCTCGGCGACCGCCTCGGGATGCTCGGCGAAGCGCTTCGCCATCGCCGCCGGCGAGCCGAGCGCCGAGGAGGAGTTGCCGCGCCGCCGCGGCTCGCTCGCCTCCAGCGTCGTCCCGAGGCGGACCGCGACGAAGGCGTCCTGCAGGCGGGCGCGGCGGCGGGAGTGGGAGTGGACGTTGCCGGTCGCCACAGTTGGGACGCCGAGGCGCTCGGCGAGGCCGGCGAGCCAGCGGTTGCGGGCGCGGTCGCGGCGCCAGTAGGGCCGCTGCAGCTCGATCCGGAAGCGCTCGCGCCCGAAGATGGCGAGCAGGCGGCGGCCGAGCGCCGCCGCGCCGCGCATGTCACCGCGCTCCCAGGCGGCGGCGAGCATCCCGTCGCGAGCGCAGCCGGAGAGGCAGACCAGCCCCGCGGCGTGGGCCTCGAGCTGCTCCAGGGTCACCGAGGGTTGCCCCGCCGTGCGCGCGCTGTTGTCGCGCGTGCGTGCGTGTGCCTCGGTAAGCAGCCGGCAGAGGTTGCGGTACCCGATCGCGTCCTCGACCAGGAGGGTGAGGTGACAGAGGCATTCGTCCGACGCCGGCGCGGCGCGTTCGCCTTTTGTCTGGGACAACCCGACAAACAACGAACGCACCGTCAACTCCGTCCCGGTGATCGCGCGCACCCCCAGCCCCTTGCAGGCGTGGGCGAACTCGATCGAGCCCCAGACGCCGTCGTGGTCGGTGAGCGCGAAGGCCGGGTAGCCGCGCTCGGCCGCGGCGGCCGCCAGCTCGGTCGGGGTCGAGGCCCCGTCGAGGAAGGAGAAGGCCGAGTGCGCGTGCAGCTCTATGTATGGAGGGCTATCCACGCCCCTCCCCCCGCCAGTGCCTGCGAAACCGTAGGATAGATATCTACATTTTTGTAGTGTAAATGCTTACGAAATGGTAGTCTTGCCAGATGGAGGCCACTCCCTACGCAGCGCGAGCCGTCGATGCGGAGCTCGATGAGCTGATGGGGTCGATCGCCGCCCTGGCGATCGAGGGCGCGAAGGGCGTCGGCAAGACCGCGACGGCGATGCGCCGCGCCGCCACGGCGCGCGAGCTCGACGACCCCGCTCAACGCAGCATCGCCGTCGCGGACCCGGCCCGGCTGCTCGCGGGCCCGGCGCCGGTGCTGATCGACGAGTGGCAGTACGTGCCGGAGTCGTGGGACCTGGTCCGGAGAGCGGTCGATGCCGGCGCGGCGCCGGGCAGCTTTCTGCTCACCGGGTCCTCCCAGCCGACGGAGCGCGGATCGCACTCGGGCGCCGCTCGCATCGTCAGCGTCCGCATGCGCCCGCTCGCCCTCTCCGAGCGAGGGCTCGCCTCCCCGACGGTCAGCCTGACCTCCCTCCTGCGGGGGAATCGCCCCGAGCTGTCCGGCGCCTGCGAGATCGGCCTCGAGGACTACGTCGGCGAGATCGTCTCCTCGGGCTTCCCGGGCCTCCGCCCTCTGTCGGGTCGCGCCCTGCGAGCCCAGCTCGACGGCTACCTCCTGCGCATCGTCGATCGAGACTTCGAGGAGCTCGAGCACAACCTCCGCGACCCCGCGGCGCTGCGGCGCTGGATGGCCGCCTACGCCGCCGCGACGTCCACCAGCGCCTCCTTCGAGACGATCCGCGCCGCCGCGACGGCCGGCCACGGCGACAAGCCGGCCAGGACCACGACTCTTCCCTACCGTGAGGTCCTCGAACGGCTCTGGATCCTCGATCCCGTCGAGGCCTGGCTTCCCAGCCGCAACCGGATCTCTCGCCTCTCCTCCCCTCCAAAGCACCAGCTCGCCGATCCCGCTCTCGCCGCACGCCTGCTGGGCGCCGATGCGGATGCCCTGCTCGAAGGCCGTGAGGCCGGGCCGCCGCTTCCCCGCGACGGCACTCTGCTCGGAGCTCTCTTCGAGTCGCTCGTGACCCTCTCCGTGCGAACGTATGCGCAAGCGGCGGAGGCGACGGTCAAGCACCTGCGCACCGTCAAGGGAGAGCACGAGGTGGACCTGATCGTCGAGCGCGCGGACGGACGCGTGGTCGCGATCGAGGTGAAGCTGGCGCGCGATGTGGGGGACGACGACGTCCGCCATCTGCGCTGGCTCAGAGAGAGGGCCGGCGACGATCTGCTGGACGCGGTGGTGGTCACCACCGGGACCGAGGCCTACCGTCGCAAGGACGAGGTCGCAGTCGTCCCCGCGGCTCTGCTGGGCCCCTGAGGCCGGCTTGGGCAAGGCAGTCATCAGGCGCGCTGGCGGTGCCAGCGTCCCCGGCCGTCGCGGAAGACGACCGCGTTGCGGCCGTCGAGCAGGGCCAGCTCGAAGTAGTGCCGCCGCAGCCGCCGCGGCGTCCACCAGCGGTCCTCGACAACCCACTCCTCGCGCACCGCCACCGCCTCGACCCCCGCGACCGCCAGCGGAACGCCCTCTTCGTCGACCGCGACCGAGACCCGGCGCGGCGTGTAGAGCCACCGGATCCCGGCCGTCATCGACCGGGCACCGGATACGGGGTGAGCAGGGCGCGGCGCTCGGGGACGCGGGAGTCGTCATCGACCGGGAGGACCTTGAGTAGCGACTCGGCGCCCTGGGCGTCGCGGACCTCGCGCAGGGCGGCGCCGAGGCGGTGGCGGCGGGACTCGTCCCCGGGGCGCGAGAGCTCGAGCTGTTCGGCGGCGGGCGGGCCAAGGCCGACGGCGCGCAGCGAGAGCGAGACGGCGGGCGCCGGCAGCTCCTCCAGCCGGGGCAGGAGCACCGCGCGCAGGACCCGCGCCGACGAGGTCGGCCGGCCGAGGCCCTGCGCGACGCTCCAGCCGGCGCCGTCGCCGAGAACGGCGCCGAGGCGAAGCCCCAGCAACGTCCGCCCCTTGCGCCGCGGCGCGGCGAGCAGCCGGTCGACCAGCAGCTCCAGCGCCCGCTCGAGCTGGCTGCCGGCCGTCCCTTCGGGAAGCTCTATCTCCTCGGCCAGCTCCTCCCAGGCGCCGTGGATGCCGAGGACGAGCAGCTCCTCTTCGGCGCGGGCGATCCGCAGGGCGCGCAGCCCGGCCGGGCCGAAGCGGTCGGCGACGTGCTCGGAGGAGAGCGCCGCCAGCTCCCCCAGGGTGCCGATCCCCAGCCTCGCCAGCGCCTCGACCAGCCGCGCCGCCTCACGCTCCACCAGCCCCAGCCGGCCCTGCAGGGCGGCAACAGGGAGATCGGAGACGAGAGCCGTCATACGAACGTATGTTCGTACACGACGGGGAGAAGATCAAGCTACGAAAGGTTTCTTTCGAGCTCCCCCTCGAGCCCAGGCAGGCGATCGGCCTCTCCGGCGACGACGAGCTTGCCGGCCAGGGCGAGCATCCCTGCCGCGCGGAGAAGATCCCGCGCCTGCTCGGAGACCTCACCCACCTCGCCTTCCCGCAGCTCTTCGGCGAGGAGTAGGCCGGCCCTCAGAAGATGTCGGCGGCGACGATCGCGAGGGCGTCGCCGGGGTTGTCGACGCGTTCGCGGGCACAGACCGCGTAGCGGGGCTCGGCCGCGAGCCGGGGCAGCGCCGCCGACTTGCGCTCGAGCTCGGCGAGCAGCCGCGGGGCGGCGACCCGTTTCGACCATTTCGCCTCGCCGAGTAGAACCGCCTCGCGGCCGCGGCCGGCGAGGGCGACCGCGTCGATCTCGGTTGGATCCTCGGCGCTGGTCCAGAACGGGCCGATCGCGACGATGTCCTCGCCCAGCCCTCCGGCGGCGGCGCGCAGGCGCAGGTGGTCGCGAAACGCGGCTTCCCAGGGCCCGCCCATGTGATCGTCGAGCGAGCGCAGTAGGACCGGCAGAATGCTCTGCCCGAGCCCGCGCTCGATCTCCGGCCGGTAGCGGTCGAGCACGCCGAGCCAGAAGGCGAGGAAGTTGTCGGCGATCCGGTAGATGCGCCGGCGCGTCCGTGCGGCGCTCTCGGTGACCGGCACGACGCGCTCGACCAGGCGCAGGGAGACGAGCCGGTCGAGCGTACGACCGGGGTCGGCGCGGACAGCCTGCTCGATCTCATTGAAGCGGGTGCGGCCGGTGGCGATCGCGTAGAGGACCTGACGGGCGAGCTCGCCGCCCTCTCCCTCGGTGGCAAGCACGAGCTGCCCTCGCTGAGCAGATGGCCGCCCGGCGTGCAGGCGAGGCGGGCAAGGTTCACGCGCGTGCTCGCGCCCTGATCCCACCAGCGCAGGTAGAGCGGCATCCCGCCGACCAGCCCCCAGACCAGGGCCCGCTGCGCGGGAGACAGCGACGGCAGCATCTCGGCGGCCTCGTGAGGACGGAACGGGCGCAGCAGCAGCGAGAGGTCGAGTCGGCCGTAGAGCGGCGCCCGCTCCTCCTGCATCGCCTCCATCGTCCGCACGGCGGAGCCGCAGAGCAGCAGCTTCAGTCTGGTCCGCGTGCGAAGGCGGTCCCAGGCGGCGCGAAGCAGGCTCGGCAGCTCGGGTGAGGTCTCGGTCAGGGCGGGCCACTCGTCGAGGACGAGCAGCAGCGGCCGGTCCGCGGCGGCCTGCGCCAGAGTCTCGAGCGCGTCGTCCCAGTCGGCGACGTTGCATGTCGCCTACCGGGGTTGCCGGGAGGTACGCTCCGTCCCATGGACCGCCCCGACTCCTGCGCTGAGTTGCTGGCGGCGCACTTTGCGGCGGGGCGGCACCTGGCGGTCGGGTTGGACACCGACCCGGGTTGGATCCCGCAGTCGGTCGCGCCGGGCGGCTCGCCGGCCGAGCGGGTGGTCGAGTTCAACCGCGCGATCGTCACCGCGACCGCCGGGCTCGCCGCCGCCTACAAGCCGAACGCGGCCTTCTACGAGGCGCTGGGCGCGGACGGGCACCGGGCGCTCGCCGGGACGATCGCGGCGATCCGCGAGCTCGCGCCCGGAGCCGCCGTGATCTTCGACGCCAAGCGGGCCGACATCGGCTCGACCAACGCCGGCTACGTCGCCGCCGCCTTCGACCAGCTCGGCGCCGACGCGATCACCGTCCACCCCTACCTCGGCCGCGAGGCGCTGGCGCCGTTCCTCGAGCGCACCGAGAAGCTCGTCTTCGTCCTCGCCCGCACCTCCAACCCCGGCGCCGGCGAGCTGCAGGACATCGAGGACGGCGAGGGCGTGCCGCTCTACCGCCGCGTCGCCCGCGCCGTCGCCCGCGACTGGAACGCGGCCGGCAACTGCGGCCTCGTCGTCGGCGCCACCTACCCGGCGGAGATGGCCGCGATCCGCGCCGAGGTGCCGGCCTCGATGCCGATCCTGATCCCCGGGGCCGGCACGCAGGGCGGCGACGTCGCGGCGACTGTCGCAGCCAACCGTGAAACGGGCAGCGACGCCTATCTGGTCGCCGCCTCGCGCTCGGTCATCTACGCATCCGCCGGCGAAGACTTCGCCGCGGCCGCCCAGGCCGCCGCCCAGGCGCTCGGCGCCGAGATCGGCGCCGCAACCGAGGGCATCAACCCACCGGCCAGTCCTCGACCTCCAGCTCGTCCATAGGGAAGTCGCGGGGGTTGCCGGTCGCGAGACGCGCTCCGACCCCGACCGCCGCCGCCGCAATTAGGCAATCGGCTTGACCGAGCGTGACTCCGTCCGCGGCAAAGCGTGCCCTCCAGCGCCCGGCGCGCTCCCCCTCGGTTCGCCCGAGCGGCGCGATGCGCAGGGCAGTGAGGAGGCGACCGACTGCTTCCTGCTCACCTGCGTTCGTCCCCCGCCATACCTCCTCGACATTGATCGCGCAGATGTAGGGCGGCGGTCCCTCGCTGCGCAGCGCCCGAAGCCGCTCGGCCGCCTCACGACCTCGTAGCGCGTCGATCAGCACCGTCGTATCTATTAGGTGCGGGGCCATCTCAGGCCCAACCCGGGCCGGGCAAGCTCACCCCGTGCGGCGGGCGTCTTCGCGACGGCCCCGACTCACCCAGGCGGCGGGATCCTCATCCCACTCGTGGCCATGATCGTCGATTGCCCCAAGTGCCGCCTCGATCTCGCGCCAGCGCCTTTCTTCGTCCAGCGTGCGCTCAACGGCGCGGGTTATGAAGGCACTCCGCTGGCGGCGACCCGCGAAGCGATCCAGCTCACCGACCAAAGTGTCGTCAAGGCTAATGTGCAAACGCATGGGCTAAAGTTAGCACACAGACTGGGGCACTACTTGCCCTTGGCGATCTCGGCTGCCTCGGCGCTGGCGAGACGCGCCGAAGTGATGAAAAGGGCGGCCGATTTCATCGATCTGGCGAGGGCCGAGGCGGGCGAGGTCGGGGCGCCGCCACAGATAGCACCGAGGGGATCGTGATCGGCATCCACGCGATCGTCCATTCTCGGCTCTCCAGCGGGGCCACCGACGGCATCCGCGAGCTGCTGCCCAAGTTTATGTACTTCGCCGTCCTGCCTTACTTCGCGACCGAGACCTCGAGTGTCGAGATGCAGGCCGCGCACGCCTGGCGCCGACGTTGGACAGTCCGCGGGTGCTGCCCTACATTGGGTGGCGATGGAAACGCCTCAGTTGCCTCGGGCATACGCGGTTCGCTCAGAGCGCGAGCGCCTGCTGGAGGCGGTGGTGAAGACGGCGGCGGCGAAGGGGTACGAGGCGACGACTGTCGACGACGTGGTCGAGTTCGCCGGCGTCTCGCGCGAGACCTTCGACGAGATGTTCGCGAGCAAGGAGGAGTGCTTCCTCGAGGCCTACGAGGCGGTCTTCGACGTCCTCGTCGCCCACGTCACCGCAGCCTTCGAGGCCGCTGACGACGAGTCCTGGCCCGAGCAGATCGCAGCCGGGCTGGGCGCTCTGGTCGAGCTGCTCGCGATGGAGGCCGACATCGCCCGCCTGGCGATGGTCGAGGTGACCGCCGCCGGCGACGACGCGCGCGAGCGCTACCGCGCGATGCTGACCCGCTTCACCCCCTTCCTCGAGAAGGGCCGCACCTACTCCGGCCAGGGCGAGGCGCTGCCGGCCGACACCGCCCGATTCGCCGTCGGTGGCGCCACCTCGATGATCTTCGACGAGGTACGCGCGGGTCGCGGGCCGGAGTTGAAGCGGATCCTGCCCGACCTCGTCTTCGCCGTGCTGATGCCCTATCTGGGGCCGGAGGCGGCTGAAGACGAGATGCGGCGGGTCGTCAACCGCGAGGGCTGAGTGGTTGGAGGGGTTCGGTAGGGAGAGTCCGGGTAGGGCCTCCACTTAACTTTTTTTGAAGACAGTTGGCGGCCGTCCGAGATTGTCGCCGCAAAAAAAGTACAAGACGTTCCGGCCCTACCCGGACTCTCCGTTCAGACGCCTTTCCCGTGACGGCCCTCGCCTGAGGCGAAGCGTTTAGCTCCTTTGGCGGCGACGTCCAGTACTTGATTTCCAAGCTGGGCCTCCAGCGCGAGTCCCTCTTTTAGGGGTAGGCCGAAGCCTTCCAAAGCTCCCCTGCGGTCGGCGAGCATGGTCTCCTGGGGGAAGCTGGCGATTTTCTCGGCGAGCTCGAGGGCTCGGTCGAGGTGCTTGCCCGGGTCGGTTATCTCGTTGATCAGGCCTATTTGCTTGGCCTCGTCCGCTTTCACCGGGCGGCCGGTGAGGATCAGGTCCAGGGCCCGGCCGATGCCGATCGTGCGGGGGAGGCGCTGGGTGCCGCCGTCGAGCAGGGGCACGCCCCAGCGGCGCTCGAAGAGGCCGAACGTCGATTGCGGCGTGGCGATCCGCAGATCGCACCAGAGCGCCAGCTCGACCCCGCCGGCCAGGCACCAGCCGTCGACCGCGGCGATCGCGGGCTTCGCCGGTGTCAGCCGGGTCGGTCCCATCGGCCCGTCCGGGTTGCCGACGTCGAGGTTCATCGCCTTCAGGTCGGCGCCGGCGCAGAACGCCTCGCCGCCGGCGCCGGTGAGGACGAGAACGCGGGCATCCTCGTCGGCCTCGAAGTCCCTCAACCCCTGGCGAAACGCCTCCGCCGCCGCCGCGTCGATCGCGTTGCGACGCTCGGAGCGGTCGATCGTCAGCACCGCCGCCGCCCCGATGCGCTCGTAGCGCAGCTCGTCGGTCATCGGAGAGGAGGGTATGGGAGTGGCGGGCTAGTTGCCGGCTGCTCACGGGTGGGCCAGGCAACGCCGACTCCCAGGTGCGCCCCGGTGCGCGGAGTCAACGAGGGCAGGCGCTCGATGACCGAGTCGGAAACTACGACTGGAGTCAGACAGAAGCCCATTCGCGCCGGTCTGGCCCACGAAAAAGCGACCGGGGATAGCGCCTAAAGCCTGCCTCGCGCGTAGCCTGCGCGCGTAGAAGCTCTCTGCGCCACCTTCAAGACGGTGTCCCGCTGGCTTCCGCGGTTCCTGTCTCTCCCAGTCGCAGGATCAACTTAGCTCGCGACCCCGGCCGCGTCTAGGGCCGCCCGGGCCGCGATCCCGCAAAGTCCGGGGAAATCGACCCTCGGCGGCCCGTCTGCCCGGCGCGGTACGGTCGGCGGCGGGATGAACGAGGGGGTCGAGGCCTCGCGCAGGCGGGCCAAGCGCAACGTCGTGCTGACGGCGGCGATCGCCGGGCTCGGCGGCCTGCTCTTCGGCTACGACACCGGCGTCATCGCCGGGGCGCTGCTCTTCATCCGCGACGACTTCGGCCTCGGCAACTTCGCCCAGGGCCTGATCGTCGCCGCCGTGCCGATCGGGGCCGTGGCAGGCGCGGCGCTGGCCGGGCCGGTCGGAGACGGCTGGGGCCGGCGACGGGCGATCCTGCTCGCGGCGGTGGTCTTCATCGCCGGGGCGCTGGGCAGCGCGGCGGCGCCGGACGCGACGGTCCTCTTCATCGCGCGGCTCGTGGTCGGCGTGGCGATCGGGATCGCCTCCGCCAACGCCCCCGTCTACATCTCCGAGATCGCGCCACCGGAGAGCCGCGGCCGCCTGGTCAGCTTCTTCCAACTCTCGATCACGGTCGGGATCCTGATCGCCTACCTGGTCGGGCTCGCCTTCGACCACAGCGAGGGCTGGCGCTGGATGCTGGGGCTGGGCTGCGTGCCGGCGCTGGTGCTCGCCTTCGGCATGCTGCGGATGCCGCAGAGCCCGCGCTGGCTGGTGATGCGCGGCGAGGACTTCGAGGCGCGCGCGACGCTCGCCAGGATCCGCGTCGACGAACCAGCGGCGATCGACCGCGAGCTGGCCGAGATCCACGGCGAGATCGACACCGAGCCGGGCCGTTGGAGCGAGCTGCTGCAGCCGGCCGTGCGGGCGGCGCTGCTGGTCGGCGTCGGGCTCGCGGTGCTGCAGCAGGTGACCGGGATCAACACGGTCATCTACTACGCGCCGACGATCGTCGAATTCACCGGCGTCAACTCCTCCGGCGCCTCGATCCTCGCCGCGGTCGGGGTCGGCGTCGTCAACGTCGCGATGACCGTCGTCGCCCTGCGGCTGCTCGACCGCGCCGGCCGCCGGGCCCTGCTGATGGTCGGCGTCAGCGGGATGACCCTGGCGCTGCTTGCTCTGGGCGCGGCCTTCGAGGGCGGCGGACAGAGCACCCTCTCCTCCGCCGTGGCGATCGGCAGCCTGATGGTCTTCGTCGCCTCCTTCGCGGTCAGCCTCGGGCCGATCTTCTGGCTGCTCAACTCCGAGATCTACCCGCTCGGCGTGCGCAGCAAGGCGGCCGGAATCGGCACGATGGCCAACTGGATCGCCAATTTCAGCGTCTCGCTCACCTTCCTGCTGCTGATCGAGACGCTCGGCCGCAGCGGCACCTTCTGGTTTTACGCCGCGGTCGGCCTGCTCACGCTGCTGTTCTGCTGGAAGCTGGTGCCCGAGACGAAGGGCAAGCACCTGGAGGAGATCCAGGCCGTCTTCCGGGAGCGGGCGGAGGGGCGCCGGACGTAGGCATCGGCGCAGCCTGGTTACGCTGCCCGGATGCGAATCGACGACATACTTCAATCCAAGCGGCCGGTCTTCTCGGTCGAGCTCTTCCCACCCAAGACCGAGGAGGGCAGGGACGATCTGCTGGCCACGGCTCGCTCGCTGCGCGAGCTCGAGCCCGACTTCGTCTCGGTCACCTACGGCGCCGGCGGCTCGACCCGCGACGGCACGGTCGAGATCACGCGCGAGCTGAAGGAGATGGGGCTGGAGACGATGGCTCACCTGAGCTGCGTCGGCGAGACCAAGGGGGGCATCTCGACGACCCTCGACCGCATCGCCGCGGCCGGGATCGAGAACATCTTCGCCCTACGCGGCGACCCGCCGCGGGGCGAACCGGACTTCGTCCAGCCCGAGGGCGGGCTGGGCAGCGCCGCCGAGCTCGCCGCCTTCATCGGCAGCCGCTGGGACTTCACCGTCGGCGGCGCCTGCTTCCCCGAGGTGCACCCGGAGGCGCCCGACCTCGACACCGACCTCGACTACCTGAAGACCAAGGTCGACTCCGGCGCCTCGTTTCTGATCACGCAGCTCTTCTTCGACAACCAGGTCTACTTCGACTTCGTCGCCGCGGCGCGGGCGAAGGGGATCGACGTTCCGATCGTCGCCGGCATCATCCCGGTCGCCGGCTTTGCCCAGACGAAGCGGATCTGCGAGCTCTGCGACGCCTCGATCCCGCCGAGGCTGGAAGCGGCCTTCGCGGCCTGCGACGGCGACGCGGAAGCCGAGTTCGAGCTGGGCGTCGCCTACGCCGCCCAGCAGTGCTCGGAGCTGCTGATCGCCGGCGCGCCGGGCATCCACTTCTACGCCCTCAACCGGGCGCCGGCGACACGCGCGATCCTCGGTGCGCTACAAACTGGGAGACCATGGGATCGCTGACCTATCAGGG
>Ga0210085_1000178_pt1 | contig 28528 bp, 28 predicted proteins | sample China_Galinas_PW_5_FD_184866 | JGI IMG/M metagenome (GOLD analysis project Ga0210085, IMG submission 184866) | Wetland microbial communities from San Francisco Bay, California, USA, that impact long-term carbon sequestration - China_Galinas_PWC_D1... | ecosystem: Environmental > Aquatic > Marine...
GGTTCCTTTGGTGATGGCATCCATTGCACTCAGCGCCGGTTCAGGAGATGTTAATTCGCCGGTCGTTCGTTCGCCGGTTTCAGGTATCATGATTTTTGAAATGGTGATGGCTGCAGGGACACTGATAATGGAAGCCGTCAGTATATGTCCCATAATATCGGGTATGGCCCTGCTCAAAATACTCGCGTACAGCACCATGACCGTACCGGCGATGGTGGCCATGCCTGACGTCATCAGGGTAAAAATTTCACTCCGGGTCATCTCCTTCAAATAAGGGCGGATAAAAAGCGGGGATTCCACCATGCCGACAAATATGTTTGCAGAAACACCGAGCCCCTCCGCACCACCCAGCCCCATGGTTTTTTGCAGCGCGTATGAAAATGCTTTGACGATAAGCGGCAATATTTTCCAGTAAAACAAGAGTGAAGAAAGGGCGCTGATGACAAGAATCAAAGGAAGGGACTGGAATGCTAAGATAAAACTGGATCCGGGAAATTTTTCAGCAAACGGCAATTCGCCGCCCCCAAGATATCCGAATACCATGGATGTCCCGGCTTTGCTGGATGCTTCAAGTGACAGCACCAGATGATTCAACGAAATGAAAAAACCTCTAAAAACTGGTAACTTCAACAATATGAACCCAACCATCAACTGGATAGCAATGCCTGAAATGACCAGTGTAACTTTGACCTTTTTATGATTTTCACTGATCAACCAGGCAATGCCTGAAAAAACAAAAAGTCCGGCGATACTTTGGATGACCATGAATCGGTTCTTCTCTATAAAAAAATATTTATATAAAAACTTAACGTTACCATACATGTCCGTTTACATATGTGTTTATATTTTCGAAATATTTAACTTTTTTGTCAACTTATTTCAACTTAAGGCGCAAGTTTTTTGAAATACGGACCAGCATTTTTTTAAAGGAGCAGATCGGCCGCTCACTGCATATTTCCGGTCGGATCAATGGTATCAGACCTTGCCGGGAAGATCGTGTATTCACGGATATAGAAAAAATCTGACTTGACTTGAATAGTTTAATGCATAAATTTATTAAATTATTAACTCGAATCAAAGGAGAATGTTGTGGAAAAAGTTGAAAACGGAATGTTTGTCAGTGTGGACTACAAAGGATCATTGCAAAACGGAGAGGTGTTCGACACCAGTCAAGGACGTCAGCCTCTTGAAATACAATTGGGTGCAGGCCAGTTGATCAAAGGGTTTGAAAAAGAACTATTGGGGATGGCCGTAAATGAAAAAAAGGTCTTTACCCTCCAGCCGGAAGAAGCTTACGGCCATAAAGACGAAAACCTTACCCAATCATTTCCCAGATCAGAGGTGCCGCCTGAAATGAATCCTAAGGTCGGCATGACGGTGGGACTCCATACCCCGGATGGCCGTCAGGTCCCTGCTCGAATAACCCATGTGGATGATGATAAATTGACCATGGATTTGAACCATCCTTTGGCCGGTGAATCATTGACTTTTGAAATTGAAGTAGTGGGCATCAGCAGTACCCCCACCCAGACTCCGACCGCCTGCGGTTCGGGCTGTAGTTGTTCTTCGGGCTGCGAATGTTAACGACTGATTGAAGCGGATTAGAAAATCTGTTGAATCGATACGGCAAACTTGCTTCCACCCACTGTGATGAGTGCGTTCATGGATACCCATCTAGTTATTCCTTGACAATGGATATGTCATGATGTAAAAGCTGTCAAAAATTGGAATGGATATTGACGAGTTATGCTCAGGCCATAGGGCCATCCCGACTCGGGATGGCCCTATTTTTTATGGAGGAAAGGAAAATGAAGACCTTTAAAAACCGCGCATTATTTTTGTCGTTCATCACCATTTTATCACTCGGGACATGTATTTTTTTTGCAACAACCGCCTATGCCGAATCACCAAAAGAAATTCGAATCGGGGCAACGGTTTCCATGAGCGGCAAATTCTCCACGGAAATAGGACCTTTCAAAAAGTTAATGGAAGCGTATGCAACGACCATCAACAGCCGTGGGGGGATATATGTCAAATCCGCCGGGGCCAGACTTCCCGTTAAATTCATCGTATATGATGACAAGAGCGACGGTCCCACCGCCAGGAAGTTTTACGAAAGGCTGATTTCAGTGGACAAAGCGGATATTCTATTAGGGCCCTATTCCAGTCCGGTGACATTTGCCGCCAGCGTGGCTGCGGAAGAAAACAAGGTGCCGTTTATTGCCATTTGTGCAAATTCCCACAAAATATACAATCGCGGTTTTAAATGGATCGTCTGTGTCATTGATGCGGCCCCAAGATATACTCACCGTTACTGGGACATGATCAAGGCCGAAGGATGGGCCAAAACCGTTGCATTCGTTGTCGAAGATACCCTTCATCCTCAAGGCGTATATCGTGGGGCTAAAAAACTGGCGGATTCAGCGGGATTGAAAGAAGTCGCTCTCAACGTACTTCCCGCGAACACCCACGATTTTACCGCGGCCATTGTAACGATCCGGAAGAAATCCCCGGATATCGTTTTTGTTTCAGCCAACGTGCCCTTTTCCATTGCATTTATGCGCCAGGCCAGAGAACTGGGGCTGAATCCCAAAGAATTTCATGTCATCCATCACGGCGGAGTTTTTAAAAATGGTCTGGGTGCCGGTGCAGAAGGCGTTGTTGGACAGTCCTACTGGACCCAGGGAATGAATTACGGAAATCCGGAACTATTTACTGAAGTCATGGAACGTTCCGGAATCGATCTCGATGACTTCCCATGGGCGCCGGCTTATATGATCGCATTTGAAACAGCTACTCAGGCCATTGAACGGGCCGGAAGCCTGGACAGGGAAACACTGATGACGACTTTAAAACATCTCAAGGTCATGACTGTCGGGGGTATGGTAAGTTTTGCCGAAAACGGTGTGGGCACCATCAACACCTATCCATCCCAGATCATCGGCGGACAATACCATATTATCTGGCCGCCGGAAGTCGCCACCGCCCGACACACGTATCCGGGTTCTACAAATTAAAGCGATGATTAAGTGATTCAGGTTCTCATCAGCGGCCTTTTTCTGGGCGGCGTATACGCCTTGCTGGCTGTTGGACTTTCTTTGGCTTTTGGAATCATGGGGGTCCTCAACCTTGCCCATGGAAGTCTGGCGGTGCTGGCGGCGATACTCTACAAAAAATCCCTGGTACTGTTTCCGTTTTCTCCATGGACGTTTTGCGTTTTGGCGACTCCGGTCTTTTTCGGGTTTGGATTCCTGTTGCATTTTATTATCGTCGCACCGTTTCGCAACCTTTCTTTGTCTGCCGGCGTGGTAGCATCTCTGATCGCAAGTCTGGGCGTGGCACTCATTCTTGAAGACCTGTTTGTTTGGTGGCAGGGATGGGAGTCCATTTCCACGAACATCACCTTTTCTACCTTTAATCTTATGGGCCTTAAAATTCCGGGTCTGAGGGCGATACTTTTGGCAATGGCGGCTGTCACCATCTGTCTTTGTACGCTTTTTTTGAAAAAAACCGACCCTGGAAGGTCCATGCGGGCCCTGGCACAGGACAAAGAGGCGGCATCTCTTTACGGCATTAATCCGGGCTTCACCTCCATGGGCGCCATGGGCCTTGCCACGATTCTGGCCGGTGTGGCCGGCATTTTTTATTCCTCTCTGTATCCTCTGGGTCCCAGAGAAGGACTCGACCTGACCCTTAAAGCACTCTTTATCGTGGTGGCCGGAGGTATGGGAAATTTCCGGGGTCCGGCCGTCGCCGGTCTGGCTCTCGGATTCATAGAATCGTTTGCAGGATTTTTGTTTACGTATACGTCAACGGACACTGTTGTGTACAGTCTGCTGGTCGCATACCTGGTATTCAAAAGAGGCGGGAGACAACAATGAAACCATGGGAATTGTTTTTTTCAACCATAATATTGATTGCATTGATGTTATCTTCCGCCCTATTCAGCAAAGGATACGCCGGTATTTTTATCTTTTCACTCATCATTAATGGCACAATGGCTGTATCCTATGATATCCCGGGACGTTCACTGGGACTTATCAGTCTGGGACATGCCGTATTCTTCGGGTTGGGCGCATACTTTTTTGGAATCACTACTTCTAATGGTCTTTCTTTTTTTCCGGCAATCATCCTGACCGTGATACTGAGTTTCGTTGTATCGCTAATACTCACGCTTCTTTTGGCAGGTTTGAAGCATGGCTATTATTCCCTTGCCACTTTGGGTATACTGATCATTTTTCAGAGGCTTTTCGAAACACTGGAAAGCATAACCGGAGGTTCTGCCGGACTTTACATCCCTGAAACCATATCCAAACTTCACTGTAATCTTCTGGCTGCTTTTTTGCTTTTGGTAACTGCGGGATGTCATGTGCTTTTTTCCCGATCCCGCTGGGGACTCTATTGCAAAGAAACGGAAGCCAGTGAGGAAGCGGCGGAGGCCATCGGCATTCCCACACGAACTGTGAAGGTCTTGTGTTTGCTGACTGCCGCCATCCCTGCGTGCATGGCCGGTGTGCTCCACCTTGCAAGAAACTCTTACGTAAGTCCGGCCTCGGGATTCAGCCTGACACTCAGCATTACAGCCTTGCTGGCTTCGCGAGTGGTGCCGGTTAAGGGCATACTGGGTCCGCTGCTTGGCGTCCTGTTCATTACAACAGCAGAAGAAATCATATGGACAAAATTTGAAGGCTTCAACCACGCCTGGTTCGGTTTGATTCTATTGGGGGCAGCTCTCTATCAGGGGATAGATGTCAAACGGAGGAAAAAATTTCTTTCGCTTCGCTCACAATTGGAATGACGCCTTTTTGTTTCAGCATTAAGAAGACGTCTTCGTGTGAAGCAATACCCGATATACTCCGGTCTGAATGAAGGACAACGATTCCACTGAAAATTGAGTTCTTCCGCTTCCAAAAAAACAAGATTGTTTTTTTCTTTACCTGCCAATGGTCCTTGCCTGTTGTCTTTATCTCAAAGCAATGGCCTTCTCAGGACACATTTCCTGACAGCAAAAACAGGTAATGCATGTATCTGCATCCACCTGGGGAATATCCTCATCCATGGAAAGGGCCGACACCGGACACTGATCAATACATGTACCACAGGCAGTGCACAAATCAGGGTCAACCCGGGGTCGAAGGATCGTCCGATCATGAAGCATTCCCTGTATGGCTTCATTGTGCATAATCGCTTCGCCGCCCAGAGGCGGTATTTTGAAATTCGGCAGCGGCTTCAATTCCCCTATTATTTCAATTTTTTTGAGATCATAGTCCCCCAATCCCTCTTCCTTTGCCTTCTGTAGGAATCGCAACAAGCCGGGTTCACATCCCATCATCGTGGCAATAACCGCGTCCAGTGCAACGCCGTTGTCGGAGGCAAGAATTAGACCGATGTCTCTTAAATCCGGTGATGCCGGACCGTTGCCTTCCATGCCGACCACGGCATCCACAATGAACAGATCGGGCACCCGAAGTCGAAACACATCCACGAGCATCTCATGAAAGCGCTGCGGACTCCCTGCGATCTTGTGCAGTTTGGCCTTCTGCGCACCGGGCAAAAACCCGTAACTGTTTTTAATGGCGCCGGTGATGACGGTTAGTCCGTGGGTTTTGAATTTCGGCAGACTGATAATGACATCGGCGTCCACCACAGCCTGAGAAAGACCGACCGCAGGCAAAAAATCGGGATTGAAATCGAACTTCACGGAATCATTCCCGATATTCTCGTAATAACCACAGGCTGCGTCCATCAACCCTGTTATTTCAAAGCTCTCCTCGTTTGCGCCATAGTTGAACAGTCCGGGATTGTCTCCCACAACAATGGATGCAGGATCCATGGTCTCTATTTTTTTAACCACAGCTTTCAGTACAGCAGGGTGTGTAACGATGCCTTCATTCCATTGAGACGCCCGGAGAACATTGGGTTTTAGTAAAACGCGTTTACCCTCCAATTTCAATGGAAAGTGTTCAAAGGTCCTGTCCACGGCCTGACGGACATTCTCATAGGTGGCAGGATGAATCATTACCTTGGTCATGATGTCTACCTCTCTTTCGGCTGTATTTCAGCATTTATGCTCGATTCAATGATATCCCTTTCCCATCCCTCGCTTAAAGGCTCACGTCCAGGATAGCTGGCGGAAAATATATCCTACGAGCACCAGGGCCAGAAATATTAAAACGACCCATTTAATAAAAACCTGTAAATTCGATATGTTTTTCTTTTTGGATATCATTTTAAACGTAAATAATGTTTGATTTCATCTGCCTGCCGGAATGCATGTTCCAATTTACGTGTGTTGGAAAGACGCATGGAAATTTCGGCGGCTTCTAAGGATTGTTCTTTTTTGCTTTCAAGATAAAGCCGGTACCAATAGGGCAGTTCGTCCTGGTAGATGGAAACCAAATCTGAAGAGTGGCGGCGCAGTGATACCTGCCGGTCCTGTATGTGTGAGTTGTCTGTATTCCGCGGTTGCCCGGCTTGCAACATGTCCAGCAAGGCGTTCATGTCAGAAGCAAGCCGGCTTTTAACCCGCAGATACCGTCCAATGGGCAATATCCAGAAACGAACGATAACATAACCAAAAAGGCCAATAACAAAGCTGATAAAAGCGGCAACGTAGATCGGCTCCATTAGATTCTCCCGATTCTCCCGTTGTTTGTAAGCATTCTACAAATTGTTTTCAGGATCATCAACTCCAGTCTATGATTTTTTTTCTAATGTGTACGGTTCATATTTCCATAACCAACCCAATGGGACAATGGTCTGATCCAAAGATATCATTGTCGATAAACGCTTCTTTGATCCATCCCTTATCGACAATATCTTCGGTAACAAAAAAATAGTCGATGCGCCATCCGACGTTTCGTTCCCTTGCCTTGAAACGATATGTCCACCACGAATATTTTACGGTATCCGGATAAAAATATCTAAAGGTGTCCACATAGCCGTTTTTTACAATCCGATCGAGCCAGTCCCGCTCGACCCGCAAAAAACCGGACGTCTTTTCATTGGGTTTCGGGTTTTTCAAGTCGATTTCATTATGGGCCGTGTTGTAATCTCCGGATATGATGAGGCTTCGGCCCTGCTTTTTATAGGCATCGGCATAATCGAAAAAACTTTCATAAAAATCGAGTTTGTACTTCAGCCGTTCTTCACTCATCTGGCCATTGGGAAAATACACGTTAAAAAATATGAAATCATCAAAATCCATCTCGACAATACGACCTTCATTGTCAAACTCCGGTATCCCGATACCGTATTGAATATGTTCGGGCTTTATCCGTGTATAGGTGCAAACACCACTGTATCCCTTTTTTACAGTGGCTTGTGACCAGAATGCGTCATAACCTGATATATGTTTCATTTCATCCGTAAGTTGTGCATCCTGAATCTTTGTTTCCTGAATGGCAAATATATCGGCATCCATCTGTTTGAATGATTTAAAAAAATCTTTTTTAATTGCCGCTCGAATGCCGTTAACATTCCAGGAAATCAGTTTTATTTTCTTTTTTTTCATTATATCAAAGGCTCCTGAATCGTTATCGGGTCGTACTTCAACAGGTCCTCCGGCCATTCACATCGTTTTATAAACGCATCAAGAAGTGCATAAAGTTCATAAACACTTTCGATGTCGACATGTTCGTTGAGCGTATGCTGGCTGCGGTTGCCGTCAGCGCCCCAGACGATTCCTTTTATCCCGAACTGTGAAAGAAATCGTGAATCGTTGGCGCCGTCTTCAAACCCGATCCGTGTCTTTTTCGAAATCTCCAAAAGTATCTTCAGGTATTCTGATTCACCGCCGGGAAAGACGGGTTCGACGTCCTCTATAACAATTTCGCTGTGCAATTCTTTTTGCATGGCGCTGAACATCTTCTCAAGATCATCGGTTTCCATGTACCGAATCTCTAAATGCGCCTCGGCATATTCCAAAACGCCATGACGCGATTTTTCCGAACGAATAGGGTTACTGACAATTTTCCTGTGCGGATTTACGGGGGCTGATCTGACAAAATACGTTTCACACGTATCAATGTCATCCATCAATTTTTCGACGGCATTTTTCCCTTGCCGAGGTTTGCTTTCGGAATTCACATCTATTCGGCACAAAAGCTTAACCCTGGCAACACCTTTTTCTTTGACGACAATTTTTTCAATATCACCGCCGTCGAGCACAATACAAAAGTCTGTTTGAATGTCAACGAGGGTCTTTTTGGCGCCGTTGAAGCCACCGATTTCTTCATCGCTGGTAATCAGGATCCCGAAGGGTAATTCCTTTTGCCCCCTGCCCTGCTTTCGAAGCAGCTGAAGATTGTTTTTTAAAAGAACCAAAGACAGTGCCACCGCATATTTATCATCAAAGCATCCCCGTCCATAAAGTTTTCCCTCCTGCATCACCGGTCTGAACAGTTCATCCGGAGCGTCCACCACATCGATATGACTCATCAAAAGTAAAGGGGCAATACCATGCCGGGGAAGTGCCAAAATAGCGGGAGCATTATGATAATCAAGTCGTCTGTATGTGACATCCCAAAAGTTTAAATATTGTTCAATAAACGCTGCACATCGATGGATCTCATCCGGCTTTGAGTGCATGGTTTTGAATTGAACCAGGTTTTTCGTAAGATCGATAATCTCTATCATTGCACACGTCGAAACCCTCGGGGAGTTTTTGTTCTAAATCCTTTAATACCAGCCTCCGGCTCTTAGAGCCTACGTATAGGAGAGCGGAATGGATGATCTTTTTTTTAAATCGGATGCTGTCTAAAAAAAGATTATCCTTTAATCAGAGATACCGGGCCATTTTCATCATGATCTCGTGTTTCTGCAACGCACCCGGCATGGTTTCCTGCAACCGGCCGTTATCAAATATTAAAATCTGAGGGACACTCAAAATATGGTATTTTGAAGAGATTGCCGGACTGGAATCCACGTTCATCTTGCCGACCCTTATTTTACCTTTGGCATCTCTTGCGAAATCATCGATCACCGGTATTGCCGTGCGGCATGTAGGACACCAGGTCGCCCAGGCAAAAAGGAGTACCGGTAGCGGTGAGCCAAGCACCTGTTTATCAAAATTGGTTTCCGATACCATCAAAGGCTGCGCTACAAACAGCTCTTCAGTATCAAGGGCTGTCCCGCATTTTCCGCATTTTGCACCCTCATTTAATTTCCAAGAGGGAATTTTGTTCCGGGTCCTGCATTTTGTACACCGGAAAAGATAGGATTCACCGCCATTTCCTTCGGCTTGATCCATTTTCAGTTCACTCCCGCATTTTCCACATTTTGGAATGCCCGAAATCTTTTCATGAGGTATTCTGTTTTTTGCGCCACATTCAGAGCAGCGGATCAGATGATGCGTATTCGTTTCCATAGCCATTTTTCTCCGATATTTTTTCTATAACATAATATCCAACCACAGAAAGTAAAGTGTTAAAATATTTGTTTTTTCTTATCCTAAGAATTCAATGAGCTCACAATTTTTTTGACAATGCAACACATAATGAATAAAAACTCTCCCGGAGTTCAAATACTTGAAAGGCGGGGAGTTTTTCTCCTAAATCCTTGAATATTAGCCTCCGACTTCGCTTCCAGCCCGTAGGGCTTACAGGCCGGAGGGTAGAGCCTACGCCTCAAAGAGCGGAATGGATGATCTTTTTTTAAATCGGATGCTGTTTGAGTGGCTTAGGGATCGTTAGAAAAAACAGGCGCATACTGATATTGTAGCTTTAAATGAATTTTAGAATGATTCAAATAACTTATTGATATTTAAAAGATAGTTTCCTGTTTTTTCTTTATGATCCCTTGCCGCGAGTTCATGCGGTTTAAAAAAAGATTATCCATGGAGCGAGTGTTTAGAAAACCTTCCCGACCCCTCAAATACTTAAGCTTCGCACCCGGATTTTTATACCAAAAAATCAAGCATAAGCCAAAATAAATTATCAATGGGCTCAAAAGCCTTTTTACACTCCAAATTCGAATCTTTAAACAATCTTTACACGTTCTTTAACCAACCTTCATCCTGAATGCTTATGTTCTTTCCAGCAAGGAAATCGACCGCCCCTAAGCAGGCGGTCTCTGGACGTTTGCCAAAACCCGTATTATGTTTAATGCAGTTTGAAGCCAAGGGAGGTAAAATATGAAATCATTACATATCATCGTATCCATCGTTTTTGCAATAATCCTGCTCGGCTATTATCAGGTTAACAGTATGGATAAAATGGAGAAGCCCATGAATAATAATACAGAAAAAACCGCATCCGCCGTTTTTGCCGGCGGCTGCTTTTGGTGCACGGAATCGGATTTTGAAAAAGTCCCCGGCGTGATCGATGCCATTTCCGGCTACACCGGCGGCCATGTTAAAAACCCCACTTATAAGCAGGTTTCCGCGGGCGGCACCGGTCATATGGAATCGGTGAAAGTCATATACGATCCGTCCAAGGTCACCTATGAACAACTGCTGGAATATTTTTGGCAACACGTAGATCCCACGGATCCGGGCGGAGAGTTTGTGGACAGGGGGCCTCAATATCGAAGTGCCATTTTCTACGCCAATGACACGCAAAAACGTCTGGCTGAGGAAACAAAAGCGCGCCTGGCAACTTCCGGAGTCTTCAAAAAGCCTATCGTGACACTGATTCTTCCTCTGGGACCCTTTTACCCGGCGGAGAAATACCACCAGGACTATTACAAGAAGAATCCGATTCGGTATCACTATTATCGGTACAATTCGGGCCGAGATCAATTTTTGAAAAAAGTCTGGGCAAATTCCAAAGTTAATGTCTGGGGGAATTCCAAAGCCGATATGGAAAAAGGCGGCATGGGCAACATCATGGCGACCGGTATGGAAAAAAGCGAAATGTCATCGGGTACGATGGAAAATAAAACCGTCGAAAAACCGATGTACACCCGTCCGTCGGAAAGTGAATTGCGTCAACGTTTGACCTCTATGGAGTATAAAGTTACACAGGAGAACGGCACTGAACCGCCATTTAAAAACGAATACTGGAACAACCATAAAGCCGGAATCTATGTGGATATTGTCAGCGGCGAACCGCTCTTTTCGTCCCTGGATAAATTCGAGTCGGGCACGGGCTGGCCCAGCTTTACCAAACCACTGGAACCGCAGAACATTGTGGAAAAGAAAGATCGGACCCTTTGGATAGTTCGCACCGAAGTACGCAGCCGCCACGCCAACAGTCATTTGGGCCATGTGTTTGACGATGGGCCGCCGCCCACCGGTCTGCGCTATTGTATCAACAGCGCTGCGCTGCGCTTTGTCCCGGTTGAGGATCTGAAAAAAGACGGCTACGGCCAGTATCTAAAACTTTTCAATATGCAAAAATGATAAAAATCAAAATATTCACCTCTGCCCGCCTTTCCTGAGCGGGCAGGACGAATATTGACATTAATTTTTGTCCGTATGCGGCTATAAGGAGGTCCATGATGATTCAAACAACCCTACGTCACATATATATAATTTTTGTGCTGGCGCTGTTCTTTGTCTTTAACGCTCCAGGTCTTGGATTGTCGGGTTCAAAAGCGGTTTCGACGTCAAAGGCTGTCTTTTACGTTTACTGATATGATGTCGGTAGATCAGCCCTGGTAGGTCTGAAAGGTATAAAAAAAGTGACCAGCGGATTTAAATATACTAAAGAGATCAATACCGTTTACTATGATCCGCAACAAATTACCGTTGATGATATGATAAAGGCATTGAAAGCCGCCGGTACGTATCGCGGATTGGCGGATTAATCTCTTTTCTCTTTTCTAATTCCCGTTCCCCGGCCTCTGCCTTGGGTTAAGAGGGGTATATCGGCAGGGAAAACCAGATACGGGTTTCATCGTTGTGAATCTGAGCGCCGACCTTCCCATTGTGCGCCTCAACCAACTCTTTAACAATGGCCAGGCCGATACCCGCACCACCATGTTCCCTTGAGCGAGATTTTTCACCTCTATAAAAACGTTCGAAGATAAAAGGGAGATCTTGTTCGGCAACTTCAACACCGGTATTGGCAAAAACGACTTGAATGTCCTGATTCATGGATTGCGTAAATATGTTGAGCGTTCCGCCGGAAATTGTGTACTGATATGCGTTTTGCATCAGATTGCGGACAACTTGCGTCAGTTTTTCGGGATCGACATAAACACGAACTGTCCTGTCAACCCTCGTTGAATCCACATGGATACGCTTGGTTTCAAATTGAGTCCTAAAGACATCGAACACGCGTTCAATCACATCACTTATACGGATGTCCATAAGATCAAGGGTCTCTCTTGCTGCATCTGCTTTGGCCAGGCGCAGAATATCTTCCACCAGATGTGTCAATCGCAGGGTTTCATCATGGAGAAGCTCAAAAGTATCCCTGGATGCGGGTACGACACCGTCAATCAACGCTTCAAGATACCCCTGAATATTGCTCAACGGTGTCCGGAGTTCATGGGCAACATCGATCATCATGGTTTTTCGAAGTCGCTCGATCTTTTGAAGACTGTCTGCCATCCGGTTGAAGGCCATTGCCAGTTGACCGACTTCGTCTTTAGATTTGATGGGAATACTGACCGAATAATCTCCTGACGAAATGCTGCGCGTAATTTCGGTCATTTGGGCAAGGGGACCCAAAACCCGTTTGATGAGCAAGAAACTGAGAAGTAAAGCCAGCAAAAGCGCCGACAAACTCGCCCAAATAAGGTATCTGTGGACGGCACTCACAAACATGTCATGGATCGGGCCGGTAGCAATGTTGTACTTCTTCATCAAGGCCATAAAGTAATTTGCTGCAAGATAGTCAATAGACAGCCAAACAATCACAATCACAAACCCGATCACCAGGATATTAATCCCTATAAGTTTCCATATTAAATGTTCGGTTACAGGCAGGTTTTTCTTCTTCATGAGTTGCTGTCTTCCACAAAATTGTACCCAATGCCGCGGGCGGTCATAATGTACTCGGGCGTCGATGGATTATTCTCTATCTTTTGTCGTAACTTTCCAATGTGAACATCGATGACACGATCAATGACGAATGCTTCACCTGAAGGGTATAGATGATTTAAAAGCTCATCACGCGTAAAAACCTTTCCAGGAGACGCCATAAGCGCCTGTAAAAGCGCATACTCATGTGGCGTGAGCTGAACAGGATGATCCTTTAGACGTACCGTTCGTTTTTCCAGATTTAATACCAGATCTTTATATGACAAAATGGTTTTATCTTTTATCGGTGAAAAACGCCCTCTTCTAAGAACGGCCTTTACCCGGGCAACCAGTTCTCTAGGACTGAACGGTTTGGCTACATAATCGTCGGCACCGAGTGTCAGACCCGAGATTCGATCAACTTCCTCTCCTCGGGCAGTGAGCATGATGATGGGAACATCCGAAGTTCGCCGGAGTTGGCGGCATACTTCCCATCCGTCCAGTTTTGGAAGCATCAAATCGAGGATGACCAATATCGGATTGTGACGTTTTGCAAGTGCCAACCCTTCAAGCCCGTCATGAGCAACCACGGCATCAAAGCCTTCTTTTTCTAAATAAAGCGCAACCAGGGATGTCGTTTTCTTGTCATCTTCGACAATCAATATCGTTTTCATAGTGTTATTCCTGCCACCGGATGTTGCTTCTTCATTTTAAAGAACGTCGATATAGCTTGTATTAATGAGTTTCGATAGTTTCTCTTTGAATGTTACTCATGAAGCTTTTTAAAGCTGCCGCTTGAACCTGACTTTCTATTGTAAACTTCACACCAACACCATCCGTATGGATTCGAACAATTTCGCCTTTGATTTTAAAGGGTTTCCGGTAATCCGGGGACATGAACGTCATTTGAATCTTTTGACCTGTTGAAAACGTTTGGGAAGTTTTAATAAACACACCGCTCTCGCTGATGTCCTGAATAAAGTCCCGATGGTATCGATGGTTCACATTGTAATCTATAATCATAAAGAAATTTTTTCGGTCATGTTTTCTAAGTGTGTCGGGTTGTCTTTTTTGAATTCCTTTATAAAATTGTCGTATTTCCACATCAGACATGCGGTTAACTTCTTCTATTAATAAAGAACGGATGTCTTTACTATCGGGTACTTTATCTGTTGTTTTCAATTCAGAAACATCTTTGTTGATAGTGCGATCTTCAACAAGATCAAACCATTCATACACTTGTTCAGGCCTCAATTCCCCTCCTGAAACAAGTTTATTCATAAACTCCGATTCCTTTAGTTGCCGCTCTTTCTTTCGTTTCCGGATAAGGATAATTTTCCTAAACAGTACGATAACAGCATATGCCAATATCGCGAAAATTATCATTATTACAATATGATATAACATGATTCCTTTCTCGATAAAAATTCATCGTGGTTAATTGGGTGATTTGACAATTTCAAAATCACAAAGAAGTGGCGCATGGTCCGAGAACTTGACCTGCGGTATCTGGAAACGGGTCACTTGAATTTCCGGACTGTGAAAAATATAGTCAAGCTGTCTTCTCGGAGCCCGGCTGGGGTGGGAAGGGTGTCCGTTGCTGTTGGCACTATGCAAGTCTGTGGCCGCAAGGAATAGTTGAAGTTCACGAGCACCCCACAACACATTGAAATCGCCGGCAACAATAACCGGCTTTTTTATGTTTTTGACGATGTTATGGAGATCCTGCAACTGGTACTGCCGATGGCGATATTTTATAGACAGATGTACAAGAAAAATCGAAAAGTCTTCCAACTCGAGTTCAATCACAAGACGCTTGACACCGTTGCTGAAATAATGAAAGTTTTGAGACACAATCTCCCGGTTGGTCAGAATGGCATTCCCCTGCTTGTTCAACACCGGTACTTTTTGTGCCACTGAGTCAATGGAATATTTTGATTGATAAACATGATAATGCTGCAGTTCCTGGGCAATGGATTCTGCCTGGTTGCTTTTTTCCGAGCGAAAGGACCCGGCATCCACCTCGATCAATCCAAGAATATCCGGATTCAGCGTTTTGATGAAATCCACTATTTTTTTGAGATTACCGTTGGTGTTCTTAAGATAGCCGCTGTATGGCACCGGCAGGTGAAATTGCCGTCCAATTCCTGCGGCGTAACGTATATTGTACAAAAGAAATCGCATACTTTCCTTATTCGGTGACGACCTTTACGGTCGATGATAACGCCTTGAATGGTAAGAAAATAAGACAACCTTCAGCAAAGTCAATGCTTGAATAAAATCGTGCTCTGATTTTATTTATAATGCACTTACAACCCTGCCTCTGCTTCCACTTCAGCAGCGATCCCGGTCCAATCGTAGCCGGATAAACCATGGGCCATAGCTGCTGAAAATCGATCTTGCAAAACGCGTGCAAAACGCATTGGCGTATTGCTTTCGGTGGCGGTTTCGGCGATCAACCGGATATCTTTCAGACCCAGTGGAAGTTGGAATAACGGTTGCGTGTAGTTCTTGTCAAGGATTTGTCTACCGTAGTTCTGGTAAATAGGACAGGCAAACAACGTTTCCCCGACAGCTTCTAGAAGTTTATCGGCGTCACCGTGGTTTTTTGAGACAAAAGTAAACGCTTCGGCCATGGCTTCGATGGCTGAGGCAATCAGAAAGTTGGCAGCCAATTTCGCAACATTGGCATTTTCAGGAGTGCTGCCGAAGTCAAATATCTTCGTTCCAATGGCTTCCAACAATGGCCTCGCACGTTTTTTTGCGCTTTCATCTCCAGCCATGAAATACGACTGTTTTTTTGCCAGGACACTGTCAGGACGGCCCATGACCGGCGCTGCAACATAATAACCGCCAAATTCCGACTGTTGCCCGGCAAGACAGGCCGATGTCTTTGGCAATATGGTGCTCATGGAAATATGAATTCCGCCGGTCCCCAAACGTTCCGCCAATTCTCCATTTTCTCCCGTAACAACCGTCAATGCACCATCGTCAGAAACACAGCTCATCACGATACCGCCGGACTCCGCCACATCCAGAGGATTGTTTTTAGCCTCTGCACCCAAGTCAATCAAAGAAGATGTTTTTTCGGGTGTTCTGTTATAGATGCTTAAATCATATCCGGCTTTTATCAAGTTATGGGCCATGGGCAGTCCCATCATTCCAATGCCGATAAATCCTATTTTCCTTTTTTCTAACATGTTACATCTCCTTATTTTTCTTATAAACGTTTTCCCGGCCACTTGCTCCAAAGGTTTTTTGGCAATATTTGGACATTATTCTTAAGTAAAAAGCTTTTGATGCCAAATGTCAACATGTCACAGATGCACCTGACCCATCTCCTGTCATTTTTTATACGACATGTTTTTGTCGCACCCAGAATATTTTGCCACGATAACTATTGACACGGAATTAATATACGAAGTGGCGAAATACATTATAATTTATTGATATTATATTTTATTTAAAAAAGATACGCCCTTTTTAACATGATGGCATTAGTTTTGCTTGTAAATTGATATAAATATACAAATTTTGCATACAATACATGTAGCTTTAATCTTTAAATAGAACTATCGAACGTTAAAAAGGATGATTTATGCAAACCAATATGATCATCGTGCGATTTAAAGACGGTATGATAATGAAAGGCAATACCAGTGATTTTTCTCAGAATAAGGTACGCTTTCACCTCAATCGCATGGACGGCAAGACAGAGGAGATCGATATCGAAGATTTAAAGGCGGTATTTTTCGTAAAAAATTTCGAAGGTAATAAAGATTATCAAGAGAAATATGAAGATTCGATCCATGGTGCAGGACGCAAAATCGAAATAGAATTCACAGATGGTGAATCTATTACCGGTTATGCCTTGGGTTATTCGCCTGACCGCCATGGTTTTTTCATAACACCTGCTGATTTGAACAGCAACAATGAACGCATTTTTGTGGTTAAATCAGCCATGACCCATATTAAATTCCCGTAATACCAAATCTCAACGTGACATTTTTCAAATGAATAGATGAAAATCGTGATGAATTTATAATCGGTTAATTTAACATGTTATATTAAACAATAATACCCTGGGAATAAAGCTGTGGCACTGGTTTTGCTGCTATAGATAAGGAGGTGTCATCCAATGGAAGCAATTAATTCTGGCATCGTTTATGAAAAGACCCATATCACTTCAAAAGAAGAGCTTGCGGCATCCGTTGACAAAGAAACAAAGGAAAGTCTCATGGATCATTTTGACGAGCCCAGTTATTTTTTCAGAGGTGCTATTTTTGGTTTTCTCTTTTGTGTTCCTTTTTGGGCCGTTATATTTTTGCTTATCACCTGACGATTGAGAAGAAACCAAGGTGCATATATTTTTTTAATTCGATCTTTGTGACATCTTAACACGTCACCGGGACCAATTTTATCATATCTCCAGAGTTTCTTTTTACATGCAGCACACTTTAAGACCAGCACAATTTCCCCATAATTCTATTGACCGTATCCATCCTGTTTCCGGGTTGCCATTAACTTAAATGTGATTATTGTATATATATCTGTTTATCGGGCAATTTATACATGGAGTCACTTCAAAGTAACGTGTAATATTCGCCCTTGTCGGATCCGTTTACTTTGTCCGGTCGGCTATTCGAAGAATCCGATGGCAACATAAAATTCAGAATTGGTTTTCAATAAATTCACGTGGGAGGTCATTATGGCAGCAAAAAATCCACAAAAAAGAAAATTTATCATGGATCTGGAAAAACTCAACACCTATAATGCAAAAGGTTGTCCGGCATGTGGCATGAAGTTCAACCTGGGAGACACCGTTGTTGTTGCATGCGGAACCTGGGAGGGTGGAAAATTAATCCACGAAAGCGAAGCTGTCTTTGACGAAAGGATTTCCACTTATGTTGAGCGAAAGTGCGTCAGCCGTTGAACAATGAAAAAGACGGTGTCGTTTTCCCGTTTCCAACAACGACTACATGTCCCACGTTGCATCCCCAAAAAATGGTCCATGATCCTTAATCAAAAATGCTTCTATAGCCTTGCGCTTATCCCCCAGACAAAATGAAGGCCCGTGACCCGGATAACAGACGGTCTTGTCCGACCAGGATAAGATGATGTTTCTCAATGTTTTCAGGGTCGCTTGAAATCCTTTGATGGACCAGGTTTTGCCCGGACCGCCGTCGAAAATCGTATCTCCCACAACAGCGAGATGATGACCCTCATTCATCAGACATATTTGATCGGGAGTATGCCCGGGTGTATGATATACGGTTATTGGATGATTACCCACTTCAACCCGATCGCCATGGGCCAGCCAGCGTTCTGCATCCGGATAAACGATGTCGGCATGAGGTCCGGAATGTGCCATTAGCGGAACCTTGAGTCGTTTTCGCATTTCAGCCAAGGCCCCTATGTGGTCGGAATGGGTATGGGTCAGTATGATTGCCACCGGCTCGGTTTTTGCCAGCAGTTTATCCAAAACATCCGGCTCGGCGCCAGGATCGACGAGCACACTTTTTCGGGTTTTTGAACAAACCAGTACATATGCATTCATCCCCCACGGGCCAACTTGTTTTCTAAGAATCTTCAACCCTGATTTTTGATGGTTTTCGATCATGATAAATATACCGGAAATTCACACCTCAATCGATGTCAAACTATTTTTTACTCATGGCATGGTTTCTAATAAGTCCTTCCTGACTTACAGAAGCAACGAGTTTCCCTTCCTTGGTGTAGATTCTCCCGTTGTTTAATCCTTTGGCTTTGTAAGCATTTGGACTCCCCATGACGTACAAAAGCCATTCATCCATTCGAAAATCCCGATGGAACCACAACGCGTGATCCAGGCTGGCCACCTGCATATCACGCTCCCAGTAACTGTGTCCATGGGGATAAAGAGATGTGGCCACCAGGCCGAAATCAGATGCATACGCCAGCATGTATTGGTGCACCCTAAAATCATCCGGCATTTTGTCGATGGCCTTAAACCACGTATAACTGACCGGCTCCCTTTTTTCCGGAGAAAAAGGATCCATAGGATTTATCGGCCTAAGCTCAATGGGTTTTTTGCACAAGATTTTTCCTCGAATCGATTTCGGTATTTTGTCGGCAACGGCCATTGCAAGTTCGAGTTCGGATTCAATTCCTTCCGGGCCGGGTATCTCCGGTGCCTTGTCTTGATGATCAAATCCAGGCTCATCGACTTGAAATGAAGCAGACATGCTAAATATCGCAAGGCCCTTTTGGATGGCAACAACACGGCGAGTGGTGAAACTTTTCCCATCACGGATACAGTCAACGTCATAAATGATGGGTTTGTTTGCATCACCCATTCTTAGGAAATATGCATGCAGGCTGTGGGCTTTACGGTCCACCTGTATGGTTTGATATGCGGCCGATAAGGCTTGGCCCAATACTTGTCCGCCAAACACACTGCCAAACCCCAAATCCTGACTTTGCCCTCGAAAAATATTTTCCTCTATTTTTTCTAATTTTAAAAGCCGTAATAATTCCTCTAATACATTATTCTCGCTACAAACGTTCATTATTTTCCTCTGTTTTATCTAAGTTAAAACTTTTTGAGCATCTTATAATCAATGGCTGAAGCATAATCGACCAAATCTTTTTCATTGATATTCCGTCCTTTAACGGATACCAGGTATTGCTTGGCTACAACGATATTTATTTCTCCATTTTTTTGGGATGGGTTGTACTTTACGATGGCCTTTTGCCTCTTGATTTTTGTGAGTTTTCCGCCATCAGCCGAAGCGTAGGCAGGGTTTGAAAACATCATAACCATCGATTGAAGGGCAGGAGAATCCGTAATTATTTCCATTGTAACGGAACTTTTATCTTTTTTATATATTCTCTTTGCTGAAATCATACCTCCAAGAAATCCCGGACCGGCAGCCTGTGATTTAACATCTTCCGCTGACCACCCGGCTAATGGTTCGGGCAAAAAAGCTTCCAGCTTGCCGCTTCGCTTTTGGCGAATGAGTTGGGAAGCATAATCGAGGCTGTTTGCAGCTTCAACGTAGTTGTTTTCCTTATAATATTCCATCGCTTCTTCTATGGAGTCGGTAATTTCATCGGCAAAAACTGCACCGGGGGTAATAAATAATGTGCTTGCAAATAAAACAATAAAACATACAAGGAAAACTTTAGATATTCGAAGCATTTTAACCTCCTCATTCATCTTATTCAAATGTTAAAAATCCTGGCTTCGGCTCTACCCTAATTGCAATATAAATTTCCCACTTTCTTCACTTTTAATGGGTCGTTTATTATTGACACGCCCGCACTTTCTGTCAACAAGAAACGCTTGTAATAAAATTAAAATTATTTCATATTCGGTTTTGGTTAATATATAGGTCACTTCTGTTGCGAAATGATATTTTGTACTTATTTTTTATATAATTTGCCAGCTGTATTTTGGCAATTATGATGGAATCATCGAATTTTTATTTATTTAGGAATGCGCCAATGCGACTCAACAAAACCATATTTTTGACGCTGTTTGCACTTCTGGTTACTACCGGATGCACCAGACTCTATAATAACACGGAATTATCAACCGATAATATTGCCCTTTTGGTAAAAAAAATACAGCCGGCAGTTGTGACCGTTGTCGCCTATGATGTCAACCGGAAGGTATCCAATTTGGGAAGCGGCTTTTTTATTGATAAAAAAGGATACGTTATTACGAATTACCATGTCCTCAAAGGTGCCTACGCTGCTGATGTAAAAACTTATGACGGAAAAGCGTATCCAGTAGAGCTGGTTGTGGCTGAAAATATACCTTCAGATTTAATCAAAGTTCGGGTAAAAATACCGGGATCGTCAATTCACTGGATTCCCGTTACTGAAACAGACCCTTCTATTGCCGACCGTGTTGTGGTGGTAGGGAGTCCCCTCGGGCTTGAGCAGACGGTCAGCGAAGGCATTGTATCTGCCATTCGAGAACTGCCGGTCTTGGGAAAAGTTTTTCAGCTTTCAGCGCCAATTTCTCCGGGGTCCAGTGGAAGTCCTGTGGTAAATATGAGAGGTAAGGTGGTTGGTGTGGCTTCATTTCAGGCGACCAGTGGCCAGAACCTTAATTTTGCGGTTTCCGGCAAAGGGATACTCGATTTAAAACAGAATAAGACGCCAATTACAATTTCGGAATGGACGTATAACATCAATATGAGAACACCAAAACAGGTTGAAAAATTATGCAAAGAAGGATTTAATTTTTCCATCAGAGGAGAATTTAAAGACGCTCTCAATTACTTTATAGAAGCTACTGAGAAAAGTCCGAATGATACGGTGGCATGGTATGGACTGGGAAGCTGTTATGATGGATTAGACCAACCTGAAGACGCCTTAGGGGCATTTCAACAGGTCGTTCGTATCGACCCGAAAAATGCCGACGCTTATTTTAACCTGGCACGCTACTATCGGAAACTGGGCCGCTATGAAAAAGCCATCGAAGCCTATTATCAAGCCATAGAAACTGATCCCGATCATGCCCCATCTTATTTTGATCTTGGCATGGTTTACGGCAAACTGGAAGAATTCGAAAATGGAGAGAAAGCGTTTAATCAGGTTCTAAGAATCAACCCTGATCATGCACCGACGTATTTTTATTTGGGCTTGATCTACAACAACCTGGAGCGCTATGATGCTGCGGTAACATCCTATAAAAACGCCTTGAAAATCGAACCGGATTCGGCACCGGTACTTTACAATCTGGGTATTGCATATGGCGGTCTTGGAGACACCAGGGGAGAAATTGAAGCCTTCAAACAGGCGATTCGAGTTAATCCTGATTTTGCTCCGGCGCATTATAATATGGGAATAATCTATCTCAACAACAGGGATAAGGCAGCAGCACTGGAAGAATATAAAATTTTAAAAGAACTCGATCCGGATATGGCTGAAATGCTGTTTAAAAACATTTACTAAATAAATCTGTTTTATTTTTTCATTTTTACGAATTCCATATCGATCAAACATGTTTCCAAATATTTTTTGATATCTATTTTCTCTTCCACCTTCTCAATTTCGATCAAATCTCCCCGAATAATTGGATGAATCGGAGCACCTTTGCATGGATCTGATGCAATATCGGCGATGGTTCGGGTTCCAATGCGACCGGCAAAAGCCACCACCTCATCCTTATCGAATCCGAAGAGAGGTCGATGCACGGGCATCATTACGGCACTGTCGAGGACATTGAGATTCTTGGCCGTTTGGCTCGCCTGTTCACCAAGTATCTCTCCGGTCACGATACCCTGTGCGTTATGAATAAAGGCAATGTGCTCGGCCACACGATACATAAAACGCTTGCAAAGAAGACAGGTGATGCCTCTCTTGGCGCCGAGTTCAATAAAAACATCCAGCACGGACCCATATGGAACCACATAAATTGTCGGCGCTTCAACGGCACCTTTTGTATATTCAACTAAAACCTTGATATTTTTCAGTGCTTTATTTCTTACACCGGAAACATGTGTCCGGGCACCTTTTTTACCTGCATGGGGATCCATGACAACAAACATCGGAATAGCACCGCGTCGCATGGCCAGCCAGGCGGCAACCGGCGAATCCAAACCACCGCTAACCAGGACGACGAGTTGATCCTCCAAACCCAGGGGAAAACCTCCCGGTGATTTAATCCGTTCGGCTGAAATATAAGCCTGATCCTCATAAACCTCTATCTCCAACAGTTTCTCGATGGGGCCGTTCCAGGGAGTCGTTTTCCATCTCGGTCCTTTTTTAAAACGACGCCTTGAGAATCCTTTATCGGAATCATTTTTTTGAGCGATCTTTTTGCCTAAAATGGTGATGTCTTTTTTTAAAGAGGGAATGTCGAGGTTCGAATTCTTTATTGCCCGCACTGATATTTTGGAACTGCCCGGGCCGATGTCATGTGCGACCATGAGCTTGGCAGAAACCGAAACGACAGCGGTTTTATCCTGAAGGGACGTTCGAAAACAGGGTGAAATGGATGAGATCCCAAACATTCGTCCGACAACTGAAATCAATAAACTGACATCTGCATCTTGCTCCTTTGCAACATTGATATACAGACGCCCTCTTCGAAAGACAAACGTTGTTCGACCCAAAAGATCTCGTCCGCCTATGGTGGTGGTTAATGCACGTCTTATATTGCTGTGGAGAAGATCTTCGATATATTCCTGCGACTGAATGGACTTTACGCCAAATTCACCCGTGTATCTGATCAGAATGGAGTTATAAATCATGGTAAGAATATATTTTCAACAAAAATCCGGGTCAAAAATCGGGACGTTCTGTACAGGGTTTGTCTCCGGGTCCCGGCAGCCGGGCCTTTAAACCCCCTCTTGATTCACCTTCAATGAGAGACTTTATGTCAGGATAGGCGTATATGGTCTCCGCATTATTCTGGGGTAAACCACCGGAATCGGCTGAAGGCCCATAAACACTGTGCACATTTCTTCCCAGCATCCTGAGGATGGCTGTTTGTTCTCCCCGATGATGGGCCGTATGGGCGATTCGTCTCAGCATAATCCATGTTCTCAAACGCCGGGTATCAAAAAAAGAAACCTTTTCCTCCCACCAGACTTTGTCCTTTTTTTTTAACATCTCATACCGCTTTTCCGAATCTTGAGCATATCGTTTTATAAATTCAATCCGTGTTTCTTTTTCAGGCAAAGGAGGCGCATTGACATCAATGCCGAACATGTTGCAAAACCATTTGTCTTCGCTGACACATTGATGCACCATGTGTTCTAACGGATTCCGATCTTTTTTGTTGAATGGATGGGGACGGATGAAAAGATCATCATCCGTGAACATGCTCCAAACGCTAAGTGTCTTTATTCTTTCTGTGTCATAAGTGTCTGCAAAAAATTGATATTCCATTTTTGATCCTTTTCACATAAGGTTTATCAAAGAGAAGTTTACCCCAATCTTGCAAAAGTCCGTCAATACAGACCGTTCAGTTTTAAAATCCATTTTATATAATACACTCAAGCTGTCAAGCCCGGCAAGGTGGAATCAGGAAAATCAAATACCATCTTTTGTGATTTGATTTTTAACCGTTATATAGATGAGGCGTCGGGGAGTTTTTCTCCTAAATCATTAGCCTCCGGCTTCGCTTCCAGCCCGGAGGGCTTCCAGGCCGGAGGGGAGAGCGGAATGGATGATCTTTTTTTTAATCGGATGATAGCTGAGTGGCTTAAGGATCGTTAGAAAAAACAGGCTCATACTGAAATTGTAGCTATAAAATAATTTTAAAATGATACAGAGAACCTATTAATATTTAAAAGATAGTTTCCTGTTTTTTCTTTATGATCCCTTGCCGCGAGTTCATCCGGTTTAAAAAAAGATTATCCATGGAGCGGGTTTTAAAAAAAACTCCCCGACCCCTCATTTAAATGTAATGATAATATGCGTACTATCAAGCTCCATTGTGGTGTAACCCATTAATTACGTTTACCTAAATTGAGTGATCCGAGAGCCGATTATTGATGCTGCTGAAGGTTAAAGGATGTCCAACAGTTCCCCTACCCTTTCTATCAGAGATAAATTGTATATTTATTATAAAAATGATATCAGATAAACAAAAACATGATTGACGAGGGAGAATCGATGAAAACCAAACCAGACATCATTTCTGATGTGAGACGTTTTATGAAAAGCAGAGTGATCCTTTCGGCCGCCGAACTAGATTTTTTTTCAAAGCTGGACGACAATTTCCTCTCTGCAAAAGAGCTGGCTGAAATGCTCGGTATAGATGAAAGGGCGACCACACGAATTCTTGACTGTCTGGTCACTTACGACCTTCTTGAAAAAAAGACCCGCCGTTACCGAGCCACAGAAAAAGGCTCCCATCTCTCATCTCTCAATCCGGAGTCCGTACTCCCTATGATAAAGCACATGAATGCCATCTGGAACAATTGGAGTCGCCTTACGGACGTTATCCAAAAAGGGAGCAATCCTTATTTAGAGCCCGTTGTGGATTCTGAGTCCAAAGAAGACAGAAACGCCTTTATCGGGGCAATGCATGTTGCGGCAAGGCGAATTTCAGCGAAAATCGCGGACGTTTATGACTTAAATTCCTTTAATAAACTGCTTGATATCGGAGGCGGTTCCGGGGCTTACACTATCGCTTTTTTGAGAAAAAACCCACAACTCAAGGCCGTTATTTTTGACCTTAAAGGCGTTATCCCCATTACAAAAGAAAAAGTCGGTGAGAATAATCTTCTGGACAGGGTTAACTTTGTCACCGGGGATTTTTATTTGGATGACTTACCTTCCGGGTGTGATATCGCCCTGCTGTCCGCCATTATTCACCAAAACAGTTCCCAACAAAATGTTGAACTCTACCGAAAGATTTATCATGCCCTCGATTCCGGTGGAACACTGATCATTCGGGATCATATCATGGATGAATCTCGCACAGATCCGCCGGCCGGAGCCCTTTTTGCGTTGAACATGCTTGTAAATACACAAGCCGGAGACACTTATACATTCGAAGAAGTTAAAGACACCTTAAAATCAGCCGGTTTTGTTGAAGTAAACCTCGTTATATCAGGCAAAGAGATGGATTGCCTGGTGGAAGCGAAAAAGCCGAATACACCATCAGTCAGGACGACAATAAAATGAACGAAATAAAAAATGTGTTCCTTAATAATATCGATGACGTCGTTGACAGACTCATCTCCGAGCTATCCTTTAAAGATAAAACAAAAATTGCCAATATGTCGGAAATCGATCTGGTCAAACTTAACATGTCATGGGGAATATACATTAGAAACGAATTTCGCCTTGAGGGCAATGATCCGCTGCTTCAATCTTTAAAATCTTATGCGGGCGTAAATGCAATGACGCCTGATCAGGCATCGTACGTCATCATCAAAGAACTGTGGGAAAAGCTTCAGAATTCTCACGTTCTGAAAATCATCAAATAGTATTAATGTTAATACGCCTTAAGTTTTAAAAACTGAAATGGAATCTTACATCGAAGAATTAGTTCAAACCAAATCTGACGCTATTCATATAGCCATTCTTCGCAAAAATCGCTCAACTTAGGTTAAATAAATTTCGTTTAAAGTTAAAACTCCCCGACATCTAAATTATTACCACAAATTTTCAGTCGGAAAATTCATTTCTTCAATAAAGCTGTCGAAAAAATCGACATGCCCTGACAGTTCCAGGTGTTCCACTTCTGCTGCAATTTCAGCAGATCTTTCCCAGTAACGTTTTGATAAAAGGATCATGTTTGCGCCGGTTGATGCTGCATTGCCGAGGGATATTATTTTTTCCGGGTTTACCATGGGCAGCAAACCGATGCGCATGGCGCTAAGAGGATGGACATAATTGCCCAGAGCGCCCGCCAAATAGACGTCATCGATATCTTCAATGCCGGCCCCCATTGTTTTTAAAAGGATTTTAATGCCGGAAGCGATAGCGGCTTTGGCAAGTTGCAGCTCTCGGATATCTTTCTGGGTCAGTACGATGGGTTTGCCGTCAAGGCTGTCTCGGGGAGAAGCTAAAAGAAAGTCATAAATTTCATTTTCTTGGGTTTGAATCACCCTTGCTGTCATGGAATTCTTTTTTTTGTGATGGTCGGGTGGATAGATCAGACCATCCGGGCTCACGATATTGTGGTGCAGCAACAAGGCAGCCATGTCTACCAGACCGCTGCCGCAAAGCCCTTTTGGCTTTATATTTCCGATGACATGGTAGAAAAGGTCGTTTCCTTCAAACCGGAGGCTCTCAATGGCGCCTGCCTTGGCAATCATTCCATGTGAAATTCTGGCGCCTTCCAGTGCCGGACCGGCTGCGGCACTGCAAGTCAGCATTCTGTTTTTATTTCCCAGGAAAATTTCGCTGTTGGTTCCTAAATCCAACCCCAGCACCAGCTTGTCGTTTTGCTCGGCGGCGCCGGATGAAAGGATGAACCCAATTAGATCGCCGCCGATATATCCTGATTTGGCAGGCATCACGTAAAGCATGGCATCGGGGTGCATTTTCAGTCCTATTTCCCGTGCGCGAAATGTCATGCCTTCGGTGATTAGGGGTGTAAAAGGGGCTTGGGCGATTCCACTGGGATCCAGGCTCAGCATAAAGTGCTGCATGGTGGTGTTTCCGGCCGCAACGGCAACCAGTAAATCCTTTAGCTTCAGTCCAAAGGCTTCAACCAGACGCTTGGTAATAAGATTCAGATCATCGACTAAAAGTTTTTGCAAATGCATAAGATTTTTGGAGTGTCCGTTGATATATTGAATGCGGCTGATCACATCGGCTCCGTATTTTCGTTGTGAATTGAATCTTGAAATTACCGCCACTTCCTGTCCTTCCAACAAGTTTACAAGTTTGCCCACCAATGTGCTGGTTCCCAGATCAAATATCAAGCCGAATACGCCGCCGATATGTTCTCGGGGCTGCCATTCCACCAGGCAGTTGTTGTGGATAATCGCCGCTCCGTCGAAATTGGTGGCCCGCAAATTTTTATAAAGTTTCGAGAGACAGCGATAGGTCGTCTTTAATCCATGGAATTCAGGGCTTAAAGCATCTCTAATGCGATGGACGTCGGAAAGAGAGTTTTCAAAGCTTGGCGGTGGAATGCTTACCAAACGCCTTTCAACAAGGGGAGCAAGTTCCACAGGAGGCATATGCCCATGTTTTAGAATCTGGAATAATTCCGTTTCTCCATTCAGTTCTTCGGTATAGATGGCAAGATTTTTGAGAATTTTGGTTTGACATGCCAAACGTACTCCTTGCTCTAATTCATCAGGATTTAAAAGCTCTACGGTTGCTTTTGAAGGTTTGCCAAGGGGGGTAATCACCTTGATTTTGCACTTTCCGCATTTTCCGAGCCCCCCGCAATCTCCTTCCAACTCGATTTCCGTATTCTGAAGTGCATTCCAGACGGTCACACCCCGCTTGACTTTTATCCAGACATCATTGGGTAAAATATTGAGCCATTCCTTTTTATGGATCCCCTTTTTAGGCAGCTTTCCTTTATTCAGCTCCTTTTGCATGAGGTTGTAATTTCTCTTGATCGTCAAAGCTGCTTTTACTCGAGCCGTAAACTCGATCTTTTTTATCGGTTTGGTTATAAAGTCCGTGACGCCGGATCTGAAACTTTTTTCAAGCGCCTTATCTGCATCTAAGATTTCCCCTGTCATCATCAGGATAGGTATATGGGCAGTACTTTTGTTCGCTCTCATTTTCTGTGATACATCGTAGCCTTTTATTCCCGGCAATTGAATGTCAAGCACCACCAGATCAGGAGGCATCTTTTTAATCTTCTTCAGCGCTTCTTCTCCTGAACCGGCAATTTTAATATTCTTATATCCTTCTTCAGCGAGCATATTCTTGATCAATTCCTGAACGACAGGATCGTCGTCTACAACAATAATTTTCATATCGATTAGATTTTTCATAGAATTTACTCCTGGAAAATACTTGAAAGCAGTTTAATCAGTTTGGCTTTTAGCTCGGAATAATCGGCATCGACCACCATAGGTTTGAGATTCAGAAATTGTGATATATCATGAAAGTCCGGTGTGATCCTATCAGAATCGAACGGCTGCCGAATATAGACCAGTCGCTTATAATGTTGAAAAAAGATTTCACGCATCAGGG
>Ga0210085_1000179_pt1 | contig 28443 bp, 18 predicted proteins | sample China_Galinas_PW_5_FD_184866 | JGI IMG/M metagenome (GOLD analysis project Ga0210085, IMG submission 184866) | Wetland microbial communities from San Francisco Bay, California, USA, that impact long-term carbon sequestration - China_Galinas_PWC_D1... | ecosystem: Environmental > Aquatic > Marine...
GATTGTCGTGTCGTGACGCTCGAGCGTCTCGATTTGTCCCGACGTTAAGCGTCGGCGCCGCGTTTTTTTGTGGTCGCCTTGCGACGAGGGAGGAGTTTGTCCTCAATCTCCGGATCTTTCATAGTAATCCCCTGACAGTTGGGGGATCACAGCATCCGTACCATACCGCCGCCCTGATCTTCCGCCAAGTTCAGCTTTTCCATATTTTTTTACGTTTACCAGGAATACCACAATCATGCTACGGAATACTGCTTGTTGATAGATTCGCTTGACCCAAATCAACTTCCCCGCAGCCATAGCTAGTGCCTGAACTGAAAGTTATTTTTTTACTTATAATACAAGGAGATACGCCGCATATCTTTGGGGTGCGGCCTCTAAATAATGTCTTCAGCAGTAGCATTCGGCCCCAAATTGGTTGATCTTTTCCCAGAACTGGGCCCACCGTCCTGCGGTGTGAGTGAGCGCGCGCAGACTAAGGACAATCCTGGCCCCTTTGTTTTTCCAGCGCATGCCGGAAGCACACAGTCGTTGCTTGACCAAGGTTTTGCAAGCCGCTTCGGTCACGCCTGAGCCGATCGGTAATGCTTCGGCGCTGAAGCCGGGATAGTCCATCTGGTGGCGATGGTTTGTGAAGTAGGTCCAAGCGCTGATGGCGCCATCACGAACTTGCTGCGAGAGGCTGCGCTTTGCTGAGAGGTGTGCAGCCTCCTCAATGAGTCGATCGAGCGCTTCGGGATCGCTCTTGAGCTTCTTGCATTGCTCGTGGTGCCAGTGCGCACGCTTGACCTCGTCTTGGCGTTGCGGGTAGAGCGCTTGAGCAATCTTTCCAACGTATTCCGTGGCAGGCAGAAAAAGTCGATGAGTTGGCGATCGGTGTGTTGCTCCAGAAAGCTCCAATTGCAAGCCGCCCCGTCGGCGATGCCCAAGTAGAGCGCGTCGGGGAAGCGCTCCTTGGCCCGTGCGATCTCGCGCTCCATGCGTTCCTTGAATTGCTGCTTACCGTATTCGGGTGCAGCGGCGAGGTAGATGGTGTGCTGGCGCTCGCCGTCGAAATTGTAGAACGAGAGGGTTCCGGCCATGGCCTCGCGGTAACCCTCGCTGTCAGCCATCGGGATCATGGCTCCGTCCAGACTGACCACAACGGTGGCGATGGGGCTCGCAGGGGCCGGCATTTCGTATGCCCAGTCCTCTTCTTTGGCCGTGGCGATGTCGCTCACCCACTCGGCAACGTTCTGGATATAGGAGGTGGCCACCTTCCGGCCATGGTTCTGTTCCAAGTCCGTTTGCACCGCGCGTACGTTCAGTTGTGCGTACTTATGGCTGATCTGACTGGCAAAAAGAGGCGTGGCCCCGCGCACGATTCGGGCTTGGTGCTTGAGCGGGCAAAAAATGCGACCGCCGCGGGAGCTTTGGTAGACATAGCGCTCAACCTGCACTACACCGTAAGGGGTTTGGTATTCCTTCGGATCGCGACCACGCGCCGTCAGCTTGATCTCACCGAGGCGAATCGGGCTACCGTCCGCGTCGAACCGCTTCAGCGCCTCCTCGCTGAAGCAGCAACCAACGCCGTTCGTGGCTTCCTGGATCGCCCCTTCCATTTCCAGCAAACTCCCCTTGAGCTGTACCCGAACCTGCACCGTTACCTCGGTCCCCGATTTGCTCACCACCTTGGCCATCTCTGAACCTTCTCTCGTCTTCACAGAAGGTTACAGGATACTTCTCGAAAGTACATTGTGTCGAGGCCGCGCCCTATCTTTGATTGAAGATTTCACCGAGTTTCCGGCGAGAGAATCAGGATACCGCGCAACTCGTTGTTTTTTGGAACCTGTCCCCTGCGTGTTCGGGTCTCTGCAAATAGCAACGGAATGAGTTTTCATAAACTTCGTCATTCAAAAGCCCATGCGTCAAGTCATCGATCCACAATTGAAGTTCGGCGAGCAAGACATTTCGGCCATTGCGCTCGATCCCAAGTCCCGCGATGACATTCCACGCATTTTGCGTGGATTGCAGTACATCTACACCACTGTGGAGCTGCGCGAGGAGGTCTTCGCCATCCTCGCCGAGGTGCTCCCCGCGGGTGCTGATGGCGAGGGCAATGTGAGCGCCGAGACCGGCCGGCCCGGTATGGAGCAGTGGAAGATCCTGGTGCTGAGCACACTGCGCTTGGGGCTCAATGCCGACTACGATCGGATTCTGGAGTTGGCCAACGAGCACATGACGATTCGCCAGATGCTCGGGCACAGCGACTGGGCAGACGAGACACGCTACAGCCTGCAGATGCTCAAGGAAAACCTGCGCCTGTTCACCCCCGAGATCCTCGATCGTATCAACCAGGTTGTGATGCGCGCCGGGCACCAGCTGGTAAAAAAAAGCCCCGAGGAAGGGCTCAACGTGCGCGCTGACTCCTTCGTGGTTGAGACCGATGTGCACTATCCCACGGACATCAACCTGCTGCTCGATGCCGTACGCAAAACCATCGAGACCTGCGCCCAGCTGTGTAAGAACGAGGCGCTGAGCGACTGGCGCCAGAGCGCCTACAACATTCGCCAGCTCAAGAAGCTCTATCGACGTCTGCAGCGGCTGAAGCGCTCCACCGCCAAAGACCCGGATAAGCGCGCAGCGCGTCAGGGCGAGATCGAGCAGGCCTGTCGTGATTACCTGGCACTGGCCGAGCAATTTCTCGCCCGGGCGCGCGAGACCCGCGCCATGCTGCACATCGGCTACGATCTGCCCCATATTCTGTTGGCCGATCTGGACACCTACATCGCCCATGGCGAGCGCCAGATCGATCAGGTGCGCCGACGCATCCTCAACGGCGAGCGTATCGGCCATGCCGAGAAGCGCTTCTCCATCTTCGAGCCCCACACCGAGTGGATCAGCAAAGGCAAGGCCGGCGTTCCCGTCGAGCTAGGGTTGCGTATGGCCATCTGCGAAGACCAGCACGGTTTTATTCTCCACCATCGGGTCATGGAGAAGACCATGCCTATCCGGTTGGCCCCTAAGAGACTGTCCGTGCGGCTTTATGGCGCTCGGACGCCTAGGTACTGCGCCTCTCCGCCGCGCAGATTGGCCTCAAATCCGACCGCGCCATTTGCGCGATGAACCCAGAAAGTCCGGCGACGTGGGCCTTAGGGGTCCACCGGATAGGCATGGAGAAAACCACCGACGATCAGGTTGCCATCCCCCTGATCGAGGAGACCTGCACGCGCTTTCCCCAGGTCGCAAGCGCCAGCATGGACAAAGGATTCCACAGCCCGGCAAACCAAAAGGGTTTGGCTGAGGTCGTCGCGTTGCCGGTCCTGCCCAAAAAGGGCAAGTGCACAGCCGCCGAGCGTGCGCGCGAAAGCGATCCCAAATTCATCCTCCTGCGTCGCCGCCACAGTGCGGTGGAGTCGGCCATCAACGCCCTGGAGGCGCACGGACTGGACATCTGTCGCGATCATGGCATCGACGGGTTCAAACGCTACGTTGCCCTGGCCGTCGTCGGGCGCAATCTGCATCGCCTCGGCGCCATACTGCTCGCGCAAGAGGCCGAGCGGGAAAGACGCCGCAGAGTACGGGCCGCCTGACCCAACGGATCTGGCGCAGCGATGCAGCGCCAAGGGAGTGGTTCGTCTGCATTACCGGCGAATGCGTGTCATTCGTATTAATGTGACTTATTTGCACCGCCGAATTCGGCGTTGAATGAAAATATGCCCCAGTGGTCATTCAGAAACGCTGACGCTCGCAAAATAAACGTAGTTTCCATTCAGGCACTAGGTAAGATATTTTCTCCATGGCGATCTGCTGATCAGGATGCGCTGAGCATCGTGCAGGCGAGGCGGTTGCTCCGGTGAAGAAATCGGTTGGACGAGGGTTCTGACGGGCGGTTCATTATTCTTCTGGGCCAGCAAAGTGGTCAGTGCAGTTCAGCACGTACAGGAAGACGGAGATACCAGGTAACGCTCCAAGATGGCAACTGCCTATTACTCGAGCGAGAGATTGGATCCCGAGGATACGTGTAAAAGGGATCGCCCGTAAGCAGGTCTGCAGTGGAGACGGCCAGAGGCGAATCGCTCAGATTGACCAGCAGGGTCAGGACAGACTCATCGCCCAAGCGCCATTCCACCCGCAGCCCGCCCTCGCCCAGCTGACGGCGCTCGCCTGCGCCCTCTCGCATTCCGGCAAGACGCGGAATGATCTGGTCGCGGCGCAATGCCAGAAGATTCCGGCAGTACCCAAGCCAGTCGGCATGAGGTGCCTCGGCCAGGCTCTCCCAATCCAGCTTGCTGCGAGCGAAGGTCTCCGGATCATTGGGATCCGGGGGTGTCTTCTGTTCGACGAGCGCCGCAAATTCCTTGAAACGGGCAAACCCCCGCCGCCGCCCCTCGGCGACTGCCGCAGCCAGGTCCGGGCCGAAGTCGCAGAAGAACAGAAAGGGCTGTGCGGCCGCGAATTCCTCCCCCATGAAAAGCAGAGGCGGCGAAGGGGACAGGAGCACCAGGGCCATTGCGACCCTCAGCTGCCGCGGATCGCAGAGGCGGTCGATGCGCTCGCCGAAGGGGCGGTTTCCTGCCTGGTCGTGATTCTGGAGGAAGGAGACAAAGGCTGTGGACGGCAGCAGGCGGCTGGAGTCGCCGCGTCCGAAGCCGCCGCGATAGGCGGACGGCTCGCCTTGATAGCCGAAGCCCTCGGCCAGACAGCGCCCGATATATTGGACGGGTCTATCGGCGAAGTCCGCGTAGCAGCCACCCGTCTCGCCGGTAAGCAGTACATGCAGCGCATGGTGGATATCGTCGTTCCATTGCGCGTCGTATTGGCGCGGACGTCCGTTCTGGTCACGGAGAAGGTAGCCGAGCGCGTTATTGTCGTTCTCCAGGACCAGGTGGATGTGTCGGTCCCGGCCGGGCCCTCGACGAACTGCAACGGCCAGCTCCTCGAGGATATCCGGAGTCGAATCGTCCCGGATCGTGTCCACGGCATCCAGGCGCAGACCATCCAGGTGGTACTCCTCCAGCCAGTAGAGGGCATTGTGCACGACGAATCTGCGCACCCACTCGCTGCCCGGCGCATCATAGTTGATGGCCGCCCCCCAGGGCGTGTGATGGCGGTCGTTGAAGAACTGGGGGGCATAAAGGTGCAGGAAGTTTCCCTCGGGGCCGAAGTGGTTGTACACCACGTCCAGAAATACCATCAGTCCCCGCGCGTGCGCCTCCTGGACCAGGCGCTTCAGGTCCTCCGGGCGCCCGTAGCTGCTGTCGGGAGCAAAGGGAAGCACCCCGTCGTAGCCCCAGTTGCGGCCCCCGTGGAAATCTGAGATGGGCATGAGCTCGATCGCGGTGACGCCCAGGTCCGCCAGGTAATCCAGGCGCTCGCCGACGCCGGCGAAGCTTCCCTCCGCAGAGAAGGCGCCCACGTGGAGCTCGTAGATGACCACCTCTTCCCAGGGCCGCCCCCGCCAGTCGGCATCGTCCCAGTGCCAGCCCAGAGGGTCGACCACCTGGCTGGGACCGAACACATCCTCGGGCTGAAAACGGGATACGGGATCAGGAACACACAGCCCGCCATCGATGCGATAGCGATACCGGCTCTCGGGTCCTGCCCGATCCGTCGTGAGACCGTGCCAGCCGCCCGGCTCGCTGACCAGGGGCAGAACGACATCCCCCTCGGCGTCCTCGAGACAGAGATCGACGCGAGTGGCCGCGGGGGCCCAGAGGCGGAAGCGCACACGCCCGTCGCCTTGGACCTCGGCGCCGAATGGCATGGAGTGGGAGCGCCGCACGAGGTCAGGATTGAACCGTCGAGAGCGTGCAGCTCCCGAAGAAGTCGTAGTGATCGATGGCCTCGAGGATGCCCAGTGCGTAGGGCCGTCCCGCGAAGTAGATCCGCTCCAACTCTTCGAGCCCCGACAGCTCCTCGCCGTGACGGTTGGCCACGACCACGGCCAGGGTATTCCCGCGCATCATGTCCTGGTCGGCCCCGGAGCCCCCGGCAACCAAGATGTGCTCCAGGGGGATGCCCCAGCGCTGGGCGACATAGCGCAGCGCACGGCCCTTGCTGGCCCTGGACGGGATGATATCGAGAAAGCGACCGAATGCCTGGATGGCGTTTGCCGCCACATCCTGCTTTCGCAGCAGGGTGGTGATCTCCTCGAGGCTGGGAGCCTGATCCGGCTCATAAAGATAGGAAACCTTGAAACGGGTCTGCTCGGCCTTCGCCTGAAGCTCGAGCCCGGGAAGCTCGGCCAAGGTGCGCCGCACGGCAGCGGGACGCCACAGGTAATCGATGTGCTCGTTCCAATACTGGTCGAGGGCAAGCTCCGGCGCGTAGTAGATCTCGGTGCCGAGGCTCGTGATCAGGACATCGGGACGGGGTATGCGGTGCTGCCGCATCACCGTCAGGGCCGAGTCCAGGCGACGCCCGGTGGCAATACCGAAGGTCGCGCACTTGCGGTTTCCGCGCATCACCCGGACGAACTGCTTCACTCCCTCCTCATCCCCGAGCAGGCTCTGATCGATGTCCGTGAACAGTGCGCGGTCGCGATAGCGCTTGCCGCGCTTGGGCTCCAAAGGGATCGGCTCATGGTGCTTCAGGAGGGGCTTGGCGCGGGCCATGTAGCGCTCGGCATGCGCCTGCCAGGAATAGAGCTCGCGCACCTTCGTGACACCGTTCTCGCGCGCGCGCAGGTACAGCTCAGGATCGGTGAGCAGCTTCAGCAAGGCCGCGGCAATGGCGTCCTTGTCCAGGGGATCGACCAGGATGCCATTGTCGCAGTTGCCAATGATATCCACCGGACCGCCGTTCTCCGTAGCGACCAACGGTAGCCCGCTCGCGGCCGCCTCCAGCAGGGTCAGCCCGAAGGGCTCGGTCAGGGCGGGGTTGACGAACACGCCGCCGCTTTCCGCTGCCAAACGATAGATCTCCGGGACCTGGTCCTGGCGGTTGTGCTTGGGTATGGCGACATGCCCGTACAGATCATAGGTATCGATCCTGATCAAGAGGTCCGTCAGCACGGATTGCGCCCCTTCTTCCAGGTCTCGGATATCCTCACGGCTACCGACGACGAGTAGGAGGTTGGCGATCTGCTGCAACTCCTCGGACCCACCGTAGGCATCGAGCAGCGTCTGGTTGTTCTTGCGCGTATCGGCCCTCGACAGGGCCAGAATCAACGGCTTGTCCGGGTCCTGCAGGAAGCGCTCGATCTGCACCGCATAGGCGATCGGCGGGTCCGCGGGGCGCGCCGGATAAAAGCGGCTCAGGTCCGTGCCCGGGGGGATGACCGCCATGCGTTTGGGCTGATAGTAGTCGTAGAGACCGTACTGCTCGTCGATCTCGTTGTGCGTGCTGGCGATGACCAGATCGGCGCTGGCGAGCACCTCCTCCTCCGCATCGACCCGACGGTCCATGTTGTAGGTCTTGTTGATCTCCTCGTTGCTCATGCCCGCGCTCAGGAGGCGATGACGCTTGTCGCGACCGAGCGAATGGCCGGTGTGGATCAGGGGCACCCCCAGCAGGTTGGACAAGCGCACACCCACGTATCCCGCATCGGCGTAATGGCTGTGGACCAGGTCCGGCATCCGCCCCTGCTCGTTCAGGGTGGCCACCAGGTTGTCAGTGAGATTGTCGAGGTGGTCCCACAGACGCTCCTTGGCGAGGTACTCCTCGGGCCCCGCATCGATGCGCAGGATGCGCGCCTTCTCGGACAAGGGCTCCACGGGCTCCGCGTAATCGCCGGAGACCGCGGGGTCGACGATTCGGCGAGTCACCAGGTCGACCTGGTCCACATCCTCGCGCTCGGCCAGGGCGCGCGCCAGATCCACCACATACAGGGTTTGCCCGCCCGTGTCCGCGTCACGTCCGAGCTCCAGCTCCTTCCCGCGGATAAGACCATGAATGCTGAGTAACAGAATGTACATGGGCTCCAATCACTCCTCTTCAGATCTATGCGTACCCCGATTAACCTACCGCTTCGAAGGGCGGGCGTCGAGTCGCGTCTCCCCCAGATCGGGGGCTTCGAGGGGCTCTTGCACAATTTTACAGACGGCCCTGGCCTTTCTGGTGCCTCCCGTTGCCGCCCTCTCAGTGACGGCCGCGAGGCTGGGCGAGAAGACATGCCTTCTCGCGGACCATCAGCCAACGCCCGGTCTGGCTTCTCACCCGCCGACATGCTCGCCAACGCCTCTGCGGAGGTCGACTCCCGAGGAAGCCGTTGGGCTGCTGCGAAGCGTTGCTTGCGGTAGTCATTGTTTCACTCTACCGAATAGATCCGTATCCGGCATTAAGGTATCGAAATTATACGGGCTATCCACAGGATATCAGCGCCTCTTATCCCCGCATCGTTTGAGCCGGCTGGCGGACAGTTTGATCCGAGGCGAAGAATTGCGGTAACGTTACGCGGCTTGTCCGACGTCGTGCCAAACTGCACAGCTATGTTCCCCGGGTTGAAAAGTGTCGACCTAGAGCACGATTGGGTAGTTGTTAGTCGGATAGCGCCGAAACCGCTGCAGCGAAGGCCGCGAGTGCCTGCCTGAATAGCACGAGACTCTGATGTAATCCCCACAATAAATAAGGTCACTTCCATGCACAGAGCTATACTGAAAGGGGTCATGTTCAACGCCTACCCGGACAGCATTGGCGGAACCTTGTCCGATATCGTGGCCATGCTCAAGCGGCCTGAGCTCCGGGATGCTTTCTCCTTGTTCTACATCCTGCCTACCTTCTTCAACAGCGATCTGGATCGCGGCTTCTCCATTGTCGATTACGACATCAACAATGAGCTTGTGACCTCGAAGGATTTGGCCGAGCTCGATGAGCTCAATATCAAATTGAAGTTCGACCTCGTCTTGAACCACTTATCCGTCGCATCCCCGCAGTTCAAGGATATGCTGAAAAAAGGGGATGAATCCAAGTACAGACGATTCTTTATCGATTGGAACGAGTTTTGGGCCATGTATGGGGACATGGGCCCGGATGGTTATGTGGTACCGAAAAAAGAATTTTTGGATAGGCTCTTCATGAGAAAACCAGGACTTCCGATTTTGAAGGTGCGTTTCCCGGATGGATCGGATCGGCCCTATTGGAATACCTTTTACCAGAAGATCGATTATCTCGAAATCTCCGCCGGAGATCTCCTGGGCATCGACGGAATGTGGCTCGGCAAAGCAGAGCAGATCGCGGCACTCGTGAACGCGGCGATCAGAGCAAAGGCAGATACTGCGGAAATCGACTTCGGCGAGTTTTCCAACCACCGGACTGCAGTGATTTCCATCGTCGAGCAGAAACGCATTTATCTCGGGCAGATGGACCTGAACGCTCAATTCGAGGGGGTTTGGGACTTTTACGATGACACCTTGAAGAAGCTGCGTGACTACGGCGCTACCATGGTCAGACTGGACGCATTCGCCTATTTGCATAAGCAGCCTGGCATGATCAACTTCTTCAATAAGCCCGGCACTTGGGACTATCTGGCGCGATTGAAGCGGATCGCAAAGAAATACGACTTGATCCTGCTTCCGGAGATTCATTCCGAATATGGCAACTTGTTGCATGAAGAGGTAGCCGGAGAAGGATTCCCGATATACGATTTCTTCCTCCCAGGCCTTGTTCTCGATGCATTGGACCGGGGAACGAGCCTGCCTCTGCGGCGCTGGATCGGCGAGATCAAGGAGAAGAACATCATGACAGTCAATATGCTCGGGTGTCATGACGGTATCCCGATTCTGGATTTGAAGGGTGTGAACGCTCCCGACCGCTCGCAAAAAGGGTTACTGGAGGATGCTGAAATCGAGGCCGTTATGGAGAGGGTAATGGAGAGGGGCGGACGGGTGAAGAATCTCTTCGGCGCGGACGGCAAGAAGATCTCTTATTACCAGGTCAACGCGACCTTTTTCAGCGCCCTGGGCGAAGACGAGCAAAAACTGCTTCTGGCGCGGGCGATTCAACTTTTCATGCCGGGTATCCCGCAAGTCTGGTATCTCGATCTGTTTGCGGGAGAAAACAACTACGAAGCGGCTAACAAGGGGGGCGCCGCTGGGCATAAAGAGATCAATCGCACTGAGCTTTCGGAAAACGACGTGGAGCAAGGGCTCAAGAGGCAGGTCGTGCTGGACCAACTGGAGCTCATCCGGATGCGCAACACCTTCCCCGCCTTTGACGGGGCCCTCGAGACTGCGGAAACGGACGAAAGCCTCTTACAAATGACATGGGAAAACAACGGCTGCACAGCAACGCTGAAAGCCGATCTGCGCGATTACAGTTTCAGCGTTGAACATGGGTACGATTCAGGTGAAAAGCACTTGCTGTCTTATCCTAGATAACGACCTGGTCGCGCCGCTTTCCGGTTGACCACATCGGCGGAGTCGGTGAAGTTGCCGCGACTCTTGAACCATCTATTTGGAGGATCATAATGAAAATTCTGGCTACCGACCTGGATAGAACCCTGCTACCAAACGGGAAATGGGAGCCCGATCGCGGCGCCATCGAGCTGTTCAACGAGCTGACGGAGAAACATGGCGTCCTGGTCGTCTATGTTACCGGACGAAATCTAAAGCTCACGGAAGACGCGATTCGGGAATATGGCGTCAGACATCCGAACGTGCTCGTCGGGGATGTCGGCACGACCATCAGAAAATACGACAAGGGCGACTGGAGCTTCGATCAGGGCTGGATCGATCACGTCAAGCAGGCGAGCCCGAAGTGGAGCGCCGACAAGATAAGAGAAACGGTGGCCGGGGTCGAGGGCATCCGAGAGCAGGAAAGTGAGCACCAGAACCAATTCAAGCAGAGCTACTATGTGGATCACGAAAGGAGAGAAGAGATCCTGCGAGAAGTCGATGAGCTGGTAAAGGGCAAGTTCGATGAAGTCATCATCTACAGCTTCGACTCCCAGGACGGGAAGGGGCTGCTCGATTTTCTCCCGAACAGCGCCACCAAGCAAACGGGCTTGGAGTACGTCTGCGAAGAGTTCGAGACGGAAAAGGACAAGGCCGTGTTTTGCGGAGACAGCGGGAACGATATCTTTCCATTGACGGCCGGCTTCAGCGGTGTCCTCGTGCGCAATGCCGATGAGCAGCTAGTGGCGGATGTCAAGGCGGCGATGGCAGAGAATCCGGACCTGAAAGTTTATTTCGCAAAGGGCGGATTCAAGGGATTGAGCGGATACTATACGAGCGGCGTCATCGAAGGGGCATACCATTATGGGGTCTTCGAGAACGCCGCCGGATAACTGACCCGGCGGCTTTGCACCAGGCTCCGTAGAGACATTTCCCGCGCCGAGCCGATCAGATGTGGCTCGGCGAGGGATTATTTCCCTACCAGGAAAAGGAAAGATAGGGCAAAGGACTGCGCGTCAGGGCAACCGTGACGATGTACCCGAGTGCGATGAGCGCTCCGGCGAATGCCCAGGCTCGAATCCTTCTGGATCGCCCCCTACGCAGGGCGATGCTACCCAGGGCTATGTAGGCCACGAGCCCCGTCAGCTTGGCCATCATCCAGGCATGATCCAGAGGATTCAGGCCGGCCAGCCAGACCATGGCGACCGCCGTGAAGAGCAACAGGCTGTCGTTGATGTGCGGAAGGGTGCGCGTCAGTGGGTGTACAAGCAATGGGGAGCGGCGCAGCATCCAGACGCCGCGCAGCAGAAACCCAGCCGCCGTGACCATGACACAGGCGATGTGGATGCTGCGGAGTGTCAGGTAGAGTCCCATGGCCGGCTGCTTGGCGGATTTGCGATCTACGTACCGCCCCGACCGAGGGTCAGGCCCCTTGCCTCACCCCGGTCGCCCCGCGGACTCCGGCTCGGTCAGCCGAGCCACGGGCAAGAAGGGCGCGGAAGACGCTGGTGAGCCTGGTCAATCAGACGCAACCAGCTCGGACAAAAGCCTGACAGACCCGTCCGCAAGCTCCCTCGTTTCGGTTATTGATTCCCTTTCCTCGATGGCCAGGCCGAATTTCTCCGCAAGCTCACGGAGAATCCCCCCTGCTTGAACCTCCAGGTCTTCGGTCTCCTTCGAGAGATCAACGCCCTCCCCCTCGAATTCCCTGAGTAAGACACGGATCGTGTGCTCCTTGCCGTCATCCAGCCTCAGGTACAGCTCCAGGACGCCCTTACCGCCCGAGACCCCCGTGGAGCCTGGGGAAGACCCCGCCGATGTCAGAGAATTGATGAAGAGGGCGAACGCGGCCGTCTCGATCGATCCCCTGTGGCCGACAATCCATTCCTCGCAGGCATCCCGCGTCACTGCGGTTTCAGTCCAGAAGCCATCGACCGAATAGCTGACCTCGGAAAACCGCTCGATCAGAAAATCGTTGTCCAGGAACGAGAGGAGTGCACCGCCTTTCGGGCCCTGGTGCTTGTCGAGAAGCGCCTGGTAAATCGCCTGGAAGGCCGATTTCTGATCGATCGGAGTAAGGCGCGCCGTGTCGAAGATGAACCTTTGGTACTCGTCCTCCGTGAGCTGCTGCCTCGGCAACCTGGAGCCCAACAATCCGAGAAAGGCGCGCTGAGATTCACTGAGCCGATTGACCGACTCGGGCAGCTCCATCTGCAGCTCCAGACGATCTTCCTCGGAAGCGAAGTTGTCCAGCCAGTATCGCGCCGACTCGAGTCGCTTGCCCAGGCTCTCCTTGTCCGCCGTGGTCAGCTCATTCGTCGTTCTTCTCTCGATCTCGCTCTCGATGTCGATGTGGGGAAGCTGCAGCAGCGCCGTGAGCAACTGGAAGCCAACCGGATGGTAGGCCGTCGAACGAGGGTTGACCTCGATGGTTTGCAGCGTCTTCTTCTGCTCCTCCGTCGCCCGCCCCGACAGGCCGGCCTCGACCAGGCGATCATGCTCGTTGAAGAGCTTTACGAGATAGTCGAAATCCGTCGAGAAGTTGACGGTCTTCCGGGGAGGCGTCCGGATCATGAGAAACCGGAGAATCTCGGGAGGCAACAGGTCCGCCATCTCCCGTGCGGAAGCCCCGACACCCCTGGACGAGCTCATCTTCGCGCCGCTGACCAGGAAGAACTCGTAGGGGACGTTCAAGGGAGGACGCTCGCCGAAGATCCCGCGCAAACAAGCCCCCGCCACGTCTCTGGAGCCGCCCTTGGTGCAGTGGTCCTTCCCCGCACCCTCGATCGTTATGCCGAAGGTATGCCACTTCGCGACCCACTCCAGCTTCCAGGGGAGCTTACCGTTTCCATCGAAGGGCGAAACCTTCCCGCGATGTCCGCAGCCGACGGCCCAGCTCACGAGATCGGGCTTGCATTCGTAGGTGACCTCCTTGCCGTCATAGCCCGTCACCTCGGTAGTCCCGATCTTGCCGCATTGCTCGCAAACGACCTGGAACGGCAGCCAGCTCGGCGGGCGAATGGCGTTGCTGACCTCCGCATAGACCTTGCGAACGATATCGGCCTTGCTCAGGATGACGTCAATGGCCTCGTTGAACCGGCCGGAACGATACACGTCGCGCATCCGATAGATCTCGGCGCCGACACCCAGCTCGGTAAAAACATCCAGGAATTCGGAGATATAATGATCGGCGAGGTCGGTTCCGGAAGAATGCTCAGGAGCAGGGATGTTGCACAGGGGATGCCCCATGTAGTCCCTCATCCATGGCTGGGCATCCGCCGGCAATCCGTCCAATGGATCGAAATCGTCGATTCCGTAGGAATAGGTTGCATCCGAATTCCGGGACAGGAGCGCCCGGTAGATCGCGTCGTGGATCAGCACGCCTCGTAAAGAACCGACGTGAACCCGCCCGGACGGCGTCTTGGAGTCGTTGACGACCTGGGGGCCGGACAACTTTTCCACCAGCTTCTCATTCCACATACTTGTCGATCCGTAGCGGTTTCGATACGCAAGGGTAAACAGAAAATTATCGCCTTGGGCGCGCCAGGAGACAAGGCGGCTTGCCGATTGCTCGATCGCACCCTAGGTGACTGTGATCGGAGCCCCCCTCGCGAGACCCGAGGCCAGACCCGATCCCTCCAAATGAATGGGGTCCCATCCGATGCCAGACGATCCTTCCACCTTCCGAAAAAAGCTCATCGAGCGCCTCGAGGACCTGGTTCGCGAGAAGTTTCCCACCGACCGCTTGGAGCCGGCCCTCGGCTTCGTGCGTCTCTACTACGCGCGGGTGCGCTCGGAGCTTCTGGAGAGCCACGAGCTGCTGGACCTCTATGGCGCCGCCCTGGCCCACCTGAGCCTCGCCCGACGACGACGCCCCGGGGAGGTGCTGGTACGGGTCTACAACCCGAGCCTGGAAAGGCACGGCTGGGAGTGCACGCACACGGTGGTCGAGATCGTCGTCGAGGACATGCCTTTCCTCGTGGACTCGGCGCGTATGGCGGTGAATCGGCGCAACCTCCAGGTCCTGCGCATCATCCACCCGGTCATGTCCGTGCGGCGGGATGCCTCCGGCCTCCTGACCGCGGTCCCGAGACCTGACGCCCGCACCCGACATGCCGAGGATACCGGTAGCCGTCGCGAGGCGGTGATGCATCTGGAAATCCTCCGTCAGACGGAGGGCCGAGTGCTGGACGGGCTACGGGAGGAGCTGCTCGACACCGTCACAGACCTGAGACGTGCCGTGGAGGATTGGCAGCCCATGCGCGGCGCCCTCGCCCGCGCCCTGGACGAGATCCGGGACCGTCCTCCACCGCTGGATCCCGGGGACATCGACGAGGCAGTGGCCTTTCTGGACTGGCTGAAGGAGGAGCACTACACCTTCCTCGGCTACCGGGCCTACGACCTGGGTGAAGCCGAGGGAGCGGAGAGCCTCACCGGGATTCCCGGCTCGGGCCTGGGCATCTTGCGCGAGCGCTCGCCGCGGGAAGAGCCGGACGGCGGGGAGCCCGATGCCTTTGCCGGACTCCCTCCCGAGCTGCGGGAGCAGGCCCACAGGCCCGAGCTGTTGCTCCTGACCAAGGCCAGCGCCAAGTCGCGGGTGCACCGGCCCGCCAACCTGGACATCGTCGGCGTCAAGCGCTTCGATGCCGCTGGAAAGGTGTGCGGCGAGCACCGCTTTCTGGGTCTCTACGGATCTCGCGCCTACAGTCGGCTCCCCCAGGAAATCCCCCTGCTCCGCCGCAAGGTCGCCTACGTCATGGAACAGGCGGACCTGGAGACGAACAGCCATTCGGGCAGGACCCTCTTACATATCCTGGAGACCTATCCGCGCGACGAGCTCTTCCAGATCTCCCCGGAGGACCTCCAGCGCATCGCCATGGGCATCATGGAGCTCTCCGAGGAACAGCGCCCCCGCCTCTTCATGCGCCAGGACCCGTACGAGCGCTTCTTCTCATGCCTGGTCTACGCACCCAGGGAGCGCTACGACACCCGGGTACGCGAGCGCATGCAGCGCATACTGATGGAGGCACTAGGCGCTACGGAGGTGGAGTTTACCGTCGACATCTCTGAATCCGTGCTGGCGCGCATCCTCTTCATCGTGCGCACTCCTCCAGGCGCCCTGCCCGACTACGACCCCAGGGAGATCGAGACTCGGCTGGCGGAGTCCGTCCTGTCCTGGCCCGACGAGCTGCGGTTGGCCCTGCTCGACCACCTCGGTGAGGAGCTCGGCAGCGCCCTCTTCCTCGTCTATGGCGAGGCGTTCCCGCCCGGTTACCGCGATGACTTCCAGGCCCGTACCGCAGCGCGGGACATCGAGCACCTGGAACGGCTGAACGCCACCGACGAGCTGGGTATGAGCCTCTATGCGCCCCTGGAGTCCACGCCGGGGCGGATCCGGCTCAAGGTATTTCGCCTCGATCACACCCTGTCCCTCTCCCAGGTCGTACCCATCCTGGAGAACCTGGGGGTCCGGGTCGAGGACGAGCGTCCCTACCGGATCGAGCGCCCCGGATCGCAGTCCCTGTGGATACACGACTTCGGCCTGGAGTATGCGGGAAGCGAAACGCCGGACTGGGACAGCGTCCGGGAGCTGTTCCAGGATACCTTCGCCATGGTCTGGCAGGGACGGGCGGAGAACGACGGCTTCAACCGGCTGGCGCTCGCGGCCCGGCTCGATTGGCGCCGCATCGCCCTGCTCCGCGCCTATGCCAAGTACCTGCGCCAGACCGGGACGACCTTCAGTCAGGCATACATGGAGCAAGCTGCGGCGGCCAATCCGGAAATCGCTGCCCTCCTGGTGGAGCTGTTCGAGATCCGTTTCGATCCCACGCGACGCAAGCAGGCGGCGCAGCATGCCACCCGCCTGGTCACCGCCCTCCAAGAGTCTCTGGATGCGGTAGAGAGCCTGGATCAGGATCGCATCCTGCGCAGTTTTCTGGCGGTTCTGCAGGCGACGCTGCGCACCAATTGGTACCAGACTACTGTGGATGGCTCGCCGAAGGAGCACATCTCCTTCAAGCTCGATTCACGGGAGATCCCGGACCTGCCCCAGCCTCGCCCCCTTTTCGAGATCTTCGTCTGCTCCCCGCGCATGGAGGGGGTGCACCTGCGCGGCGGCAAGGTGGCCCGCGGCGGGCTACGTTGGTCGGACCGGCGCGAGGACTTCCGCACCGAGGTGCTGGGACTGATGAAGGCCCAGATGGTCAAAAACGCGCTCATCGTCCCGGTCGGGGCCAAGGGCGGCTTCGTGGTCAAGCAGCCTCCGGCGGAGCGTGCGGCTCTGACCACCGAGGTCGCCGCCTGCTACCGACAGCTCGTCTCCGGGATGCTCGACCTCACCGACAACCTCGCCGTCGACCACTGCCGCCCCCCTGCGGACCTCATCCGCTACGACGGTGACGATCCCTACCTGGTGGTGGCGGCCGACAAGGGCACCGCGGCCTTCTCGGACACCGCCAATGAGGTCGCGGCGGGCTACGGCTTCTGGCTGGGGGATGCCTTCGCCTCCGGCGGCACCACGGGCTACGACCACAAGGCGATGGGCATCACCGCCCGGGGTGCCTGGGAGTGCGTCCGGCAACACTTCATGGCCGCCGCCATCCCCTTCGAGCAGGAGCCCTTCAGCGTCGCCGGCATCGGCGACATGTCCGGGGACGTATTCGGGAACGCCATGCTCCTGTCGCCCAATATCAGGCTGGTCGGGGCCTTCGACCATCGGCACATCTTCCTCGATCCGGACCCGGATCCAGTAGCCAGCCTCGCCGAGCGCCGGCGGTTGTTCGAGCTCTCGGGGTCGAGCTGGGCGGACTATGACCCCGAGCTCATCTCCGAGGGCGGCGGTGTCTTTCCGCGCAGCCTCAAGGCCATCCGTCTCTCCCCCCAGGCGGCTGCTGCGCTCGGCACGGGTGCCGCGAGCCTGACACCCGCCGACCTGATCCGGACCATCCTGCGCGCCCCGGTGGACTTGCTCTTCAACGGCGGTATCGGCACCTATGTGCGCGCGAGCACGGAGCTGGACGCCGACGTCGGGGACCGCGCCAACGACGGGGTGCGCATCACCGCCGCGGAGCTGCGCTGCCGCGTGGTCGGAGAAGGCGGAAACCTGGGTCTCACCCAGCTCGCCCGCGTCGAGCTGGCCCGCGGCGGCGGGCGTCTGGACACGGACTTCGTGCATAACGCCGGGGGCGTGAGCTGCTCCGACCACGAGGTCAACATCAAGATCCTGCTCGACCAGGTCGTCGCGGACGACGACATGACCCTCAAGCAGCGCAACCTCCTGCTCCGGGAGATGACGGAGGAGGTCGCAAAGCTCGTCCTGCAGGACTGTTATTGGCAGGCCCGGGCCATCGGGCTCGACGAGCTGCGCGCGCCCGAGCTGCTGCCCGAGCACGCCCGCTTCCTGCGCAGCCTGGAGCAGAGCGGGACCCTGAGCCGCGCCCTGGAGCGCCTGCCGAACGAGGAGGCCCTTGCCGAGAGACAGAGCCTGGGGGAGGGTCTCACCCGGCCCGAGATCGCGGTGCTCGTCTCCTATGCAAAGCACGGCCTGTACGAGGAGCTGCTGGGCTCGGATCTGCCCGAAGACCCCTGTCTCGCCCGGGAGCTGGCGCGTTATTTCCCACGTCCCCTGCGGGAGCGCTTCGGCGAGCGCATTCCCGGGCATCGGCTACGCCGTGAGATCCTCACGAGCTCGGTGGCGAACCGGCTGGTCAACCGCATGGGCAGCACATTCGTGTTCCGCCTCCGCGAGGAGCTGGGCACCGACCCCGCAGCGATCGCGCGCGCTTATCTGATGGCCTGGGAAGTGCTGCGGATGCGGCGGCTCTGGTCGGCGGTCGCCGAGCTGGACGGACAGGTGCCGGATCCGACGCAGCGGCGGATGCTCTGGCGCGGTACCCAGCTGGTGGCGCGCGCCAGCCGCCGGCTGCTGAAGGGCACCGAGGGTCCCATCCGGGTATCCGAGCGCATCGAGCGCTACCAGGAGCCGGTCGATCGGCTCACCGCACAGCTGCCGGAGCTGCTCGACGAGGAGCACCGTGCCGCCCTGGACCAGGCTGCATCGGCCCTCACCGAGGCCGGCGTTCCCGCGGACCTGGCGAGCTGGGTAGCAGGATTCGATGCCTTGTCCCACGCCTTCGACCTGGCCGAGGTTGCCGAATCCTGCGGGATCGAGATCACCGAGGCGGGCCGGGTCTACTTCGCCCTGGACGCCACCCTGCGGCTCGATTGGCTGAGCGCATGTATCTCTGCCATGCCGAGCACGGATCGCTGGCTCGCCGAGGCCCGTGCCGGTTTTCGCGACGAGCTGTTCGAGCACCACAAGGCCCTCTGTACCGCTGTGCTGCGCGAGGGCATGGCGGCCGCCTCCCCCACCGCCAGGCTCGAGACCTGGCGGCATCTGCACCGCAGAGCGGTCGACACCTGGCTGGAGCTGATCGCCGAGCTGGAGGCCCGCAACGAGCCCGACCCCGCCATGCTCTCGGTGGCCCTTCGGGCGCTGCGCAAGCTCGCTGCCTCGGCGGTGTCCAGAGGTGAAGGCACGGCTACACCGACCGCGCCCGGGCAGGGCTGATCCGAGGACGAGTGCTCGTAAGTGACGCAAACAGCGCGAAGATCGTAGGGCGGCAACCCTTTGCTGCCGTATGCTCCCCTAATTCAGTGTCGGCATCGAGAGGCCGACCTTCGGTTACTGTGAAAGTATGGGCCGAAGGCGCTCCAATTCCTCCCTCTCCCTTTATGGGAGAGGGTCGAGGTGAGGGTACGATCAGGGGCGAGGCGTCATTTCATCCTAATAAGATCGGTTGAACCGCAGCGACGCTGAGAACGCAGAGAGGAACCAGGGAGATACGGACGCAAGCCCGTCGCCCTGTCGGCGAATGGGCTCCATCTTGCAACGCATTTTTTCATTAGCGTTTATTCGCGTTCATTCGCGGTTAGTGCCGGATCTTGCTCATTCGATGGAATGGCTCGACTCGCCCCATAATCGCGATCGGATCTTCAATTTCCCATACCAGGTGACTCCGAATTGGCGGGAGATTCGGGCTCGGGTGCGATAGCTGGAGCCTCGGTCGCCTTCGGCTCCGGGGCGACGGACTCGGCAGCATCCTGTGTCTGAGCCGGCGTGCCCGACGCCGTCGTCCCAGCCGGCTCCGAGCTCCCGCTCTCGTCCGCACCCTCAAGTAACGGCTCTGCGGTCGGTCCCTGCTTCGGCTCGGCAGGCTTCTTCAGCAGATCCGTACGCTCGATCCCGGTCAGCGCCTCGGCCATGTACTGGGACAAGGTAAAGCGCTGCGGCCGATTGGAGACCGTGAGCAGAGAATCGCTGCCCTTCGCGAGCTTGCTGATCTCGTAGCGGACGCTCTTGCCGCCGGCCAGAGTGGCCTCGATCTCGACAGGGGATGCATCCTTGCTGACTGCCGGCTCCTTCTTGTCTGCCACCACCCCCACGAAGTCAATGTTGGTCAGGGCTCGGACCGCGTCATCGACGGCCCCCTGGTCCTGCTCCTGCCCCTTGTCCAGACCGGCGAGTCTCCAGCCATCGTCCTTGCGCTCCAAGGTCAGCCCGGGGAGCATCAGCCTCTCGACCTTTTCGGCGTCCAGGTGCAGCAGGCTCCGATTGCTCCAGCTGTCGGCCTTGTCCGGGGCATCGAAGAGGCCGAGCTCGGCGTCGTACACGGCCGGATCGCCTCCGGCCCGCACGAACAGGCGGCGAAAGCCGGGCGAATCACCCAGATAGAGGACCACCGGCGGCTCGTCGCCACGCTCCAGGGTCAGCTTGCGCTCGAAGCCCTCGTCCGCGACCTTGAAGCGCTTTAGCGCCTCTTCCGAGGTGGCCACGGGCAGACCCTTTTGCAGGCCGTGCAGCTTGGCCAACAGTCCGGTCACCCTATGCCCGGCGGCTGGGAGGTCCCCGAGGGAGGGTATGACCCAGCCGCCTTCCGTCTTCTTCACCAGGACGGGCTCACCACCCGGGGCCTGGACGCGAATGCCGGTCACCCGATCGGGCTGGAACGCCAGGAGGGGACCCTGGGAGCCCGCCGGCGCCAGATCACTCCCCTCCAGATCCAGTGCGAGGGCGAGCAGAAGCTGCAGCGCCAGGAGCACTCCGAGGACGATGACGACGGGCGAGAGCACCCCCCGCCATCCGGTCTTGGTCGGGCCGGCTCCGGCCCCTGCTGCTGTCGTGGTCTGCATGGCTCAGGACCTCCTCGCGGACATGATGGCCTCGTAGTAGCTGCGGCGCCGCGCCCGGCTGCGCCGGTGCAGGGCATAGACGAGGGCGAGACCCGCCAGGGCGAGGGCGTAGTTGAGATACTCCCAGAACATCTGCTGGCGCCGGTCCAGGGGCGCGAGCAAACGCGAGTACTGACCGCGCCCGCGCAGGCCGAGCAGACCTCGGTCCTCGAGCGACCAATCCGCGGCGTTCTGGATCAGCTCCAGGGGCTTGGTGTAGAGGGTGCGAGTGGCCTGGGTGGCCAGGCTGATGGCGGTATCCGTCAGGAAGCTGGAGGAGCCGAGCAGGATCAGGCGGGCCGAGGGCGGGGATGTCTCCACCACGCCGGAGATCGCCGGCTGGCCGGCTTCCTCTTTTTCCGACTCATCGGACTCGGTGACCGATTCGTCGTATGCCGCCGGCTCCTCCGAATCCTTCACCGGTGCCTTCTCCAATAGGGGCGATAGCTTGCCGGCGAAGAGGGAAGTGAAACGGCCCTCCACCGCCACGGCCAGCACCTTGCGGCCCAGGTCCTTTCCCTCCGCGAAGCCGAGGGGGCCATGGGCGTCGAAGTCGGGCTGAACGTCCTCGGAAGGACTGGTCCAGGCGTCCGGCGAGCTCTTCAGCAGCGTGAAGACCCGGCGCTCCTTGTTCTTCTCCGCATCCGTCGCGACCGGCGCGGCCCAGCTCAGGGTGATCTGCCCGAGCCCTGAGGTGATGCCGGTCTCCTGATCCATGCCGTCTTCACGGATGTCCGGGAAATAGGGGTAGGCGACACTCTGGATCTCGTCCACGAGGAAGCCGCCAACTTGGCGCTGCACCGGGATCGGGAAGGGCGTGCTCTGCGGATCCAGCACGAGTGACGGCGCGAGCTCGACCCCTTGGTGCGCCAGCCAGTCCTCAAGCCCGGTGGGCTGCTTGCGCGCGGAAATGGCGCTGCCCCCCATGTCCATGTGGTACGGCGAGGCGGCGAGGATCACCGTGCCCCCCTGCATCAGGAATTGGTCGATTGCGAAGACCTGCTTCTCGTCCAGGTCTTCAGGGCCGGCAACCAGGAGCAGGTCCGCGTCCGCCGGGACCCTGCCCTTGTCGAGCCCGGTCTCCTCGAGCGTCAGGCTCGCGCTCAGCCCCTCCTTCAGCACGCTGTAATCGGGTCCCGCGGCCATGTAACCGCCGGACGCCGGTGGGGTGTAGAGCGCCACCGTCTTGAGAAAGCCGGGGGCGAAGCGCTTGATGCCGGCCTCGAGCGCGCGTTTCAGCCCCGCCTTGTCGAGGTCCTCCGGCAGGGGGATCGGGATAGCCTGGTCGCCGGACTCCAGGACCATGTAGAAGAAGAAGGGTGTGGGATCAAGCAGGCCCAGGACGAGGGGCTGAAAGCCGAAGTGTTCGTCGATCTCGCGGGCGACGACACCGCCGCCGGCATCCGGGTCCTGGATATCGAAGCTGAATTTGCCGTGGGACTCGTCCTTCAGCTTGCCGAGCACAAGCTCCAGGTCCTTCACCAGTCCCGGCAGGGGCTCGGGCAGCTTGTCCGTGGCGGAGATGTAACCGTGGAAGGTCACGGGCTTGGCGAGCCGCTGGAAGATGTCGCCGCCACCCTGGTAGCCGTAGAGGAGCTTCTTGATGGCGCTGGTGATGTCGTACTCCGGGTTGCGCAGGCGCACCTCCAGCTCACCCTCGCCCGGGTCCTTGACCTCGATGAGGTCGCGAAAGCCCAGCTTCTCGTACTGGCCCCCGTACTGGATCAGCAGGTCGAAGTAGGAGTTGACCACCCCCGCCTGGTACTTGCTGGCGGTCTGGAAGGCCACCGGGCGGATGCCGTAGCGCTCCCCGGCCTCCTGCTCCAGCTCGGGGTTTTCGAGCGGGTCCAGGATCTCCACCCGGACCTTCCCCTTGCCGGCGATCTCGTACTCGCGCAGCAGGTCTCGGGTCTGGGGTACCAGAGGCGCCAGCAGGGGGTGGGTATGGGCGCTGAAGTAACCGCGGATCAGCAGGGGCTCGTGCAGCTGGGCCAGGTAGTTGCGGGTCGCCGCCGAGATGGAGTAGACGTGGCCCTGGGTGATATCCGCCCGCGCCCAGCCGATCTGCTGCAGCCAGAGATTGCCGGCCAGGAGATTGGCGGCGATCAGGCCCGTGACCAGGGCCCATCGGTGGTGCCGATCCGGCCTCTGCGAATCCCCGGCCCATCGTAGCCGTTCCAGGGAATAGACGTTGAGCGCCAGGAAGAGGCCGACGATGCTGAGGTAGAAGTAGAGGTCGCGCAGGTCGATGACCCCGCGGGTGATGGACTCGAAGCGCGAGCCGCTGCCCAGCAGCTCCAGGATCTCGCCGCCGCGGTGCCCCAGGAGGTCGGTCAGGGCGTGAGATCCGACCAGGTAGAAGAGCCCGCACACCAGGGTCGTGCCGATGAGGCTGACGATGGGGTTGTCCGTGCGCGCCGAGACGAAGAGCCCGATGGCGATGTAGGACGCCGCCAGCAGGAGCGTGGCCAGGTAGGCCCCGATCACCGGCCCCCAGTCCATCGGCCCCAGGATGGACACGGTGATGGGCAACGGCAGGGTCAGCACCAGGGCCACCGCCACCAGGGCCAGGGCCGCCAGGAACTTGCCCAGCACCAGGCGCAAGGGCGAGACCGGCAGGGTGAGCAGGGTCTCCAGGGTACCGGCGCGCCGCTCCTCGCTCCACAGGCGCATGGTGAGGGCCGCTACCAGGAAGATGAGCAGCACCGGCATCCACTCGAAGAGGGGGCGGGTATCGGCGAGGTTGCGGGCGAAGAAGGCGTCCACCCAGAAGAAGACGAAGAGGTTTACCGCCAGAAAGGCGCCCAGGAAGATGTAGGCCACCGGCGAGGCGAAGAAGCCCCACAGCTCCTTGCGGGCAATGCGTGCGATCTCATGCATGGGACGTCTCCTGCTGCTCGTTGACCGCACCGAACAGGGACTCCAGGTCCCTGACCTCGGGCTGCAGGCCGTAGAGTTCCCAACCGGCCGCGCCCACGCAGCGGGCGACCATGGGCGCGGTGTCGCCCGGGTCGGCGATCTCCAGGGCGTATCTCTGGTGGCCTGCGTAGGGTCCCAGATGCTCGACCCCCTTAACCGGGTCGAGCCCCATCAGCAGCGGCGTCGCCTCGGCTGGGCCCTGGGCCAGGGAGACCAGCAGGCGGCTCGGGCTGCTCAGGGCATCGAGGCGGGAGTCCAGCGCCAGGTGCCCGGTGCGCATGATGAGCACCCGATCGCAGACCGCCTCCACCTCCTGAAGGATGTGGGTGGAGATCATCAGGGTCGTGTCCGCGGAAAGCTCCCGGATCAGGGTGCGCATGTGCTGGATCTGGGAGGGATCGAGCCCGTTGGTGGGCTCGTCCAGGATCAGGACGCTGGGCTTGTGCAGGATGGCCTGGGCCACGCCGACGCGCTGGCGGTAGCCGCGCGAGAGGGTGGCGACGATCTGACCCCCCTTGGGCAGCAGATCCGTGCGCTCGAGGGTCTCGCGGATTGCCGCAGGACGCTTCGCCTCCGCTACCCCGTGGAGGGTCGCCTGGTAGTCCAGGTAGTCGATCACCGTCATTTCCGGGTAGAGGGGACAATTCTCCGGCAGGTAGCCGATGCGCTGCTGCACCTCCCTCTGCCGCTCGCGGATGTCCAGACCATCGATGCGGATGTCGCCGCCGCTCGGCTCCAGGTACCCGGTGAGCATCTTCATGACGGTGGTCTTGCCCGCCCCGTTGTGGCCGAGCAGACCGACCACCTCCGAGCAGCCGATGTCGAAGGAGACATCGGCCACCGCCATTAGATCTCCGTAGCTGCGACTGAGTCGTTGAACTTCGATCATGCGAAAGCTCCCTGTTGTTCTTGATTGCCGTTCGGATCGTGGAAAAACGTCAGGAAAGACCGAGAATCTTCCGGGGAGTTCCCCCGTGAAGCACAGATCCCCCGCGATCGGCGGGACCCGCTGAAGGCCGCTCGGAAAAGCTGTAGTATGCTGTCCCCCCATGCTCTACCTGCTCGATCCCAAGGATTCCCAGGCCACTTTTCCCGACGCGGAAACGGCGGAGCGGGAGCCGGACGGACTCCTTGCCGTCGGCGGAGACCTGAGCGTGACCAGGCTGGTCAATGCCTACCGGCATGGGATCTTCCCCTGGTTCGCAGACGGCGACCCCATCCTCTGGTGGTCCCCGGACCCCAGGACCGTCCTCTTTCCCGAGCGAATCCGGGTCTCCAGGAGTCTGCGCAAAACCCTGCGCAAGCGCCCCTTCGGCGCCACACTGGACCGGGATTTCGACGCCGTCATCCAAGCATGTGCCCAACCCCGTGCGGAAGACAGTGGTACCTGGCTGATTCCCGACATGATCGGCGCCTATCGGAGACTGCATCGTCGGGGGCTCGCCCATTCCGTCGAGGTCTGGCAGGACGAGACCTTGGCGGGCGGGCTCTACGGGGTCGCCATCGGCCGGGTGTTCTTCGGCGAGTCCATGTTCAGCCGCGTCAGCGACGCCTCCAAGGTAGCCCTCGTCCACCTGTGCCGGACGCTCTTCGAGCGGGGCTTCCGTCTCATCGACTGCCAGGTGATTACGGGACACCTCATCCGCATGGGTGCGGAGGAGATACCCCGCACCGACTTCATCCGCCTGCTCGACCACTGGTGCCCCCTCCCCGATTGGTGCGGGAGCTGGGATGATGGAAGGATCAGGACCCCCGAGCCGCCGCCCGGACAGCAACCGGAATCGCCCTGAGGGAATCACCATGAGCACGCCGGATCGCCCCGGGAGCCCGCTGACGCTCCCCCTCTTCCTGACGGACCCGCATCCCTGCTCCTACCTCCCGGACCTGAGCGCGACCACCCTGTTTGTGCACCCCGACGCCCCCATGGACGCGAACATCTATCAGGCATTGCTCGATCAAGGGTTCCGGCGAAGCGGGGCCCACGTCTACCGTCCCGCCTGCGGTGCCTGCCGGCGTTGCGTCCCCGTGCGGATTCCCGTAGGGACATTCGCCCCGAGCCGCTCCCAGCGGCGCAACCGGGCCCGCAACCAGGGCGAGGTCCTGCTCGTCGACCGCCCGCCCCGGTTCGACCCTGAGCATTACGCGCTCTATCGCTCCTACGTCCGCAGCCGCCACGCGGATGGGAGCATGGCCGACACGTCCCCCGAGCGCTACCGGGAGTTCCTCGTCGCGTCCTGGGGCGGCGAAACGCGCTTCCTGGAGCTGCGTCTGGGCGAGCGTCTGATGGCGGTGGCCGTAACCGACCGCCTCCCCGGGGCACTCTCCGCCGTCTACACCTTCTTCGACCCGGAGCTCTCCGAGCGTGCGCCCGGAACCTACGCCATCCTGTGCCAGATAAAGGAGGCACGGCGGCTCGGGCTCGAGCACCTGTACCTGGGCTACTGGATCGGCGCCTGCTCCAAGATGAGCTACAAGGACCGCTTCCGTCCGCTCGAGGCATGGTCCGACGAGGGTTGGCGGCGATACGAGCGAGGTGAAGAGGTGCCCGAGACCTGAGCCTCAGCCCCCGGGAATAGCCCGGGAGGATCGATCGACCAAGGTCCGGCAGGCAACCGCGAATGAACGCGAATAAACGCTAATGAATCAATGCGTTGCCTGATAGAGTCTATTCGCCTGCAGGAAGACGGACGATGGACTTACGCAGGTATCTTCTTGATTTCTCTCTGCGTTCTCAGCGTCTCTGCGGTTCAACTGCTCTTTTTTCCATCGTCCCTTTCCAGGAACGCCCAATCACCGCGTCTGGCGAGGCGGGACCATCTGCTGCATCAGCTCCATCGGGTTGAGCCGCTCGATCTGCTCGCCACTGCGGTGGATGACACCAGCCATGGAGTCGACGCTCTCGCGCAGGCCGTGGACATCCTCCGCCAGCGGAGCCATGTTCCCGACGCTCTTTTCGATCCCGGAAACTGCCCCCACCAGAATCTCCATCTGCGCCTGCATACGCCCCATGTCCGTCGACATGGCGGCGACCTGGTCGGTCATGCGCGCCATGTGTCCGGTCATGTCGTGCATCAGCTTCACCATCCAGAGGAAGGCGACGGCGCCCAGGAGCACCGCAACAGAAACAGCAATCTTTTTCATGTGGTGACCTCACCGTCGGTGAATAAGGATCGTTGGTGCCAAGCCGCAGCCCTCCGCCGAGCGAACAGGCAAGAGAGGACGAGGCAAACCAAGCGCGCGGAGAAGGTTGGAACGGGATAACAGACGACGCCGCAACGTTCAGCCCTCAGCCCAATCCGTCAAGTGGGCTCAGCACGCCCTGCCCGCCGCGATTCAAAACATGCGTATAGATCATCGTCGTCGACACATCCGCGTGGCCCAACAGCTCCTGTACCGTGCGGATGTCATATCCGGACAGTAAAAGATGCGTAGCGAAGGAATGGCGCAGGCAATGACAGTTCACCTTCTTCGTGAGTCCAGCCTTCTGTGCCGCAGCCTTCACAGCCTTCTGCAGGCCGTTCTCGTGCATATGGTGCCGGCGCGTCTTCCCACTGCGCGGATCCACGGACAGCCTGCTGCTGGGGAACACATACTGCCAAATCCACTCCCTCGGTGCCTTCGGCCATTTGCGGGCCAACGCATCCGGGAGAAACACCTCGCCGAAACCCTGCTCCAGATCTCTCCGGTGCAATGAATGGGCGTTCTCCAGCTGCTCGCGCAACGGCTGCTCCAACCGTCTCGGCAAGGGAACGACACGGTCCTTCTGCCCCTTGCCGTCTCGCACGAGGATCTGGTGGTAATGAAAATCCACGTCCTGCACCCTCAGCCGCACGCACTCCATCAGCCGCATCCCGGTACCGTACAGCAAGGCCGCCATCATATGCTGTGTGCCCTCGAGCTGCTCCAGTAACTGCACGACCTCGGCACGCTCCAAGACCACCGGCAACCGCTTGGGACGCTTCGCCCGGGCAAAATCTGCGAATTGCGCCAGCTCACGATTCAGCACCTGGGCAAAGAGAAACACCAGGGCATTGAGCGCCTGGTTTTTGGGTACTGGCCGCAACCTGCCCACGGACGGCAAGGTCCTCCAGAAAGGCCACGATCCGATCCTCGCCGACTCCGCTCGGATCTTGACCTTCGCAGAACAAGATGAAGCGGCAGGCCCAGGTCTCGTACGTCTGCTCGGTTCGAATCGAGTATTTTCTGCGGCGGATCTCGGCAACCAGTCGTTCGAGCAAGGGTCCATGCTTCCTGCGAACTGCGTCCAACGCCGAAGTCCGATTCCGCTTCTCCTTGAACCGGGCCCCCGAGACAGGCCGCTCTCCGTCCGATCCACCTTCCCGGGCAATGGTCGGGTGCCCTTGCTCCAACGCACGTGCCGAATCGTGCCAGTACATCCAATCGACTTCATCTGCCACCTGGGCACCAGCGGTCTGCAGCAAATTCTGTATAGCATCGACGATCTGCACGAATTGCCAGTCCGCAATTCCGTCTTTTCGCCCGGCCTCTTCCAGGTAGCCGGCAACGTCCTCTGCGCTGTGCTCCGCAAGCCGCTTGTCCGGGAAAGCCTTCAAATACTGCTCGGCCCGCCGTACATGCCAGCGCAACGCGGCGTCCTTGACCCCATTTTTGCGAGCACGATCAACGAATCGGTCCCAGAATCGATCAACTGCGCTCTTCGATGTTGTCCGAGTTTCGCGCATGTGCTAGCGTCCATTTACCGGCGGAGGATGGGGAAATGGTACGCGCCAGGACGCCCCGGTCAAATTGCACACGCGGATGCTAGACAGAATTCACAGTTTTCGTGCTAGGCGGATTCTGTCTAGCACACCGGACCGACACTCTGTCCAGTTAACTGTTGGCGTGCGACAAAGAGATGACCGACCGCCTGCTCAAAGCTTTTGAATCAAGGTTGTTATCACTACGGAATGAAAGCGCAGGAGATGCCCCATGAGCCCATCTACGGAATTATGTTTGTTCATAA
>Ga0210085_1000180_pt1 | contig 28385 bp, 23 predicted proteins | sample China_Galinas_PW_5_FD_184866 | JGI IMG/M metagenome (GOLD analysis project Ga0210085, IMG submission 184866) | Wetland microbial communities from San Francisco Bay, California, USA, that impact long-term carbon sequestration - China_Galinas_PWC_D1... | ecosystem: Environmental > Aquatic > Marine...
CCCGGCGAGTTCGAAGCGGCGGTCGATGCCGCGACAGGGCGGATCGGCGAGGGGGAGATGAGCAAGGTCGTGCTCGCCCGCGAGGTCACCGTCGAGGCGCCATCGGCTCACGATTCCGGCGCGGTCTTCGGCGGCCTGCGCGAGCAGTTCCCGTCCTGCTTCTGCTTCTGTGCCGGAACCCCCGAAGCGGCATTTCTCGGCGCCAGCCCCGAGCTGCTGATCCGCCGCTCCGGCGCCGGCGCCTCGACCGTCGCCCTCGCCGGCTCGACCAGGCGCAGCTCCGATCCGGCCGTCGACGATCACCTCGGGGAGCAGCTGCTGCGCAGCGACAAGAACCGCCGCGAGCAGCGGATCGTCAGCGAGCGAATCGTGCGCAAGCTGCGCCCCCACTCGGTCTGGGTGCAGACGGCCTCCGAGCCCGAGCTGGTCAAGGTGGCCAACATCCAGCACCTGGCGACCCCGGTGATCGCCCAGCTGGCCGAACCCCGCTCAGCGGTCGAGCTGGCCGGGATGCTGCACCCGACCCCGGCCGTCGGCGGCGAGCCCTGGCCGGGTACTGCCACGACGATTGCCGAGCTCGAGCGGATGGACCGCGGCTGGTACGCCGGCCCGGTCGGCTGGATGGACGCCACCGAGGACGGCGAGTTCTGCGTAGCTCTGCGCAGCGCCCTGCTCCGCGACCGCGAAGCCCGCCTCTTCGCCGGCGTCGGCGTAGTAGCCGGCTCCGACCCGGCAGCCGAGCTGGAGGAGACCGAGGTCAAGCTCCAGGCACTACTGCCGTTGGTCGCCGAGTGAGGCGACACGTTCGGCGATGCGGCGGTGCAGGGCAAGGTTCGTCTCGCGGTCGGTCTTGACCTCGATCAGCCCGGTGCCTGCGGCGAGCGCCGCGGGGAGATCGTCGAGCGAGTCGAGGCGACGGTGGGGGAGGTCGAAGAGGGCGGCGGCCTTGGCGACGTCGATGCCGCGCGGAGTGCCGAGGAGCGACTCGAACTCCTCACCGTCGAGCGCCTGCTCCTGGGGGAGGAAGTGGAAGATACCGCCGCCGTCGTTATCGATCACGACGATGCGTACCGGGGTGGAGACGTCGCGCAGCGCCGCGAGGCCGCCGTGGTCGTGGAGGAGGCCGAGGTCGCCGGTGACGATCGTGGTCGGCCTGCCGGTCGCCTGCGCAGCGCCGATTCCCGAGGAGATCAGGCCGTCGATGCCGTTGGTGCCGCGGTTGCAGAGGAAGGTCGCGTCGGCTCCGGTTGAGGGCAGGAAGGTCTCCTGATCGCGGATCGGCATGCTCGAGGCGGTGTAGATGAGCTCGCCGTCGCCGTAGGCGTCGCCTAGGGCAAGCTGTAGGCCCGGCTCGCTGAGTCCGGCGCCGTCGAGTTCGGCCCCGATCGCCTCGCGCGTCGCTCGATCGGCCTCGATCCAGAGTGCCGGCGGCGGGCGGTCCTCGCCCAGCCGCGCCGCCCAGCCGGCGGCCAGCTCGGTCGGATCGGCGCGCAGCAGCGCCGCGGCGCGGCGGCTCGGCTCGTTCCAGTCGCCAAGCGGGTCGACGACGATCTGGTCGGCCCCGGATTCGGCCAGCCAGGAGCGCAGCGGCTTGCTGGTCGGCATCTCGCCGAAGCGGAGGACCAGTTCCGGCGAGGCGGTTCCGCGGTACCGCTCGTCGCGCAGCAGCAGGTCGTAGGCGGCGATCACGTGCGAGCGGTCGTGCGGGCCGCAACGCAACTGCGAGGTCGGCTCGGCGAGGATCGGGTAGCCGGCCGCTGCGGCGAGGTGGGCGAGCGGCTCGCGCAGCTCGGGATCGAGCTGACGCCCGGCAACGATCACGCCCACTGGAGCCTCGGCGATGTGGCCGGCGACCTCATCGAGCAGGAACTCGGTCGGCTCCATGTCGATCGGCGTCACCGCGGTCAATGGACGCTCGCCTCGTCCCCCGAGCGCGAGCGGGTCGGTCGCCGTGACGGCGCCCTCGACCGCCAGCGGCGCCAGCGGCTCACGCAGGGGGAAGTTGAGATGGACGGGCCCCGGGCGCTGCTCGCCCCGCGCAGCGGCGAAAGCGCGGCAGGCGGTCGCGCGCAAATGCAGCAGCCCGTCGTCGTCGGCGTCGTGGGTCCCGACCTCGCAGAACCAGCGCACCGATTCCCCGTAGAGCTTCAGCTGGTCGATCGTCTGGCCGGCGCCGACGCCGCGCAGCTCCGGCGGGCGGTCAGCGGTGAGGACTAGCAGGGGCACCGCAGAGCGGTCCGCCTCGCAGACCGCCGGGTGGTAGTTGGCCGCTGCGGTACCCGAGGTGCAGAGGATCGCCACCGGCGTCCCGCTCGCCTGCGCGGCGCCGAGGGCAAAGAATGCGGCGGAGCGCTCGTCGACGATCACCGTCGTCTCGATCGACTCCTCGCGCCACAACGCCAGCGCCAGCGGCGTCGAGCGCGAGCCGGGGGAGAGGACCGCCTGGCGCAGTCCGCAGCGCGCCAGCTCCTCGGCGAAGGCCGAGGCGAGCGCGGTGTTGGCGTTGGTCGGATCCACGGTCAGAACCTAAAGGCGGTGCGCTTGCAGCGCCTCCTCGTCAATCTCGACGCCGAGGCCGGGACCCTCCGGCAGGTGGAGCATGTCGCCGCGCAGCTCGCACGCCTTCGCGGCGATCGTCGAGGCGAAGAGGCGCTGGGTGGCGAGGCCGTGGGCGAGGCTCTCCCCGGCGCCACGGCCCAGATCGCCGAGCGACTGCGCCACCTGCGCAGCGGCGGCGATCCCGACCGGCCCGTCGAGGGCGCTGGTGACGTAGGCCGGCAGCACCTCGGCGATCTCCATCGCCTCCTCGGGCCCGCCGACCTTGGAGAGCTTGATCCCGGTCATCGCAAAGGCGCCCACCGACGCAACAGCCTCGGCGTCTGCGCGGCTCTCGACGCTCTCGTCGGCGGCGAGCGGGATCGAGGTCGAGCCGGCCAGCTCGGTCGCTTCCTCGACGCTCGCCACGGGCTGCTCGGCCAGCTCGACCTCATACGGCTCCAGTTCCGCCAGCGTCCGCTTCGCGGTCTCCAGGTCCCAGCTGCCGTTGGCGTCGCCCCGGATCTTCGCCCGTGGGCCGAGCGCTTCCCGCACGGCGCGCACCTGAGCTGCGTCGTCACCGGCCCCAAGCTTCAGCTTGAAGGTCGAGAATCCCTCGGCGGCCCAGCGTTCGGCGTCGGACACCACCGCACCCGGCTCGCCGGCAACGAGCGTCGCGTTGCACTGGATCGGCTCAAGGCGCTCGCTGTTTGTCGGGCTGGGGTCGACAAATGACGAACGCTCTGCCGCCGCGCGCCGGCCGCGCAGATCGAGCAGCGCGGTCAGTGCGGCGCAGCGCGCCGGGGCGCACAGCCCCGTCGCGCCGTCACGCAGCATCGTCTCGTCGAGCGTCTCGCGCCTGGCGAGTCCCTCCAGTTCCGCCACGATCTGCTTCAGGGTCGTCCCGCCGCGCAGTGAGAGCGGCACTGCTTCGCCGAGCCCCTCGTGTCCGTCGGGCGTGCGCAGCCGCAGCAGTACCATCTCGCGCTGCGCCAGCACCCCGGCAGCAGTCACGTATGGCTCGCGAAACGGCAACGCGTAGGGGATCGCCTCAAGGGACGCAATGCGCACCCGGCAATCATCCTCGAAACTGCGATTAGTGTTGCCTGACAACCCTTTTTGCGGACTTAGGCGGCGAGCAGCAGGCCGAGCGAGACCAAGAGGCTGAAGGCGCCGAGCAGGGCCCCGGTGCCGGCCAGGGCACCGTTGAGCGACGGCCCGTCGGTGCGATTGCTCATCGTCCGCAGCGGTTTGACCGCCAGCGGCAGTGCCAGCAGGCCGATCAAGGGCAGGGCGCCGGCTTCGCCGGCGAACAGCGAGACCGGCAGGACGACGAAGGCGCCGAGCACCAGCAGCCTGTAGAGGGCCACAGCGTTCTGCCGCCCCATCCGCACGGCGAGGGTCATCTTGCCCGCGCGGCGGTCGGTCTCGAGGTCGCGGACGTTGTTGACGACGAGGATCGCCGTAGCGAGGAAGCCGACGGCGATCGAGAGGCCCAGCGGCAGCGCGTCGAGCTGCTCGACCTGGACGTAGTAGGAGCCGTTGACGGCGACCAGGCCGAAGAAGAGGAAGACGAAGACCTCGCCGAGGCCCGCGTAGCCGTATGGGCGCGGCCCGCCGGTGTAGAGGACACCGGCAGCGATCGAGACGGCGCCGATCAGCAGGATCACGATCCCCGCCACGGCGGTCAGGTAGACACCGCAGGCGACGGCGACTGCGAAGGCGACCCAGGTTGCGGTCAGCACGCGCTGGGGCGTAACCAGGCCGGCCGAGGTTACCCGCACCGGTCCGAGCCGGTCGACCGTGTCGGCGCCGCGCTTGGCGTCGGAGTAGTCGTTCGCCAGGTTGGTGCCGATCTGGATGAAGATCGAGCCGACCAGGGCGGCGATGAAAGCGCCGACGCGCGGTAGCTCGCCAGCCCGCTCGACCGCCGCCGCCGTGCCGACGAGAACCGGCGCTATCGCCGCCGGCAGGGTTCGCGGCCGTGCCGCCATCAGCCAGATCCTCATGCCCGGCGCGGGAACTGGGAGAAATCGGGACGGCGCTTCTGCTTGAACGCCTCGCGGCCCTCGGCCGCCTCGTCGCTGCCGTAGAAGAGCAGGTTGGCGTCATGGGCTAGCTGCTGGATCCCGGCGTAGCCGTCCTCGTGCGCGTTGAAGCTGGCCTTGACCAGGCGCAGAGCGAACGGGGAGAGGGCGAGCATCTCGCGACAGCAGGCGACCGTCTCAGCCTCGAGCCGGTCGAGCGGCACCACCGCGTTGACCAGGCCCATCTGCAGCGCCTCCTCGGCGTCGTACTGGCGGCAGAGCATCCACAGCTCCTTCGCCTTCTTCGTGCCGACCAGGTCGCGCAGCAGCGAGGCGCCGAAGCCGCCGTCCCAGGAGCCGACCCGGGGGCCGGTCTGACCGAAGACGGCGTTGTCGGCGGCGATCGTCAGGTCGCAGCAGATGTGCAGGATGTGGCCGCCGCCGATCGCGTAGCCCGCGACCATCGCCACGATTGGCTTCGGCAGCCGCCGCATCTGCACCTGTAGGTCGGTGACGTGGAAACGACCGATCGAGGCACCCTCGGCGACGTAGCCGCTGTCGCCGCGCACGGTCTGGTCGCCGCCGGCGCAGAAGGCCCGCTCGCCCGCGCCCGTGAGCACGATCGCGCCGACCCCGGTGTCCTCGCGCGCCAGCTCCATCGCGGCCGAGACCTCGACCAGGGTCTGCGGCCGGAAGGCGTTGAGAACCTCGGGCCGGTCGATCGCGATCTTGGCGATTCCCTCGGCCTTCTCGTAGGAGATGTCCTCGTACTCGCCGGCTGCCTCCCACTCGATCGGCGCGAACAGCTCGTCCTCGGGCGGGGCTTCCTTGTGGCGTTGGGGCATGATGGGCACGATATCCGGCCGATGAAGCTCGACGACTGGCTCGCCCAGAGATCCCAGAGTTGCCCCGACCGCACGGCGCTTGTCGCCGACGGCGCTGCGGTCACCTACGCCGAGCTTGAGGCCGAGGCGACCTGGGTCGCACGGCGGCTCGAGGCGCACGGCGTGCGTCGCGGCTCGATCGCGGCGCTGACGATGGAGCCGCGCCGCGAGCAGGTAGTGCTCGTCCACGCGCTGATGAAGGTCGGCGGCGTGCTGCTGCCGCTCAGCCCGCGGCTGAGCGGGGCCGAGCGCGCCGCCGTGATCGCCGCCGAGGAGCCGACGGTCGACCTCAGCGACCCGGGCGAGCTGACCCAGACCGAGGCCGACCTGCCGCTGCTCGGCGAGCATGACATGGACGCCCCCTGCTGTCGGGTGCTGACCAGCGGCAGCAGCGGTGCACCTGAGGCGATCGAGCTGACCTACGGGAACTTCCTCTGGAGCGCGGTCGGCTCGGCCTTCAACATCGGCGTCCAGCCCGGCGACCGGTGGCTCTGCTGCCTGCCGCTGAGCCACATCTCCGGCCTCAGCATCGCGATGCGCTCGGTGATCTACGGCACCACCGCTGTCCTGCACGACGGCTTCGACGTCGACCGCGTGGCGGCGGCGCTGGCCGAGGACGAGATCACCTTGGTCTCGCTGGTCACCACGCAGCTGACCCGTCTGCTCGAAGCGGGCGCCGACCTCTCCGGGCCACGCGCGATCCTGATCGGCGGCGGGCCGGTGCCCGAGGCGCCGCTGGAAGAGGCGACCGGCCGCGGCGCCACGGTCGTGCAGACCTACGGCCTGACCGAGGCCTGCTCGCAGGTGACGACGCTGTCCCCGGCCGAGGCACAGCGCAAGCTCGGCTCTGCGGGACGGCCGCTGCTGACCACCCACCTGCGCATCCGCGATGGCGAGATCCTCGTCCAGGGCCCGACCGTCGCCCCCAGCCGTGTTGACGGCGACGGATGGCTGCACACCGGCGACCTCGGCCGCATCGACGAGGACGGCTTCCTCTACGTCGAGGACCGGATCGACGACATGATCGTCAGCGGCGGAGAGAACATCGTGCCGGCTGAAGTCGAGCAGGTGCTGCTGCGCCACCCAGAGGTCGCGGACGCTGCGGTCGTCGGTCGTGAGGATCCCGAGTGGCAGCAGGCGGTGACCGCGGTCGTCGTCCTCCGCGACGGCTCCGAGGTGACGCCGGACGAGCTGCGCCACCACTGCGCCGAGGCGTTGGCTGGGTTCAAGGTGCCGAAGCGGGTGGAGCTCGCCTCGGCCCTGCCGCGCACCCCGTCGGGCAAGCTTCTGCGCAGGGCGCTCAGGTAGCCTCATCGCTCATGAAAACCGACGACATCTTCTACGACAAGGACGCCGACCTCTCGAAGCTCGAGGGCAAGACCGTCGCAATCCTCGGCTACGGCTCCCAGGGCCACGCCCACGCGTTGAATCTGCAGGACTCAGGCGTCGATGTCGTCGTCGGCCTGCGCCCCGACTCCTCCAGCCGCGCCAAGGCCGAAGCGGCCGGGCTCGAGGTGCTCGACATCGCCGAAGCGGCAAGCCGCGGCGACGCGGTCATGATCCTGCTGCCTGATGAGAAACAGGCTGAGGTCTGGGAGGCCGAGATATCCGACGGAATCGCCCCCGGCAACCTGCTGCTCTTCGCGCACGGATTCGCGATCCACTTCGAGCAGATCGTGCCGCCGCCCGGCGTCGACATCGGCATGGTCGCGCCCAAGGGCCCCGGCCACCTGGTCCGCCGCCAGTACGAGGAAGGCACCGGTGTGCCCTGCCTGATGGCCGTCCACCAGGACGCGACCGGCAACGCCCACGACCTCGTCCTCGCCTACGCCTCGGGCATCGGCGGCGGTCGCGCCGCAATCATCGAGACGACCTTCAAAGACGAGTGCGAGACTGACCTCTTCGGCGAGCAGGCCGTGCTGTGCGGTGGCGCGTCCGAGCTGGTCCGTGCCGGTTTCGAGACCCTGGTCGAGGCCGGCTACGACCCGCGCCTGGCCTACTTCGAGTGCCTACACGAGCTCAAGTTGATCGCCGACCTGATGTACGAGAAGGGTATTCAGGGGATGCGCTATTCGATCTCCAACACCGCCGAGTACGGCGACATGACCCGCGGCAAGCGCGTGATCGGCGACGACTCGCGCGCGGCGATGAAGCAGATCCTCGGCGAGATCCAGTCCGGCGAGTTTGCCAAGGAGTGGATCGGCGAGAACCGTGCCGGCGGCGAGAACCTCTCGCGCATGCGCGAGGAGGGCGCCGCGCATGAAGTAGAGGAGGTAGGCGGCGACCTGCGCAAGATGATGCCCTGGATCGAGACGGAGTTCTAGGCCCGTCGGTTTGCCCGGAGGACAACCGGGCTTCCTGCCTGCGGCTCAGGAGCCGAGCTGGGTTTCTTCGCCGGGGGGCAGTTTGCCGTCGCGGCCCACGTAGCCGTCCTTGCCACCGACGACTACGTAGACGGCCTCCTCGGAGTCGCTGAGGTTGCGGACTTTTCGGACGGTGGGGGCGTCTACCCAGGCGAGGCCGCCGGGACCTAGCTCGTGGCTGCTGCCGTCGCCGAACTCGATCGCAATGCGGCCGCTGTGCAGGAAGTAGAGCTCCTCCTGTTCCTCGTGCAGGTGCCTGCCGGTGGCGTACGAGGGAGGGAGGACGATCGCGTTGACACCGAAGGCGGTGACGCCCAGTGGGGTGCGGACCTTGCGGAAGCCGGGGCCCTCGCCTAGGTCGTCGAGGTTGGCGACCGCATAGCCGTCGCCCTTTTTGACTCCCCCTGCGCTCTCCTCGGCCATCGGCCCGATCCTATACCTTGGCCGACCGGATGCCAGCCACCACGTCAGTACAGATTCCGGCCGAGTTGAAGCCCGACGACGGGCGTTTCGGCTGCGGGCCCTCGCGGGTCCGCCCCGAGGCGCTGGCGCGCCTTGCCGAGCGCTCCGACCTGATGGGGACCTCGCACCGGCAGGCTCCGGTGCGCGACCTCGTTGGTCGGGTGCGCGACGGGCTCGGGGAGCTGTTCTCGCTGCCCGACGGCTATGAGATTGCGCTCGGCAACGGCGGCACGACAGCCTTCTGGGACGCCGCCGCGGCCTGGCTGGTGCGCGAGCGCGCGCTGCACCTCAGCTACGGCGAGTTCTCCTCGAAGTTCGCCAAGGTGACCGCCGGGGCGCCGTTCCTCGCCGACCCGATCATGGTCGAGACCGAGCCCGGTGACGCGCCTGCCCCGGTTGCCGACCCCAACGTCGACGCGATCGCCTGGGCACACAACGAGACTTCGACCGGGGTGATGGTCGAGGTGCGTCGGCCCGAGGACACTGGCGACGCACTCGTGCTGGTCGACGGCACCTCTGGCGCCGGCGGGCTGCCGCTCGATGCCGCGCAGGCGGACGCGTACTACTTCGCTCCGCAGAAGGCGCTCGGCGCCGAGGGCGGCCTCTGGCTGGCGCTCCTCAGCCCGGCTGCGATCGAGCGGATCGAGCAGCTCGACGGTGCTGCCGATCGCTGGCAGCCAGCCTTTCTCTCGCTGCAGACTGCGCTTGAGAACTCGCGCAAGAACCAGACTTACAACACGCCGGCGCTGGCGACCCTGCTGTTGCTCGCCGACCAGGTTGATTGGATGCTCGCCGAGGGCGGGCTCGATTGGTGCGTGCAACGGACCGGCGCCTCGTCCGGTCACCTCTACGCCTGGGCCGAGACGGCGGAGATCGCGACGCCGTTCGTCACCGACCCGGCGAAGCGCTCGCTTGTCGTCGGCACGATCGACTTCAGCGAGGAGGTCGACGCGGCGGCGCTGGCGGCGACCCTGCGCGCCAACGGCATCGTCGACGTCGAGCCCTACCGCAAGCTCGGCCGCAACCAGCTGCGCATCGGCATGTTCCCGGCGGTCGCTCCCGCCGACGTCGAAGCGCTGACGGCCTGCATCGACTGGGCGCTCGAGAACGCGCCCGAGGTGACCCCGTGAAGGTCCTGGTCAAGGAGAAGATCGCCGACTCCGGCGTCGAGCTGCTGCGCGAGAACTTCGAGGTCGACCTCGGGCTCGAGATGTCCGACGAGGAGCTGCGCGAGGCGATCGACGCATACGACGCGATCCTCGTCCGCTCGGCAACCCAGGTGACGCCGGAGCTGATCGAGCGCGCCGAGCGCCTCAAGGTGATCGGCCGCGCCGGCACCGGCGTCGACAACGTCGACATCCCCGCCGCGACGCGTCGCGGCATCGTCGTCGCCAACGCGCCCGAATCGAACTCGGTGGCCGCAGCCGAGCACACCCTGGCGCTGATGCTGGCGCTCTGCCGCAACGTGCCGCGCGCCAACGCCTCGCTGGCCGACGGCGCCTGGGAGCGGCCTAAGTTCAAGGGCACCGAGCTCTACGGCAAGACCCTCGGCGTGATCGGCTTTGGCCGCATCGGCCAGCTCGTCGCCAAGCGCGCTCAAGGCTTCGAGATGGAGGTCCTCGCCTTCGACAAGTTCGTCTCGGCGGAGCGCTTCCGGGAGCTCGGCGTACAGGGCGTCGAAGAGCTCGACGACCTGCTCGGCCGCGCTGACATCGTCACCCTGCACGTGCCGAAGACTCCGGACACGATCGACCTGATCGACGCCGACTCGATCGCAAAGATGAAGGAGGGCGCTCGCGTGGTCAACTGCGCCCGCGGCGAGCTGGTCGACGTCGACGCCGTGCTCGAGGGGCTCGAGTCGGGCAAGCTCGGCGGCGCCGCGCTCGACGTCTTCCCCTCCGAGCCGTTCACCGAGCACCCGCTCTTCGGCCGCGACGATGTCGTCGTCACCCCGCACCTCGGAGCCTCGACGGCGGAGGCCCAGGACCGCGCCGGCGTCGTCACCGCCGAACAGGTGATCGCCGCGCTCAGCGGCGGCGTCGTCACCAACGCGGTCAACATCGCCGCCGTCCGCCCCGAGGAGATGGAGGCGCTGGCGCCGTTCGTGCCGCTCTGCGAAAAGCTCGGGCGGCTCGCCCAGGGCCTCGGCGAGGGCGCGCTCGACGGAGTCGCGGTCGAGTTCCGCGGCCGCATCGCCTCCAACGACACGCGCCTGCTCGGCATCGCCGTCCTCGTCGGCATTCTCTCCGGCCACACCGAGGAGCCGGTCAACCTCGTCAACGCCCCACAGATGGCCGAAGAGCGGGGGATCGAGCTGGTCGAAACCAAGGACGGCGGCGCCGAGGACTTCTCAGAGTTGATCACTGTGCGGCTCGGCACCGGCGAGGAGGCGATCGAGGTCGCCGGCACCGGCGTCGGACCGCGCAACGAGCCCTACCTTGTCTCCGTGCTCGGAGAGAGCTTCTATCTGCCCTTCGCCGACCACATCGCGGTCTTCGCCTACGCCGACCGGCCGGGGATGATCGGCAAGGTCGGGACGATGTTCGGCGAGCAGGGGGTCAACATCATCTCGGCCGCCGTCGGGGCCTCGCCGGGAGGCGAGCGCGCGGTGATGGCACTGACGACCGACGCGCCGGTGCGTGCGGAGACGGTCGCCAAGATCCTCGAGCTCGACGGCTTCTCCGTCGGTCGCTCCGTCGATCTCTGAAAAAGCCCGCAACGGGCCGCAACGAAGGGGGATCGGCGCTGTTGTCTAATTAGACGCTCCGACCCGATCGGTGGCGGGGACGACTTACCGATGAAGAAGCTGCTGCTCATCTCGTTCGCCTTGGTGGCCCTGCTGGCGCCGGCCGTCGCCCACGCGATTCCGAAGACAACCCCCAAGTCCTACACCGTGCTGCTCGCCGGTGGTGCCGAAACGAACGCGATCAGGGTCTGGCTCAGCCCCGATGGCCGCCACTACGTGATCGATTCGATCGTGCAGCTCGAAGTGGGCGGCAACATCTGCGTTCACCCGGGGGAAAACCCCTACGAGTTGGTCTGCCAAGCCCCCTCGATCGCCGGCTTCGAAGTCAACGCGGGCGCCGGCGATGACCGCGTCGGCGTCGCCAAGAGCGTCTCGGTGCCGGTGACGATCCGTGGCGGCGCGGGCGACGACTTCCTGGTCGGCGGGCTGGCGGCCGACAAGATGATCGGCGGCGCCGGCGACGATCGCATGGTCGGCTGGCGCGGCAACGACCTGCTCTACGGCGGCCCCGGCAACGATGTCCTGATCGGCGGTCCGGGCGGCGACCTCCTGCGCGGCGGACCCGGGAGGGACCGGCTGCTGCCGGGCCACGGCCGCAACCGCGTGCGCCAGCTCTAGGCAGCGGCGGAGGCGCGGCGCGGGAGCAGCCGCCCGCCGACGAAGAGCAGAGCGACGACGAATCCGGCCAGGGAGAGCGCCGCGTCGAGCCGGAAGCCCGCCTCGATGCCGTCGACGAACGAGCCCTGTGCGGAGAAGACCGTCGTCGTCAGGCCAAGCCCGATCGCGCCGCCGGCGATCTGGCACATGTAGAGGATGCCGCCGGCGAGGCTGCTCTGCGATTCGTCGACCGAGGTGACCCCGGCGGTCGTCGCGGTCGGATAGAAGCTTCCGATCCCGATCCCGAGCACGAACATGCCGGGGACGAGCGCGGTGTAGGCGGAGCTCTCGGTCACCTGCGAGAAGAGGAAGGGGGCGATCGTTATGCAGGCCGCGCCGAGCACGGCCAGCGGCTTCGCCCCGACGCGGTTATAGAGCGGCCCGGCAATGAAGGAGACGAGCGCAAAGGTCGCCAGGAAGGGGAGCACGCCGACGCCGGCTTCCAGCGGCGAGTAGCCGAGGTGCTTCTGCATGAACTGGGGCAGGTAGAGCAGCGCCGCGAAGAAGGTCGCCGACATCAGCACGATCGCGATACAGGAGGCGCGGAAGCTCTCGTTCTTCATCACCGTCCTGGGCACCAGCGCGCTCAGCCCGGCGCGGCGCTCGATCGGGACGAAGGCGGCGAGCAGCACCGCCGCCAGGCCGAACATGCCGAGCACACGGGGGTCGCCCCAGCCCCAGTCGTCGACCTGGTCGAGCGCGACCAGCAGCGAGACGAGCCCAACCGAGAGCGCCGCGATTCCCGGGTAGTCGATCCGGTGTGCGCCTTCCTCGGGCTCCTTGACCTTGACCAGGAAGTAGGTGACGAAGACCGCGAAGGCAGCGACCGGGACGTTGAGGAAGAAGATCCAGCGCCAGCTGAGCGCGTCGGTCAGCACGCCGCCGATCAGCGGCCCGATCGCGTTGCCGAGCCCGGCGGCACCGAGGATGATCCCACCGGCCAGGCCGGCCTTCTCGGCCGGCAGCAGCTCGAAGGTCATGCCGAGGATCGCCGGCCACATCAGCGCGCCGCCGAGACCCATCACGACCCGGCTGGCGATCAGCCAGCTCTCGCTCTGCGCGGCGCCGCCGAGCGCCGACATCGAGGCGAAGATCGCGGTGCCGAGGAAGAAGGCGCGGCGGCGGCCGAACATGTCGGCGAGGCGGCCGCCGGTGACGATCATCACGCCGAAGGTCAGCGCGTAGGCGTTGACCACCCACTGGATCGTGTTGATGTTGGTGTCGAAATCCTTCTCCATCGTCGGGATCGCGACGTTGACGGCGGAGAAGTCGTTGGCGATCACGAGCACGCTCATGCTCATCGCCAGCAGGGCCAGAATCGTGCTGCGGTCGAGCCTTGCGATCCGGGCAGCCTACGCTAAGCTGGGACGGCGAATGACCCACCGCCTCGACAGCCTGTCGCTACTCCTTCTCCTCCCCCTCCGGGGGGAATAGCGCTGGGCGGCGCGAGAGCCGCGAGAGACAGAGGTCATTCGAAAGCACTGGAGAAGGAGGCAGTTCGATGAGCACCCAGCCCGACGCAAACCGCGTCCACATCTTCGACACGACGCTGCGCGATGGCGAGCAGTCGCCCGGGATCTCGCTCAACACCGCCGAGAAGGTGGAGATCGCCCAGCAGCTGGCGCGGCTCGGCGTCGACGTGATCGAGGCCGGCTTCCCGATCACCTCGCCCGGTGACTTCGAAGCCGTCGAGGCGATTTCGCGCCAGGTCGAGGGCCCGACCGTGTGCGGCCTGGCCCGCACCCACAAGGCCGACATCGATGCCGCCTGGGGGGCGATACGCGACGCCGGCCGGCCGCGCATCCACACCTTCATCTCGACCTCCGACATCCACATCGAGCATCAGCTGCAGACCGACCGCGAGGACGTCAAGGGTCAGGCCCGCGCCGCGGTTGCCCTGGCCCGTTCCTACTGCGATGACGTCGAGTTCTCGCCGATGGACGCCACCCGCGCCGACGTCGAGTTCACAGCCGAGGTCTGCGCGATCGCGGTTGAGGAGGGCGCGACCGTGGTCAACGTCCCCGACACGGTCGGCTACACGACCCCGGAGGAGTACGCGGACTACTTCCGCCGCCTCTACGAGCTGGTCCCGGGGCTGCGCGAGGTCGAGGTCTCGGTCCACTGCCACGACGACCTGGGCATGGCCGTTGCCAACTCCTACGCCGGCGTGCTGGCCGGCGCCCGCCAGGTCGAGTGTGCGGTCAACGGAATCGGCGAGCGTGCGGGCAACTGCTCGCTCGAGGAGATCGCGATGCTGATCCGGACCCGGGAAGACGTGCACGGGTTGACGATTGGCCTGGAGACGCGTGAGCTGGCGCGGACCAGCCGCATGGTTTCGCGCCTGACCGGTTATGCGATCCAGCCCAACAAGGCGATCGTCGGGCGCAACGCCTTCGCCCACGAGTCCGGCATCCACCAGGACGGCGTGCTGAAGGAGCGCTCGACCTACGAGATCATGGACGCGACCGAAGTCGGTCTGGAGTCGAACTCGATCGTGCTCGGCAAGCACTCCGGCCGCCACGCGCTGCGCGATGCGCTGGAGCAGCTCGGCTTCAAGATCGAGGGCAACGCGCTGAACGCCGCCTTCAAGCGCTTCAAGGAGGTCGCCGACCGCAAGAAGCAGGTCACCGCGCTCGACCTGGAGGCAATCGTCTCCGACGAGATGCGTGAGAAGGAGGACGCGCACGAGCTCTCCTGGTTTGAGGTCGAGGCGGGCTCGCGGCGCGAGCCGCTGGCGCGCGTGGCGGTGAGCCTGCCCTCCGGTGAGGAGGTCATCGGTGAATCCGGCGGCGACGGCCCGGTCGATGCGATCTTCCGTGCGATCCAAAAGGCGACCGACACTGAGTGCGACCTGCGCCAGTTTACGGTCGAGGCCGTGACCGAGGGGGAGGACGCGCTTGGCCAGGTGACCGTGATGCTGCGTGCCGCCGCACGCCTGGCGACCGGCCAGGGGGTTGCCACCGACATCCTCGAGGCCTCCGCACGCGCCTACGTTCGGGCCCTGTCCAACGCGCTCGAGGGCGCCGCGATTCGCGAGGCCGAGGCGGCCACGGCCGATGCCGCAACCGAGCGCACGCCGGGCCCCTGAGCCGATGGCATCCGCGCCGCCGCCGCTAGGCCATCGCTACCGGCATGGGCTGCGCAAAGCGGTCGGTACCAGCGCCGGTCCCTACGGCTACACGCTGACGGTCTGGACCACCGGCGCGGTGCTGATCCACGCCCGCGGGATACCGACGACGCTCGATGCGATGCTCTTCATGTTCGGTGCCGTGATCGCGTTCTCGGCGGTTGGCGCGCTGGCCTTCCGGCACAACCCGCCGGTACGCGCCATAGCCGTCAGCCACCCCGTGCTCTGGGGCAGCTTTCACTTCGTGCCCGTGGCTGCCTCGATCGGCGCTGCATCCCTGGTCGCGCACTTCGTCCAGGGCAGCGCCGCCTGGCCGTTCGCAGGCTTCACCGCGACCGCGATCTACCTCACCTTCGTCGCTGCCCAGATCACCTTCTTCGAGGAGCAGGTTTTCGAAGACCTCGAGCACGAGGTGGCCCAGGTCGAGCGCGAGGTCGTCGAGGACCTGTAGATAATGAATGAGAGAGGATCTGAAGCAATGCCACAGACGATGTTCGACAAGATCTGGAGCGAGCACGAGGTCTCCGACGGACTGCTCTACATCGACCTGCACCTGGTCCACGAGGTGACCTCGCCGCAGGCCTTCGACGGGCTGCGGCTGGCCGGGCGCGGGGTGCGCCGGCCCGACCGGACCCTCGCCACCGCCGACCACAACGTGCCGACCGACGGCACGATGGCGGCGAAGCTGATCGCCGACCAGCTCTCCCGCATCCAGGTCGAGACCTTGGAGCGCAACTGCGAGGAGTTCGGTATCCCGATCTACTCGCTCGGCTCCGAGCGCCAGGGCATCGTCCACGTGATCGGCCCCGAGCTCGGCGTAACCCAGCCCGGGATGACGATCGTCTGCGGCGACAGCCATACGTCGACCCACGGCGCCTTCGGCGCGCTCGCCTTCGGCATCGGCACCTCCGAGGTCGAGCACGTGCTGGCGACCCAGTGTTTGGTGCAGAAGCGGCCGAAGACGATGCGCATCTTCTACTCGGGCGAGCTCGGCCCGGGCGTAACCCCCAAGGACCTGATTCTGGCGACAATCGGCCGCCTCGGCACCGGCGGCATGGTCGGCCACGCGGTCGAGTACGCCGGCCCGGTGATCGAGGCGCTCTCGATGCCCGGCCGGATGACGATCTGCAACATGACGATCGAGGGTGGCGGCCGCGCCGGGATGATCGCCCCTGACGAGACCACCCTCGAGTGGGTGCGCGGCCGTGACGGCGCGCCGCACGACTTCGCCGCCGCGACCGAGCGCTGGCGGCGGCTGCCGACCGACCCAGGGGCGAGCTTCGACACCGAGGTCGAGGTCGATGCCGCGGCGATTGCGCCGATGGTCACCTGGGGGACCAACCCCGGAATGGTCGTCGAGGTCACCGACGCGGTGCCCGATCCCGCCGCGATGGACTCTCCCGCCGAGCGCGAATCGGCCGAGCGCGCGCTCGGCTACATGGGTCTCGAGGCCGGCACGCCGATGACCGAGCTGCAGCCCGAACGCGTCTTCATCGGCTCCTGCACCAACTCTCGGATCGAGGACCTGCGCGAGGCCGCCGCGATGGTCGACGGCCGCAAGGTCGCCGGCACGGTGAGGGCGATGGTCGTGCCGGGCTCCCAGCAGGTCAAGGCGGACGCCGAGGCCGAGGGCCTGCACGACGTCTTCCGCTCGGCGGGTTTCGAGTGGCGCGAGGCCGGCTGCTCGATGTGCCTGGGGATGAACCCGGACACGTTGATCGAGGGCGAGCGTTGCGCCTCGACCTCGAACCGCAACTTCGAGGGCCGCCAGGGCAAGGGCGGCCGGACCCATCTGGTCAGCCCGCGGATGGCCGCCGCAGCGGCGATCGAGGGCCATTTCGTCGACATCAGGGATTGGAGCTGAAGATCAAACCGCCAGATATGGAATCGGAGGTACACCTTGCGACCCATCGATGTGATTGAGGGTGGCGTGTCCGTGCTTGACCGCGCGGATGTCGACACCGACCAGATCATCCCCAAGCAGTTCCTCAAGCGGGTCGAGCGGACCGGCTTCGGCGAGTTCCTCTTCTACGACTGGTTGCGCGACGGCGAGATCGAGCTCGAGCCGAACCCGATCCTCGTCGCCGGCCGCAACTTCGGCTGCGGCTCCTCGCGCGAGCACGCTCCCTGGGCGCTGGAGGACTTCGGCTTCGAGGCCATCATCGCCCCGTCCTTCGCCGACATCTTCTACGCCAACTGCACCAAGATCGGCCTGCTGCCGATCGAGCTGGACGAGCAACACTGCCGCACGGTGGCCGAGGCGGGGGAGGCCCGGATCGACGTCGACGATCAGACCGTGACCTGCGCCGCCGGCGTCTTCGAGTTCCAGATCGAGCCCGACATCCAGCATCGCCTGCTCAACGGCCTCGACGACATCGGCATCACGCTCGAGAACGCCGCTGCGATCGACACGTTCGAGGCCGCGCGCCCGAGCGAAGCCGTCCCCGCGACGACTGCGTTGTGAGCGACTCGCAGCCGGCCCGCGCGATCAACACCGGCCCCCGCGAGTGGGACGCCGACACCTACGACGCCGTCTCCGACCCGCAGTTCGAGTGGGGGACGGAGGTGCTGGAGCGGCTCGAGCTCAGTGGCGAGGAGTCGGTGCTCGATGCCGGTTGCGGCTCGGGCCGAGTCACGGCCGAGCTGTTGGGGCGCCTGCCGCGCGGGCGCCTGCTTGCGGTCGACGGCTCGGAGGCGATGATCGCTAAGGCACGCGAGCGGCTGGGGGACCGGGCCGGATACCTGGTCGCCGACCTCGCCGAGCTAGAGGTCGACGAACCGGTCGACCTGGTCTTCTCGACCGCGACCTTCCACTGGATCGCCGACCACGAGCGGCTCTTCCAGTGCCTGCGGGCGGCGCTGCGGCCCGGTGGCCGGCTGGTCGCCCAGTGCGGCGGCGAGGGCAATGTCGCCGCCTACGCGGACGCGATCGCGAGGGCGGCGGGCCGACCCGAGTTCGCGCTGCACTTCGAGTCGATGGAGGGGATGTGGAACTTCGCCGCTCCGGAAGCGACCGGGGAGAAGCTGCGTGCAGCCGGCTTCGAGCAGGTGCGTTGCTGGTTGCAGCCAAAGCCGGTTGAGCCGGCCCAACCCTTCGAGTTCGCCGCCACCGTCACCCTCGGGCCGCACCTTGCCCGCCTTCCGGCCGAGCTCGAACGCCCCTTCGTCGAGGCGGTCCTCTCCGAGGCCGGCGAGCCGCTGCGGCTCGACTATGTGCGCCTCAACATCGAGGCTAGAGTGCCGTCCCCGTGAGCGAGACGCCCCGCATAGTGCTGCTGCCCGGCGACGGGATCGGCCCCGAGATCGTCGCCGCGGCGCGCCGGCTGCTCGATACGCTGGGCGAGTTCGAGTTCGAGGAGCGGCTGATGGGCGGCTGCTCGATCGACGCCCACGGCGTCGCCCTCACCGACGAGGTGCTGGCTGCCTGCAAGAGCGCCGACGCTGTCCTGCTCGGCGCCGTCGGCGGGCCGAAGTGGGACACCACCGACCCCGACGCGCCCCGTCCCGAGCAGGGGCTGCTGGGTCTGCGCAAGGGGATGGGCCTCTACGCCAACCTGCGGCCGGTGCGGCCCAGCCCCGCTCTGATCGGCGCCAGCCCGTTGCGCGAGGAGCGAATCGCCGGCACCGACCTGCTGGTGGTGCGCGAGCTGACCGGCGGCATCTATTTCGGTGAGAGCGGCCGCGACGGCGACTCCGCCCACGACACCTGCGAGTACTCGGTCGCCGAGATCGAGCGCATCGCCCGCATCGGCTTCGAGTCGGCGCGCCGCCGCGCCGAGGGCAGCTGGCAACCGGCGCGCGTCACCTCGGTCGACAAGGCGAACGTGCTCGAGACCTCGCGATTGTGGCGAGAGGTTGTCGGCCGCGTCGCCAGCGAGTACGCCGACGTCGAGCTCGAGCACCTGCTCGTCGACAACGCCGCTATGCAGCTTGTCTCGCGCCCCGCCGAGTTCGATGTGATCGTCACCGAGAACCTCTTCGGCGACATCCTCAGCGACGAGTCGGCGATGCTGACGGGCTCGCTCGGGATGCTGCCCTCGGCCAGCCTCGGCGAGCCCGGCTCGCCCGGCCTCTTCGAGCCTGTCCACGGCTCGGCCCCCGACATCGCCGGGGAGGGCGTCGCCAACCCGCTCGCCACCTTTCTCAGCGCGGCGCTGATGCTGCGCCACGGCTTTGACCGCCCGGACGAGGCGGAGCGGGTCGAGGCCGCGGTCGACGCCGTGCTGGAAAGCGGCCTGCGCACTCCCGATCTCGCGGCAGCAGGCGATGCAACCGTCGGCACGGAGGAAATGACCGCTGCGGTGCTGGCATACTTCTCCGACGATGGAGACCGCTGAGCTGATCTGGCAGAACGGCGAGTTCGTGCCTTGGGAGGACGCCAAGACGCACGTGCTCAGCCACGGCCTGCACTACGGCACCGGCGTTTTCGAGGGGATCCGCTGCTATGAGACCGAACGTGGCCCGGCGGTCTTCCGCCACGGCGAGCACCTCGCCCGGCTGGAGAAGTCGGCCGAGCTCTACTACTTCGAGTTGCCCTACGGCGCCGAGCAGATCCGCGAGGCGACCAACGAGCTGATCCGTCGCAACGGGCTCGGCTCCTGCTACATCCGGCCGCTCGCCTACCGCGGCTACGGCAACCTCGGCCTCTACGCGACCGACGCGCCGATCGACGTGATCGTCGCTGCCTTTCCCTGGGGTGTCTATCTCGGCGAGGAGGGCTCGCGGCACGGCATCCGCACCAAGGTCTCTTCCTGGCGGACGATCTCCGGCGACAGCCTGATCCCGCACGCCAAGGCCGCGGGCCAGTACCTCAACTCGGTCCTGGCCAAGACCGAGGCGACCAAAGCCGGCTATGACGAGGCGATCCTGCTCGACCAGTACGGCGTCGTCTCCGAGGGCTCCGGCGAGAACGTCTTCATCGTCCGCGACGGAACGATCTGCACGCCGCCGCACACCGCGGCGATCCTTGACGGCATAACCCGCAACTCGGTGGTGCAGATCGCCCGCGACCTCGGCTACGCGGTCGAGGAGCGCGACATCGCCCGCGCCGAGCTCTACCTCGCCGACGAGGTTTTCCTCACCGGCACCGCGGCGGAGCTGGTCCCGGTGCGCGAGGTCGACGACCACCCGCTCGGCGAGCCGGGCGAGATCACCCGGGTCATCCAGGCCAAGTTCCAGGACGCCCTGCACGGGCGCGCCGAGGAGTACCTGGAGTGGCTCGACTTCGTCGAAGCGCCCGCCGGGCGAATTACGCCGGCCGCCTAGCGGCTAGCGTCTCCCTGCGCGCAAGACGGGCCCGCGCGGGCCTCCCGGATCGTTCTCGTACTCGAAAGGCAGCAAGAAGATGGAACAGGTGAAGCTCTACGACACCACCCTCCGCGACGGCATGGGCGGCCGCGGAATGTCGCTCTCCGTCGGCGAGAAGCTGAAAGTCGTGCGCGCGCTCGACGGGCTCGGCGTGCAGACGATCGAGGCCGGCTTTCCCAGCTCCAACCCGAAGGAGATGGAGCTGTTCGAGCAGCTCGCCGGCCTCGAGCTCGAGCAGGCGACGATCGCCGCCTTTGGCATGACCCGCCGCCGCGACCGCAGCGCCGCCGACGACGAAGCGCTGGCGGTCCTGGTCGGCAGCTTTGCCCCGGTCGTCTGCCTGGTCGGCAAGAGCTGGGGCCTGCACCTGGAGAAGGTGATCAAGGTCTCGGCGGAGGAGAACCTGGCGATGATCGCCGATTCGATCGGCTTCTGCCGGGAGCGCGGCAAGCGGGCCGTCTTCGACGCCGAGCACTTCTTCGACGGATACCGCGACGATGTCGCCTACGCGCTCGAATGCGTGCGCGCCGCCGCCGACGCAGGCGCCGAGAACGTCACCCTCTGCGACACCAACGGCGGCAGCCTGCCGGGATTCGTCGCCGAGGCGACCGCGGCCGTGGTCGAGGCGCTCGGCGGGGCGACCGAGGTCGGCATCCACACCCATGACGACGCCGGTTGCGCGGTCGCCAACTCGCTCGCGGCGGTCGAAGCCGGGGCGCGGCTCGTGCAGGGCACCGTCAACGGCTACGGCGAGCGCTGCGGCAACGCCAACCTGGCGACGATCCTGCCGGCGCTGCAGCTGAAGCTGGGCTTCGACGTGGTCGCGCCGGAGCGACTGGAGAAGCTGACCTCGACCAGCCTCTACCTCGACGAGCTCTGCAACATGACCCCGGACCCCGACCAGCCCTACGTCGGCCGCAATGCCTTCGCCCACAAGGCGGGCATGCACGCCGCCGGGGTCGAGGCCGACGCCAGCACCTTCGAGCACCTTGATCCGGCCGAGGTCGGCAACCAGCGCCAGATCCTCGCCTCCGAGCTTTCCGGCAAGGCGACGATCCGCAGTCAGGCTGAGGGGGCCGGGCTCGAGCTCGACGAGGCCGCCGCCACGCAGGCGGTCGAGCAACTCAAGCAGCGCGAGCACGAGGGCTACCACTACGAGGCGGCACCGGCCTCCTTCGAGCTGCTGCTGCGCCGTGAGGCGGGCAGCTACCAGCCGCTGTTCGAGCTGGAGAGCTTCAAGGTGCTGGTCGAGAAGCGCGCCGACGGCGCGGTCGAGACCGAGGCGACGATCAAGGTCAAGGTCGACGGCAAGCGCTACGTCCGCGTCGCCGAGGGCAACGGCCCGGTCAACGCGCTCGACAGCGCCCTGCGCGGCGCGATCGCCGATCGCTACCCGCACCTGGCCGAGATCGAGCTGACCAACTACAAGGTGCGGATCCTCGACGAGAGTCACGGCACCGGCGCGGTCACCCGGGTCCTGCTCGACTCCGCCGACGGCGAGCGCGAGTGGGGGACGATCGGCGTTTCGGAGAACATCATCGAGGCCTCCTGGGAGGCTCTGGTCGACTCGCTCGAGTACGCCTTCCAGCAATGACCGAGGAGATCCCACTGGCGAAGCCCGAGATCGGCGCCCGCGAGGAGGAGCTGGCGCTGGAGGTGCTGCGCTCGGGGCGGCTTTCGCTGGGCCCGGTGGGCGAGCGGTTCGAGCGCGATTTCGCAGCATGGCTCGGAGTCGAGGATGCGGTCGCGGTCTCCAGCGGCACCGCCGCGCTGCACCTCGGCGTCCGCGCGCTTGGTTGGGGCTGCGGCGACGAGGTTTTGACCAGCCCGTTCAGCTTCGTCGCCTCGGCCAACTGCCTGCTCTACGAGGGCGCCCGCCCGGTCTTCTGCGACATCGACCCGATCACGCTCAACCTCGACCCGGCCGCGGTCGAGGCCGCGGCCGGCGAGCGTAGCGCCGGCATCCTGCCGGTCCACATCTTCGGCTTCCCGGCGGCGATGGCGGAGCTGGAGGCAATCGCCGCCCAGCGCGGGCTCGGCATCCTCGAGGATGCCTGCGAGGCGCTGGGAGCGGTCGACGCGGAGGGGCGGAGGGTCGGCACACACGGCAACCTCGCCACCTTCGCCTTCTACGCCAATAAGCAGCTGACCACCGGCGAGGGGGGCATGATCGTGCCGCCGGACTCCGCCGTCGCCGCGCAGCTGCGCTCGGAGCGCAATCAGGGCCGCGCCGCGGACATGGGCTGGCTCGACCACGGCGGCCTCGGCTTCAACTACCGCCTCTCTGACCTCGCCGCGGCGCTCGGCGTCGCCCAGATCGAGAAGCTGGATGAGATGCTCGCGGCGCGTGATGCGGTCGCAGCCCGGTACGAGGCCGGGCTGGCGGGGGTCGAGAGCGTCACGACCCTGCCCGTCTCCCGTGGCGCCGAGCGGCGCAGCTGGTTCGTCTACGTCGTCCGCCTCGCCGAGGAGATTGACCGCGACGCGACGATCGCCTCGCTTGCCCGGCAGGGGATCGCCTCCAAGGCCTATCTGCCCTGCATCCACCTCTTTCCGCACCTGCGTGAGCTCGGCTACACCGAGGGCCAGTTCCCGGTCGCCGAAGCCGCTGCAGCGCACTCGCTTGCGCTGCCGTTCTTCCCGGCGATGACGGAGTCGCAGGTGAGCCGGGTGTGCGAGGCTCTGGCCGGTTCGATCCGCTGATGTCACGCTTCCGCAAAGAGCCCGACCCGCGCTTCTGGCGCCTCAACCGCTCGATCGAGTTCGACGCGCGGCTGGCGCCCTACGACATCGACCAGTCGCAGGCGCACGCGCGCGGCCTGCAGCGGATCGGCGTCCTCGACCGGGCTGAGCTGGAGAAGATCGAAGCCGGCCTCGATGCCGTGCGCGAGCGGATCGGCCGGGCGGGCTTCTCCTTCGAGGCCTCCGACGAGGACATCCACATGGCGGTCGAGCGCCTGCTCGGCGAGGAGATCGGCCCGCTGGCCGGCAAGCTGCACACCGGCCGCTCGCGCAACGACCAGGTTGCGACCGATGTGGCGATGCTCGTCCAGGCCCACTCGCTGCGGGCGATGGAGCTGGCGCGGGCGGCGATGGAACGGCTGCTCGAGCTCGCCGAGCGCCACCGCGAGTGGCCGATGCCCGGCTACACGCACCTACAGCGCGCCCAGCCGGTCTACCTCGGTCACCATCTGCTCGCCTACTTCTGGATGCTTGCCCGCGACGTGCTGCGCTTCAACTTCGCGCTCGAGAGCGCCAGCGTGATGCCGCTCGGCTCCGGCGCGCTTGCCGGGGTCAACTGGGAGATCGACCGTGGCGATGTCGCCGATGACCTCGGCTTTGCCTATGTCAGCCGGAACTCGATCGACGGGGCCTCCAACCGCGACTTCGTGCTCGACTACATGAGCGCCGCCGCAACCTGCGCAATGCATCTCTCGCGGCTCGGCTCGGAGATCGTCATCTGGAGCTCGACGGAGTTCGGTTTTTGCGAGCTCGACGAGTCGTTCTCCTCGGGCTCCTCGATCATGCCGCAGAAGGTCAACCCCGACTCGGCCGAGCTGTTGCGGGCGAAGAGCCCGCGCGTTGCCGCCGACTACCTCTCGCTACTGGGGACTATGCATGCCCTGCCGTTGACCTACGGCAAGGACATGCAGGAGGACAAGGAGCCGCTCTTCGACGCGATCGAGACGGTCGAGTCCTGCCTTGACGCGCTTGAGGGGATGCTCGCCGGGATCTGCTTCGACCGCGAGCGGCTCGCCGAGGCCTCAGGCGATGAGATGCTGGCCGCGACCGAGGTCGCCGACCTGCTTGTGCGCAAGGGAGTGCCCTTTCGCGAGGCACACGGGATCGTCGGTGGGCTGGTCCGCGACGCGGTTGAGCGCGGGGTCGCACTCTCGGAGCTGAGCGAGGACGACCTGCGCCGGCGCAGCGAGCACCTCGACCGCTCCTTCTATGAGGTTCTGCGGCGCGAGAACTGGCTCGAGTCGAAGCTGATCGAGGGAGGAACCGGCTCGGCCCCGCTCGCCCGCCAGATCGAGCTCGCCCGCGAGACGCTCGACTCGGTCAGGGAGCGGGTCGACGAGGAGCCGCTTTAACCCGCTGCGGCCCTGTGTCTCCAGGTCGCGACCGGCTCAGCCCGCGGTGATGCCGCCGCCGCCACCCGATTCCGGGGCGGGGGAGGGAGCAGCTTCAGGCCCTTCCGGCGCAGGAGCGCTGGGTTCGGGGGCCTCCGGTTCGGGGGCGGGTGCTGGTTCGGATTCCGTGGTGGGGGGCGTGTAGGAGTCTTCCGTGGTCGAGGTGGGGCCGGACTCGCTCCCTTCATTCAATTCCTTGGCTTCCTTTTCGGCCTTGCGGCCCGCGGCGCGATCGGCAGTAATTTCATTCCAGGCGTTGATCACGCCGGCCCAGATCAGCGCCGGGAAGGTGCCGCCGTCGACCGGGCCGCCGGAGTACTCGGTCAGCATCGGCGTCGTCGTGTCGGCGTAGCCGACCCAGACGCAGGCCGTGACCGCTTCGATCGCGCCGCAGAACCACGCATCGCCGTTGTTCTCGGTCGTGCCCGTCTTGCCCCATTGGCTGTCGTCACCGATGTCGGCCTGCACACCGGTGCCGCTGCTGACGACGGTGTGGAGAATTTCCTTGGCCTGCCCGGCTACCTCCTCGGGGATCACCTGAGTGTGGATCGAGTCGTTGTCGCCGCCCCTGATCACGTCGCCCTTCTGGCCGCTGACCTTGGTGTAGGCCACGGGACTGTCCCCGGGCTGGGGGGCGAGCGTCCCGCTGACGCGGTCACCGTCGTTGGCAAGGGTCGAGAACGCGTAGGTCCATTCCAGCGGCGTGACGCCTTCCTGGAGGCCGCCGAGCACCATCGCCGGGTTGGTCGAAAGGCGGCTCTGGACGCCAAGCTTGTGGATCGTGCGGGCGATCGCCTTCGTGCCGCCTTCGATGCTCTCCAGCCCGACCTGGGCGTAGACAGCGTTGTCGGAGTAGGTCGTCGCGGTCGCCAGCGAGGCCGAGCCGAGGTAGCTGTCCTCATAGTTGTTGACCTCGAAGACTTCCTTGTCCTTCTTGCCAAAGGTGAAGATCTGCTTACTCGATTCGTAGACTGTGTCGGGCGATATCCCCTGTTCGAGCGCGGTGGCGAGGATGAACGGCTTAATCGAGGAGCCCGGCTGGCGATGGCCGAGGGTCGCCAGGTTGAACGGCTGTTCCTTGAAGTCGGGGCCGGCGACCATCGCCTTGATTCCGGCGTTGCGGTTGTCGATCACGACGACGGCCGCGGTCGGCGGCAGCCCGCCGAGGTAGGAGCCGACGACTTCTTCGGCGGCGTCCTGCAGACGCAGGTCGAGCGTCGTCTTGACGTCGAGCCCGCCGAAGAAGGTCTTCGCCGCGCCGAAGCGATCAACCAGTTGCTGGCGCAGCCAGGAGGTGAAGTAGGGCGCTTCGGAATCGAGCGTCGGCGGCTCTATCTCACTCGGCGCCGGCAGCGCCTGCCGGCTGCCGTCTAGCCGCTGCTCAGCGGTGATGTAGCCCTGTTCGTACATGCGCTCCAGCACCAGGTTGCGCCGGGCCAGCGCGTTCTCGGGAAAGATCTTCGGGTCGTACAGCGATGGCGAGGAAATGATCCCGGCGAGCATCGCCGCCTCCCAGGGCTCGAGCACCGCGGCGCAGGGGTCGGCCTCGTTGCCGCAGCCGGGATGGGCAGAGCCGAAGAACGTCCGCGCGGCGGCCTCGATGCCGTAGGCGCCCTCGCCGAAGTAAATCGTGTTGAGGTACTCGGTGAGAATCTTGTCCTTGCTCCAATGGTGCTCGAGGCGGTAGGCGAGTGCCGCCTCGCGGAACTTCTGGAAGACGGTTCGTTCGCCCTGCGCCTCGACCGCTTCCTTGACGAACTGCTCGGTGATCGTCGAGGCGCCCTGGGCGGCGCTGCGCGCGAGGATGTCTTTGACCAGGGCGCGGCCGATGCCTTGGAAATCGACGCCGTCGTGGTCGTAGTAGCGCGCATCCTCGATCGAGACCACGGCGTTCTTCACGTTCGGCGAGATCTGCTCGGAGTCGAGCAGGATCTTGTTCTGGTTGCTGGTCAGGGTGCCGATCGGCTCACCCGCGGCATCGAATACCTGGCTGTTCTGCGCCGCCTTGTACTGGGCGAAGTCGTAGATCGCCGGTAGGTCTTTGGAGACAGCGACGATCATCCCGAAGACCAGCGAGACGACGCCGAGGACGGCGAGCCCGAGCAGGACGAAGAGCACGCGCAGCTTCTTCATCCGCGGGCGCGCAGGCTTGCTCGGGGGTGCTTGCGGCGGGGGCGGCGGAGTCGCGCCGCCCGGCCGGCGGGGCTTTAGTCCTATTGCCGCCATCGAAGGTGGTGGTCCGGCGTGGCTTGCCAGCCGAACGGAAGCGGGCAGTCTAGCATTGCGCCGGTGTCGGATCTGACGCTCAACGCGGTTGACGTGCTGCCAGAGGGAAAGCTCGCCGAGCAACTCGGCGGGGGCCGTCCGCTGCGGGTCAAGCTCGGCATCGACCCCACCACCGCCGACATCCACCTCGGCCATACGGTCGTGCTCGAGAAGCTGCGCGAGTTCCAGCAGGCCGGGCACACCGTGGTCCTGATCATCGGCGACTTCACGGCCCGGATCGGCGATCCGAGCGGCCGCTCGGCGCAGCGACCCGTGCCCGACGCCGGGGAGATCGAGGCGAACGCCGCCACCTACCAGGAGCAGGCCTTCAAGCTGCTCGACCGCGAGCGCACCGAGGTCCGCTACAACAGCGAGTGGCTGCGGATGGCGCCCGAGGACCTGCTCGGCCTGCTCGCGCGGACGACCGTGGCGCGGCTGCTGGAGCGCGACGACTTTCAGAAGCGGATGGCGGCAGAGCAGCCGGTCGCCGCGCTCGAGCTGCTCTACCCACTGCTGCAGGGCTACGACTCGGTCGCCGTGGAGGCTGATGTCGAGCTGGGGGGGACCGACCAGAGATTCAACCTGCTCTTCGGCCGCGACATCCAGGCCGCCTACGGCCAGAGGCCGCAATCGATCATGACTCTGCCGATCCTGGTCGGCACCGACGGCGTGCAGAAGATGAGCAAGTCGCTGGGCAACTATGTCGGCGTCACCGAGGCGCCGGAGGAGATGTTCGGCAAGCTGATGAGGATCCCCGACGAGGCGATGCCCGAATACTTCCGCCTGCTGCTCGGATCCGAGTTACCCGGCGGACCCCCCAATCAGGCCAAGCGCGAGCTGGGGCGGCGGATCGTCGCCCGTTTCCATGGCGAGGAAGCGGCCCAGGCGGCTGAGGAGCACTTCGAACGACTCTTTGTCCGCCACGAGGTGCCGGAGGAGATCGAGGAGGTCGACCTCGGCGCCTACGTAGGCGAGGACGGATCCTCCGTGCATCTGCCGCTGTTGATGGCGGGTGTCTTCGGAGTCAGCTCCAGCGAGGCGCGGCGCCTGCTCAAGCAGGGCGGCGTCAAGCTCGACGGGAAGCCACTCGGGGGAGAGGCGCTCGACGCGGATTCGGGGACCCTCGACGGGCGCATTCTGCAGCTCGGCAAGCGCCGATTCCGGCGCCTGAGCGCCCGTGCCTGAGCGGCACTTGCAAAGCGCGGCGGCAGCGCTATACTCCTCGTCCCTCTGGGATCGTCCCTGTGGCGTCCCATGCGCGAACGACGGCGAAACCCGCCGAAGTCAGAGGCGCAGCGGTCTTTGAAAACTGAGCAGCGTGCACCCGCGGGCATTCGTGTCCGTGGGATGTTTGAGCCCGATCCACTCGACTCGTCAGCGTGTCGAGTGGTCTGATTTACCCGTCATGCCGGCCGCCATGTATGTGTACCCGGCGGCCAGCCAGGCATGACCACTCTCTGTAAGAAGTACTTTCACGGAGAGTTTGATCCTGGCTCAGGACGAACGCTGGCGGCGTGCTTAACACATGCAAGTGGTGCGACGAACCAGGGCTTGCCCTGGGGCAAAGCCGCGAACGGGTGAGTAACACGTGAGTAACCTGCCCCGATGACCGGGACAACCCGAGGAAACTCGGGCTAATACCGGATGTGGCGCACAGGCACAAGCCTGTTCGCCAAAGGAAGCTTCGGCCTCCGCATTGGGAGGGGCTCGCGGCCCATTAGCTTGTTGGTGGGGTCAAGGCCTACCAAGGCGACGATGGGTAGCTGGTCTGAGAGGACGATCAGCCACACTGGGACTGAGACACGGCCCAGACTCCTACGGGAGGCAGCAGTGGGGAATCTTGCGCAATGCGCGAAAGCGTGACGCAGCAACGCCGCGT
>Ga0210085_1000181_pt1 | contig 28264 bp, 24 predicted proteins | sample China_Galinas_PW_5_FD_184866 | JGI IMG/M metagenome (GOLD analysis project Ga0210085, IMG submission 184866) | Wetland microbial communities from San Francisco Bay, California, USA, that impact long-term carbon sequestration - China_Galinas_PWC_D1... | ecosystem: Environmental > Aquatic > Marine...
GAAAAGTCCTCACAATGAGGGGGCTTTGTGCCCGAAAGGTGCGGCGACCTACCAACTTCATGTCAATCCGAACCGTGAGACCCGGGTGCTTCACAGGCGTCCGGGGGCTCGGGAATGGAAGGAAGTCGAGCTGGGATGGGCAATGGACCGTGTTGCCGAACTGGTTTCAAAGACCCGTGAGGAGACGTTTGTCGAGCGTCTTTCGGACGGTTCTCCGGTCAACCACACGCTGGGTATTTTTGCGCTCGGGGGTGCGACCCTGGACAATGAATGGAACCACCTTCAACAGAAACTGATGCGAGGTCTGGGAGTGGTGGCCATTGAGAACCAGGCCCGCATATGACACAGCTCCAGTGTTCCCGGTCTGGGAACGCGTCTCGGGCGCGGTGCCGCAACCCTTTATCCCCGCAACCTTGAGTATTCGGACTGCATCGTTATCCAGGGTTCCAACATGGCCGAATGTCATCCCGTTGCCTTCCGCTGGCCCATGAAGGCCAAGCTGAAAGGCGCAAAGATCATCCATGTAGACCCTCGATTCACCCGAACGAGCGCAATGGCAGATATTTACGCCCCCCTTCGTTCCGGTTCGGACATTGCGTTTTTGGGCGGGCTCATCCATTTTGTGATCCATGATGAGCGTTGGAACAAGGACCCCTTTTTTCGCGAATACCTGGTGAACTATACAAATGCCGCGACACTCGTGCGGGAAGACTTCAAAGACACCGAAGATCTGGACGGCCTTTTCTCGGGTTTGACGGCGCACGCCGATGCAAAGGCTGAATGGCCTTTCAACGGAAGCACCTGCCAGTATGAAACGTCCACGTGGCAATATGCACCCGACCATACCGGTGAAAATACAGACAATGCTTCGGCTGATCGGGATGAAACACTGCAACACCCGCGTACGGTTTTCCAGGTGGTGAAGCGCCACTTCCGCCGCTATACACCCAAGATGGTAGAAACGGTCACGGGATGTCCCCAAGAGACCTTTCTCGAGGTCGCCCGCAGCATTCTCGATAATTCGGGCCGTGATCGGACCACGGCCTGGGTTTACGCAGTGGGATGGACGCATCACACATACGGCCCGCAGATCATCGGCTGCTGTGCGTTGCTGCAGCTTCTTCTCGGCAACATCGGACGGCCCGGCGGCGGTGTGCTGGCGCTCCGGGGGCATGCTTCCATCCAGGGGTCCACCGACATTCCAACCCTGTATCACAGCATTCATGGGTATATGCCCGCTCCCTCCGCTCTCAAGAACCATGGCTCGCTGCACGACTACCTGGCTTCGGAAACGTCTGTCGCGGGTTATTGGGCCAACATGCCCAAGTTTCTGGTATCTTATTTTAAATCCATGTACGGAGACATGGCTGTGCGCGAGAACGACTTCGGTTATGACTGGCATCCGAAAATCATCGGTGACCACTCGCACATGCCGATGTTTGTGGCCATGAGCAAAGGGCTTGTGAAGGGAATGCTTTGTATCGGTCAGAATCCGGCAACGTCCATCAATGCCGGCCTGCAGCGCAGGGGCCTGCAGAATCTTGAATGGCTGGTGGTCAAAGACAACTTCATCACGGAGACCGCGACTTTCTGGAACAAGTCGCCGGAGGTGATGAAAGGTAAGATCAAACCCGAGGAAATCCGGACGGAGGTGTTTTTCTTTCCGACGTCGCAAGTGGCGGAGTGTGAGGGGAGTTTCACCAATACCCAACGCATGCTTCAGTGGCATTCCAGGGCCCTGGTTCCGCCGGGTCGATGCCGCTCGGATCTTTGGTTTACCTATCAACTCGGGCTGCGACTGAAAAGAATGTACAAAGACAGCAACCGGCCTCAAGACCAGGGGATCCGGAACCTGGTTTGGAGCTATGAGCCCATTGAACCGCCTGAAGTGGAAGGAGAGCCGGATGCCGAGAAGATTCTCAAAGAAATCAACGGCTATCATACCGGGAATCCGGAGCACCACCTCACGGGAAGCGGCGAATTGAAGGACGACGGCTCGACAACTTGCGCATCATGGATCTACTGCGGCGTCTTTCCAGCCCCGAATAAGAATCTCGCCAAGCGAAGGGAACCGGATCCACCCGGGATGACGGGCGCTCAATTGAACTGGGGATGGGCGTGGCCGGCGAACCGCAGGGTTCTGTACAACCGCGCTTCGGCAGACCCAAAAGGGCTCCCCTGGAGCGAACGCAAGAAATGGGTATGGTGGGAAAACGGGAAATGGAGAGGAATGGACGTTCCGGATTTTCCGGTTGAAAAACCACCCGAAGTTTCAGCAGATCCGGAGGGGAGGGGAATCGATGCCCATTCGGGCAGCGCTCCGTTCATCATGAAGCCGGACGGAGTGGGATGGCTTTTTGTCCCGGCCGGTCTTGTTGACGGCCCTTTGCCGACCCACTACGAGCCGGCGGAGTCGCCGTTAAAGAACCCTTTCTACGGGCAGCAGGCAAATCCTGTTTTAAAATACTGGGAGCGAAAAGATAACTTGCTTGCCGCTGTCTTTGACGATCGCTATCCTTACGTGATCACAACGTATCGGCTCACGGAGCATTACCTCGCAGGTGCCATGAGCCGATGGAATTCGTGGCTCACGGAACTCATGCCCGAACTGTTTATAGAGCTGAGCCCCGAGCTCGCCAAGGAAAAGGGGATACAGAGTAAGGACTGGGTCGCAATTACGACGGCAAGGGGCCGGATCCGGGCCAGAGCGCTCGTAACATACCGCTTGCGGCCTCTCAGGATCGGAGGTAGAATGTTACACCAGGTGGGCATGCCCTGGCACTGGGGATGGCAGGGACTCGTGACGGGAAATGTGGTCAATGAGCTTACGCCGATGGTCGGCGACCCCAACGTGAGCATTCACGAAGCCAAAGCCTTTCTGTGCAATGTGGAGAAGATATGATGACGCAAAGCCGGACACGACAACGCATGGGGTTTTATACGGACACGACGGTTTGTATCGGCTGCAAGGCTTGCGAAGTGGCCTGCAAACAGTGGAACAGGCTTCGCGGGGCCGGCAATGGGGCCAATGAAATGACGGGTGACAGCTATGATAATACCCGGCGATTGGACAACGCCCACTGGCGCCACGTAAAATTCATCGAACAATTCAGTCAAGATCGCCGCCAAAACCGGTGGCTTATGATGAGTGACGTATGCAAACATTGCGTGCGCGCTGCATGCCTGGAGGCTTGTCCGACAGGTGCTATTGTTCGTACGGAATTCGATACGGTGGTGATTCAGCCGGACGTGTGCCAGGGGATGAAACTGTGTGTGGATGCGTGTCCTTTCGGAGTGATTCATCTCATCCCTCCTCTGAAAATCGCCCGAAAATGCACGCTCTGCTATGATCGGATCAGCGAGGGACTGGAACCCGCATGCGCCCAGGCCTGCCCGACCGATTCGATCCGGTTCGGCCCGGTGAGCGAGCTGATCATAAGCGCCAGATCGCGTGTCCGGCAACTACATGAAAGGGGCGAAGACGGCGCTTATCTTTATGGCGCGGATGAAACCCTGGCCGGTGGTCTTAATGCTTTCTACCTGCTTGTGGATCATCCCAGGATCTACGGATTACCCGAATCAATAGATTTTGGGGAATAAGGAGTCTTGCATGCTCAAGGAAAATAAAGGAAATCCCGTATTCGTTAAAGGGACCATAACCATTGAAAAGGAGATATGATGAAAATTACAAAAGAAACCATGATAGGTATTGTCTTGGGGATGGTGATTTTCGGTTCCCTATTTTTTTTAATGGGAGCCATTGACAAGAACACTTCGAACATTGCTACGCAACTCGGGTCCGAGTATCCTATCCTTAACGTGGCCTGCAGTGCCGACGGCAGCCATGTATACGTTGGTGCTTACGATCGTATTTATCACTCCGGGAACTTCGGAAAAGACTGGAATATTGTCTTGTCAGGGACCCGGCCAAGCAAATTTTAATCCCGAATAGTGAATCGTGAACAGTGAAAGGTAAATAAGGATGTGTGAGGACTTTGAAATCGTATAAACATTCGTGCAGTACATCCTTAAATATTGGATCACTGTTCAATATGATATTTTAAGATCAACACATCGCCTTTTTTGAAAGCGGAGGGGATATCGGGGAAAAAATATCCTTGTTTCCCTGACGTCGGACATGGGGTTGGACGGCCAGGCGCTGCGGTTTACGCCGGAAAAGCGGAATTTTGATAAAAGTGTTCCGGCCCGGGAAGAAGATGCCCAACGCTATGGTATCCGGGTTGTTCCGGTGTTTGTTGCAGACGAACAGAGGATCGGCAGCCCTCTGGTGTTGAAACTGTATTCCCTGATGATTTGGACAAAATATAATGTAGGTGGGACTGTAAAAAATCACTGGGGGAAAGCAACAGATAGTTCGATCTTTTCACTTCACCTAACTTCAAAAAGTGACTGTTTATCAATAATCAGACGATTAAACGGAATAAAATGATCCAGAAAGGAAGACAGAAAAATAAACTGACAACGGCACCTTTGAATAAATAGTATGGTTCAACAATATTATCCAGGTATCCTTCCAATGCTTCTTTCTCGATCAATGGTATAGGATCTTCTTCCGAAATATATCTTGATTCAGATCTGTTTTCAGCCAGGTTGTTCGGAGAAATCTGTTTTACCATGATGTCAACCGTATCCTTTCGAATTCCGAATATGTGCGTTTTATAAAACAATTTAAGTGTCCTAATTCATAAGTTTATAGTTCTATAATGTCAAGCAAAATTATGCATAATTACATTATAATTTTAGCAAATTAGCATATATTGAGCTTTGTTAGAATAAATTACTATATATTGTATTTTGAATTACCCATCATCCGAATAACCTTCCTTGCAAATCAAAGATCGATTAATATATAATACCCTTAACTGATACCTAAGCTGAGCGTTTCAAATTTTAAAAATAAAGATCTACGTGACGTACGTCGGTCCCTGGATTCATAGCAAATATATCTGTAATTAATCAGGGAATTATTATTCTAATTGGAGGATTTTCTGATGGACAGAAAACCAACATATGAGGAATTGGAACAAAAAGTCAAAGAATTAGAGAAAGAAGCAATCAAGAAAAAGCAGCTTGAAAAATCCCTTCGTGAAAATGTATCCATGATAGAAGACATCCTTGAAAAAGCTGCAGATGGAATTTGTATTTGCTATAATATTTCCGAGGAGCCATATGTCAAATTCACTCACTGGAACCCTCGAATGACGATAATTACAGGCTATAACAAGGAGGAGATCAATAAACTTGGCTGGTACCAAACGATGTATCCGGATCCAGGAATCCAGAAACAAGCCACTGAGCGCATGGCTCAGATGCGAAAAGGGGATGATATTATAGCAGAGGAATGGGTGATAACGACTAAAGAGGGTGAGAAAAAGCCTCTTTCCATTTCCACCTCAATAATTAAAGTGGTAGATGGAACAGTTTATGTTTTAGCCGTTATCCAAGACATCACCAAACGCAAGCAAGCTGAGGCGGCACTGCGGGAGAGTGAAGGACGCTATAGACTGCTTGCTGAGAACGTCACAGATGTCATCTGGATAAGGGATATGAATTTAAACCTCACTTACATCAGCCCATCAGTCAAAAATCAACAGGGCTATACCGTTGAGGAGGCAAAGGTCAGAACGCTCGAAGAGACTTGGACACCTGAATCTCTAAAGTATATCGGACAGGTTTTTGTGGAAGAACTGGAGATGGAAAAGGATCATCCAAAAGATATGTCCAGATCTCGAACCATTGAGGTGGAGACCAAATGTAAGGATGGCTCGATTATCTGGACCGAAGCCAAAATGTCTTTCTTGCGAGATAAGGACGGAGAACCGATTGGAACCATTGGAGTCACTCGTAACATTACCGAGCGAAAGAAAAGTGAGAGAGCGCTGCGGGAGAGCGAAGCCACTTTGAGAAGTATCTTTCGGGCTGCGCCAACAGGTATTGGTTTGGTACGCGATAGAGTTATCAAGCAAGTTAATGAACGGCTATGTGAAATGGTTGGTTATTCTCAAAAAGAGCTGTTGGAACAAAATGCGAGAATATTATACTCTACTGGCGAAGACTTTGACTATGTTGGACGGGAGAAATATTTACAAATCAGTGAAAAAGGAACCGGGACCGTCGAAACACGTTGGCAGCGCAAGGATGGTAAAGTTATTGATGTGATTTTGAGTTCGACTCCTATCGACCCTGATGATTTGTCCATCGGTGTAACCTTTACGGCACTTGATATCACTTTACGCAAGCAGGCAGAGGAGGCACTTCAGGAGAGTGAGGGGAAATATCGTACAGTTCTGGAAGCAAATCCCGACGCAGTGGTCGTCTACGACATAGAAGGTAACGTAATCTATTTCAATCCTGCTTTTACACGCATTTTCGGCTGGACTCTGGAGGAACGTATAGGGAAAAAAATGGATGTTTTTGTGCCGGAAGAAGCATGGCGAGAAACGAAAATGATGATTAAGAAGGTGCTGGCAGGGGAAAGGTTTTCCGGCATTGAAACTCACCGATATAACCAGAAAAAAGAAGTTATTCCTGTGAGTATAAGCGGAGCCATTTATAAAGATCAAAATGGCAAACCTATCGGCAGCGTTATAAATCTTAGAGATATCACTGAACAGAAGAAACTTGAATCCCAGCTCCAACAATCACAAAAAATGGAAGCGATTGGAACACTGGCAGGCGGTATAGCCCATGATATCAATAATATTCTCGGAATTATTCTTGGAAATACCGAATTGGCAATGGATGATATCCCGGACTGGAATCCTGCCCGGCTCAATTTGGAAGAGGCCCGAATAGCCAGCCTGCGAGCAAAAGATATTGTACATCAACTCCTTAGTTTCGCACGAAAGACCGAGATGGAGAAAAAACCAACAAATATCATCCCTATTGTCAAAGAATCTTTCAAGTTGCTGCGTTCATCAATTCCGGCAAGTATTGAAATTCGCCGGAATATTTCGAAAGATGTTGATACAATCATGGCGGATTCAACACAAATCAACCAGATTCTAATAAATCTTTGCACCAATGCAGATCATGCTATGCCGGACGGAGGTATTATTGAAATAATCCTTAACAATATAGAACTTGATGAAGCCAATACAGCTCAACATTCTGATTTACATCCGGGACGATATGTCAATCTAACAGTGGCCGATACAGGACACGGCATTTCCCAAGAAGTTATTGATCGAATCTTTGATCCCTATTTCACGACAAAGGAGGTGGGAAAAGGTACAGGAATGGGGTTGTCTGTTGTTCACGGCATTGTCAAAAAACATAATGGTGCAATTACAGTTAAAAGTGAGGCGGGTAAAGGAACGACTTTTAGTATCTTCTTCCCTTCAGTTGAAAAAGATGCAGTTATAGAATCTGAGCCTACTGAAAAACTTCCTACGGGAAATGAAAAGATACTTTTTATTGATGATGAACCATCTATTGTTAATATGACACGGCAGCTGCTTGAACGACTTGGTTATGAAGTTGATACCAAAATGAGTTCGATAGAGGCTTTAGAACTATTTCGTTCAAAACCCGACCGGTTCGATTTGATTATTACTGATATGACCATGCCCTCAATGACGGGTGACAAACTGGTAAAAAAAATCCTAGACATTCGGCCGGATATGCCTACCATTATTTGCACCGGATTTAGCGATAAGATTGATGCAGAAAAAGCAAAAGAAATAGGTGCTGCCGAGTATGTTGAAAAACCAGTCGATAAACGCAATTTAGCATTTAAAGTTCGGAGTGTGTTGGATGGAAAAAAAGCATAGGATTTAAGTCTCGAAACTATTCACCAGCTGGCGAGCTGAGATGTACTAAATTTGAAAACATTACAATTTTCGTGATAAACAGAATTGTATAATCACCGGTTATCGGCATTGAGTAGAAACCTCAATGTCTTGTTTCGATATAATGTATTGCGCATTTCAGAGTGGTCGTGACACATTACGATTAGTCGACATTGTGGCTCACAAATGGGCACGATATTTCCGGCCCGGAAAGCAAACAAAAAGGAGAATAAATATGACTATTCCTACAGAGAACGTCGGTTCGCTTCCGCGTCCCGCCAAACTTCAGACTGCGATTGCCGATTACGATGCTGGAAAGATCAGCCGTGAAGAACTGAAGCATGAACAGGATGCTGCCTGTCTCGATTCGATCAAACGCATGGAAGCAACAGGTTCGCCCATAGTTTCTGACGGCGAACAACGTGCATCAAGCTTTGCCACCTATCCCCTGACGGACACCCTGGCAGGGACGGGCCTCGCTCCGAACCTTGCAACGGACGGCCAGTATTTCGCTATCTTTACGGACGGGCATCATCGGCAACTTCCGCGACTGACCGGAGGCCCTTTTCATTACAAGACCTTCGCGGCTGAATATGTAAAGGAAGCTGTCAAGATAGCCACGAAGCCCTTGAAGCAGGCCGTGATCGCCCCCTCCATGCTATCCCTGCTCTATCCCTTGGACGGCAAGGTGGACGGTTATCCCCGCGAGCGGTTTTTGGAGGACCTGTGCAACGAGTGTGAGCAGGACATCCGCAAGTGTTTCGATGCCGGAGCAAAGCGCATCTCTATTGATTTTACCGAGGGCAGGCTCGCATGCAGGAACGACCCCCGTAATCCCTGGACAGGGCGAAAGATGCTCGAACAATTCATCGAACTCAACAATCGTGTAATTGACCGGTTCTCGGCCGTGGAGCGCAAGAATATCGGCATTCATACATGTCCAGGTGGCGACCTGGATTCAACCCACAGTGCCGATGTGGACTATGCCGAGCTTCTTCCGAGCATGTTCATGATGAACGCGGGCTACTTTCTGATTCAATTAGCCAGCGAGAAGGACAAGGAACGCGTCTACAAAATGTGCGGGGAGCATAGCCGTGTCGATGCGAACGGTATCCCGCAGATCTGCTTTATCGGTGTGATAGACCCGCTCAGCCCAAGGGTCGAAACGCCAGAACAGGTCCAGGCCGATTTGGTGACTGCCGCCAGGTACATTCCTAAAGAGCGTCTAGGGTCCACGGATGATTGCGGCTTTTCACCGTTCAGCATTGACATGAAGCCTAAGCATGGATCACCAGATGTCGCCAGAGACATCGCGTTTCGGAAAATCGCTGCGCGCGTAAAAGGGACGGCCATGGCATCGGAGAAACTCGGAGTCGCTTGAGTCGGTTCCTCGTGCCGTGGTCAGCAAACTTATCGTCTCCCGATAAACCGTTAATTTTCCTGTTACGGATATCGCCCTGTATGGCAAGAATTTTAAGCCAAAATGTTTACCATACAAAAACTGGTATTATGGCATTAAAGATCAGATTCATCCCTTAAAAAAATATAACACAAAAAATGCCTAAAGATTTTAAAAATATTGTCGATAACTTATTATCTGATAATATGCTTTTTTAACGATGACTAAAAAATCGAAGCATAAGAGCAGGTGTTTATGAAAGGATTGTAGCACGAAACATCCAGGATGCTGATACCATTCTTGATCGTATCCCAGATTAATTATTTATCATATTCCATCCTCTAAAAACTATTGCGCAGAAAGATTATAGAAAAGGGTTCCGCATGACAACCTTTAACGATTCTCCGAAGACAGTCGCGGAAATCGCAAAAAATGTACTCCTGAATACTGCGAAGAAATCTATTCCGCTCACACCTGAAAATTATCATGTATGGTTTGAATATTTCCTCGGCTCCAACCAAGAACTGAAGGCCAGCATCGATGAACTAATCGTTTCCGATAATAGCTTTTCCCAGGAGATAAATGAGAGACTTTACAACGAATATCTAAAAGGTGATAAAAGAGAAATATTGCAGGAAGTGCATAAAGAAACCCACAAGATATTTCAAAATATTTTTCAGACGACACTATCCACAAGTGACCTTACGTCTAATTATAGTGCCAAAATGGAAGAGTATTCTAACAAATTGGATGCAGCGAATGACTTAACGCAAATTCAGCATTTTATGGTAGATATAATAAAAGATACGAATAATATTGCTGAATCCAGCAGACAATTGAATCAACAACTTGAAGAAGCGACTTCACAGATTACAAATTTAAGCAAACAACTCGAAGAAACAGAGAGAGAGGTCTTGTTGGATGCCCTCACAGGACTTAACAACCGTAAGGCATTTGATAGGAAGATAAAAGAGTTTTACGAAAAATATAAAAAAAAGAAGGCTTTCTTTTCAGTCATCATGCTGGATATTGATTTTTTCAAGAAATTTAATGATCAATATGGTCATCAAATTGGAGATGAGGTGTTGAGCATTGTCGGATCGAATTTAAGGAGAAGTTTGAAAGGCAAAGATTTTCCAGCACGATATGGGGGAGAGGAATTTATTATCCTCCTTCAAGACACGCTGCTTGACAATGCATGTGTTGTTGCGGATCAAATAAGGAAAGAAATATCAAAAAAAAGACTCAAAATAAAAAAAACCGGCCAAACCATCGGTAATATTACTGTAAGCATAGGCGTTTCGGAAATTTGTGAAAGAGATACTACTCTGACCGTGGTGGGAAGAGCCGACGATGCCCTGTATCTGGCAAAGGATTCTGGCAGGAATAATGTCAAATCGGAAAAAGATCTTAAATCTACAAAAACTTAAAATCAGGTTTAGCTCCCTATTTTATCCTAAATTGTTGAGGATGTTCTGATGAAGGGTAAACCAACCTATGAGGAATTAGAACAACAGGTAAAAATTATAGAAAAAAACCGAAAATAGCAAACGGTGGGCTGAGATCGGGCCTCTGTAACCAATTATAATAATTGGTAAAGAAGTAATAAAAGGCTTGAAACGCTCTTGAAACTCCCTTTTTGGGTCAAAAAGAGCTGTTTAAGACGTCCCGATCGAATCTGCCACATCGTTTTACATTTCCATTGACTTTGATGATTTTGTAGTATGTTTTCAAACATAGGTTTTAAGTTTTATTCACTTCAACTCTTCTGAACGTTAGTACCTAATCCTGAGCCATCTCATTACCGGTCATCAGTTGGATAATGTTGATCTGGACAGACAAACTTATATCCATAGAGATACCGGATGTCCATTCTATTTGAATTCACGTGTCTTTTCCTCTATCTCTATCAACTAATTTGGAGATGATCCTTCCACCTTAACCCTATAATTGCATAAATAACATGACAAGATGGGTTTAAAAGTGATAATCATAATCTCTTTCTGCTACTAAATTCGATGATATCCAGCTCTATTTGGGATGGGTTAAGGGCGGTCCCGAGTATTTGGAAAAATAGCAACGGGACAGTGATTTAAAAGTATAAAATATATGTGGTAGACCTAAGGTTCAAAGGTTGACGGTTCAATTTTAGTGGTCTTACGTGTGGTCTTGGTGACGTCTATTCGATTATAACTTTGATACAGACAGGATTATCAAGCAGGAGTTTATAAAATGCTTGACCAATACTTCAAAAGACTTGCCTGAGGAAGTCTTCAGTGAAAATTGTAATTATCGCATTGGTAATCGCCTTTATTGTTTTTGAACTTATTGAGCATGTTGTGCTTCCGCTAATCTGGTTTATTAAGGACAGAAATAAAAAATCGAATTACGGTGTGGCAGGCATGATTGGAAAAGTTGTCGAAATTAAACGATGGAATAAAACCGAAGGCCAAGTTTTGGTTAATGGAGAATTATGGAGTGCTGTTTGTGATGTTCCGTTAACAGTTGGCGATAAGGCGGAGATAATTGATATTACGGGCCTCACGTTGAAGTTAAAACCATAATAAACGAGAAATGTTGAATTATTAAGTTGTAAATTTGAACCAAAAAATACACTGAGAGAAGCTGTATCAAAAGGGTAGGGTTGAGGATGGCGCAAAAATTGATCATTGATTCAACCCAAAACCGCTTATGTTTCGTCCAATTTTGCACTTAGCTCTGCATATCATCGTTCCAGGAACAACAGCCAGGCTGTTGTTTCCGGATCGATGGAAAGCGGCATGGCTGTTAATGTTGTCAGCAATGATTATAGACATAGATCATTTGTTGGCCAACCCCATATATGATCCGAATCGATGCGGGATCAACTTTCATCCTCTGCACTCGATGCTTGCAATCGTCATATATGCAGTGGTGGCTGCGATACCCAAAACCCGGATCGTTGGATTCGGACTGCTGATCCATATCATCCTTGACGGTCTGGATTGTGTGTGGATGAGTGTTATCTAACTCGTTAAGTTCTGAAGTGAATTTTGGAGGCGTTGTTGAAAGGTTGAAACCTTCGGAGAAATTTTATGGTTATTGAAGGAAAAGATTATGAAGATCTTAAACAAGCAGTTGTGCGTCTCGAATTTCCCGGCTTGCGTCTCGCTTTGGGACAGTCGTTTCTGAAAAAGTATTTGTCCAGAGTGTACCGGTCATCGGCGCCCTTGGCGGCGCGACTATCAATCTTTTGTTTGTTGATCATTTCCAGGAAGTCGCGCGCGGGCATTTTACTATTCGGCGACTGGAAAGAAAATATGGAAAAGAAGAAGTAAGAAAAGAATACATAAAAATATTGTCGGAGTATATAAAAAACACTTCGAAATCCCAAGAAAAACCATAAAAAAGTCAACGGACAGATTTTTGGGGACATACTTAACATTGGGACTAAAAGAGGGACGGGGTTGAATTCACCCATTTTTTATTTGCTTGATTTTTTCATTCTATGTCTAATGTTTTGAATGGTGATTATATTAGAACCAATCTCAAAAATAAGATCAGGGTTCAGAAACGGTTTAACCCCTTACCTTAAAAGGAGGAAAATATGACAATACGTAAAGCAACCGCCAAATGGAATGGCACGCTGAAAGAAGGCAACGGCGTAATGAAATATGGTGAAGTTGAAGGACCTTTTACATTTGCATCGCGTTTTGAAACGGGTAAAGGCACAAATCCTGAAGAGCTTGTTGGGGCTGCCCATTCCGGATGCTTTTCAATGTACCTTGCCGCTATCATGAGTGCGGATAATTTTACACCGACTAGCGTACAGACAACGGCTTCAGTTCATTTGGGAGAAGATGACGGCCCGAAGATTACCAGTATTGACCTGGATTGTGAAGCAGAGGTGCCCGGCCTGGATGCTGATAAATTTGCTCAATATGCTCAAACAGCCAAGGAGAAATGTCCAATTTCAAGACTATTTGCCGGTGCAAAAATCAATCTTTCAGCGAAATTGATAGGATGATCTTTAGGTGCTCATCTTACACCGCTTCTATAGACATTAAGTTGTTTGACGGAACAACGAGAAACAATCCGGTCACATCCATAGTGCCTGTAAGATATTGCATCAGCCGCCGCCGGGCTATGTGTCTGAGAGGCAAGAACCTGCCGGACCACAGCAATATTTCCCCAGCGCCTAAATAACAATTAGAATGCGGATTAGCGGGTTGCCCCTTAAATTATAAATTGATTTAATTTAGGTACTAGTGTTATAAAAACAATTTTTAGGAATTGTAGGCAGCCCCAAATATATAATTTATTACCTGTCAAATTTTACGGAGAAGCTAATGCCAATTTACGAATATGAGTGTAAAGAGTGTTCTCACTGCTTTGAAGTACTCCTGCTGTTTTCCAGTGATCCGCCCCCACAATGCCCCGAATGCCAGTGTAAAAATGTGGCGAAACTCATGTCTTCCAACACCATGAGAAAGCGAGAAGAGTATAGCGGAGCGGGTGGCATGCTTGATCCTTTCGTCGGCCCGACTTTTTCGGGCGGATCGAGCTAAAAGGACATAAACGACATCTATGATATGATTATCATGAAAAAAGAATTTGGATCAAATTATGCGTCGATTACAGATGCTAATTTTACAGCCAAATACCGTGCAAGTTGCTACTGCAATGCAGTGCAATACGAAGTATGCTCGGATCCTGTAGATGCGAAAATATGTCATTGTTTGGCATGTCAAAAGCTGCATGGGGCCCCTATGCAATGGGCCGCCATATTTCACAAACATGACGTCAGAATTACGAAAGGCATCGATCACCTGAACTTTTACAGCAGTGAACTCAATAAACACGAGAGGATTCTTCCCTGCAAAGTCAGCTGTGCGGTGTGCGGCACCCTCATTGCCGATGAAGGACGTAATATGTGGCTGGCATTTCCGCCACTTTTTGATTTCGGGGGTGTATCAAAAGTCCCGACGAAATTCAAACCAACGTGCCATATCTTCTATGGTATGCGGGTTATCGATATAGACGATGAACTGCCTAAGTGGTCCGGTCACAAAAATCATTCAGATCTTCATAATTCCTCGTCAATGGAAAAACACTGAATGACCCTGTTTTTTCTCATATACTTTAGTATTTACGGCGGCGTGCACCTGTATGCGTTTTTAAAGCTTAAAAAAGGTTTTGCCCTGGGGCTGTCTGCAAACGTAATCCTTGCGATATTCATGATCCTGATGGTGGTTGCACCCATTGTTGTACGAATTGCCGAACGCCACGGAAATGAAGCTTTAGCACGTGGTTTCGCCTATATCGGGTTCGTGTGGATGGGGCTGCTTTTTATCTTTTTCTCAGTTTCCTTTTTCTTTGACATCTATCGGCTGCTCCATCTCATGGCAAGGATGTTGACCCGGAGCCCTCTTTCGGCATTTACGCTTTCCCTCAGAACGTTTTGTACCCTCGCCATTTTAACCTCTTTTTCCGTAATGATCTATGGCTATTTCGAGGCGCTCGCCATCCGGACAGAACACGTGACCCTGGAAACAGATAAGATACCCGAAAAGATCGGACGGGTTCGAGTGGTTCAGATATCCGATGTCCATTTAGGGCTTATCGTCGGAAAATCCCGGCTTGAGCGGATTCTTCGAAAAGTTAAAGATGCCCGTCCTGACATCCTGGTATCAACGGGTGATCTTGTGGACGGCCAGATGGATGATTTGGATACGCTGACAAATATGTTTCAGAACATACCCGCACCGTATGGGAAATTTGCGATTACCGGTAACCATGAATTTTACGCAGGACTTGATCGTTCCCTGGCGTTTATCGGAAAAGCCGGATTTAGCATCCTCAGAGGAGAAGGACTCACCATATCCGATATTATCAATATCGCAGGTGTAGACGATCCTGCCGTAAAACGCTACTTCCCGGACCATGCAGCCTCAGAAAAGACCCTGCTGGAAACATTACCCAGAGATAAATTCACCCTCTTTTTAAAACATCAGCCGGTAATCAACCGTGAGTCGCTTGACAGGTTTGACCTTCAGCTTTCAGGTCATACCCACAAGGGACAGATCTTTCCCTTTAATCTTGTGACACAGTTTTTCTACCCGATGCACACCGGCCTATCAAAGATCAGTGGTAATTCCCGGATCTATGTCAGCAGAGGTTCAGGGACATGGGGGCCGCCGGTTCGATTTTTATCGCCGCCGGAAGTTACCGTCGTTGACATCATATACAAAAGGAGGAAACAATGATGAAGCATTTTATAAGGATAAAAATAGGCACATACATAGAATTACCTTTTTGAAGATTGATAGAGAATTAAGCAAGGTGAAGGAGCGATGGAGGTATATTCATGGTGGAAAACGACCATAGCGTTGTTTCGAAGATAGCCAAAAAGCGATTTGGCTGTTTGCAAGTCTTTGGTTTAATTGTTGTTGCCGTCATTATTACCGCAGGGCTGACAATATTAATATTCAAAACCTACTTTTTCCCATCAGCGTTCAAACCCGTGACCCTGAACCCTCGCGAAGAGCAAGTGTTGACGGCTAAACTGGAAAAGCTCGATACCATAGGGGGTGATGTTGATTTACACGGAAAAAATATCCTTAAAAAACCATCCAAAACAGATCGGTTTGATTCTAGTGGTGCTCTCGAACCGGAACCTTATAGTGAAAAAAACAGCAAAAGAGAGATCATTTTCACTGAAAGGGAGCTGAACGCATTATTGGCAAAAAATACGGATCTTGCAAGAAAATTGGCCATTGATTTATCCGATGATCTTGTTAGCGCAAAGCTTCTGGTGCCCGTAGATAGAGACTTTCCCGTGCTTGGAGGCAAAACCCTTCGTGTCAGAACGGGTGTGGTTTTTACCTACGTTAAGGGTAAACCGGTGGTCATTCTCAAAGGGGTTACCATAATGGGGGTACCCATGCCAAATGCCTGGCTGGGAGGAATAAAGAATATCGATCTGGTAAAAGAATTCGGTGCCGACAAGGGTTTCTGGAAGCGCTTTTCAGATGGGGTCGAGGACATCAAGGTAACTGAGGGCCACTTAAAGATAACGCTGAAAGAATAGCGCTGTTTTTCCATGGCAGAAACGAGGAAAAGACCATGAAAAAGTATCAGATTCGGAATCGTTTTATACCTTTCAGGAAATCGGATATTATAGAAATGTGCGTTAACGATTCAAGGCTTTCTGAACATGATCAAAAATTGTTCAGACAGTTTTGCCATATTTTAAAAAGTCTGATTCATTTTGAGTTCCACGATCAAGTGGAAACACTTAAAGACTGTTATTCACCATTTAACCCCGATGCAGACACGCGTTTGAACTACGATTACTCAGAGCAAGAAAAAAAGGCGCTGCAAAAAAAACTGGTCGAAGGATTGGATTCGATCCTTGATGCCGCTAACTTCCAAAAGATAACAGAGACCGACCTTGAAGAAGCTCTGAAAGAGGAATCTCTCTTTAAGATCCGTCTGGGTGTAGACTTTAACGATTTTGAGGAAGTTATATTTTATCAGCGAGGCGAAAGCTTCAAAGAAGAAATCCGGGTAAAATATTTCGGACTGAAGAAAGCGCCGTTAAGGTTTACAAATTATGACAGGGTGATGATATATATTAAATTTAAAGAAGAGGATTACTTTACAGCGAAAAATCAAAAAACGCTTTACTTCACGCCAGGCTCGACAATTATCAAACTTTTTCAAAATGTTCCCAAGGCGGATCTCGAGATGCTTTTTCCCAACAGCGAAGTCCGTATGAAAACCATCGACAAACTTATTATTGGCATCCCGGCTGCAGTGAGCGGCATTGCCGTCATCGCAACCAAGCTCGGTGCTTCAATTCTTTTAATTGCCTCGATTATTTCTTTTTGGCTCGGACTAAGCAAAAAGGAAGTAAAGATTGATCAGCAGCACCTCATTGCCCTGGCTTTAGGGTTGGCGACCCTGGGTGGTTTTTTATTCAAACAGGTGAACAAGTTCAAAAACCGTAAAATTAGATTTATGAAAGCGCTTTCCGACAATCTTTACTTTAAAAATCTCGACAACAACACAGGGGTTTTTCATCATCTTGTCGACGCGGCCGAAGAAGAGGAATTCAAAGAAGCGATTTTGGCATATTACTTTCTTTTGGTGGAGGATCGGGATTTCACCATGACGACACTTGATGAAGCCGTAGAACGCTGGTTTGAAAACAAACATAACTGTATGATTAATTTTGAAATCGAGGATGCCTTCAAGAAACTTAAACGATGGGGACTCGTTGATCTGGACAAAGACATCATACGCAGGAAAAATCTGAACGACGCGATGCAGCAACTCGATAAAATTTGGGACAACTACTTTCCATATCACAAGGTTGACGAATTGCCTAAGATGTCTTAAGGAAATGATTGCACGCAATCTTTATACGAAAAGGGAACATCATGGAAAAGAAATTGAAATCCGGGATAGCCAAAACAAAACCGATAAACATCATGCTGCAAGAAGAGTTAATTAGCAGAGTGAACGCTGTTTGTGCGGATCAAGGTATGACGATTCAGGAATTTGTAACGGATGCTATCATTGAAAAATTAGAACTCGTTTACAAAGAGAGACGAACGAAGGACAGGCTGTAAGCAGCAAAAAAAATGCTAAACGTCCATAAACAGGGAAATAACTGTGTGAAACCTGGAAACGTTTTTGAAGAGCTGACATATCAGGAGGATTGAAACATGGCGATAAAAACATGGCAAAGCGATGCGGTCACCATTAAGGTGGATTACGACAAATGCATAGGGCATGGCAACTGCGCAGATTCATGTCCGGCGGAGGTTTACGAAATTGAAAATGGAAAGGCAGTTCCGGTTAACATCGACGATTGTGTAGAATGCTGCACGTGTGTTGAGGTGTGTCCGGAAAATGCTATCGAACACAGCGCTTGTAAGTAAAAATTCTTAGAAATTCGTCACTATTATGTCCGACCAAGTTACATTTAAGCGTAACATCGGTTTGTTTATGGCCGTCATGATCGGCATCGGCGCCATGATGGGACCCGGCGTATTTGCTTTGCCGGGCGAACTGGCCCATATGATCGGACCGCTCGGGATCTTTGCTTATCTGGCAATGGGGTTGTTGACCCTTTTTACGGCGCTCAATTACAGTGAACTGGGTGCCGCCATTCCCCTGGCCGGCGGTGGATACTCTTTTACCAGCCGAACCCTCCCAAAGCCGCTGGCATTTCTTACCGGCTGGTTTTTCTGGATTGGAAACACCGTTGCCTGTGCCATGTATGCGCTTATTTTTGCGCTCACGATCCGGACCTATTTTTTGCCGACGGCCAGTCTTGTTTTATTGGTTTGCATAACTACGGTTGTGTTTGCAGGCATTAACTTCTGGGGAATGTCCCAGGCGCTCAAGGTGATTACCATTATGAACCTTGTGGAACTGGCCATCCTTATCGGAGTTGCCGCACTCGGAGCCTTTCAAATAGAGCCTGCGAATCTGTCCCCCATGGCACCCATGGGATACTCACCGTTTATACCCGGGATGGCGTTGATCTATATTTCCTACGTCGGATTCGATTTGATCACGGTGGCGGCCGAGGAAATCATTGCACCGGGTAAAACAATTCCGCGGGCCATTATGATTACCATGGGTGCCGGTATCGCCATTTACGTGTTTGTCATTTTTACGATGATGGGGAGTGTTAACTATGCGGAACTTGCCAAGAGCGATGTTCCGTTTATATATACCGCCGATCGATTGTTCGGTGTCTGGGGGCGCTGGGCCGGTATTACGGCCACCATCATGGCAAGCCTTTCGGCCTTTAGTGTCACTTTGGGCGCAAGTGCCCGGATTCTGTACGCACTGGGTCGAGACGGACACTTCCCGATGTTTATCGCCAAACTGCACAAACGATTTCGGACGCCGCACGTGGCACTTTTGATTTGCGGGGTCATTGTCATTGCATTTGGTTCTTCGGGTATTGTGAAGCTTGTCGCTTCGGTCAGCGATTTCGGTTACTTGATGGGACAGGGGATTGTATGCTTCAGCGTCATTGCGCTCCATAAAAAAATGCCCAACCTGCGGCGACCTTTCAAAGTATTTTTTTTCCCGTGGATACCGATTTTCGGCATGCTGGCATGTTGGCTGTTTGTGCCTGCGTTGGAGTTGAGAAGCTTTATTCTGGGCGGCATATTGACCGTTGCGGGTGCCGGTGTATACCTTATCCGTCCGGTCAATCGAGCCCATCTTAATAAACTGCCCCAGGTATTTGCCTGGGTAAAGATGCGGATTCTTTTAAGAAGGAGAACAAAAATGCGTGTTCTTATTATCAACGGCGGACGGCAGGGCCAGAATATCGCTAAACGTCTTTTGGCCAGAGATGAGTATTGGCTATTGTTTCGCTCTTCAGAACATCAAATTACCTTTATTGAAGAGGACGAGGGCCTGTGCAAAGAACTCGAGCAACTGTTCAACGCACCGATCTACCAAGGGGACGGCAGCAAGAAGGAACTTATCGAACAGGTGGGACTGGAAAACATCGATGTTGCCATTGCTTCCTCGGAAGATGACGGCCGCAATGTCATTGTAGCGCTTCAAGCCAAACGCCTTGGAATTCAACAGGTCATAGCCATTGTTCAGGACCCCGACTATTTGCCGTTACTCGAGGAAAACGGCGTTGTGGCGATCAGTGCGCCATGGGCAACGGCCGCAATGGTGGAAAACTATCTCGACAGACCCGGCGTTGCCGAACTTTTTGAAATTTCAAGCGGGGTGGCCAGTCTCGTAGGCATGATCGTGCCGGAGAAAGCCAAAGTGGCAGGAAAGCTCATCCGAGATATCGACATCCCTAAAAATTGTGTTGTCGCCGCAGTCGTGCGGGGGAAGGAGTTCGTGGTACCTCGCGGAGAAACCAAGATCAAGGTGGGCGACCATGTTGTTTTTGTGGGACCCTCTCCCGATATAAAAGAAGCACAAGATTTTTTTATGTTAAAAGAATGAGAAATCCTTGATTCCCGATTCAAAGCGGCCGTCAGGGAAAATATTGAAAAAAGATAGGGTTATCGCAACGACGTGATAGAGATAAACGAACCATCAGAAAAATCAGACTCAAATCCACATAACAGTACTTCAAAAAATCCGTCAGATGATGCGGTCTCCAACGCTGCGATCCTGTTTGTGGTCAGCGCCGTTCAGTTTTTGACCCCATTTATGCTGTCTGCTGTGGGCGTGGCCCTTCCGGCTATCGGCAGGGAGTTTTCAGCCACTGCGGTTCAGCTTGGACTTGTGGAAACCGTCTATATCTTTGCTTTTTCCCTTTTTTTGATTCCAGCCGGGCGGCTGGGAGATATTTACGGAAGGAAAAGAATTTTTACCATCGGCATTATCGTGTTCACTGCGGGAACCGTTTTGGTATCCCTCGCCTTTTCCATCGAAAGTTTTATCGGGTTCCGGTTTATTCAAGGGTGTGGCGGGGCCATGATCTCAGGAACCAGTGTTGCCATCCTTTCTTCGGTCTTTCCAGCGGCCAACCGGGGGCGGGCCATGGGGATCATTGTGGGTTGCGTCTACCTGGGGCTGTCTCTGGGTCCGGTTCTTTCCGGATTTATGGTCACCCATCTGGGATGGCGATGGATCTTTTATCTGGGGGTTTTGGTCGAGCTTTTCTGTCTTTGTCTCACTGTTTTGAAGCTTAAAGGCGAATGGGCTGAAGCCAGGGGTGAGCGTTTTGATTATGTGGGAACCTTTCTTTACATTAGTTCTTTATTCTGTCTGATTTACGGAACCCTCAACCAGAAAGAGGGTGGTATTTATCTGGTGTTCATGGCATCAGGAGTCTTGGGATTTCTGATCTTTCTCGCCTTTGAATACCGGTGTTCATCACCGATTCTGGATGTGGGATTGGTCATCCGTAACCGGGTTTTTGCCTTCAGTAATCTGGCCACCCTGATCAATTACGCCGCATCTTTTGGCATCGCTTTTTTCTTTAGTTTGTACCTGCAAGTGGTCAGGGAGTATTCTCCCCAATCGGCAGGATGGATTCTGATTATCCAGCCCGTGTTTCAGGCGGCGCTCTCTCCGTTTTTTGGGAGGTTGGCAGACCGGGTTTCGCCTGCGGGTCTGGCCACTTGTGGCATGGCCTTGTGTACCCTGAGCCTGGGCCTGGCTTCCCAGGTTCATGCCGGGACATCCATGCGCGTGATTATGGGGATGTTGGCCTTGATGGGCATAGGATTCAGTCTATTTTCATCACCCAATACCACCACGGTGATGGGCAGTGTTCCTCCTAAAAACTTTGGTATCGCATCCAGTTTTCTGGCCACCATGCGGACCATGGGGATGCTGTGCAGCATGACCATCATCACTCTGGTGTTCAAACATATTATGGGAGACCACCCGGTGAATGCCCAAACACAGTCCTTTTTTCTTGCCAGCATGCATCGTTGCATGATGATCTTCTGCTTTCTTTGCGTGGCCGGAGTATTTTGTTCCATGGTCCGCTTGAAGCCTGTCTCTTCAGAGTGGATTGGGGTTAAACTTTGATCCTTGATTCAAGGATGGACATGGTGTCTTTTATGCGTTTTACATCATGCAATCGGTAATATATAATCTGCAAGCCTGGAGGATGTCTGACGCAGATTTTGGCTCAATGTTCTCGAGATTCCCTTGAGAATTGTGATGCCGATTTGAGGATAATCTTTAAGTATCGTATCGAAACTCGTCTGGGTTAATGTGAAAAAGGAGGATTTCGTACGGGCTTTTGCCGTCGCCGATCTAGGGAAATTGTCAAGAATTGACATTTCACCAAAAGAACGCCCCTTCGGTAAAACGGAAATTACGATACTTTCTCCGGTGACGGATTTTTTAAGAACATCGATGACGCCATCCAATACAAAGCAGATATAATTTCCTTTATCCCCTTCTTTAAAGAGGATTTCGCCTTTGTCGATTTCATAATAATTCATATGGCCTGCAACGATATCTAATTGATTTCCCTTGAGAGCATCAAACAATGGAAAGTCGATAAGGTAATTGATGATGTCTGTTCTCATCTTGTTTTCAGGTGTGGCTTTAATTATTTTCATTACGTAACCTGTGGGCTTATAAACCCTATGGTCGTTAATCCGGCTAAATTGTTTTTTGATAGATTTCCGCTCTCTCCGAGTGCTCCATCAACGGCCAGTGATCGGGAGATGATCCGTATTTAAAAACTTAAAGTTAACGCCGCGTATAAACCGGGATTTTCAAAATCAAGCTTCACATCATCTTCATCGACATCAATCTTTAAAAAGCGATAGCCGGCGTGAATATCCAGAAACGGGAACGGTGTTAAAGAAATCTCCGCCTGACCGTCAAAAATCTTGTTGTTACTATATTCCATACCGGTTATCAGCACCCGGGCTTCTAAAATATCTTTTAGTATACCTACATGAAAATTGGCACCCACCATGGGAATCGGTACGGTGAAATCCTCTTTGCTCGTAGCGGTTGCTGAAGCGATTGAAGCAGATCCGTCAAACACCATCAGCCTGGCAACCAATCCCAAAGAACCGCCGGCCAGAAAGTTCTCCAGATCAATCAAATCATATCTATACATAACATCGTAATTATCGTACTTTATACTGCTGACGACCCTTTCGTTTGCCGAAAAAAGATCCCCATTAAAATAAATATTTTTTGTAAGAACGGTGTCGCCGCTATAATCCAGGTTGTAATACGACAAGCTGAGGTGATGTTTCCCTATTCCGGCAAACACTTCGATAACCGGATAGCTTTCATTGTCAACGCCCAGATCATTTTCCAAATTAAGCTCGGTGCCAACGATACCGGCATCGTCTGCGCGGATAACCCCGGATACCTCCGGAAACCAGTAGTATCCACGAACGCCCAGTTCAAAGGCAGAAACCGGCAATACCATACTTGAAACAGCTAAAAAACAGATGAGTGACAAGAATATGCGTTTCACGTAACCCTCCTTTTTGTTAGGGTTTATAAACCACGGGAGGTCAGCTCGTTTGCCGATGAAGACCTGTGGAAAATCCCGATTATCGGGGGCAGAGACTTGTCCGCCTCACCGCAAGCGGCATCTTCGACCGGCAGAATGGGCAAAAAGGGGGGGTTGCAAAGGTTTCCAATGAACTTCAAAAAACAAAAAACGCCTTAGTACCCGATTGTATGAAGGCGTTTGCTGGTACCTTCGGCAACCCGGCTATCATGGCCCTTGGAGCTTTTGACCCGTGGCTTTGCGTCACTGCCTTTCGACAGCTTTGCCCTTTCGTTGCAAAAATTATTAAACAGTATAATAGAACATTTTAAAGACGAAGTCAATTATTATAGTGATGGGCATTGGTTTGTTTGTTATCTTTTATTAGAAAAGAAAGCCGGAATTTATGTTTTATTCCTGGATTTAAAAAAAAACGATTTGTGTCGGTTTACGTTTGATGATATCTGAAATTACATATATATTGGAAATTTGCTAAGATCAGTCGGATTCTGACACGCCCGATTTTCACCGGATAAAACAAACCTTTGACCTTTGATTAAATCGGAAACTCTGAAGGAGGTATCCGGGGTGTCCATAAACAAATAAATAACGACCCAAACGAACTGTTTTTATAATTATATTGATATCGAACAAAAATTTGCTTTTGGGCCGTGGCCGGCGATAGGTGCTTATGGAAAAAACGGCGCTACACGTTCTGTCCCACTATTACGGATACCCGTCATTTCGGGAGAATCAGCAAGAGGTTATCGATACGCTGCTGGCCGGCCAGGATGCTTTCGTGCTGATGCCTACCGGCAGCGGGAAATCGATATGCTACCAGATCCCATCGATTATGCTCAAAGGCGTCGGCCTGGTCGTGTCGCCCTTGATTGCCTTGATGCAAGACCAGGTTGAAGCGCTGAGGCAAAACGGGGTTCGAGCAGCGTTTTTAAATTCCAGCCTTTCGTTTGACGAATTCGAGCAGATCGAATTTAAGGTGTTGAACGGGCAGTGTGACATTCTCTACGTGGCTCCTGAACGGTTTTTTACGGAGCGATTCCAATATATGTTGGGTAAAATCCCGGTCGCTCTATTTGCCGTTGACGAAGCCCACTGCGTGTCCCAGTGGGGTCATGATTTCAGACCGGAATATCTCAGGCTGGTAGAAGTGATGGGAAGGTTTCCGGCCGTGCCCCGGATCGCCCTCACGGCAACTGCCGATTCGATGACACGAAAGGACATCGTTGAAAAATTGGATCTGTCAGGTGCATCACGGTTTATCTCCAGTTTTGACAGGCCCAACATTAACTACCAGGTTGAACTGAAATCAGACGAAAAAAAACAGCTGCTCGATTTTATCCAAAACAATCATGTTAAAGAAGCCGGCATCGTATACACCCGCACCCGGAAACGGGCGGACAAGATGGCCCGGTGGCTTCAGGAGAAGGGTGTGAACGCACTGCCATACCACGCCGGCATGGATGCACGGACCCGGCAAAATCACCAGCACCGGTTTCTTAGAAAAAATGATATCGTCATGGTCGCCACCATCGCTTTTGGCATGGGGATCGACAAGCCCGATGTTCGATTCGTAGCGCACCTGGATCTACCGTCCAGCATGGAGGCGTATTATCAGGAAACCGGACGATCCGGCAGAGACGGGCAACCGGCTGATGCCTGGATGCTCTATTCCATGGCCGATGTCGTGGCCATGAGGCGGCTGTTGGAAACTTCAGACGGTGATGCAGCTTTCAAGCGGATTCAGCAGCAGAAACTGGAGGCACTTCTGGGTTATTGTGAATCAGCGACATGCCGGCGCCGGATTTTGCTGGGATATTTTGGAGAGACGACCCCGGACCGTTGCGGCAATTGTGACACCTGTCGTCAAAAAGTAGAAATATGGGATGGCTCCATAGCGGCCCAGAAGGCACTGTCCTGCGTTTATCGAACCGGTCAGCGTTTTGGTGCGGCACACTTGACGGATGTACTGATCGGAAACCGCACCGAGCGAGTTCAGCACCTAAAACATGATCGGCTCAAAACCTTCGGGATCGGAGATGATGTGTCCCAAACAGAATGGCGTTCCGTGTTTCGCCAGCTTTTGGCCGGTGGGTTCCTGACCGTGGACATGGGAAAAATATCCGGTTTTCGCCTGACTGAAAAGAGTTGGCCGGTTCTCAAGGGAACGCAGCGGGTTCCGCTTCGAAAAGACCCTCATCCGGTTAAGTTGAAAAGGATCTCCAAGCCTTCTTTTGGAACGGTTTTAGCGTTTGAAAATGAGAAGGAGAGGCAGCTTTTTGAAAAGCTTCGGCTTCTGCGGCTCAAAATTGCCACAACGCTCGGATTACCGCCTTATGTGGTATTCCATGATAAGACGTTAAAGGAGATGGCCGTTCTCAGACCGCAGAGTCGAACGGCAATGCTTCAAGTCACCGGCATCGGAGAGAAAAAGCTTGAACGGTTCGGCGACTCTTTTATAGAAGTCATCACAGAGTGTGCGAAAAACGGCGCCTATGGCAACGCAGAGGGGCTGTCTGATGTGAAGCGAAGCACGATGCCCCCCAAAAAAAGTAAAAAACCATCTCATGCGCAAAAGAACCTGGTGATTAAGTTGTTGAAAGAAGACCGTTTAGACTCAAATCAAATTGCGGAACTGGTCGGGGTATCCCCACCAACGGTTTGGGCATTTAAAGCGCATTATAACATGGGAAAATATGATAAAGATATTTCTTAAAGTTGGGATTCATAGCTTGATCCTTTTTTAAGGAAGCATTAGAGTGAAATACCGAAAAGGCAGTTGTTAGTTCCCTTTAACATTGAGATACTAAATGGAGGATGCATGTTAGAACCAATAGAGATCGATCCAAAAACATTTCTTCGCGAGCATTGCAGCCTGCCATCACTACCTGAAGCAGTGATACGTATTCAAGGAATGGTGCAAGACGAGGCAACAGACATCACCGTGATAGCAGAGATCATATCCGGAGATCCGGCGCTGGCTGCTCAAGTATTAGCGGTTGTTAACAGTGCATATTATTCACTTCCCAAGACGACTTCAAACATAAAGTATGCCGTTGCATATTTAGGACTCAGTGTTATACAACGAATCGTGATTTCTGTCGGTGTCGTGAATGCACTAGGAATCAAAGAAAAGGGTGAGCTTAACAACTATTGGTACCACTCTTTCTTTGCAGCGCTGACCACGAAGTATTTGGCTAAGAAATTCTATAGTTACCTGGATCCTGAAGAGTTATGGACAGCATCCATACTCCATGATATCGGTAAATTGGTATATATCAAATTTTTTCCTGAACATTATACAGCACTCAAACGGTATTGTGAACAAAATGGTTGTTTATTCTCAGAAGCAGAAGAACATTATAAATTACCTGCCAGTTCTTACTTAGGCGCTCTTTTATGTCATCATTGGAGGCTGCCGAGTAAGATCGAGGATGCCTGTAGATATCATAATCTATATCATATGTCTGAGCAAGGGTCAGATTTTCAGACACTAATCGCTTTAGGAAATCTTCTTGCAACGTTGTCTGCAGGTGGCTTGAACGAATCCTGTAAAAACAGGATAAAAGAAGCCGCTGTCAACACTTTTGAATTGTCACCAGACACGTTTATAACAATCATGGCGGATGTTTATGAATTAGAATCCGAAGCAGAAAAATTTATGAGAAGTTTATGAAGAATCACTTCCGTTAGAAGCGTCCGCCTTCCAGACCGCCAAGCTGTTCGCCCAGGCCGACACAGCTGCCTTCAAGAAGAGATAACATTGCAATCACCGATTTCAATCGAAAGAAGCGGGGTCGTTTGTGATTGGATTCAAACCGTTTATTTGTTTTTCATACAAAGGACTTTCTGATGGCAAAAAAACCAACCTATGAAGAATTGGAACAAAGGGTCAATAGGGTTGAAAAAATGTTGCTTGAACAAAGTTCCCTTGAAAGTGCACTTCGAAAAAACGAGGAACTTCTAAAGGCAACGATTGAATCGACTGTAGATGGAATCCTTGTGGTTGACAAAAATGGAAAAGTCAGCCTTGTTAACAAACGATTTTCACATATATGGAATATTCCAAATGAACTCATTGAAACCAGAGATGATAAGCGCTTGCTCAGCTATGTTTCAGGCCAGTTGTCAGACCCTGAGGCGTTTCTTTTAAAAGTTCAGCAACTATACAATTCGCCAAATGAAGATTTTGATACGATCTACTTTAAAAACGGTCAGATTTTAGAACGTTATTCTTGTCCGTTGATGCAAAATGGAGAAATTTCCGGACGTGTATGGAGTTTTAGAGACGTCACCGAACAAAAGCAAGCTATCAAAGCTTTGCGAAAAAGTGAGGAGCGACATCGCATCTACTTTGAGAATATATCTGATGTTATATTCTCAACAGATGTTGATTTTAAAATTATCGATATATCCCCGTCTGTAGAAAGGATACTGGGATACAAACCCGAGGAAATGATCGGAAAGCCCATACAGGATTTGAATGTCCTTGGCCCGAATTCATTGGAAAAGGCTTTCTCTGACATGATAAAAGTCTTTTCAGGAGAACGGATTCCTTTGTCTCGATACGAATTTATATCCAGGGACGGAACCAAGAAGTTCGGTGAGGTCAGTGCCGCCCCTTTAATTCGTGAAAAAAAAGTTGTCGCCATGATCTCGGTTGCAAGGGACATCACCGAACGCGAGCGTTTTGAGGATGCTTTGAAACAAAGTGAAGAAAAATATCGTATCGTTCTGGAAGCAAATCCCGATCCTGTTGTCGTTTACGATATGGCGGGTAAGGTAACCTACTTTAACATCGCCTTCACAAATGTTTTCGGATATACATTAGAAGAATGTTTTGGCAAGTCAATGGATGTTTTTGTGCCGGAGGATGCCTGGCCGGAAACCAAGATGATGATCGACAAAGTGTTATCCGGAGAAAACTTTTCGGGCATTGAAACTCGCCGGTACACAAAAGAAGGCAGCATTATTCCTGTGAGCATAAGCGGATCCATTTATATGGGCGAAGACGGAGAGCCCATGGGCAGTGTCATAAACTTAAGAGATATCAGCAAACAGAAAGAGCTG
>Ga0210085_1000182_pt1 | contig 28190 bp, 26 predicted proteins | sample China_Galinas_PW_5_FD_184866 | JGI IMG/M metagenome (GOLD analysis project Ga0210085, IMG submission 184866) | Wetland microbial communities from San Francisco Bay, California, USA, that impact long-term carbon sequestration - China_Galinas_PWC_D1... | ecosystem: Environmental > Aquatic > Marine...
GGCGCTGGCCGGCCAGAAGTAAGTCGATAGCCGCTTGACATTCGAAGGGCCTCGTCCCGACGAGGCCGGGCCCTGGGTCGATCCCGCCGGCGCCCCGGTGGAGGACGCGGGTCCCGATGAAGACGCTCCGGGAGGCACCCGATCCGGCGAGGGTCGGGTGCTTGACCGTGGTGCCATCTACGCAGCGGTGGTGGGCCTGGGCATGGCCGTCACCATCGCCATCAGCTTCGAGCTGGTGATCGCCATCCAGGCGCTGGTGTTCATCGCCGCGCCCTTCGCCGGCCTGACCATCGGCTGGTACGCCAACCACAAGGCGATGCGCTGGCGTCCCCGTTGGCGCCTCTTGACCAACGCCGCTTTCGCGGGCCTGGTGACAGGCGTCTCCCTGGCCCTCATGTACGTGGGCCTGCGCCTGCTCTTCATCTACGCCGACTCGGGCTATCGCCCCGAGACCATGGGTGGACAGCTCGACTGCTCGACCGGCCCCGCCTGCACGTACGCGCGCTTCCTCGATGAAGGCCACGGGCAGGATCTCATGGACGAAGGCATCACCGACGCCGCCGCCTTCGAGTCCGCCGTTTGGCGCACGTCGGGGGAGTGGACGATCCAGCTCACGCTGCTTGCCCTGGGTGGCGCGCTCGTGCCTGCCGCCTGGCGCGCCTGGCGCCCGGCGCCCACCCAGGCGGAGGTAGAAGCAGCCATCGCGGCGACCGGGTAGCTCACACGAGCAGCACCGCCGACGGGCGATGCTGCTCGCGTCGATGCCGGCGGTCAGTCGGACGCTGTGGCCGCCTCGATCGGAGGCTCCGGGGCTGCGGGCAGGTCGCCCGGGAAGATGACGCCCTCGACGTCGAATCTCAGGCCCCACGTGTCCTGGGACAGGACGAAGAGCGCGGAGAGACCCTCGTAGGCGTCGGTGCCGCGGAACCGTCCCGCGTAGAACATGGTGCCATCCTCCGGCTGCTGGTAGCCCCAGGCATCCGTGCTGATCCAGGAGCCGTCCTCGTTGGTGATGACAGAGGCGAATCGTCGCACGCCATACGGGGGCGCGAAGTCGAACCGGTAATAGTCGTGCACCGAGTAGTTGTTACCGCTGATGCGTGGATCGCTGGCCTCGATGGCGCAGCGGGGATATGTCTCGCCGACCGTGCTCGAGCCCCAGTCAGTCAGGGTCGTTGAGCCGTAACCACCCGAACCGCACAGCATGGTGCCGCTGAAGCCGCCGAAGGCATCGGGGTCGATGGCCTGGGCCTCCGCCCCTGGACCGACCGACGTTTGCGTCAATGGTCCGGCTGCGAGGGCGAGGCTGGCGACCAGCGTGAAGGCTGCGACTCCGGCAGCGATGCGGATCGCGCTGAACATGGATCTGGTTCTCCTTTCGGCTGGCGGTTCCTCCGGTCGGGCGCTACGCGTCGCGCGCGATCTGAGCGGGAACCGCATACGGGGCCACCAGCGCCGGCGCTGGGGCGTGTTCGAGAGTCGAGTCAGGACGGTGGAGCGGAGGTCGATGGGGAGCTCGTCGCCGTCAGGAAGCTCGGCCACGGTCTCTTCGAGCCAGGCCTGGAGGTCACGCCCCAGCGAACGGTCGGTGCGCTCGTCGGTCACGTGGTTCATCGGACAGCCTCCTGACGTATGCGGGCCGGAGGCGATGTGACCGGGACTTCGGTCCGCTCATCGGCGTCGATGGCGGCGTGCATCGCGTGCAGCGCACGGCGAAGCCGCGAGTGGACCGTGCCGACGGGGATATCGAGACGGTCGGCGATGATGGCAGGGGGCAGGTCGAGGTAGTAGTGCAGGACTACGGCCAGGCGCTGGTCCAGGTTCAGGCGGCGGAAGGCACGCTCCAGGCGGTCGCGGGTGATGACCGAGCCCGAGCCATCGACGACCACAGGGTCTGATCCGGGTCGACCGGGCAAGGCAGGCAGCCAGCGTGAAGCCTTGCGGCCCTCGCGGTGGCAGTTGCGCACGAGGATGCGACAGATCCACGCCTCAAAGCGGTCGGGGTCACGGAGACGCGGCAACTCCTCCCAGGCGGTCAGCAGCGTCTGCTGGGTGGCATCGCGGGCCAAGTCGCGGTCGCGCAGGACGGTAAACGCGATCGCGTGGAGCCTTCCACCGATGGCATCGACAAGGCCGGTGAAAGCCGTGCGATCCCCGTGCTGTGCTCGGACAACCAGGTCGCTGCCCACCACGGATGCTGCCCCCCTTGCGGCGGTCGAGTGCCGCCTCTGAATCGTATGAGGCGATGGAAGGGCAGTCGATTCCATCTTCGGCAGCACAGCGTGCCGCTGTTGCCAGACACAGAAGAGCGGTGGCCCATCGGGCCACCGCTCCTGCGCTGTCGAGGTGAGGGGAGGGGCCGGAGCCCTACTCGTCCTTGCTGGTCTTCTTGGCCGTGGTCTTCTTGGCCGCCGGCTTCTTGGCCGTGGTCTTCTTGGCCGCCGGCTTCTTGGCCGTGGTCTTCTTGGCGGTGGTCTTCTTGGCCGACTCAGCCGTCTCAGCCTTGGCGGCGGAGGCCTTGGTCGTGGTCTTCTTGGTCTCCGCGGTCCGAGCCGATTTGCTGAGCGCTGCACGGGCCTTGCCGGCAGCCGTCTGCTCGCCCTTGGCCTTCTGGGCCTTGCTGGCGGCGATGCGGGCCTTGGCGGCCTTGGCAGCCGCGGCCTTGCTCACCTGGCGCTGCGGCTTGCTCACGACGGTCAGGGATTCCCCACCGAGCGCAGCGTTGGCGCGGATCATGAGGCGGCTCTTGCGGCGGGCGGCGTTGTTGGGATGGATGGCGCCGACCTTGGCCGCACGATCGAGCGCGGATGCGGCCTCCGCCACGGCCTTGCGGGTGGCCTCGGCGTCACCGCCGGCAGCGACGGCGAGGGCGTTCTTGACCTGCGTCTTGGCGGCACTGCGCCGGGGCTGCAGGATGGCGTTGCGACGATGGGACTGCCGCACCCGCTTGAGTGACGACGGGGTGCGGGCGCCGGACCAGGTCCGCGATGAATGGGCCAAGGTGATGTGTCCTCAACAGCTCTGGGTGATCAGCTTCGCGCCGCTGCCGTCGCGGGGCAAGGGGTAAAGGGACGCGACGGCGGGCGCGCGAACGGAGATGGTACCGCAGGTACGTCCAGCGCGCCAGCGAGATGGCCTTCGCTGCGCCCCCGATCCGTCCGCCAGTGCACGTATCGGCAGGTTGGTCCAGGCCCGCCCGCAGTTTGCGTACCGCCGACCGTGCGTGGGGCCGCCCTTGCTAGAATCAGCCACGTCCCATGGAACGAATTCCTCAGCACCGCCTGCGCAACTTCAGCATCATCGCCCACGTCGATCATGGCAAGTCGACGCTGGCCGATCGCTTCCTCGAGATCACCCATACCCTCGACAAGCGCCAGATGACGAGCCAGGTCCTCGACTCGATGGACCTCGAGCGCGAGAAGGGCATCACCATCAAGGCCCGGGCGGTACGCCTGGAGCACACCGCTCACGACGGCGAACGCTATGCGCTCAACCTCATCGACACGCCGGGCCATGTCGACTTCAGCTATGAGGTCAGCCGTAGCCTGCAGGCCTGCGAGGGCGCCATCCTCGTGGTCGACGCAGCCCAGGGCATCGAGGCGCAGACGCTGGCCAACGTCTACCTCGCGCTCTCGCTGAACCTGGTCATCATCCCGGTGCTCAACAAGATCGACCTGCCCAGCGCCCAGCCGGACGTGGTCATCGAGGAGCTGGAGAACGTGCTCGCCATCCCGCGCGAGGAGGTCATCCTCGTCAGCGCCAAGGACGGCACCAACGTGGACGACGTGCTGGAGGCGGTCGTGGCGCGTATCCCGCCACCGCAGGGTGATGCTGAGGCGCCCCTGCAAGGACTCATCTTCGACTCCCACTATGACGCCTACAAAGGCGTGGTCGCGTACATCCGAGTGTCACAGGGCACGCTCCGTGCCACGGACGAGGTGCGCCTCGTGGGCTCCGGGGCGGACGCCGAGGTGGTGGAGCTGGGCGTCTTCCGGCCCAAGCTGGTGCCGGTGCCATCGCTCGGCCCGGGCGAGGTGGGTTACGTGGCCACGGGTCTCAAGTCGGTGCGCGACTGCCAGGTGGGTGACACGCTCACCTCCGCCAAGCGGCCAGCGGCCGCACCACTGCCGGGCTACAAGCCGGCCAAGGCCCTCGTCTTTGCCGGCGTCTACCCCATCAACGGGCCCGATTACCCGGTGCTGCGCGAGGCCCTGGAGAAGCTGCACCTCAACGACGCCTCCATCAGCTTCGAGCCCGAGTCGTCGGTGGCGCTCGGCTTCGGCTTCCGCATCGGCTTCCTGGGTCTGCTGCACATGGAGATCGTGCAGGAGCGCCTGGAGCGGGAGTTCGACCTCGACATCATCGCCAGCGCGCCCTCGGTCGAGTACCTCGTCACGCTCAACCACGACGCCGGCACCCTGACCGTCGAGAACCCCGCCCTCCTGCCCGATCCGGGTGAGATCGAGTCCATCGCTGAGCCCTGGGTCAAGCTGGGCATCGTCACACCCTCGACCTACATCGGCTCGCTGATGGAGCTGGCCACGAACCACCGCGGTACGTTCCAGGACATGGAGTATCTCGACCCCACGCGGGTGCTCATGAACTTCGAGCTGCCCCTGGCTGAGGTCATCGTCGACTTCTACGATCAGCTCAAGAGCCGCACCCAGGGCTACGCCTCGATGGACTACGAGGAGATCGGCTACCGCACCGGCAACCTGGTGAAGCTCGACATCCTCGTCAACGGGGAGCCGGTGGACGCCCTCAGCGTGATCGTGCATCGCGACCAGGCCCAGAGCGCGGGCCGTGAGCTGACCAAGCGCCTCAAGGAGCTGATCCCGCGCCAGATGTTCACGGTCCCGGTCCAGGCCGCCATCGGCTCGAATATCATCGCTCGCGAGACCGTTCGCCAGATGCGCAAGAACGTCCTTGCCAAGTGCTACGGTGGCGACATCACGCGCAAGCGGAAGCTGCTCGAGAAGCAGAAGGAAGGCAAGGCCCGGATGAAGAAGGTCGGCAGCGTCGAGATCCCGCAGGAGGCCTTCCTCGCGGTGCTCGGCGGCAAGGAGACCCAATAGGTGCTGCCGGGCTTCGTCCAGTACTTCCTCTTCATCGGCATGGCCGCGCTGATGTTCATCCTGCGTCTGGACGCCCGTCGTTTCTCGGCCGCCGAGTGGGACACGCAGGACGGCGAATGGCGCGTGTGGTTGGGCCGGATCTCGTGGTACGCCGGTGGCCTGGCCCTGGCCCTGCTCATCTTCGCCTTGCATCCGTCGCCGGTCGCAGAGCTCAACCTGGTGCTGGCTCCCGACCGGGCCGAAGCCATGGTCTACGGCCTGCTGTACGGCGGCGCGGGCATCGTGGCTGCCTTCATCCTGGCCATCGCCGTCCACGGCCAGATCAGCTTCCCCAGTCCCGGTCGCTATCCGGGCGGCGTACTCACGGCGGTGGGCACGGCCTTCTACGACGAGTGGCTGTTCCGTGGTGTGCTGCTGGGGCTGCTGCTGATGCTCAACCTGCCGGACTGGCTGGCGGTCGTGAGCGCCGCGGTCATCTACGCCTTCACCGTCCGCGCGGTCACCGGCAGCCGGGGACTACCCACGCTCGGGCTGTGGTTCGCCATCGGCCTGATCGGCGGTGCGCTGGTGCTCACGACCCTGGGCATCGCGGCTGCCTTCGTGGGTCACGCGATCACTCGCTTCGCCCTCTTCATGACCATGGGCCAGCCCGAGCGCGCGGCGATCGAGGAGGTCCACCGTCCGACCGGCGGAAGCGGCGACGGCGGCGCTTACATCATCCGGCCGCACGGCCCGCGACAGGGCTGAGCCCCGCGCCCACGACGAGGTGGATGGCCCGCACCCGCCGGAGGGGCTCTACGTTCACTTCCCTTTCTGCCTCTCGCTCTGTCCCTATTGCGATTTCGTGGTCGTGGCCGGCGCCGCCGCCCGGGGGCCGCGAAACCGGATCGGCCCGTTCCTCGAGGCGCTGGCGATGGAGCTGGAGCTGCGGGCGGACGCGGTCGTCGAGGCCTTCGGCAGCGATCGGCCCGCGCTGACGAGCGTCTACCTCGGCGGCGGCACGCCATCGCTGATGACGCCGGCCCAGGTGGCAGCCCTGATCGAAGCCGTGGATGGTCGGCTGGGGCTGGCCGCCGATGTCGAGATCACCCTCGAGGCCAATCCGGGTGCGGACGAGATCGGCGATCTGGCCGGCTTCCGATCTGCCGGTGTGACTCGGATCTCCATCGGCGCACAGTCGATGGACCCGGCCGAGCTGCGGCGTCTGGGCCGGCGACATCGCCCTGAGGACGTGGTGGCAGCGGTGGAGGCGTCCCGCCGGGCTGGCTTCACGGACGTCAGCCTCGACCTGCTGACCGACGTACCCGGCCAGAGCGTGGCCTCCTGGCGCTCCTCGCTCGAAGCGGTGCTGGCGCTCGGGCCGGAGCACCTCTCCACGTACGCCCTCACGCTCGACGATCCCGACGCTGAAGGACTGACCGGGCTCGAAGGTGACCACCTGCCGCTGTCGCGTGGCGCGCGCGCCTGGCGGGAGCGCGCCTTGCCCGAGCAGTCGGACGAGCGGGCGGTGCAGATGGAGCTGCTCACCGACGACCTGGTCCGCGAGGCCGGCCTGCGGCGCTACGAGATCGCCAACGTGGCCCGCCCCGGTCACGAAAGTCGGCACAACCTGCTCTATTGGCGTCGCCGTTCGTACCTTGCCATCGGTCCGGGCGCGCACGCATCCGATGGCGCGGCGCGACGCTGGTGGAACGCGGCCCGGCTCGATGGCTACGTGGGCTCGCTCGCGCGGAGGACCTTGCCGCCGGGCGGGGCCGAGGAGGTCGACGAGTCGACGGCCATCGCGGAGGCGGCGATCCTCGGCCTGCGCCTGCGCGAGGGCATCGAGCCGTCGCTGGCGGCGTCCCCGGTCATCGCCGAGGGCCTCGCCTGGGCCCGTGGCTTCGCCCTCATCGAGGACCACGGGGAGCGAGTGCGCCTGACCGCGCGCGGCCGCCTGCTATCGAACGAGGTCTTCGCCCGCCTGCTGCCGGTGGAGCCGCTCGCTGCGGGTCCCGGCGAGGCCACGTAGGATTCAGGTCATGCCCGCCCGAACCACCGCCCGAGCAGGGGCGCTGTTGCTGTCCGTCGTGGCGGTCATCAGCGCGGTGATGGCTCCGGCTACCGCACAGGAGCTCTCGCCCACGCTCCCCCCGCCGCCAAGCCTGGCCGTCGCCAGCGCGGGACTGCCCTTGCTCCAGCCGGCCGCCGCTGTTCGGGTCCAGCCGGCCGCGGTGCGTCTGCCGCGCTGCGAGGTGGGCGACGTGCGGACCCGTTACGGGAAGGTCAGACAGTGGCGCCGGACGCTACTGGATACCAACCTGAAGCTTCGCCGCTCATACCGCCCGTGGGACCTGGTCTCCGTCTCACGCGCCGGCATCGCCGGCAGCGGCCAGGTGCGCAAGATCATGATCAAGGACCTGCGGGCACTGGCGCGGGCAGCCCGACGGGCGGGCAAGCCCCTCGCGGTGCGTTCGGCCTATCGTTCCTACCAGTACCAGGACGCGCTGTTCGCGTCCTACACGCGCACCTACGGCTACGCCAAGGCCCTGACCTTCTCCGCTCGCGCGGGCCACTCGGAGCATCAGCTGGGAACCACCATCGACTTCTCGGTCGGGCCTGGCGTGCCCTTGTCGACACGCTTCGGGGATTCCCCATCGGGCAAGTGGCTGGCCCGGAACGGCTGGAAGTACGGCTTCATCATGTCCTATCCCAAGGGCAAGCGATGGGCGTCCTGCTACTCCCACGAGCCGTGGCACTGGCGCTACTTCGGCCGCGATCTGGCACGACGGATCCACGAGAGCGGACAGGTCCCACGCCGGTACCTCTACGTGCACTTCGAGTCAGCTCCCTAGACGGCGAGCCCCGACGCTGGCTTGGGGCCATGCGGACAGGCGGCGTCCCTGCCGACCGGACCACCCGTACCACCGCCGCCGGGCCTACGATGAAGGCGCTTGCAGGGACGAACGCGCTACCGGCCCGCTCCGGGTCGGGCCGCAGGACGAGGAGACGCCGACATGAGTGCCAAGATCGACCCGAGCGCCAGCTCGATCCAGGAGAAGCTGCTGTGGGCGGTGGACGAGCTCGCCATCGAGCTGCCATCCTGGGCCTTCCTCAACACGGGGACCCGCTTCAAGGTCTGGCAGCATCCCGGCACGCCCCGCAACGTGGAGGAGCGCATCGACGACGCCGGCACCGTGCACCGCTACACCGGCATCGCGCGTACGGTGGCCCTGCACATCCCGTGGGACAAGACCACTGACTACACCGGCCTGCTCGAGTACATGAACTCCAAGGACCTCGGGGTCGGCGGCATCAACCTCAACACCTTCCAGGACGCCGACTACATGCTCGGCTCCATGTGCAACGCCGACCCGGCCGTGCGGGAGAAGGCCCTCGGGGCACTCAAGGAATGCTGTGAGATCGCCGGCGAGATGGGCGCCCCGGCGGTCAAGGTCTGGCTCGGTGACGGCACCAACTATCCCGGCCAGGACGACCTGCGCTGGCGCCGCCATCGCCTCGTCGAGGGGCTGCAGCAAGCCTACGCCTGGCTGCCCGAGCAGGCGCGCATGCTCCTGGAGTACAAGATCTTCGAGCCGGCCTTCTACTCCACCGACGTGCAGGACTGGGGCCAGGCCATGGCCGTCTGCAACAAGGTCGGCGAGCGGGCGGTCGTGTGCGTGGACACGGGCCACCACAGCCTGGGCGTGAACATCGAGCAGATCGTGGCCCTGCTGCTGGCAGAGGGCAAGCTCGGCGCCTTCGACCTCAACGACAAGAAGTACGGCGATGACGACCTGATGGTCGGTTCCATCGACCCGTACCAGATGTTCCGCATCACCCACGAGCTCATCAACGCCATGCGCGATGACGACGACCCGGTGGCCCAGCGGACGGCCGAAGACACGGTCTACATGCTTGACCAGTGCCACAACATCGAGGCCAAGGTGCCGGCGGTCATCCGCTCGGTGCAGACACTGCAGGAGCTGTTCGCCAAGGCGCTGCTGGTCGATCGCCCAGCGCTGCTGAAGGCCCAGGCACGCGGTGACGTGCTGGAGGCCAACAACCTGCTCTGGAGCGCCTTCTTCACCGACGTCCGCGGGCCGCTCGCGGAGCTGCGCCAGGAACGTGGCCTGCCGGGCGACCCCTTCCATGCCTACCTCGAGAGTGGGGAGGAGGAGGAACGGGCCGCCTCGCGCGTAGGCGGCGAAGCCCAGAGCTGGTAGGTGATCCTGCCCGCTGTCCATCTGCCGGAAGAGGAACGGTGCGGGCGGGACACTTGACGCCGCCCATGCATCTAACAGGGCATGGAGGCCATGACGAGGGCAGCAGACCGGGACTTCCCCCGGGTCGTCGCGTCCGCCGCGAAGGGTGACGAGGTCGCGTTCGCGCGGCTCGTGGCCGCGTTCAACGGTGAGATGCACAGGGTCTGCGTCGTCGTCGCTCGTGACCGGGCCATCGCCGAGGAGGCCGTGCAAGCGGCCTGAGCTGCCGGTCAGCCTGCCCATGGCCCGGTTCTCCGAGGGCGACGGTTGGGTCGCATTCGACGCCGGTGTGGAGAATGCCCAGGTCACCCGCGCCGCTGTCGATGGCGATGGCGCACTCCTGCTGGCTGGGCTCGACCTCTCCGAATGCGACTCGGCTGCCTGCACCTGGGAGTCGGGTGGCGACCGTGCGGCGGTCTGGATCGGGACGATGGAATAGGCCACCGTCAGCTCTCCGACTGAAGGCCGGCCTGCCATGCGCGGGTCGGCCTTCAGTTCGCGCCGCGCTGGGGGGGCACGACCGGCGCCCCAGGCAGGACCACCCGTTCGTTGACACTCAGGCGCCCCGACTGATACGATAAGCCCCGCAACGTTAGCACTCGCGATATGAGAGTGCTAACCAGCTACCGAACCGGATCAGACGAAGGACGAAGACCAATTGGCCAGGCGCAAGGTACGCCCGGGACCGCTGGAGGACCGCTCCGCGGCCATCCTGCGGGCGATCATCGAGGAATACGTTGCCACCGCGCAGCCCGTGGGCAGCGTGGCGCTGGTGCAGAAGTACGCGCTCTCGGTCAGCCCCGCCACGGTGCGCAACATCATGGCCGAGCTGGAGACCGCGGAGCTGTTGGACCACCCGCATACGAGCGCGGGACGGGTGCCCACCGACCGCGGCTACCGACTCTACGTGGAGTCGATCTCCGACCAGGTCACGCTGGCGCCGGTGGAGCAACTGATGATCCGCCACCAGTTCGGCCAGGTGGAGTTCGCCAACGAGCAGTGGTTCCGGCTGGCTGCGTCCACGCTCGCGAGCGCGACCCGCGCGGCGGCCATCGCCACGCCCATCAAGCCGCCCTCGTGCCGCATCCGTCGCATCGACATCGTGCCCACCGCCGAGCGTTCGGCGACCCTCCTGCTGGTCATGGCCGTCGGCCCCGTCAAGCAGGTGCTGCTCACGCTCGAGCACGAGTACCGAGCCTCGGAGCTGGAGGAGATCGCCCGCGGCGTCGATCGTGTGCTCAAGGCCAAGACGACGCCTGAGGTGGACGCCGTCCTCGACACCCTGCGCGAGCGCCCGGGCTCGGTGGACCCGCTGTTCACCCAGGCCGTCCAGCGCGTGTCGCGGGTGATGCACGAGTTCGATGCCAATGCCATCGAGGAGGTCTTCAGCGAGGGCCTGCTCAATGTCATGGAGGAGCCCGAGTTCGAGCGTTCCGAGCACCTGCGTCGCGTCTTCTCCGTGCTGCAGGACCGGGCCTACCTCGGTGGCCTGGCGCAGCGCCTGATCGCGTCGGATGACGTGACCGTCTTCATCGGCCGCGAGAACCAGCATGAGGAGATGCACGACGTCTCCCTCGTCGTCGCTCCCTACGGCCGTTCCGATCGCGCCATCGGCGTCGTCGGTGTCATCGGCCCCACGCGCATGGCCTACCCCCATGCCATCTCCACGGTCCGCTACGTGCGCGGCCTCATGAACGAATTGGTGGATCACCTATACGCATGAAAGACGAACACGAGGACGCCGACGGCGTCCCCACCAACGGCAATCCCGAGCAGGCCAAGGCCAGTGCCGCCAAGCGTGGTGGCACCCGTGCCGAGGAGCGTATCGCGGAGCTCGATACCGCCGGAGCTTCGCTGAGCGCGCGCATCGACGAGCTGACCGAGCAGCTGGAGGCTGCTGAGCAGCGGGCGGAGGAAGCAGAGGCCGGCTGGCAGCGGGCTCGCGCCGACTACGCCAACCTCAAGCGGCGGACCGAGGAGCAGCAGGCGGAGGCCGCGGGTCTCGCCGGTGACCGGCTGCTCATCCGCGTGCTGGACCTGGCCGACGATTTCGACCTCGCGGTCGAGCACGTGCCGGCCGACGCCAAGGACAGCCCCTGGGTCGGTGGCATCACAGCCATCGATCGCAAGCTCCGGGCCCTGCTCGAGGCCGAGGGCATCGAGGACATGGGCGGCGAGGGCGAGCCCTTCGACCCCCAGACCCAGCAGGCCATCAGCTACGAGGACACCGCCGACGTACCCGACGGCACGGTCATCAAGGTGCTCCAGCGCGGCTTCACCATCCGCGGCCGGGTGCTGCGGCCGGCCCTCGTGGCGGTCGCCCGCAACGACGGCTGAGGACGACTGCGAAGACAGACACAACCAGCATCAACCAGGAAACCTGACTCTCCAGACAAGGAGGACCCACCTACATGGGACGCATCATCGGCATCGATCTCGGAACCACCAACTCGGCCATCGCCGTCATGGAGGGCGGTGAGCCCACCGTCATCCCCTCGGCGGAAGGCGGCCGCACGGTCCCGAGCGTCGTGGCCTTCAGCAAGCAGGGCGAGCGGCTCGTCGGCCAGATCGCCAAGCGCCAGGCCATCACCAACCCTGCCAACACCATCTACTCCATCAAGCGCTTCATCGGCCGCCGCTGGGACGACCCGGAGGTCCAGCGCTCCATCGGCCTCGTGCCCTACAAGGTCGAGAAGGACGGCAGCAGCGACGGCATCGTGGTCGCGCTCGCGGACGGCAAGACCTACAGCCCGCCCGAGATCAGCGCCATGACCTTGCAGAAGCTCAAGGCGGACGCAGAGGCCTACCTCGGCGAGCCCGTGACCGAGGCCGTCATCACCGTGCCGGCCTACTTCGACGACACGCAGCGCCAGGCCACCAAGGACGCCGGTCGCATCGCCGGCCTCGAGGTCAAGCGCATCATCAACGAGCCCACGGCCTCGTCGCTGGCCTACGGCCTGGACAAGAAATCCGACGAGGTCATCGCCGTCTACGACCTCGGTGGCGGCACCTTCGATATCTCTATCCTTGAGCTCGGCGATGGCGTCTTCGAGGTGAAGGCCACCAACGGTGATACCCACCTTGGCGGCGACGACTTCGACCAGAAGGTCATCGACTGGCTGCTCTCGGAGTTCAAGAAGGAGCAGGGCATCGACCTCTCCAAGGACCAGCAGGCCCTGCAGCGCCTGAAGGAAGCCGCGGAGCGGGCCAAGATCGAGCTCTCGACCACGAGCTCGACCGAGATCAACCTGCCGTACATCACGGTCGACTCCGACCGCAATCCCAAGCACCTCGTGGTCACGCTGACGCGCGCCCGGCTCGAAGAGCTGGTGAAGGACCTCGTGGATGCCACCAGGAAGCCGGTCGAGGCGGCGCTCAAGGACGCCGGGCTCAAGGCCGGCGACATCGACGAGGTCATCCTCGTCGGTGGTCAGACGCGTATGCCGGCGGTGGTCGAGGCGGTCAAGGCCATGTTCGATGGCAAGGAGCCCAGCAAGGGCGTGAACCCCGACGAGGTCGTGGCCATCGGCGCCGCCATCCAGGCGGGCGTGCTGGCCGGCGACGTCAAGGACGTGCTCCTGCTCGACGTCACGCCGCTCTCGCTGGGCATCGAGACGCTGGGCGGGGTCATGACCCGGCTCATCGACCGCAACACCACCATCCCGACCTCCAAGAGCCAGGTCTTCAGCACCGCCAGCGACAGCCAGCCGCAGGTGGAGATCCACGTCCTGCAGGGCGAGCGCGAGATGGCCAGCGGCAACAAGACGCTGGGCACCTTCATCCTCGACGGCATCCCGCCGGCGCCTCGTGGCGTGCCCCAGATCGAGGTCACCTTCGACATCGATGCCAACGGCATCCTCGATGTCAGGGCCAAGGACAAGGCCACCGCTCGCGAGCAGTCGGTGCGCATCACCGCCAGCTCGATGCTCTCCAACGAGGACGTCGATCGCATGGTCAAGGAGGCCCAGGAGCACGCGGTCGAGGACAAGGCCCGGCGCGAGTCGATCGAGGCGCGCAACCAGGCCGACGCCCTGGCCTTCCAGGCCGAGCGCACGCTCAAGGACCTCGGTGACAAGGTCGGCGCCGAGGAGAAGTCCTCGGTCGAGGCCAAGATCGCGGCCGTCCGCGAAGCCATCAAGGGCGACGACGACGCCGCGGTCAAGACGGCCACGGGTGAGCTGACGACGGCCCTGCAGGAGGTCGCCACCAAGGCCTACCAGGCCGGCGCCGCGGAGGCCGCGCCCGATGGGGCCGCTGCCGGCGATGCAGGCGACGACGCCGCAGGCGATACTGCCGAAGGCGACGACGAGGCCGTCGAAGGCGAGTTCAAGGAGGTCTAGACGCGGGCGGGGTGGCGTATCCCGTCCGCCACACCCATGCTCGATCGTTCACGCGGTGTCATGAAGCGCCTCCGGGGTGACCCGGGGGCGCCTTCCCCGTCTGCGCGCAAGCGCCAGCGTGCGACGCCACCGAACGTCATCGGCAAGGGTCCGCTGCTCTCTGCTCCAGGGCTGCGCCTGGGGGTCGTGGTCATCGTGCGCGATGAGGCACCCTACCTCGACGAGTGGCTGGCCTACCACCACGCGCTCGGCGTCCAGCACTTCCTCATCTACGACAACGGCAGCACCGACGCCCTGCCCGAGGTCGTCGAGCCGTGGCTCAACCATGGCCTGGTCACGCTGCTGCACTGGCCCCTGCCGGGTGGCCAGATCGACGCCTACTCCCACGCCCTCCGCTTCTTCGGCCCATCGTTCGAGTGGCTTGCCTTCTTCGACGTGGATGAGTTCGTGGTACCCCTGGTGGACGACGACATCCCCTCGTTGCTGGCGCGCTTCCCTGACGCGGCGGATGTGCGCATCCCGCGCGTTGACTTCGGGTTCTCCGGCCATCGTGAGCCGCCCGAGGCGCTGACCATCGAGGCCTACACGGAGGTGGCCGACGTGTTCGGCCGCGACCCGTCCAAGCCGCCGCGTGTCAAGACCGTCCTGCGGCCGGCATCCGTCTCCGCCATGGGCATCCACACCGCCACCGTGGCCGACGACCCGCGCGGGCCGGAGGGCGAGCCGGTTCCGAGCCGGACGGTGGGCAAGCCCTGCTGGGAGTACGTCCAGCTGAACCACTACTACACGCGATCGTTCGAGGAGTTCGAGGCCAAGCGCTTCCGCGGCTCGGCCACCGGCCGCATCGCGCGCCCGGCCATCCCCTTCGACCTGCCGGCGCTGGGCGTGAACGACTCCGCGGCCCGGTTCGCCGATCGCACACGGGCGATGATGGAGCGCATGGCCAGTCTCGCGCCCAGCCCCTACCGCTACGGCAGCGAGCTGGAGCTGCGGCAGTTCCCGCGCTTCAACGACCTGGGCCTGTTCGCCGAGTTCGCACTCGCGAACATCCTGGCCGAGGAGCCCGAGCCGCGCCGCGAGCCTGCCCTGCGCATCCCCAACCTCTTGACCGAGGGCATCGGCTTCGTGGGCGCGGTCAGCGGCTTCGATCATGAGATCCACGACGGTGAGCTCTCCGGCTCGATCCATCTCCAGCCCTTGCTCGAACGCGCCCGTGGCGCCGTGCTGGCGACGCTCGCGGAGGCCGAGGTCAGCGACGGCGCGGTCAGGTTCGAGGTCGAGGCCGACGGCCGGCGACGGGTCTACGCCGTGGGGTTCGTGGTCAGCGCCACCAGCGACACCCGCCTCGTCGCCCACCTCGAGCGCTCGGCAGGGGAGGCGCCGGAGACAGCCCCGCTGGAGCTGAGGTTCGACGCCGGCGAGACCTATGCGGGCGTGGTGGAGCTGGCGCCAGAGCCCCTGCTCGTCGATGCCGTCACGCTCGCGCTGGCCTCGGGAGACGGCCAGATCGATGTGCGCGACCTCTTGCTGATGGTCTATGGCTGAGTCCGACCGCGGGGGCCGCTTGCGCGGGAGCCTGGGCCGACTACTGGGGGCCGGCGGCAGCCCGTCCCTCGTGCCCGCCGACGCCGGAGCACCGGGCCGCCCCCGCAAGACCCTGGGCAAGATGCGCCGGGCCAAGCCGCCCAACGTCCGCGGTCGCGGTCCGCTGCTCGACGGCCCGGGCCTGGGCGTGGCCATCGTGGCCATCGTCAAGGACGAGGCCGACTACCTCGAGGAGTGGCTGGCCTATCACATCGCGCTCGGCGTGGAGCACTTCTTCATCTACGACAACGGCAGCACCGACGGCAGCGCAGCGTTGCTGGAGCGGTACATCAACCACGGCCTGCTGACGCGCATCGACTGGCCCCTTGGCGGCGGTCAGCTGGCGGCCTACAACCACGCGCTGCGCATGTTCGGTACGACCGCCGAGTGGCTGGCCTTCTACGACCCCGACGAGTTCCTGGTGCCGCTCCTCGACGACGACATCCCGGCCTTCCTGGCGCGGTTCCCCGATGCCGCCGACGTGCGCGTGCCGCGCGTGGAGATCGGTTTCAGCGGCCACCGCCGCAAGCCGCAGGGGCTGACCATCGACAGCTACACCCAGGTGGCCGATGTGCTCGGGCTCGGTGCGGCCGCGCCGCCACGGGTGAAGTCGATCGTCCGCCCGCGAGCGGTCTCGGCGGTGGACATCCACCTTGCCTTCCCGGCCGACGTCCCGGCGGCAGGCCAGCCCACGCGCACGTACGAGGCGGAAGTCAGCGGCGTGGCCCAACTGTCGCACTACTACACGCGCTCGTTCGAGGAATTCGAGGCCAAGCGCTTCCGCGGCTCCGCCACCGGTCGCATCGCCCGCCCGGCCGTGGACTTCGACCTCCCGACCCTGGCCACCAACGACGCGGCCGCGCGTTTCTCTGAGCGGACGCAGGCGACCCTCAAGTGGCTGGCGCGCCTCGATCCGCGGCCGTACACCTACGGCAGTCAGCTCGGCTTCGCCTACTTCCCGCGGCCCAACGACCTCTTTCGCTTCGGCGAGTTCGCGTTGGCCAACTACGCGGCCGGCCTGGACGAGCCGGGCCGGTTCGCGGCGGTGCGGCTGGTGAACCTGTACGACGGCGTGGGCCTCGTGGCCGACCTGTCCGACCAGCCGGCAGTCCCGGCGCGCGACGCACTGTCGGGCTCGGCGCACGTAGCGGCTCTCGTGGAGCACATGCGCGGCAGACTCGTGAACAGCCTCTCGCTCGCCCCGGAGCTGGCGCTCAGCGGCGCCTCCACGGCGACGGGACTCACCCTGCCGGCGGACGGCCCGGCCAGCGTGACCTTCCATGGGGGCGAGGCGGAGTTGGCTGTGCCCCTCCCGCGCGACGAGATGCTGCGCTGCTACAGCCTGGGCTTCCTCCTGGCAAGCACCGGTCCCGTACACCTGCGGGCGGAGATCATCGGTGAGCAGGGTGACGAGCTCGCTGACACCGACCTCGACCTGCTGCCTTCCAGCAACCTGGCGGGCATCGTGGAGATCGCCGAGCGGCCCGTGGCCGGCAGCCGCCTGCGCCTCCGGCTGGCGGGCGAGGTCGAGGCGGTCACGCTCTATGACCTCTTCGTCATCGCGACCGGGTAGGCTGCCCGGATGACACTCGGCAAGCGCCTGGGGCGGGTGCTCGGTCGCAGCGAGGCGACGGAGGGTGCTCCGCGTCCGGTGCTCATGGACCGCGGCCGCTTCGACGTCTCGGTCATGGCCATCCTCAAGAACGAAGCGCCCAACATGGAGGAGTGGCTGTGCCACCACATGGCCATCGGCGTGGACCACTTCTTCCTCTATGACAACGGCTCCACCGACGAGCTGCACGAGGTGCTCAAGCCCTACGCCGACCACGGCGTCGTGACCACGATCTACTTCCCCATGCGCGGCCTGCAGCGCGATGCCAACAACCACGTCGTGCGCTTCTTCGGCCACACGACCGAGTGGATCGCCTACGTGGACATCGACGAGTTCCTGGTGCCCGAGCGAGACGAGTCCATCCGCGACGTCATGGCCCGCTACCCCGACGCCGAGCAGGTGCTCGTCTCGCGCAAGGAGTTCTGCTATTCGGGCCATCGCACGCCAGCCGAGGGGCTGGTGACCGAGACCTATCGCGAGTACAGCGAGCAGGTGCCGCGCATGGGCACGAGCGAGGTGCTGGCCAAGCCCATCATCCGACCACGGGGGACCGCCCGCGTGGGCATCCACAACGCCACCACCGTCCACGGCCGCACGGTCAACACCGCGGGCGAGCCTACGTCGGAGGCGGCCACGGTCATCGAGGATCCCAGCTACGCGAACCTCCAGATGAACCACTACTTCACCAAGTCGTGGCAGGAGTTCCAGGCCAAGCGGACGCGGGCGACCACCTCAACGCACGCCTTCCAGCTACCCGATGTGCCCTTCGAGATCCCCGGGCAGGTCGACCACGTCATCGACCGCTGGCAACCGCGCACGCGGGCGGTGATGGAGGAGATGCGCACGCTCGCGCGCAGCCCCTCGCGCTTCGGCAGCAAGTTGCGTTTGCAGGGCTTCCCGGTCAATGACATGTTCGGCCAGGAAGCCACGGCCATCACCTCCAATGAGGCCGCCGGACTGACCGAGGCTCGCAAGCGCCGCTCGTTCCGGGGACTGCCGATGCCGGGCGTTCGCGGGGCCATGGTGCGGGCCGAGGACCACGGCTACGAGCCCGCGCCGGGACGCTTCCTGCGATCTCCGCACATCGCCCAGGAGGCGGCCTGGCTGGAGGCCGAGGTGACCTGGTCGGTGTTCGAGGGCGATCCGCCGCTGGAGGTCGAAGGGGGGACGGTCGACCCCGGCGAGCTCCCGACCATCCGCTTTGACGGCCGCGCCGGTGCGCTGGTCATCCCGGCCGGCGGTCCGCCCTTGCGCTGTCACGCGCTCGTCTACGTCCTCGGCCTGCGCGGGGCAGCAGGGCCGGTCGCCATCGAACTGAGCGCTCGTGAGGGGAGCGCCTGGCGTCGCTCGGCAGGCTTCGAAGCACCGGGAGAGGGTGCGTATCTGGGCCTGGTCGCGCTGGAGAAGTGGCCGCGCACCATCGACGCGGTACGGGTCACCCTCGACGGTCTGGCAGAGGTCAGCCTCTACGACCTGGCGCTGTTGACCTTCGGCTGAGCCCTGCCCCGGCGACGGCGGGTACCACCGCCACCGGTGCCGCGGATGCGCCCGAGTGAGACCCAGGCCTCGGGGTCGTCGGCGAGCGCGGCCACGCGCGGTGGCAGCTGGCCGTCGCGCAGGTTGGCCAGCGTCGTCGTCTCGAGGATGTCGCGCAAGGCCGCGCGCACGGCGATCCAGACGTCCGTCAGCGGCGCGGCTGCGCCCGCGTACTCCATGTTCTCCGGCCGGTCGCCGCGCACGTTGGCCAGGGGTCCGTCCACGGCCCGGATGACGTCAGCCACGCTGATCTCCTCTGGAGGCCGGGCCAGGGTGTAGCCGCCGTCGGGGCCGCGCTGGCTGCGCACGATGCCGGCGTGCTTGAGCTCCAGAAGGATGGTCTCGAGGAACTTGGCCGGGATGTCCTGGGCCTCCGCGATGCGGTCGGCCTTCATCGGCTTGTCCGTGGCGGTGGACAGCTCGACAGCGGCACGGGCGGCGTAGTCGGCCTTGGCGGAGACTCTCATGCGGTGGCTATTGTCCCATATCTTGATAGGAATTGTGGGGCGTATGCCAGCACCCGGCCGGGGGAGTGCTACCCTTCATCGCGAAACCGACGCGTCAGTCGGTATCTTGTCGGAGGGCCGTTTGGCGATGCAGCAGGAACGGAGCGCCAAGCGGCGGGAGCGGATCCTCGACGCGGCCTTCTCAGTGTTCAGCCAGCACGGCTATCGCGGCGCCGGTGTGGACGAGGTCGGGCGACAGGCCGAAACGAGCAAGGGCGGCGTCTACTTCCACTTTCCGACCAAGGAGAAGCTGTTCCTCGAGTTGCTGCGCACGACGGCCGATCGCCTGGTGGCCAAGGTGGAGCGGGCCATCGGTCCGATCGACGATCCGATCGTGCGGGCCGACGTCGCCCTCGGGACGGTGCTGGGCGTGTTCGCCGGCCACCGCACGATGGCGCGTCTCTTCCTCATCGACGCGGTGGGCGCCGGTCCCGAGTTCCAGGCCGAGCTCCAGCGGCTCCACGCGCGTTTCTCGGGCATCATCGCAGCGCAGCTGGACGCAGCCGTCGCGGCCGGCTTCATCGAACCGCTCGACACGCAGGTCGCGGGCATGGCCTGGTTCGGTGCCCTTGACGAGGTCGTCATGCGCTGGCTCATGGCTGACGACCCCGGCCGCCTGGAGGATGCCCAGCCCACGCTGCGGCTGCTGCTGCTGCGCGGCGTGGGCGTGGACGAGGAGCGTATCGCGGGCATCGCGGGGGAACGCCGGTGACCGTCGCCGAGCGAGCTACCAGCCCCGACCTGCGGGCGGCCTTCAGGCCGCTCCTGGCGCGCGTGGGCACGCCCGAGCGACCCACCCTGGTGTCGTTGACGGTGCCCGTCGCCGCGGTCGATCCGGTGACGCTGCACGCGGCGGCGCGCCCACTGGGGGCATCGCTCCTGCTGCAGCCGGCCGCCGGCATCTCGCTGGTCGGCATGGGCGAGGCCTGGTCCGCGCGCCAGAGCCACGCCGCGCGCTTCGGGATCATCTCGCTCGCCTGGCGGCAGCTGCTGGAACAGGCGCTCATCGACACCGGCGACGCGCCACGCGGGACCGGTCCGCTGCTGCTGGGGGGGTTCGGATTCCACGAGGAACCGCCCGCCTCGGTGGTGTGGGAGGGGTTCGAGGCCAGCTGCCTGACCTTGCCGGCCCTGCTCCAGTCGACGACGCCCGAGGGTGCCTGGCTGACGGCCTCGATGGTGGTGGAGCCGGGAGGTGTACCCGCCGCCACGATGTCCCTGGCCCTGGCCGAGACGTGGTCCTTCCTGTCGGGCCTGCCGGCCGTTCCGGCCGGTCCGCCCCGGGCGCGGCTGCAGCTCGTGGCCGAGGCGCCCGACGAAGCCGGCTGGCGGGCGTCGGTGGCGCGGCTGGCGGGCGCGGTCGGTCGCGGTCGCCTCGACAAGGCGGTGCTCTCGCGCCAGGTCAGCGTGCGGGCGGATGCGGCCATCGACACCGGCGCCGTGCTGCGCCGCCTGCAGGTGGCCGCGCCGGCCTCGACCGTGTTCGCCTTCGCGCGCGGACCGCGCACCTTCCTGGGGGCCACGCCGGAGCGGCTGGTGGAGCTGCGCGGGCGCGAGCTGCGGTCGGTGGCGATGGCCGGTTCCGCCCCCCGAGGCAGGGACCCCGAGACTGACGCCGCGCTGGCCGCGGCGCTGCTGGCGAGTGACAAGGAGCGTGAAGAGCACGCGGTGGTGGTGACGATGCTGCGCGACGCGCTGGGACCGGTGACCGATGAGTTGCTTATCCCCACGGTCCCCAAGGTGGAGCGCTACGAGCACGTGCAACATCTCGTCACGCGGGTCAGCGGCCGACTCGGCACGGACAGCGACGTGCTCGCGCTGGTGGAACGGCTGCATCCCACGCCGGCCGTGGGGGGTGCGCCCCGAGATCTGGCACTCGAGCTCATCGCCGAGGAGGAGGTGCACGAGCGCGGCTGGTACGCGGGGCCGGTCGGCTGGGTCGATCGCCACGGCGACGGCGAGTTCGTGGTCGCCCTCCGGTCCGGCGTGATCGAGGGCGACCAGGCGACCCTCTTCGCCGGCTGCGGCATCGTGGCCGACTCGGACCCGGGGCGCGAGTGGGCCGAATCGGCGACCAAGCTGCTGGCGCTGGGCTCGGCCCTCGGGCGCTTCGACGCGTGAGCGAGTACGTCACGCCCGCAGGGCCGCTGCGGGCGATCGTGGGGGCGCTGGTGGCCGGGGGCGTGCGCGACGTGGTCATCTGTCCCGGGTCGCGCTCCACACCACTGGCCCTGGCCCTCTATGCCGAGCAGGCCCTGCGCCACTGGATCCACCTCGACGAACGTGCCGGTGCCTTCTTCGCCCTCGGGGCAGCGCGGGCGACGGGCCGTCCGGTCGCGGTCCTCGCGACCTCCGGCACGGCCAGCGTGGAGTTCGCGCCGGCCGTGGCTGAGGCCCGCTATGGGCGCGTCCCGCTGCTCCTCCTGACGGCCGACCGGCCACCGGAGCTGCACGGGATCGGGGCCCCGCAGACCATCGACCAGGTGGAGCTCTACGGGCGCCATGCCAAGTGGTACGCCGGGCTGCCGGTACCAGATGAGGCCGACGATGCTGCGGTAGAGGCGCGGTCCACCGTGGAGCGCGCCCTGTCGGTGGCGACCTCGGCTCCGGCCGGCCCCGTGCAGCTGAACATGCCCTTCCGCGAGCCGCTGCTGCCGGTGGGCTCGCTGGGCGGGGACGAGCCGGGAACGCCTCGGCCCGAACCGCTCGACCCGGTGCTGGTGCCGGGTGAGGTCATCGAGCAGGTGATGCGCGCCGCGCGCAGGTCGGCCCGCCCGCTGCTCGTGAGCGGGCCGCTCGACCGGCCGGGCTTCGCCGCGGCGCTGGGCCGGCTGGCGACCGCGCTCGACGCGCCCGTCGTGGCCGACGCCCTCGCGAACGTGCGCGCGGGCGGTGCGCCGGGCCATGTCGTGGGCAACCACGAGGCCCTCTTGCGACTCGAACGCTTTGGCACGACCCACCGGCCCGACCTGGTCATCCGCTTCGGAGCCACACCCACGTCGCGCGTGCTCGGTGAGTGGCTCGACGGACTGGAGGCTCCGACCATGCTCGTGGACGACGGAGCCGGCTGGGACCGCCCGCTCCGCCCGGGACGCGAGCTGGTCATGGCCGATCCGGTCGCCTTCGCCGAGATGGCGGCCGAGGCCGTCCAGGGCCAGAGCTCTGCCGACCCCGGCTGGCGCGCCGGCTGGATCGAGGCGGACCGCGCCGCTGCCACCGCGCTGGACGCCTGGTTCGAGCGGCTCGACGAGCCTTTCGAGGGCGCCGTGGCGCGGGTGCTCCCGGATGCTCTTCCGGCTGATGCCCTGGTGGTCGTGGGCAACAGCATGCCCGTGCGCGACCTCGACGCCTTCCTGCCGACCACGCCCACCCCCTTGCGTTTCATGGGCAATCGTGGTGCCAACGGCATCGACGGCCTGCTCTCGACGACGTTCGGTGCGGGCGCCGGCCTGGCGCAGCCCGTGGTCGGCATCGTGGGTGACCTCTCCTTCCTGCACGACCTGACGGCGCTCGCCGCTGGGGTCCGGCTGGGTCTCGATGCCACGCTCGTGCTGGTGGACAACGACGGCGGCGGCATCTTCTCGTTCCTGCCGCAGGCGCGCGAGAAGCGGCCGGACCTGGGCTTGCCGGGGGACTTCGAGGCGCTCTTCGGCACGCCCCACGGCCTGGACCTCGGCCCGCTGGTCAGGGCGCTGGGGGCGCAGCACGCCGTGCTCGGCCTCGGCGATCTGCCGGCCGCCCTGGAGGCTGCCTTCTCGCGACCGGGCGTGGACGTGCTTCACCTGCGGACCGAGCGGTCGCGCAACGTGGCGCTGCATCAGGCGGCCTTCGCCGCCGTGGCTGCGGCCCTGGGAGAGGACCGGTGAGCCTGAACGTGCTGACCGCCGGATCAGGTCCGCCGCTGCTCCTGCTCCACGGCTTCACTGGTTCCGCCCGATCGTGGGCACGATGCCTGCCGGCCTGGGCCGAGCGGCACCGGGTGATCGCCCCGGATCTGCTCGGTCACGCCGGCTCGGACGCCCCGGCCGACCCGGCCCCGTACGCGCTCGAGCGGCAGGCCTCCGGGCTGCACGACCTGCTGGCCGTGCTGGAGGCTGTGCCCGCGACGGTCATCGGCTACTCCATGGGTGCACGGCTGGCCCTGACCCTGGCCGTGGCCTATCCGGCCGACCTCACCGGCCTCGTGCTGGAGAGTCCCTCGGCGGGCATCGCCGATCCCGCCGACCGGGCTGCCCGCAGAGCCGCCGACGAGCGCCTGGCTGACGAGATCGAGCGCGATGGCGTCAGTGCCTTCGTGGAGCGCTGGGAGGCGCAGCCGCTCTTCGCCAGCCACGCCGACCTGCCGGCGGAGGTCCGCGAGGCGCAACGGCGGGAACGCCTCCGCCACGGCACGACCGGCCTCGCTGGCTCGCTGCGAGGCGCCGGGCAGGGCGCCATGACACCGCTGTACGACCGGCTCGATACGATCGCCGTGCCCACGCTGGTGATCGCCGGCGCGCGTGACGGCGCCGGCCTGCAGCGGGCCCGGGCCGTGGCCGCCGGCATCCCTGGCGCGCGCCTGGGCGTGGTCGACGGGTCAGGCCACACCCCGCACCTGGAGCAGCCCGACCGTTTCATGGGCCTCGTGGACGAGGCCTTGCACGACACCGCCGCAGCCTGAGGAGACCCATGCCCATCGAATGGACCACCGCCCACCGCTACGAGGACATCCGCTACGAGCACTCGGGCACGGGCATCGCCAAGATCACCATCGACCGCCAGCACGTGCGCAACGCCTTCCGGCCCCGGACCGTGGACGAGCTCATCGACGCCTTCCGGCGAGTGCGCGACGACAGCTCGATCGGGGTCGCCCTGCTGACCGGCGCGGGCGACGTCGCCTTCTGCTCGGGCGGTGACATGAACGTCAAGACCGAGGGTGGCTATCGCGACGACGATGGCACCGCGCGTCTCAACGTGCTCGATCTGCAGCGGCTCATCCGCTCGCTGCCCATCGCGGTCATCGCATTGGTCAACGGCTACGCCATCGGCGGCGGCCACGTGCTGCACATCGTCTGCGATCTGACCGTCGCCTCGGAGAACGCCGTCTTCGGCCAGACCGGGCCCAAGGTCGGCAGCTTCGATGGCGGCTATGGAGCGACCATGCTGGCCCGCATCGTGGGTCACAAGAAAGCCCGCGAGATCTGGTACCTGTGCCGCCAGTACAGCGCGCAGCAGGCGCTCGAGATGGGCCTCGTCAACACGGTCGTGCCGCTCGAGCGGCTGGAAGACGAGGGCGTCGAGTGGGCGCACGAGATCCTGCAGAAGAGCCCCACCGCCATCCGCATGCTGAAGCGCTCCTTCAACGCCGACGTGGATGGGCTGGCGGGCATCCAGGAGCTGGCCGGCGATGCGACCATGCTCTTCTACCTGACCGAGGAAGCACACGAGGGCAGCCGGGCCTTCCTCGAGAAGCGCCCGCCCGACTTCTCACGCTTCCCGCGACGTCCCTGATCGAGGAAGCCAGCCCGACCCATGACCGAGCGCCTGACGAAGGTCGGACCACGCCCCCCGCGGCTGCACGCCTGGTGGGTGGCGATCCGTCCAGCCACCCTGCCCGCGGCGGTGGGACCGGTGCTGGTCGGACTCGGCGTCGCGGTGGGCATGGGCGTGTTCGCCACCCTGCCCGCGCTGGGCTGCCTGGTGGTGGCCCTAATGCTCCAGATCGCGTCGAACGTGGGCAACGATCTCGCGGACTTCCGCTCTGGGGTGGACACCCATGAGCGGTTGGGTCCGCCTCGGGCCGCCGCGCTGGGCTTGCTCAGCGAGCGGGAGATGCTCGCGGGCCTCGCGGTCATCGTCGGCCTGGCGGGCCTCGTCGGTCTCTACCTGGCCTGGGTCGGTGGACTCATCATCGTCATCCTGGGGCTGGCCGCCATCGCCAGCGCTTTCCTCTATACCAGTGGTCCCTGGCCCTACGGCTATCACGGGCTGGGCGAGGTCTTCGTCTTCATCTTCTTCGGCCTGGTGGCCGTGGCCGGGACGACCTACCTGCAGACCCTGTCCTGGGAGCCACTGGCGTTCGCGGCCGCCGTGCCGGTGGGTGCGCTCATCACGGCCGTGCTGGTGGTCAACAACCTGCGCGACCTCGACACCGACCGCGCCAGCGGCAAGCGCACCCTGGCGGTGATGCTGGGAGCGCAGAGTGCGAGGCTCGAGTACGACGCCTTGCTGGCGCTGGCCTACCTGGTGCCGCTGGCGCTGACCGTGGCCGAGGCCGGATCGGTGGCCCTCTTGCTGCCGCTGCTGAGCCTGCCCATGGCCGTGCCGCTGGCGACGATCGTGCACGCCGGGGGCGATCCGCGACGGCTCAACGCCGTGCTCAAGCGAACAGCCCGGACATCGCTCGTGTTCTCGCTGCTGCTGGCCATCGGCCTGGCCGTGGACGGGCTCGTCTGATGCGCCTCGAGCGGATCCGGCTGGAGTCCGTGGCGGTGCCCTTCCGACGGCCGTTCGTCAGCGGGGCCGAACGCTGGGATGTGGTGCACGCGGGGATCCTCGAGCTCACGACCAGCGATGGCCGGGTGGCCCTCGGCGAGCTGCCGTTGCCAGCGCCGTGGGCGGCGGCGCCCGACCTGGGGTCGCGCCTGTCGGCGGCGCTGACGGGTATCGAGATGGCCGATCCTGTCGCGGTCGAGGGCGCGCTCCGGTCGGTCGACCGCTGGCCCTTCATCGGGCGGACCGTGCGCGCGGCGGCCGAGGCCGCCTTCGCCGATCTCACCGCGCAGGCCCATGGCCGTCCACTGGGCAGGTACCTCAAGGCAGAGGCGGTCGAGGGCGTGGCAGTCAACGCGACCCTCGGCATCGACTCGCCCGAAGCTACCGCCGAAGCCGCGGGCGGCCTGGTCGGCGAGGGCTACCGCTGCCTCAAGCTGAAGGCCGGCGACGAGCCGCGCGGCGCGCTGAAGGCGCGAGTCGCGGCCGTCCGCGAGGCTACCGGGCCGGGCGTCTCGCTGCGCCTCGACTTCAACGGCAGCCTGCGCATGGATGGCGCGGCCGAGCTGCTCGCGGCGCTGGCGCCGTTCGATATCGAGTACGCCGAGCAACCCATCGCGGCCGCCGCGGCCCCGTCGGTCCTGGCCGCGCTGCGCCACGCCAGCCCGGTCCCGATCGCCGCCGACGAGGCGGTCCGTGACCTGGGTTCGGCCCGGCATCTGCTGGAGGCCGGCGCTGTCGACGCCCTCGTGGTCAAGCCCGTGCGCGTGGGTGGTCCGCGGCAGGCGGCAGCCATCATCGAGCTGGCTCGGCAAGCCGCTGTGCCGGTGACCGTCTCCACGCTCTTCGAGACGGGTGTGGGTCTGGCGGTCGCGCTGCATGTGGCGGCCATCGCGTTCGGCCCCGTGGCGCACGGCCTCGCGACCGGTGGCCTGCTCGCGTCGGATCTGCTGCAGCAGCCGCTGCTGGTGAAAGGGGGCCGGCTGCAGGTGCCCGCCGCGCCCGGCCTGGGCGTGGCCCTCGATGAAGCGGCCGTCGCGCGGTACCGCGTCACGTGAACGATCGCCGGGTGCGTCGCCCCGTGCCGGACCCATTAGCGGTCAGGGCGGCCCACGATCCCGACGCCCCCGCCCTGCACGCCCGCTCGGCCCGCTGGACGCGCCGTCAGCTGTCCGAGGCCGTGGCCAGCCTGGCCGCGGCCCTGGTGGCGGAGGGTGTCGGCGACGGCCGCCGCGTGGCCAGCCTGCTCGACGACGACGCGCCCGCGGTCGTGCTCATCCACGCCCTGCGCGGGATCGGCGCGGTCCACGTCCCCCTCAACCGGCGGGCAGTCGCAGCCGAGCTGACGTACCAGCTCGAGGCAGCGGGCGCCGACCTATTCCTCATCGATCGGGCCAACGCGGACCTCGGTCGGGCGGCAGCACCGCGGGGCATCCTGGTGCTTGCCATCGAAGCCCTCCTGGCCGGTGCGCCCTGTGGGCCGGAGACCCTCACCCGGCGCGACGTCGCGCTGGACGCCCCGGCCACGATCGTCTTCACCTCGGGCACGACCGGCCGCCCGCTGGGAGCGATCCTCACGCACGATGCGCAGCGCGCGAGCGCACACGCCTGGGCCGGCCTGCTGCACGCCGCGCCCGGGTTCCACTGGCTTGCCTGCCTGCCGCTCTTCCACGTGGCCGGGTTGGCGGTGGTCACGCGTGCCACCCGCTGGGGCTCGATGCTCACCGTGCACGACGCCTTTCGACCAGGAGACGTCAGCGCCGCGCTCGCGGCGGGCGTGACCCATGTCTCCCTGGTGCCGACGCAGCTGCAGGCGGTGCTGGCGGCCTGGGGCGAGCGCCCGGCGCCAGCGAGCCTCCGGGCCATCCTGCTCGGCGGCGGGCCGATCCCGCCCGGGCTGCTGCAGCGCGCGCGCGCCGCCGGCTTCCCGGTGCTGACCACCTACGGCCTGACCGAGACGGGCTCCGGCGTGGCCTGCGGCGGCGGCGACCCGGACACCCTGGCCGATCCCAGTGCCCTCCGCCCATTGCCGGGTGTCGAGCTGCGAGTGGAGCCGGACGGCACCCTTGGCGGCAGCGGCGAGATCCTCGTGCGCGGGCCCATGGTCTTCGCGGGATACGCGCACGACCCGGGCGGGACCGACCCCCGGTCGCGCGACGGGTGGCTGCACACGGGCGACATCGGGACCCTCGATGGCCACGGGCTCCTGCGAGTCCTCGATCGGCGCGAGGACCTCATCGTGTCGGGCGGCGAGAACATCTACCCGGCTGAGGTCGAGGCGGTGCTGCTGGGCTGTCCGGGGGTGCGGGAGGCGGCCGTCTATGCTGTGCCCGACGTGCGCTGGGGCAGCGTGCCCGAGGCCGCCATCGTGACGGAGGCGGGCTGGCCGGACGACGAGACACTCATGCGCCACTGTCGCGACCGGCTCGCGGCCTACAAGGTGCCGCGCCGGTTCGTCCGCCTCGAGCACCTGCCCAGGAACGCGGGTGGCAAGGTCTTGCGGCGGAACCTCCAGGACCGCGCGGGCAGCGACTCGTGAAGCTCTACCGCGAGCGACGGGGCGCCGGGCCGCCACTGCTGCTGCTCCACGCCACGCTCAGCTCGTCGCGCCAGCTGCGCGGCCTGGCCACGCAGCTGGCGCGGGGCTACACGGTGGTCGCCGTGGACCGGCGGGGCAGCGCTGCCAGCATGGTCGAGGGGCCTGCACGACCGATCGATGTGGCCGTCCACGTGGCTGACCTCGCCGCGGTCGTGGCCGAGGAAGGTCTGGACCGGCCGGTCGTGGTCGGCCATAGCTATGGCGGCTGCGTGGCCCTTGAGCT